>CEOS01146021.1_pt1 | contig 11448 bp, 15 predicted proteins | sample 530601 | NCBI WGS metagenome assembly CEOS01 (sample SAMEA2620666, study PRJEB7988) | marine metagenome | biome: marine biome (ENVO:00000447); feature: mesopelagic zone (ENVO:00000213); material: "saline water (ENVO:00002010), including plankton (ENVO:xxxxxxxx)" | depth 1000 m
CAAGAAAATCGCCGCTTCCTGTCCCGTGCAGGAGGCGGCGTTTTCGTATCAGCAATCACATAGCAAGCACGGCGCGGATTTTCGAAGAATCAGGAGCGACGAATGGGCGACGCAGCTTTCAACTGGTTTGTTGCCAACTTTGAGAACCTGATCAGGTATCCGCTAGGCACCTTCATCATGGTCTCGGCTGGCGTCGCGCTCGGTTGGTTCGTCAAAGGGAAGACGGTTCAGTCGGAAGTGGCTGCTTCGAAGATGGTCACTGAAGCAGCGCAAGCGAAAGTTGAGGCAGCAGCCTTAAGGGCCGATGCCCAGAATGCTCAGGCATCCAACGCGATTGCAATTCTTCCTGACGCCCAAGCGCGTCCATCGCTGCCCGCCGGTCCCGTCAATCACCCGACCCCCGCGCCGCCTTTGAGAGGCACAACCGGCGCACTTCGTGTCACCGCTGCAAAGGACAATGCTCAGGCGCAGCGCGTCATCAAACTATTCAATCGGCCGGGATGGCACATCCAAAGATTTGGCCACGAGCCAACCGGAGTTCCAAAGGGCGTAACCGTCATGATTGACGGTCCTGGACTTATCACCGCAACACAGAAGCTGGTGATCGAAACGCTGCGCGCTAATGGCCTTGACCCCGAAGTGCAGCCCGTAAGCTCTGACTCCATGGGAATAGCCAGCTATGCAAGTAGCATTTCTGCTATCAGCGGACCGCTCTTCGAACGCCCTGTAGGGGAGCGAGTGTCGGTCACCATTCTTTAGCTGAAGCCAAGTGCGATGCGGATCATAACAACACTTGCCGATATTTTGCAGGGAGGTTTGTGTGAACCCGACTTGGACCAACAATCACGAAAACGCATCTGCGAAGCACACGTGCACTTGACCGTTCTGACAGTTTCATTACCACTGTTCTTCTCATTGGGGGAAATATGGACGACAAGAAGCCGGAGATTGTCATCGGGCTGGCGGGACCTGCGGGAACGGATCTGCACGGGCTGGCTCAGTCTTTCGAGGAAAAAATGAGTCCGTTCGGTTATCGCTGCCGTCAGATTCGAGTGAGCCAACTCATCCAAGAATTTTGCGATGCCCCGCTTAACGCCCGGATTCAGTCAGCCAAACACGACGAAAAAGTGCGCCACTTAATGGCAGCTGGCGATGCACTTAGAAAACAGGTCGGCCGCGGCGATGCTCTAATTCCTCTTGTTGTGGCTTCAATTCGAAGTGCCAGACAAGGCTTCTTGGGTGGGTCAGTGCTTACAACCGACATCCCGGATGATGCGACTGGACAAGGCAGCGGAAGCGAGGATGCGCCAAGCGCCGTTCCTGCTGATCAAGCATGTTACATCATTAATTCGCTGAAACATCCTGACGAAGTTCGCGAACTACGGCGAATTTACGGGGAGAATTTTATCCTCGTTTCTGGCTTTGCCTCCCACACCGAACGCATGGGCAATCTTTGTGAGTTAATCGCAAAATCACATACATCTACTCAAAATGACAAATTTAAGAATGGCGCCCAAGAGTTAATCAATTGGGATGCCCAGCGCCCAGGAGAAAAACTTGGTCAAAATCTTCGCGACACCTTCCATTTAGCAGACTTCTTCATCCGAGTATCAGGAGATTATGAGAGGGAAGTTGAACGCTTTCTAGACCTACTCTTCGGAAACCCATACTACACGCCTCGCTTCGATGAATTTCATATGTTTGAAGCCAAGGCAAAATCCTACAGGTCCGCTGATCTTTCGAGGCAGGTGGGAGCTGTAATCGTCGATCAGGCCAATGCTATGGTGGCGTCAGGATGTAATGAGGTTCCGATAGCCGGCGGAGGCTCTTACTGGCCCGACGAGGATAAAGCATACGATAACCGCGACCATGTCAAGCGACGAGACTACAACGCCGTAAAAAAATACGAAATCATCGAAGAAATGATTTCCTTCATGGCTGACCAAGGCGTGATGCAGCTCAATGAAGAATCGTCCGCAACTGAAGTTGTGGAGAGACTGCTTTTCGGATCGAGCAGCACTAAATTCAAAGATCTTCGTGTTTCCAATCTGATAGAGTTTGGTCGAGTTGTTCATGCAGAGATGAACGCAGTGACTGAGGCTGCGCGGAGAGGCATCGCCATCGGTGGCGGAACGCTTTATTGCACCACATTTCCATGCCATATGTGCGCCCGACATGTCATAGCGGCTGGCATCAGAAAGGTCGTTTACATCGAGCCTTATCCTAAAAGCATGACGGCGGATCTCTATGATGAGAGCGTGACGATCGACGGTGATAGCGGTCGAGATGCGGAGGACGAGCGCTCGCCTCATCCCAAAGTATCCTTTGAACCGTTTGAGGGCGTGGCCCCATCGATTTACACCGATCTCTACAAAGCTGGAACGCGAAAGAACAATCGGGGTTATACAGTCAACTGGACGAGGCAGTCGGCACGGCCGAAATCGATCCGGACAGGCGCAGCTCATCTCAGTTTAGAGGCGCCGCTTTTCAAACAGCTTGAAGAGCTGCGCGAAGTCAGTTTAAAAGAGGTGCAAGGCAAGTAGGGGTTAGTGCAATGTTGATAACGCGATCAGAGATTCTGTTGCAATGTCAACGCGATAAGGCCGCCTTCGACCGCATACCAGAGGCTATGCGCGAGTTGCTCATCTACGAGATGACCGTCGCGCGTCGGCCGGTTGATGCTAGCTGCGAACCAGAGCAGTCGGCACCTAAAATTCTGGTAGCTTGAGCTGGCATTCGCATTTCTAATAGCAGGCAGGCCGCTGCGAGGCGTCCGTTGGCCGAATTGCGATTGCCAGCTATAATACAGCTATGGACCTGAAGTCGATCATCGCGGTGTCGGTCGGCATCGCGATCTATCGCGGTATCGTCTGTCCGCTGCTGAACCGTCATCGCGGGTGGCGTGGTGGCGATCGTGTTCAGGTCGCCCGCCGCAATTGGCGGGGTATCTATGTCCCTGATCTTCGCGTGAAGCGAGCCGAGCAGATGTTTTGGCTAGCATTTCTGGGCATAGTGGGCGCCGGTTTGGCGGTCGGCTGGACCGTTATGGTATCGGCGCCTTAAGTTGCTAGGCAGGGCCGACGATGGGCGCATTTATCGCGATCTACATTTTGACGTCTGTCGCCTCGGCTGAGCCAGCGAACCCGTGGGCATTTCCGATCGGCGGTTTGCTGCTGTCAGTCAGTGGTTACGGTGCCGCAAAATTGATGCACTGGCGCTATCAGCGTGGTAAGAAACGGACGCGATATACAGATCCTTGGTGATCTGCCGGACTCGACTCCCCGCCAGGCCTCTGCCGTAATGGCGGAGTGATTCGGGAGGGATTATGCCGCATTTCAATTCAAGCGCAATCAAGCGCGCCGAATATGACGAACGAACGGGTCGCCTGACAATCTGGTTTCCGCAGGGACATAGCTACGATTATTGCGGTGTCCCCCACCATGTATGGGATGGGCTACTGAGCGCTGGATCCAAAGGCAGATATTTCAACGACCGCATAGCTGATCGCTATCAGTGCTAGTCCTCGTTGATCGTCACCCAGCAGACGCCAGATAGATCAAAGCTGCGCTTTTCGCCGGGCAGGATGAAATGAGCCGTCACTCCGGGGCGTTCTCCCAAGGCTGCTTGAAGGCCGTAGGTTGGGACGAATGCCAAGATAGAGCGCCAAATTCGTTCAGGAAGACGCATTTTGCTGTCCTTTTGGGTTCGAGGCAGGGTGAAGCAACGCGTCGCTTCACGTCACTGAGCCAGCGGCGCGGTAGCACCTTGGCTACCAACGCCTGCACCGAACATTCCCAGCTGCTTCGGGCGCGATGCCTGAATGAACGCCTGATAAGCCATGTCCCGCGCGAGGATGTCATCGATAGCGGATAATCCAGTCGTTGGGTTCGGGTCGAGCAAAAGGGGAGCCAGTGCATCGGCCCTCACCTCTGCTCGCTTACCCATACCCAGCGCCAATCGATCCTTCAGTCCAGCACCGGCAAGTCGAGCGGCAGTGCCAGGAACAGAAGCCCCATGCGTCGCCCACGCCGCTCCAGCGTGAAGGGCACCCTCCACCATTGGATTTTCGAGGAAAGACCGATCCGCGATCTGGTTGCGGGCCGTTCGGGAATTGCCCAAGATGACGTTCGCCGTCTGCTGAAGATTGCTCTCCAGTTCCCGTGAGCGCAGAAGACGTTCCACGCCCGGCGTCTGAGGGTAGATAGTCGACAGCCGATCCCGCGCAACGGGCGAGCCAAGCGTTGCTTCCCACGGATTGCTGCTATCGCGCACCCGCCCGGCATGATCGACAAGGGCGCCACGATAACCCAGCTGCATCTGGGCCAAATGTTCAGGCGTCTGATTGCCGATCTGCATTGCCAGCTCGTCAGGATGCAACCTGTAGGCATCGCCCCCGCGGGCGAGGGCGTCCCGCGATGCTGCCGGGCCCGCATAGGCGGATCGGGCGGCCGCATAGTCCGGATTGAGCCTGTCCACCTCATTGAGAAGCTGGCTGCGAACGCCATTCTGCGCCCGGCCCGCCTCGTCCAATGCCAGCTTCCCGGTTAAAGGATTGCGTTGCCCTTCCAGAACGTCATCCATCCCACGCTTCACATAATCGAGCGTCTGCGTAGTATAGCCTGGCACCTGAAGCGGCGCCCCACCATCACGGCCCGCGCTGGTCAGGGTCATCGGTTGGCCAGGCTCCAGCATGACATCGCCATCGGCGTCGAGCCGGAAACCCATGTCGTCGGGATTCCGTCGCTCATTTGCGGCAATGGTGCGGGCGCGGCCCAATGCCTGCCGACCAAACGGCGTGCCCAGGACGGCGTCGAGTTCAGGGGTGCTGGGAAGCGGCACGGAATACGCCGCTTCATATAAATCCGAAGCAGCCGCCCGCCCCTGCGCCATGAGATCAGCGCTGAGCTGCGGGATATTGGCTGTCGGTCCAAGATCGCGGCTCACAGCCCCAGTGAACCGATCATACTGTCCCCGATTGCGCGGAATAAGGACATCCTCGGCAAATTGAGAAGCATTGGGCGATCGGCGAACCGCCGCGCCAGCCAATTCACGCAGGTTCGCATTTGTATCAGCCAAAGCCATAGGAATACCCAGATCGTCTGCTTCTGTAAGAGACGCGCGGATGTCCTCGACGCCAGAGCGATTGAACGCATTGAGAGTGCTACTCTCAGCAGAAGAAAGCGGATCGGCGCGAGAGATGGGCGGTCGCCCGAAGTAGCCGCGCACGCGATTGGTGACAGCCAGGCCCGGCTGCGTTCGGGCAATGGCACCGATGCCTCGACCAGCCATGTCCCCGACGCGATTGCCAACGAAACCACCCGCTCCACCCAGCGCGGCACCCAGCAGTCGATTATCGTTATTCTGTCCTGCGCCGGAAACCGCGCCGAAAGCCACGTCTCCGACCAGTTGCGGGTTGCTAAAACGGCTCGCAATGCCAGCGCTGCGGCTCAGTCCGCCCAGAGCCGCCATGCTACCGATCGTTCCGATGGTTTGTCCAGTGAAGCTCGCCGTGGGGTTCGCGGCGAATGCGGCCTGCTTCCGGGCGTTCAGGTCGGCAAGACTGCCACCGCCCGCCATGCTGGCAAATTCATCAGTCATGCCGCCCATTCCGGCATCGACAGCGGCATATATGCTGGTCCCGACTGGTGAGGCGGCAAACTGGCCCCAAGCGCTGCCTTCTCCTTGAGGCACGTTGACGCCAGCGTTCTGCTGACCGCCCTTGGTATAATAATCGACCGCCGCACTGATCTCGTTTTCCGGGACCTGCAATCCGCGCGCAGCGAGATACTGGCGAATGCCGTCCGCGCCGAGATTGCGAGCGTTCTTAGACAGGAAGTCACGATCCTGCGGGGGGAGCATGGGCTGCCCGCCAGTCGGATCGATGATCTGGCGCTGATCGGTCGGGATGCCGGCTTCGCTGCGCTTCTTCTTCGCCGGGTCAATGTCGCCCTCAAGGTCCGTGCCGCCCGCCGCCGTGTAGGCGCGGCTGTATAGGTCGATGACCCGCTGGACATTGTTCTGATACTGCGAATCGCTCTGGCCGGTTTCGAGATTCGAAAGGCTGCTGGCGAGAGCCTGAAAGTCTGCGTTGGAAAGCGGCGTCAACGGGTTCTTCCCGCCGTTGGTCCGCGCCAGCTCCATGATGCGGGTCAGCGCGCCAGCATTTTTCAGCGTTTCCGTGTCCTTGGCAACATCATAGGCTTGCGAGCCTTCAAACCACCCCGCAACGGACGAGCCGAATCCGGTTGAGAAAGCGCCATCACGGGACCGGGCGATCAGGGAGCGCGCGAGCTTGATCTTGTCAATCGCTTCGTTCCGCACCGCCTCCTTGTCGGCGTCCGTCTGCTTGCCCTCATTGGCCTTCGCCATTTCCTTTTCGATCTCAAGCTGCTTGAGGCGGAGAGACAGGGCATCGTTCTGCGCATCGCGGATGGCGGCATCAGCTTGGCGATCGGCAGCAGCAGAAGCGCGGGCATCGCCAGCGGCGGCACGGGCTTCTCGACTTGCGATATAGGGATCGGGTGATCCTATTGTGACGGGACGCAACCCGCCTCCAGTGGAGACGCCACCGCCAATGGGCTGATTCAACTGCTGAAGCAACACGGGGTCGGTAATTTCAGGCATCAGCGCCCCTCCGGGTTATCGAACCATTTGCCACTGACCTGATAATAGGTCTTGCCGCCTACCTGCCGCCCGGTCTTGACCTTGGAAGATGTCAACCATCCATCCAATGCAGTGCGGCCATTCGGCCCAAGCTGGCGTTCGAGCGAAGCACGATCTTCCGGCGAGATGAAGCCTTGCTGCCTCGCTTGGTTCAGAATCATGTCTGGCTCAAGATTGGACGAGGTGGGCGCCGAGTTCGCGCCCGATGCGTCGGATACCAGACCACTGCCACCCTGCTGCATCGGATATAGCGTTTTGGTGCCATCGGGGTTGGTTGCCGTGATCCAATCGACCTTTGGCGTCGGATCTTTATAGGCAATGGTCGGCTTGCCATCGGCACCAATAACGCCAAGGCTACCGTCGTTCGTCTCCCAATAGTGCGGCGCGCGCGGCGCTGGATTAGCCCGCTCCCACTGTTGCTGCGCCAGCCAAGTATCCCGCTGATCCTTTAGCCGGCGCTGATACATGGCCTCCTGCTGGGCCATCTGACGTTCCTGCGCCATGCGGGCGGCATAAGGGCCGGGTTGACTGGCGGCACCGGCAAGGGTGTCCGCCAGTATACCCATCCAGTTCACACCCTGTTTGGGAGTCGCCGGCGCCGATGGGGTAATTCCCAGACCAGGATCGCCCGTAGTCGTCGCGCCTGGCAAGCCATCGCCGATTCCCGGCGTGCCGTAAGTCTCAAGAGTGAAATCGAACGGGCTTTTGCGCTGCTTGAACTGGCCAGCAAACATGGCCATCACGCGACTTCCTTGGCCTGCTGAAGAATGTGCGGAGGCACGCTTCTCGCGATCATGTTGAGCGCTTCTGCAGCTTCTTCATTGCCACGAGATGCCAGCCGGTCTGCGAGGGCAGTCGCCTCGACCATCAGGGTCTCCCCATACCAACCCCATTCATTATCGCCTGACCAGAAATTGGAAAGATGAGCCAAGGCGGCCGTAAGCATGAGAGCATCATCTTCAGCACCATGGCTTGCGGCGAAACGAGCCCAGAACATCATTTCCAGCGTATGGCTTTGGGCCATGACCATGTCGCCGCGAGCTGAAGCCACCTTCATTGCATTGAATGTAAGCTGGCAGCCTTGGCGTTGCGCCGACAGATCTCCCGCAGCAGCCGCGCGGATGATCTGCGATAGTTCTCCCATCGCCGAGTTGGGATCGAACTCATCGCTCATGCTGCCTCCCGGACTTCCCGGCGGACGGCCTGCCGCAAAAGCTCGGATAGGCTCATGCCTTCGTTGCGCGCCTTAGCCTCGGCGGCCGCAACGAGCGTATGGTTCACCCTGAAACGGACAGGCGTATCGTGGAAATGGCTTCGCATAAGACCCTCATTTCTTTGAGGTTCTTTGTATTCCTTTTGGAATACGGCGGAAAGGCTACCGGGGGAACTGGCGGGAACGCTAGGGCCAAAAATGAAGACTTAATGTTTGCCAGAAAAGGAGAAGGGCTGGTCGGCAACCGCCGATGATCTGATAACCGGAGAAGTCGCTCCCCTGCCGCTTGCTGACCCGATTACCCTTGAATTCGTCGCTGCGCCTTTTTCGCCTTCTTGTTCATCGATTGAAAGTCGATGGGAATCTTTTTCAGCTTTGCGTCTTCAGAAACCGAAAACGGGGTCGAATAACACTCGCGCGGCTTCATCGCATTGAGCTGCGCCTCGATGCGTTGCCACCAGATCAAGAGATGGCCAGCCTGAATTGCACGTGACGAATTCGCCCAGGCAGCAGGAAGGTGAATGACACGCAGCCCGGTCCGCTCGACAGCCTGCACCTGCGGATATTCCTTCAGAAAGTCGGTGTCTGCAGTAAGGATAGCTGCACCGCCATCTTCTGCGAACGCAGTAATCCAGTGCACATCGCTGCTTCCCCGGAAACCTTCTTTGAGCACGGAGGTAAGTTCGAATCCCTCTCCGAGGGCGACCTGCTGGACCGCCTGAACGATCGCTGGAGCGACATGCTCGTCCGCCCTGACCCTCAACTTGCAGTCGTGATCTCATATTCGACGGCCGCTTTTACGGCGTCTTCGCTGATCTCATACGCGGCCGCAACGCGGCTAATGCTGCCCCCCTCTGCCCGCCACATACGATGAAGAGCCGCCGTAGGGATGCGCTCTTGCGTCAGCGCCGGCTTCCCGAAAGCAATCGCAGGATCAATGCCTATCGAGGGAAATTCGCCGGGAAGGGGATGCCATCGCCTGGCCAAGTTCGAGTTCGGATCGAATTCTACCCCTTTCGCGATTGTCGTTTCAATGACGTCCCACATCTCATGCTGCCCGGACGCCATATCCCAGGTAATGCGGTCCTTCTCCTGTTCCGCCACTTGGGCAAACACACTTCGGCGGTCGGTTAGATAGACTGCCTTCGCCAGGGCGAAAGGATGCGCCACAGACCAGTCGCGACGCGCCCGATCGGCTGCCTTGCGGAGAGTTTGCATCGGTACGCCCTGACTTCGAAAGGCTTCAATGAAGCGCATCTCCATCAGATCGAGAAAGCTGATAGTCCGGCTGTCTTTAAAGTCGCGATCCACGATCGGTCCAGCAGTGCTTCCGGTCCATCCGTTCAGCCATCCGCGCAGTTTCGGAGAAGCGACCTTGAGCAGACGCGCGGCATCGGCCGGACTGTAAAAGCCGGCAAGCAACGGATCCGCTTCAATTCGACGGTGCTCCAGCACAACCTCCTTCTACGTCAGGACAGGAATTGGACTCGCAGCGACTGGCCGTCAAGCCGTCGCCTGATCATCGAAGCTGCAATTTCGAGAATGGGGATAATATGAGAAAGGAAAAAGGAATGAGTAACCCTCGCGCATGGCGAGCTAAGCCACGAACCAGCAAGCCCAATTCCCGCCAGAAGCGGAACGGCTTATTCCTTGATCAGCGACCGATCTGCCAATTCTGCAACATTCGGGCTGCAATCCATGCTCACCACGATCGGCCTCATGGTCACCTTGATAGGTATGACCACCGATATATGCGGGCGCTATGCGAACCGTGCCATGTGCGCGTCCATCGCCATGGCAACATGGCAGGACATTCCTAAAACCTGTCGGCCACTGACTCCCGTCGACAGCGCGGCAGTTACGCCGGCTTGCTCAGCATCTTCTGCGCGCTGGTCTTCACGAATTCCGAGATCGGCCCGGACATCATCTTGAGCATCAGGGGCACAGATACAGTCCCCCGAACCACAGCATCCTCGACCAACAGCTGAACCGGGACCGTCTGGCCCATAGCGATGATCTTCATGTCCAACGTCGTGTCGGTCGTCCAGTTGGCGTCGACCGTGCCGCCGCCTGGGATATGCTGCTCCAGCTTGGGCAGTCCAGCCTCGATGCGCCGCTTGGCTTCCACCGCGCCGAGACTGTGGGGGATGTCGATGTCCATGATCTGTCCTACTTCTGGGGTTTTTCGAGCCCAAGAATGATCAGCCGCCTGATGGCTTCCGACTCGGACGCAATGCGGTTGTCGAACCGATAATCCTGAATTTGCTTCACCAGATCATGCGGAAGCGAGACCAGCTTTCGAGCCGTGGTTTCAGAATTAACAGCCATGCAAGTGATATAACCAGCAAGGGTGTTGACTGTCCAGTGTATCAGGTGATATCACCATTGCGACCGAAGTAGAGGATTGGGCCCCTCCGCTCCGGTCTGACCACAACCCCTGATGAGAGGGATTGAAGCTATGAACACCCTAACGCCTTCACGGCGCAATGTCATGCGCGCGCTCGCTGCGCTCTCCACCGGCCTGCCGACGATGGCTTATGCAACGCCTGGACGGGTCCGCACGAGGCTTGGGCCAAGCGCAGAATGGCACAACGCGATAGCCGCCATGTGTGCTGCCTCCGAAAAGCTCAACCTTTTCTACAAGCACACCTACGTGCCGGTTCGCGATCACTGGAAGCGAACAGTTGCGGAAGCCGAAGCCGATCTTGAGCGGCGTGTAGCAGCCATACCTCACTACGAGACGCGCCAGACCTTCGCCATGCCCAGCGGCGAATCACGGTCGATGTCTACGGCCATCCAGATTGATGTGCTGGTCGCGGCGGACTTTTTCAGGCGTCGCGCCAACCTCAGCCGAGAAGATGCGGATTACGCCGCCTGCTGCCTTGAGCTTCACCCAGAAGCAGTTCGCCGCGAGGAAGCTGAACAGGCCATACGGGACAGCTTCACGCCACCACTGTTCGATCCCATCGTGGAGGCGGAAAGCGACCGCCTGGAGAGCGAAAGCCACACCGCATGGGAAGGCGTGACGCGCTTCAAGGCCTCGGCACTGCCCGATCTTGTGGCAAAGATCACCTACCTCAAGTCGGAAGACTGCGAGATCGACCACGATGAACTCCTCGCCGATCTGACGCGCGTATTCGGGAAGGGGATGGCATGAGCTGGATCGTCCTCAAGCAGCCGCATCCGCTGGACGGCATCTGGTCCGTAGCCATGGCCGCCGTCGAAGAAGCACAAGCCGCGATCGACGCCTTAGCCTCACCTTACACAAACGGGGAGATTGACGCGCTGGTCGACAAGCATTCGGCGGCGGCGCAGGCGTTGCTAGCTCTACCGGCCAGAGATGTTGCCGACTGCATCACAAAGCTCGACCTTACAGGCCCGTTGGACGGCGGTCAGATCATGTGGGCCGACCGCAACGCCATCACGAACGAGATGCTGACGCTGATCGACGCCGCCGTTCACCGCGGCGAGAAGATCAAGAAGATCATGCCCGACTTTCTGGAAGGGGTGACGCTATGATGGTGGCTCTTTCGGTCGAACAGGAGGGCAGGTTCGACCCCGCCGCATGGCTC
>CEOS01073808.1_pt1 | contig 11423 bp, 9 predicted proteins | sample 530601 | NCBI WGS metagenome assembly CEOS01 (sample SAMEA2620666, study PRJEB7988) | marine metagenome | biome: marine biome (ENVO:00000447); feature: mesopelagic zone (ENVO:00000213); material: "saline water (ENVO:00002010), including plankton (ENVO:xxxxxxxx)" | depth 1000 m
GCCTCAGCAACGAACAACCCCTGCCACTAAGTCTGACGCGCGACATACGACGGCACCAAAACCGGCGAATACACCGAAGAAGACCCCCTCTCCCCCCTCGGCGTCTACGGACAAACCAAAGCCGCCGGCGACACCGCCGCAGCCACCACCCCCCAGCACTACATCATCCGCACCAGCTGGGTCATCGGAGACGGCAACAACTTCATCCGCACCATGACCTCACTCGCCCAACGCGGAGTTAGTCCGTCGGTCGTGAGCGATCAGACCGGCCGGCTCACCTTCACGACCACCATCGCCGACGCCATCCAGCACCTCCTGACAGTGCGGCCCGAGTACGGCATCTACAACGTCACCAACGGCGGCGAGCCGATGACCTGGTACGAGATCGCACGCCGTGTCTTCGAGATCACCGGCCACGACCCCGACCGCGTCACACCCACGACGACGAGCGAGTACTACGCGGCGTCGACGGGACCGGTCGCACCCCGACCGGCGAACAGTCTCCTGTCCCTGTCAGGTCTTGCAGAGATCGCCTTCGAGCCGCCAGAAGCCGATCACGCGCTGCGGACATACCTGAAAGGCTGAACAGCCAGCGTGGGTCTGGCCGTCAGATCACGCGGTCGTTGCCGCCGTCGACACTGAGGTGTGCACCGGTCGTGGCGGAAAAGGACTCACAGAACGCCGCGACCGCCTCGGCGACGGTGGCACTGGTCACCTCGACGTGCAACAGGTTGCGGGTGCGGTACTCGTCCACGGTGAGCCCGTAGTGCGCCGCGCGGGCTTCGAGGAGCTCCGGTGTCCAGATCGCGGTGTCGAACACCGCATCCGGCTCGACCTGATTCACACGAATACCCTGCTCTGCCCACTCCAATGCCGCCACCCGTGCCAGCTGCGCCGCGGCGGCCTTGCTCGCCGAGTATGCCGCCACACCCGGGCCGGGAGCGGCGACGTTCTTCGTCGACACCAGCACCACCCGGCCCCCTCGAGGGGCGAGCGCGAGGTAGGGCTGCGTCGCGCGCAGAAGCCGCGCGGGTGCGGTGACGTTCACCCGGAACGCACGCTCCCACGCGCCGTCGTCGAGTTCGCCGATGGGCTGACTGGGCAGGAAGATCCCGGCGGCGATGACGACCATATCGACACCACCGAAGTCCCGCACCGCGCGATCGACCGCAGCCTCGAGCACCTGCCCGTCGCTCACATCCCCGACGACCCCGCGCCACGCCTCATCATCGAAGGCTTCTGCGGTGTCGGGGTTCAGGTCCACACCCACCACGGCCGCCCCGTCAGTCAGCAGTCGCTCCGCGACGGCGCGACCGATGCCCGAGGCCGCGCCGGTGACGATCGCGACCTCGCCTGTGAGCGGCCGGCGTGTGCGCCCGGCAAGCTTGGCCTGCTCGAGCGACCAGTACTCGATGTCGAACGTCTCGCCCGGGTCGAGGGAGCGATACCCGCCCAGACCGTCCGCCGCATCGACGATGTCCATTGTGTGCAGTGCCACGTCATGAGTGACCCGCATTGCCTTCACCGTCTCGCCGGCGACCAGGAACCCCAACTCGGCGTCGTGGATCACCCGGGGTGCGGGATCGAGCTCAACGACCGACGTCTTCGCGCGAGGGGCGTTGAGCTGGACGTAAGCACGATAGGCATCGGCATAGCCGGCCACATCGCGACCGACCATGGGCTCGCGCTTCGTATACAGCACGTGCTCCGGCGTCGCCGTGCCGCGGGTCGACCGCGCGGCGACGTCATCCCGGCGGCTGAAGGCGTCCGCGCGTGACGACGTCGACTGCCGCACGTGCATCGGGAAGCCGGCGGCATCGCTGATCTCGCGGCGGAGAGTTGCAACGGCGATCGCCACGCCTCGGCGCGCGATCGACTCCCCGTCGACACCCCAATCGTTCACTCCGGCGACTGCACCAGCTCGGGCGACGATGTCCCGGTGGCGACGGAGGACGGCATCCGGATCATCGCCGAACGTGAACAGCCCGTGGTTGCGCAGCACGATCGCATCGACCCCGGTCACGTCCGTCCGCGCGATCAGTCGCGCGAGGGGGAACCCGGGCATCACGTAGGGCAACACCAGGAGGCCGTCACCGAGGGCGTCGGCGATCTCCGCCGCCGAGACGTCGCGATTGGTGAGGGCCACGATGGCATCGGCGTGCGAGTGGAGGACGACGCGGCCCGGAAGGTAGGCGTGCAGCAGCGCCTCGATCGACGCCGTCGGGGCGGTCGCATCGAGCGAGGCCTGACGCAGTTCGTTGACCATCGCGGGGTCGTCGAGCTCATCGAGCTGCAGCAGTTCCGCGAGACGCTCCCGACGCAACGGCGCGAACCCGGCCGCTTCAATTGTTCCCAGGTTCCACCCGCTCCCCTTCACCATCACCAGGTCGACCGCGTCACCGGTGATGTCTCGGCCGGTGGCCTTGATGGAGGTGTTCCCCCCGCCGTGCAGCACGAGCGACGGATCAGATCCCAGGTCGCGGCTGACCCGGACGATCTCGGCAAGCGCCTCCTCGACATCGGGCCCCATGGTCACGGTCATGCACACGCCTCCCACACGGCACCCATGGCCGCGATCGAACGATCGAAGATCTGCGCCTGTGCGCAGTACGCCTCCCGGCACTCGCCCGGTGAGACCACCAGGGCAGGGTCGGGGTCGGAGCGCCACCCCGCGACATCCTGTCCGATCCCGCGTGCGGCGAGGAGCGCAACCCCGCGGGCGCCGAGTTCCGTGCCGAGCTGGCGACGCATCGGCCGGCCGACGATGTCGGCGAACATCTGAGCCCAGATAGGGTTCTTCGCCCCGCCGCCGGCAAGCGTCCACGGCTTGTCGGAGACGGTCGCCCCGCTCGCGCGCACCTTGTCGAGCTGCAAACGGTGATACTGCGTAATGCCCTCCGCGACCGCCCGCGCAACGTGCGGGAACCGGTGGCAGTCCTTGATACCGAGGAAAGTCCCCGAAGCCCCGAGATGCTCAGGGGCACCATGGATGAACGGCAGGAAGATGAGCCCGTCGGCGAGGGGCTCTGCGTCTTCCGCCGCCTCGAGCAGGTCACGCGGGGTGACCGGAACCGTCGATCGTGCACCGAGCAGGTGCGAAGCCCATTCGATACTCGCGGCGGACGTCGGCGCGACCTCCATCGCGAGCATCGCGCCCGGTTCGGGCAGCAGCGCGTTGATCGTCACCCGGGGCGGCTCGATGTGCGAGGGCACCACCACACTGTTGATCGCCCATGTTCCGACGATCACGGTGACATCGCCGAGACCGGCAGACCCCGCACCGAGGGGGCTCGCGACGCAGTCCATGCATCCCGCTACGACAGGGGTGCCGACCGGGAGGCCCGTTGCCCGCGAGGCCGCCTCGGTCACCTGGCCCACCACCTCGTCGCTTCGACGAAGGGGCGGGAACAATCGCGCCGTATCTGCGGGGAGCCCAAGCATCTCGATGACGGCAGGTTCGTAGTCGCGCGTCTCGAGGTTCACCAGGCCGCACCCCGACGAATCGGACAAGTCAGCGCTCGGCGTACCTGTCAGACACACGGTCAGCCAGTCCTTGCAGGTCAGCGCCCACCGGGCACGGGCGATCGTCTCCGGTTCGTTCTCGCGGAGCCACCGCAACAGCACACCGGGCTGCGCAGCCCACGGCATCGACCCGGTCATCCGGCGAACCCGCTCGACCTGGTCGGCGTCGAGACCCGCGACGACACCCTCGGCCCGGCTGTCGGTCGAAGCGATGGCGGTGCGCACGGGCCGGAGGTCTTCATCCACGAGATAGAGCCCGTTGCCATGTCCGGTCGCGCCCACGGCACCGATCGTCCACCCGTCGCGCAGCAGGTCGGCGGTGAGGTCGACCATCACGTCCGCGACGACGTCCCACAGGCCGTCCATGTCGACCTCCTGCCGCTCACGCGAGACCGCCACGCGCGGATTCGGCGCCGATACCGTCCGGATCTCGTCGCCACGCTCATCGAAAGCGGCCGCCTTCGCGGAGGTCAGGCCGACGTCGATCCCGATCACACAGATCTTCATTGATCCCACTTCTTTTCTCACGGCGATGTGACGTGCTCCGCAGCCAGCGCCCTCGGGCGGAAGCGGCGAACCGATTCACGGTAGCGCGCCAGTTCGGCATCGGCACGCGTGGGCTCCCAATCCGCGTGCGCGACGAGCACGGCAGCTGCCCGCGGCGCGGCCGCGAGCGCGACGTCGCTGTTCAACGCGATCGCGGTGCGGCGCAGCAACACGTCTTCGAGGGTGACCGCGCCTTCCTCGCGCACCGCGTGCACCACCTCGGCCGCGACCGCCCCGGTCTCGTCGTCGATGACCTCGGCGAGCGCGGGATCGGCGACGACGAGCGACTCGATCACATGCGCCTGCGCACCGTAGAGGTCGGCGAGGCGGGTCGCCGACCTGTCGGGCAGGACGCTGCGCGAGACGAAGGTCTTGCGGAACCGCGCGAGCGGTGCCGCCGGCGTTCCAGGGAAGAGCGCCTGACGCGTCGAGGAGGGCAGGTGATCCAGCCCGAGCGCCTTCTCGACGTGGCGCAGGACATCCTCGCCCAAGGCGCGGTGCGTCGTGTATTTGCCGCCGATCACGGTCATGAGTCCGGCCGCGTCGCCGGTGTGGTCGATGATCTCGCTGTCGCGAGTGACCGAAGCCGGGTTGTCGAGATCGGCTACGTACGGCAAGGGTCGCACGCCCGAGTACGACCAGAGCACATCGCCGGGAGTGAGCTTCGCCTGCGGCAACAGCCCGTTCACCGCCCGCAGGAGGTAGTCGATCTCCTCGTCGTCAACGACGACCTCCTCGATCGACGCGTCATACGGCAGGTCTGTCGTGCCGATCATGTACTTGCCGTCCCACCAGGGCAACACGAACATCGGCCGGTGGTCGTCGGGAGACTCGAAGAAGATGCACGTGTCGGGGGCGCCGGGGAACGGATCCACAACGAGATGGCTGCCCTTGGTCGGTCCGATCCGGCGCGCGTGCTCACCGGAGAGGTTGAGAACCTCGTCGACCCAGGGGCCGGCGCAGTTCACCACGACCGGCGCCCGCACCTCACGCCGCTCCCCCGTCTCACGATCCTGGTACGCGACTCCGGTGATCCGACCGCCCTCACGAAGCAGCTCCGTCACCGGCGTGTGGGTCAGCACCGTCGTGCCGTGACGTGCGGCGTCGACGGCGAGCTCGATCGCGAACCGCTCCGTGACCGGCACATGAGCATCTTGGAACAGCCCGCCCCAGGTCACGCCGCCCTTCGCTACCGACGGCCACTCGCGCTTCAGCCTGCCGGAGAAGACGATGCGGTTGAGGGGCAGACGCTTACCCAGCGACAACACGTCGTGCAGCATCAGCCCGCACGAGAGCATCCACCCCGGGCGCGACGCCTGCCTCGAGAACGGAATCAGCATCGGGTACGGCCGCACGAGGTGCGGGGCCGTCCGCAACAGAATGTTTCGCTCACGGATGGACTCGTACACCAGCGGAATCTCGAACCGCTCGAGGTACTTCAGCCCGCCGTGGATGAGGCGAGTCGAGATCGCCGACGTGCGAGCCGCGATGTCGTCCTTGTCGATCATGACGACATGCAGGCCCCGACGGGCGGCCTCACGGGCGATCGCGAGACCGTTGATGCCGGCGCCGATGACGATGACGTCGGCCGTCGTCGGCGCGGCGTAGGTACGCAGTGTGGGCATGGTGTTCCTTGGAAGGGGTGGGCGCCCCCGCTGAGGACGCCCACCGGGTCGATCAATGAGAGAGGGTCTCGAAGAGGTCGAAGGCCTCGTCGGGGGTGAGACCGTCGTGCACGACACCGCGGACAGCCGACAGCATCGCCGCCGGGGACTCCGACTGGAAGACGTTCCTCCCCATGTCAACGCCGGCCGCGCCCTCTTGGATCGCCCGGTACGCGACACGGAGCGCTTCCTTCTCTTCCACCTTCTTGCCGCCGGCGATCACGATCGGCACGGGGCAGGCGCTCGTGACCGTCTCGAACCCGTCCTCGACGTAGTAGGTCTTCACGAAGGAGGCCCCGAGCTCGGCGCTGATGCGGGTCGCGAGACGGAAGTACCGGGCATCGCGCACCATGTCACGGCCGACCGCGGTGACGGCGAGCACGGGGATCCCGGCGGCCTGACCCTGATCCACCAGGGTGGTCATGTTCTTGATCGACTTGGTCTCGTTCTCCCCACCGACGAAGACCTGCACGGCCAGTGCCGCCGCATCCAGCCGAACGGCGTCGTCGATCGAGACGGCGAGCTCTTCATCCGACAGCTCCTTCAACACGCTGGGACCGCCGGACGCGCGGAGCACGACGCCCTTCCCGTTGTCGGCGGGGATCGTGGTGCGCAGCGCGCCCCGCGTGCACATGAGGGCATCGGCCTGCGGCACGAGCGGCAGGATCGAGCGATCGAGGCGCTCAAGTCCCGACGTGGGGCCTTGGAAGTAGCCGTGGTCGAAAGCCAGCATGACGGTCTTGCCGTCCGTCGGATCGAACACGCGCGACATGCGGGCGCGAAGCCCCCAGTCCTGGCCCGACAGGCCCTTCAGATGGAACCCGCGCTCGGTCGAGGCGGCGCCGGAGTAGTCGGTTCCTTCGCGGAGGTCGTCGAGGTCAGCCATGGATGGTCTCCTTCTTTTCGGTGGATGAGGTGTCGGGGGACGAGGTGTCGGCGGAGGCACCGGGGCGCAGGGACGCGCGCAGTCGACGCCATGTGGTTCGGCCGGTGCCGGTGGTCGCGGAGGCGATCACCACGACCAGCACCACGAGCACCCCCTTGAGCACGTTCTGAGCACCGACCGACCAGCCGACGAGGTTGAGCAGGCCCGACAGCAGCACGAAGAACAGCGCACCGGTCCACGCGCCGACCGGCACCGGGCGCCCTCCCGAGATGAGGGTGCCTCCGATCACGACCACCGCGATCGAGTCGAGCATGTAGGACGTGCCGAGCACCGTGCTCGGTGAGATGTACGCAGCCAGCAGGCCGCCGACCAGTCCGGCGAATCCGGCGCTCTGCAGGTAGGCGGTCGCGGTGACCACAGCCACCTTGAGGCCCGCCCGTTCGGCGGCGCGCTCGCTCTGCCCGACGGCGATGATCGACACCCCGAGCCGCGTGTGACGCAGCACGAACCAGATCACGACCGTGAGCACGGCCACGAGGATGGCGATGACGGGCAGACCGAAGACCTTCGCGTTGACGAAGCCGCGCAGCGCCGGATCGGCGCCGCCGCGCGCCTCCGCCGCCAAGAGCAGCGTCGCGCTGGTGACGATCAGGCTCGTGGCAAGGGTGGCGATGATCGGGGGCACCCGCAGCACCAGGATCGCGAGCACACTGATCATCCCGGCCAGCAGCCCCGCACCGAAACCGGCGACCAGCCCCGCGATGGGACCTGCGGTCGCCCCGACGGCCACCGATACGTAGGAGGTCATCGAAATCACGGTTCCCACCGAAACGTCGATGTTGCCCGGCCCAAGCGTGATGACCAGCATCTGTCCGAGTGCGACGAGCACGAGGAAGGGCGCGAGCGAGAAGGCTCCGGCAAGCGGGTCCAGGGGCGCGCCGGGGCGAACCGCGACGGTGAAAGCCCACACCGCGAGCACACCGAGGAGTGACCAGCCCCACGGGGGCCACGGGAACGAACGGCGCGCGGAGGATGAGGGGGTGAGTGAGGCGTTCATCGCGCCACCTTTTCGGTGATGATGCGACCGGCGAGCACGGCGATGACGATCACGCCCTGCGCGGCCGACTGCAGACTGGAAGGGAGGTTGATGAGGCTGAGCAGCACGGTGATGAGGCCGAGCGTGACCGCGCCCAGGGTGGTACCGATCGGAAGCGCCCGCCCGCCGGAGAAGGTGCCGCCGCCGAGGATCACCGCGGCGATCGTCATGAGGGTGTACTCCCCCGCCGAGTTGATGTCGCCCGACCACGTCTGCGACGCAAGCATCAGTCCGGACAGGATCATCAGCACCGCCGCGATGGCATACGCGGCGATGCGCGTCCCGACCAGCGACACTCCTGCCTTCTCGAGTGTGGGCGATTGCGACCCCAGCGCGCGGAACCGGGTGCCGATCCGCGCGCGACGGGCGACGTACCACCCGATGACCGTCGCAATGACGATGAAGACGATCGGCGCAGGGAACCAGGTCGGGCGCCACTGCGACAGGGCTGCCATCCACTCGGGGGTCTGTCCACCCGGCGTGGGGAGGATCTGCAGGCCGATTCCGAGCCACACGAACGACATGCCGAGCGTGATGATGATCGAGGGCACCGACCAGCGCTGCACCACGACGGCAAGAACCGCATAGACGGCGATGATCGCGACGAAGACGGCGAGCGCGACGAGGGGCGTATCAGCCAGCACGGTCGCGGCGATCACCGTGACCAGGCTCACCAGGCTCCCCACGCTCAGGTCGATGTCGCCGACGCTCATGATGACCATCTGCGCCTGCGCCGCGAAGACCAGCGGCACCGATGACATGAGCATGAGGGTGAGGCCGGGCACACTGAGGATGCCCGGTTGCAGGGTCGCCGTGATCGCGAAGATCGCGATCAGCGCGACGAGCGCCAGCAGGGCGGGCGAGCCGTTCACGGCGCTGGCACGCAGCCGATCACGCGAGGTCGGGTTCGCGGACGTCGCAAGCGCTGCGCGGGTGGTGTCTGAGGTGGTCATCGTGTCGGCTCCGGGGTGTGCGCGTCCCCGAACGAGTCGGCGATGATGCGGTCTTCGGTGATCTCGTCGCCCGTCAGTTCGCTGACGATCCGACCCGACCGGAAGACGTAGACCCGGTCGCAGTGAGCCATCTCGCTGTTCTCGGTCGAGTACCAGACGATGGATCGGCCGCGGGACGCCTCGACGCGCATGAGCGCGTAGAGCTCGTTCTTGGTACTGACATCGACGCCGCGGAACGGGTCGTCGAGGAGAACCAGGGCAGCGTCTGTGGCGAAGGCGCGGGCGACGAGCACCTTCTGCTGGTTCCCTCCAGAGAGGGAGGTGATGGGCGCCCTCGCCCCACCCTTGACACGCAGGCGGTCGACCCACTCCGCGGCGAGGCGACGCTTCTGGGTCGAGCGGATCACCCCACCGACGGCCAGACGGCGGGTGGCCGACACGGTGAGGTTGTCGGCGACGCTCCAGAGCGGGAAGATGCCGCTGGACTGGCGATCACCCGGCACGTACGCGCGCCGCCTCGCGACGGTCGCGCCGCGCGCGTTGGTCCACAGACGCGCCAGCAGCGCGTCCTGCCCATGACCGGCGAGGCCCGCGAGGCCGACGATCTCCCCCGCCTGCACCGAGAAGTCATCGTGTCCGGCGCCGGTCAGCCGCGCAACGGTGCCGTCGGCGCGCAGGTCCGCGTCACCATCGGCGGTGACGCGCCGCATCGTCGCGGTGTCGGCACGCACCTCGCCGCCCATGGCGGTGAGCAGCGCATCCTCATCGGTCTGCCTCGCGGCGACCACGTCGACGATTCGGCCGTCCTTCATGACGGCGATGCGGTCAGCCGCACTGAGGACCTCCTGCATGCGGTGGGAGATCAGCACCATGCTCACGCCCTGTTCGGTCAGTCGTCGCAGGTGCGCGTAGAGCTGCCGGGTGGCGTTGACGCTCAACGACTCCGTCGGCTCGTCGAGGATGAGCATCGACAGATGGGGGGTGCAGAGGGCACGCGCGATCTCGACCATCTGGCGCTGCGCCATCGAGAGGTCGCTCGTTCGACGCACGATGCTCACCCCGTGGCCGGGGAAAACAGAGTCGAGCACATCGACGACGCCGCGTTCGGCACGTCTGCGCCACGACCATCCCCGCGCGGAAGGGTCCGACAGGGCGATGTTCTCGGCGACGGTGAGGTCGGGGCACAGCGCCAGTTCCTGATAGATCATGCGCACACCCGCATCCGCGGCGGTCTTCTGCGTCCATGCGCCACCGGTGTGCCAGGTGACACGACCGGCGTCGGGCTGTTCACGCCCGGCGAGCACACGCATCAGGGTGCTCTTGCCGGCGCCGTTGTGGCCGACCAGTCCGAGGATCTCCCCGCGATCGATCGCGATGTCGATGCCCGAGAGGGCCGTGGTGCTTCCGTACGTCTTCGTGACGCCGTCGGCGGCGAGCACGACCTCGTGCGTCTCGGCGGCGACGCCGATGGGGTTCTTCACCGCAGCTGTCATCCGGGTTCTCCTTCGAACTGGTCGGCCGGGGGTTTACTCGACGACCGGCGCCTGGACGACTTCGCCGTTCAGCAGGGCCTCGATCGCGGCCTGCGTAGACGCCTCATCCCACGGGTTGGCGGCGTACTCGTCGGTGCCGAGCTGGTCCACCCAGGTGGAGAGGTTGTCCTGCGTCACCTGCACGAGGGGCAGCACGACCTGCTCGGGGACCTCCTCGCCGCGCTCCTTCGCGACAGCCACATAGAGGGCGGCGACGACCTGGCCGGGGTCGGTCAGCGCGGCGAACGATCCGTTGTCGATGCCGCTCTTCTGCCAGAACTCCAGCGACTTGCCATCGGTGTCGAAGACCACGACGGGGGCTTCACGGCCGGCGGACTCGAAGGCCTGCACGACACCCATCCCGCCGATGCACCCCGGCACCGCGGCGATCTCCGGCAGCGAGCCGAGGATCGCGACGATCTCCTTCTGCGCGGTGGCCGAGTCGCAGTATCCGTTCACCTCGGCCGAGACCGTGACGTCGGGGTAGTCCTCGAGGATCTCCAGCTGGCGAGCGTGGAACGCCTCCTCCGGCTGGGAGCCGATGACACCGCGGTTGATGACGATGTTCCCTTCGCCGCCGATCGCCTCCAGGGCCGGCATGAGGGAATCCTCACCCCACTGGCCGTAATCGTTGCGCACGACCGTGCCGCAGCTGGTGTCCATGTCGGCGTCGAGGATGATGACGTTGATGCCTGCGGTGCAGGCCTCCTCGATCACCGGAACGAGGGCCGTCGACGACGCCGGGATCACCATCAGCACGTCGGGGTTCTCCAGCATGAGGCTGCGAATCTGCGAGGCCTGTTCGGTCGCACTGTTCTCGCCGGGGGCGTTGACGACGGAGTACTCCGAGACGATGCCCTCGGACTTCAACTCCTCGGCGGCGGTCTCGAACTTGTCGATCAGGGTCAGGCGCCATCCGTTGACGAAGCCGTTCGAGAGCGCGACGCTCAGCCCCTCGGGCTCGCCTTCCGCGCTCGCGTCGTCGCCTGTTGCGGCCGTTCCGGCACAGCCGGCCAACACGAGTGCCGCCGTTGCGGCCGCGGCAGCCGCGCCCCATGCGCGGCGGGTCTTGGTGAACTTCATCGTCTCTTCTCCTGGTTCGCTTCTTTGCGGGATTGCGCTGCTGTTCTGCGCGGACCGACCCATTCCCGTCTTCACTCCGTCAGCGATCCGGGCACTTGTCATGATGAGTATGACATGATGAGTTGGTGATGATCACCATAG
>CEOS01020644.1_pt1 | contig 11399 bp, 11 predicted proteins | sample 530601 | NCBI WGS metagenome assembly CEOS01 (sample SAMEA2620666, study PRJEB7988) | marine metagenome | biome: marine biome (ENVO:00000447); feature: mesopelagic zone (ENVO:00000213); material: "saline water (ENVO:00002010), including plankton (ENVO:xxxxxxxx)" | depth 1000 m
TCCAATTGATTGGGAATCTATTGAGGATAATATAAAAATAAATAGCTACCGAATCATACAGGAAGCCATTACGAACGCCATTAGGCATTCGCAGGCGACAGCGATAGAATTATTGATCAACCAACTTGAGAACCGACTGGTGATTGAAATAAGAGATAATGGAAAAGGCTTTGACACCAAAAAGTCAACGATGGGTATTGGACTAAAAAATATGAAAAACCGAAGTCGTACGATGAAAGGTAAATTATCGATTAAATCCGGTACGGAGGGTACTTTGATAAAACTTGTAGTAAAATTATAAGAAAAACAGAGTCATTATGAAGAAGGAGGTTATAAATATTTTGCTTGTGGATGATCATCATATGATCTTGGAAGGATACAAGAACGTAATTTCGAAAGCAAAGTGCGAAGATTACGATATTGTTGTGGAAACCGCCAATAATTGTGACATCGCCTGGGACCTGCTAAATGAAAAGGAATTTGATATTGTTTTTTTAGATATTAATTTTCCCGTTCAGGAAGATAGTAAAATACTTTCGGGCGAAGATTTGGGGATTAAAATAAAAAAAGAACTTCCAGAAGTTAAAATAATAATCCTAACCGTTTTGGCAGAGCCGTTTCGCCTTCATAATTTATTGTTGAATATTAATCCGGCTGGTTTTCTTATGAAAGGGGAAACCACATCTGAAGAGCTTAAAAGATGCTTGTCCAAAGTAATTATAGATCCACCTTATTATGGATCAAAAATTTCAAAATTAATCCATTCTGAAATCAATCAGCATACTGCTCTAATAGATGAAGTCGATAGGATAATGCTTTATCAGCTTTCTTTGGGAACCAAAACAAAGGACCTCACTAAATATGTACATCTTTCCTTGCGCGCAGTCGAAGACAGAAAACGAAAACTAAAAGAAATTTTTGGGGTAAGTGGAGAAGGGAATAAAGCTTTATTGGAGAAAGCAAGAGAAAGTGGATATATATAAATCAAAAAGCTTTTTCCTTTTTATTAAACGTGGTTTTACCACGCCCTACACGTGGTCTTTTACAAGATTCTTTCGATTTAAAATTATTACTTTTAGTTAAGTTATTGATTAAGAATTTAAAAGATTGCGGAATAAATCTCCGTTAATTATTGGTTTTTACAATATTATAGGGTGCAGCGTGCTTCTCACGTATTGAAACTGGTTTCGGGAACGGCTTACACTTTTCTGAAAGCTGACATTGCTTAAGCGGAATAGGATCCAGCTACCAGCCGCTTAAAGGGTATTATTTTAGCAGGTCTTTTTAAATAGTCTTCACCCTGCATTTTTTAAATATATAGAGATGCGGACGTTAAGCTAAAGATAATGCTGTAGGATTATTGTTAGTTGATGTGAGTGGTATGGAGTTATATTTTTTAACCTTACATCCTTTTACAAAATACATTATTGGAATGAAATGTGTAATCGGATTAAATCACTGGCTGAATATACTCATCAAAGGTTTTTATTTATTTTCATCAAAAGTGAATAAAACTGTTTTATGTGATTTTTTGTTTGATTGATAGGAGAAATAATTATAAATCTTACTTATAAATGTAAGAAAAATTGTCTTTGTTCAGGCCTTTAAAAGAATAAATAGACTTATTTGTTTAACCAAATCTTTATCACTATGAAAAAAATTTTATTAGCAGTTACCGTATTTTTGGCGCTTTTGTTATTTAATGCGTGTTCCGATGCTGAGCTTAATCAAGAGCCCGGTACGCAAGAAGAATTTTCTGTAAAAAAAGCGCTTATCCAAGAAATTGAAGCAGATGCTTCAATTCAATCAGATGCCAATGAGAAACTTACCAAGATCATTAATTCTTTTGGGATAACCAAGAACCGGTTCCAAGAGGATGTCCCTAAATATCCCGATTATTATGGAGGAGCATACATAGAACAAAATGGACAATTGGTCGTGTTGATCAATGGCGAAATGGGGTTGGGAAAGCAAGCAGTTACAGCCATCATCGGGAATGGAAATATAGAATTTAAAAAAGCTGATTATTCCTTTGCTCGACTTACAGAGATTATGAATTCTTTAAATGAATTTGTATTAAGTAAGAAGAATATAGCTGTTTCAGATAATTTTAAAACTTTTTCTTTGATAGATAAGGAGAATCGGATCGTAGTTGAATTAGATGATTATAGTGATCAAAAAATCTTTGAATTCAGAAAAAGTGTGCTAAATTCCCCAGCCATTGTATTTACTAAATCTTCAGGGAAAACAGAATTGGAAGCTCAACTTGAACCCGGATGTAAAGCAGCGAAGAATTCTTCGGGAACTTCCTATGGTTCTTTTGGGTTCAGAGCAAAACGAAATTCAGATAATGTAGCCGGTATGGTCACAGCAGGTCACGTAATTGGTGTTGGCCAAACTCTTTATTATGGGGGTACAGCTATCGGAACTTGTTCTGCTTCTCAACAATCGGGTTCGGTTGATGCAGCTTTTATTCCTATTTCCAACCCCACGAGTTATACGCCAAGCAACACCTTATGTACTACATCTTCAAGTATTTTGTCAACATCAACAAGCCTTCCGGGGGCAGGTACAATAGTCAATAAAAGGGGGATAACCACGGGACGTACATCCGGTTCAATTACTAGTACAAATGCTACGACGACTACAACCGCAGGTATTACCTACACAAATTTAACTTCTGCGGGTTATTCAAGTAGCGGTGGGGATAGTGGAGGAATTGTCTACACCTATATAAGTTCCACGGGAACATTATATACTGTAGGAGTACATTTGGGCTCTAATTCAAGTAATGCTTTTTTCTCAAAAGCGAGTAATGTTTTAGCTGATTTAGGTTTATACAGATATTAAAACCATACATAGTGAGATATTTAATTTATTTTATTAGTTTATGCTTTTTCTCTATATCGTGTCAGAACGGTAAGAAAACAAATAAAAGTTCAATGAGCAAAGATACCGTGATAAATGGAAATATTAGTTTAGAAGTAATCCCGAATACGCTTGAAAGGGATCGTATCGCTGACATTAGCATAGTCTATATTGTCAATAACAAAACCTCTTATTCCATTCAATATGATACTCGTTATAAGATTGAAAAATATACCGGTAGTCGTTGGGAACAGTTACCCTTCAAAGATAATATAGCGTTTGAAGATTTGCTGTATAGTCTTGAACCTACCAACTCTCAAGAGTTTAAGGTGGCTATTCCAAAAATTTTAAAAAGTAGCACGATTGATGCTGGAACTTATAGAATTGTAAAAGAAGTCTGGCCGGAAAACCGAGAACATAAGAAAACCACGTTGACGACGGAGTTTACAGTTAAATAACCCTCACTAAATAACTCTTGCAATTTTAAAAAAGCTGCAAGAGTTATTTTAATATAATTTATCTAAAGGGATCAGCTTTTTTTATTATCAACAAAATAAAAAGTTCCATTGGTTAAGCAATGAAGAGAAAGATTTATCAAATAAATATGCTACTAAAATCCAGAGTGCCGAGTTTTCTCCACGCAACTAATATGCTTTTTACTTTCTTATTTTAAGTTTAAGAGGTTTAGTAGTTAGTTCTCCTTAGTTTAAGTAAAAAGAATTGACCAATGAAATAATTAAAGTAAATATTCCCTTGAAAGAATAATCTCAAGGGAATTTATTTTAATCATATTCCTTTTGATGATTTGTTTATTTTCCTTTTTCTACTTTATTTTTAAAATTCTTCTTCCTAACAAATATGTCTTCAAGGGAATAAGCCTTTTCATTTAAATTATACTTATCATCCTTAAACATTGAATCGAACTGGGATTTTTGGGTATAAGCGACCGAAGAGACTGAAACATTTTGGAAAAAACTATTAGCTTCCAGTACTAAACCCGGCAAACCATAGAAAATATAAGGGCCAGCATCTATGGCAATCTCGGTGGTAAACCAAACGTATAAACCTGGCATATTTTCTAAAATAGCTTTAGTGCAACTATATCCTTCAATATCCTTCTTTTCAGAGGTTATCGTCCAGTTAAGTTCTTTTATATCTCCTTTAAATGAAAATTCAGATTCCATAAAAACCTCTTTACCTGTTAAAGTTCCATCTTTGTCCTTTTTTACAAACTCAGTATATCCCGAAACACTTACCCCAGGAATTTTATGGATAGAATCTAAAACATAGATGGATTTCTTAGTCTTTTTGTCATAATATAAAGTATTGTAGTTTTTATAATCCGACATTAGTCGCATTACTTTATTGTATTCATCTGGATCTTGAATTTGCTGTTTTAGCATATTCACCAAAAATTCGGATACACTATTGGTCGTATATTTTACCTGTAAAACATCGTTGCTCTCCTGAGCTTTCATCACTAAACCAATAGTGAATGTCAATAAAAATAGATAGATTTTTGTTGTTTTCATTTTATTCATTTTTAAAAGTTATACTTAAGTCCTAATATTAAATAGTTAAGAGAGGCATCATTAATTATGGTGGTGACAACCCCTTCGTTAGAATAAATTTCAAAATTGTAAGCTTCATTTTGAAATACATTAAGTAGTTCAAACAGATGCCTAGATTCCAAACTAAATGTGAATTTCTGCCAGGAATAGGAAAGATCAAGATTAATATTCTTTCTTTGAAATTTTTGATTGTCTACCAGGTTATCGTCATAAATAAAACTAAGTTTTCCATCCCATTTATCATTTTTAAGGAGTAGCGACGCAATAGACCTTGTGTATCTTGAATAATATGTATTATCACCTAATATATTATTAGAGTATCTTAGGTTTGATGAAAGCCGTACATTCAATAGAAAATCATTTAGGCTTTCAATTTCAAATTTTGGGGAAATAGCATTTTGTTTACTTAGTACTTCTTGTCCTTCTGCTATTATGGCTGGAAATGTTTGTTTTAGATAACTTAAACCAATGCTAGTATTTAGTGGAAAATCAACAGGAAATAAGGTTTTAGCATATTTACCGTTGATATTAAATTTTCTGGAGTAATCAGTTTTATAAGCCTTTAGGGTTGAAACACCATTATCCTGGCTAATAAATTGAAGTTCAATAGGATTTTTTGTATCACTATAACTTGTTGAAATTGAATACGATTCCGCATCAAAAATGTTATTGTAGTAATAACCTATCTGATAATTATTTTTGGTCTGTAGGTTCTCCAGTAATCCTGAATTTCCTTGAACGAGGCGGTTGAACGGTTGAATCGTATTGAGGCCATAATATAAATCGTTGAACTCAAAACTTCTTTTTACACTTGCAGCTATTCTCCATACATCTCTTTCATATTCCGAAAATATATTTAATGGTATTAAAAATTCCTCAATTGATTTTGAGTTGTCTAATTCAAACTGATTTAGCCTGACTCCGCTTGATAGAAAGTAGTTTATTTTACCTAATAAATTCTTTCCTGTTATTTTCGTGATAATATCTGTAGTATGTAAAGTTCGGGATATTGATTGTAAATCATCATTGTCGAGTTGGCTTTTTCCACCATTATATTCCACTTTTATAGAAGGCGTAAATTGATCATTATAATTGTACGACAGTGTAGATTGAATGTTATAGTTATATTTTGAAAAGTCAAAATATTGCGTTAGATATAAATCATCACTAAGCAAGATGTCGTCATCTAGTTTGTTTTTTTCTATAAAAAATCCCCCTTCTGCATTCCATATGAGCTTATCTGATAATTTGCTGGTTACGTCAAGTTGAGCGAACCCTGAAAAAATTTTGGAATTGTAAGTTGAAAAGAGATTATTTTCAATAGTTTGGTCATTATTATATAGGATATTTTGTTCAGTATTTTTATTATCGGCGTTAATCAAATTGAGATTACCTTCTATAGAATAGACGGTATTCTTAGATTTTTTATACTGACTCTTAAAGTATCCTAAGTAAGAACTTGATTTTGCCTGAAGTGCAGTGCTACCTTCCAATAGTGGGGTGTCATCTAAAGACGAGAGTTGCTGTGTGGTGCTGTTTATTCTGTTAGGGGAGATGTAATATAGGAGCAAACTCGACTTAAATTTAGATGAGTTTTTCTTAAAAGTGAGATTAATACTATTGTACTCATCTTTCCTAAGATTTTCATTAGTAGAAAAGAGGGCTTGCAATGATCTTTGCGAATAGATTGAAAAATTTTGCTTATCGTTGAAGGCGGCTCCTAACTCTCTATAATTAACAACTGTTTTGCCTATATTATTGAAATTTGCTGTAGAAAAAGCATTAAGCGATTCAGAAAATAAAAAACCAGAGCCTTTAAATTCATACTTATCTTTATGTCCATATTTTGTTTGTAAATCCCCGGTAATAACATTTTTAAATTCTTCTTTTGTTTCGATATTTAAAACGGTTTCTTCTTGTAAATCGAAATCAACAGAAAACTCATCTTGGTAATTATTAATTACACTTAAACCCTCAATAAGTCTATTTTCAATATTTTCTAGTGCCAGGCTATTTTGATTTTCGAAAGTTTCTTTTTTATTAACCAGAATTTTATTGATGTTATTTCCTTTATAGATGATAACTCCATCTTCGCCCACCTGTAAATTAGGTAGCTTTTCTAGTATTTCTTTTAACTTGTCATTATCCTGAAGGTTTAATTTCTGTAGGTCAAAATTTACAGTATCTTTTTCTTCCTTTTTTAGTAATAAAACAACTTCATCCAGCTGGTTTGTTTCTTCGGTTAGCTTGATATCTAGAGATATCATATCTTTATTTGTATCATTTATACTAAGGTTAACTGTTTTTTTTTCATAACCTAGGTAAGACACTTCTAAGAAATAATCAGCTTCAATCTTCGAGCTGATTAAATAATATCCTTTTTCATCCGTGATTGAATAAGCAACAATATTCTTATTTAAATCATATAAGACGATAGTAGCCCCATTTATTATCTCATTGTTTTCGTTGGTGACAAATCCTTTAATTTGGTTAGATTGAGCCAGTATTGTGGTAGAAGCCATAAGCAATAAAATGAATATGCCGTGTTTAAAACATTTTATAAAATAGTACATTGTTATACTATGTATATGGATAAAAAATATCATTTTATTACTGTATTATTTGTTCTACTTCTTTCTAGCAGTAATTCGCATTAGAAAAGTTATAATGATATATAATAGTACCGTTAGCAAGAGAAAAAAAGGAATAAACCAATTTCCCAGAACTTCGTTTGCACTAAGCGATTCCATTAATTCAGGTTTCATTTTTCCTAAAAGATAAAAGTCACCATCCTTAAAATATAATCCTACCTCTTTTGGGTTATTAATTTTAGCCCCAATAATAATTAAAAAACCAATTAGGACTAAATAAAGAAACGCAAAGAAAATATACTTAACCCCATTGGTAATATTTAAGACCAATGCTTTAAAAACGTGAATAGGATTAAAAGTTCTTGTCGCCTCTTCTAGTTTTTTTTCAGCGATCATTGGTTTTAAAACATCTTGGGGATCTCCCAATTTATTCAAAACCTCCATCAACTTTTCAGTTTCATTAACTTCAATGTTCCCATATCTTTGAATTCCCTCAAAAATATGACTATTAAATTCCATCAATATATTCTTACGATCCTTAGCAGAAGAATGCTTTAAGTTTTTCTCGAGACGTTTTAAATAATCCCTGTAAATTAATGTAGAACTTCTATTTTTAAATGTGATCTCTTTCATTTAGATATCGTATTGATTGATTTTTCCAACATCTTCCAAAAGTCCTTCATTTCAAGTAAAGTATTTTGCCCGGTCTTTGTTAGCGAATAATATTTTCTTGGGATTCCTGATTCTTGTTCTACCCATTTTGAGGTAACTAGCTTTTCTTTTTTAAGTCTGTTCATTAGGGGATATAACGTTCCTTCTGCAATAATAATAGAAGTTTTGTCTTTTACATTTTCTATCAACTCATAGCCATAAAGCTCTCCTTTCTTATCAAGGATGTTCAGAACGATAAATGTAAGCGTCCCTTTCTTAACCTGAGATTGCCAACGAAGAACAAAGCTTTTATTCATTTTACTAATGTATAACAATATACATAGTAATGCAATGCTTATGATTTATTTTTTATTGTTCTTTGAGAATTTAGTGCGTTAAAATCATAGAATGCTGTAATGTTCCAGATGATCATAATTAATGCAAAGGTGTATAAGGAAAGGAATAAAGCTATTAGTATATGCAGAGTTATGGTGGAATAAAGAACGATAGGTCTTGTTTTCTTTGGAAATATTAAAAAAGGATATAATAGCTCTAAAATTATAGTAAATATTCCTCCACCAATTAATAGGATTGGATATTCCGACAGCCAATTGATCATATTAACAGTTTTGATATTTATATTAAAATGCAACGCAGTTAACATTTTTTGGCCATTCCACCAACCAGAACCATCTATGACCTTTGATAACCCAGAAAAGAAATATACTACGCATAAAGAGACTCTAAGTATATTTCTCATTAATAATTGCGAATCTTTTGTAGTGATTTTATGTATTTTCTTTCTGAAGTAATCAATTAAAGAATAGTCACTAACAGGAAATATCAAGCAAAACAAGAAGGAATGAAACATAAATTGGTCTACACCATACACATACAATTCCGATCCAAAAAAAATAAAAGCATAGCAAAAAGCAGCGCAAAAAGCTGCTATTCTTGTTTTATAACCTAGAATTAAAAATAGTAAACTAACCGGATAGATAATTTTTAGTGTGGTATAAAATTCATCAGTGTAGTTAGCATCAAAAATATGTTCTAATAGTCCTTTGGTTATGGGATCAATATTTGAAGATAAGACAGCCATTAAATCAAAAGGAATAAGCTTACTTGTATAAAGCAAATTAAAATCACCCCATATGGATAAAAAATATAATAGTCCCAAAGAACCAACACCAATGCGAAAAAATGATGGAAAATGTAGAAGGGCAGCTAGAGATTTAGTCTTCGATTCTGGTAAGGTTTTGAGAAGATTTTTCATAGATAACTTGCCATTGAAGGTAAGCCGTTCTCTTTTTATGGGAATCTTTTTCAATCTCATTTGGTTGTATATAATAAATTTTAGAAGTAAATAATTTGTAATCAGGATATTTTTCCGATAGTTCTAATCCCATTCTTTTTAAATTTATGTCTAAAAGTTGCTTTTGGGATTCTATCCTTTTTTCTAAATCCTCTTTAGCCTGCTGTGATGTTGCCTTATCAAGATCATTTGTGTATCTGTTGATTCGGGACATTATGGACAGATTTAATCTGTTGGCAAAAGTTATCGCTCTTGTTTTAGCATTAACACCATTGAATAATTGCGAAGCATCAACTTTATCTATTAATTGGTCATTTTTATCTTTAAATTCAAACACAATTCTACAGGGTCCTTGGAGTCCTTTTCCAAAAAAACCATAAGCTACATCCAATTTTAAAAAGGAGAATATATGGCTAATAGTGGAGTTACTTCTTATCGCTTTATTATACCCTGGGAAAAAATAAAAATTTGAAAAAGTGTCTTTAGAATTTAAATCATCTAGAAAAGTATTCAATGAAAAATATATTAAATTGAAGCTATAAATGATCAGAATAGCCATAAAGATCTTTTTTTTATTTTTCATAATAGGGTAAGATGAAAAAGCAAAAGTGAGAAGATGCTCACTTTTGCCTAAAACAGTTAATACTTTTGAAGCACTTCGTTAACATCCTCTACTGGTTCTTCAGGTTCTGGATCGGAGTCACATTTAGTGAACCAGCAGCCCTTAGTAAGAATACTTGTTCCTGCTGCGCTATAGGCTACATTTTCTGCGTTAGCCTCATCCATAAATTTGGTTACGGGTGCATCAGCATCTGTCGAATTCGCAAAAGCGAATAGACCGAAAGTGGCTACAAATGCAAATGGAATAAATAATTTTTTCATAATTTAAATTTTAAAATTACCCTACTCTTTAAAGGATTTTCGGTATTCTCCTATCTTAATGGTTAACTAGTTAATTTAAAGACGTTTAAATTTAAAAATTAGTCTGTCTTATAAATGAAAAAAAGCCACGTAATGCACGTGGTTTTACCACGTTTTTTTAATTGTCTATTGGAGTTGCGAGTGTGAGATTAGCATATAACGCCGGTTAGACATTATTTTATGAATTCCATTTAAAGGGATTAATAAATAAGAATTTGAAAATGAAATGTTCTAACAGGTGGATACTTGAGCGATTTACGAAATATTCAAAATCAAAATCGTCCAGAAATTATTAACGAAAAAATAAGTTAGCGCGCAAGTTTGGAGTTATAGGAAGGGGGGGAAGTAATTTTTTATTCTTTGTTTAAAAAGAAATAGAATGAAAGTAAAAACCTTACTTTACTTTAAGTAATTTAATATTTAGCAATTATATTTTTTACTTCATTTTCTGTTAGCTTAGTTGGCGGCACACAATGAATATACCAGCATTCTTTAGTAAGAATAGTTTTGCCCTTTTCATTGTAAAACACCTTATTATCTGTAGTAGCAGCCTCTTTCATAAATTTTGTTACCGGTGTATTCGAATTTTCTGAATTTGCAAAAGCGAACAGACAAAAAGTAGCTACAAACGCAAATGGAATAAACAATTTTTTCATAGTTTGTGATTTATTTGAACCTACTCTTTAAAGGATTTTCGGTATGCTCCTGATATATTGGTTAATTGATTAGTTTAAAGACATTTAAATGTAAAAACTAATTTTCACAAAAAACGAAAATTAACCACGTATAGAGGGTGGTTTTACCACGTTTTTAAGTATTACAACACTAATTTAATTTGTATGTTTCTACCTGTGAAAAATATATAACCGTGGATTTTCCACGCAGCAAACGTGCTTTTTTACCTCCTATTTTTAATCTAGTTAATTTAACTTTAATGACATTTTAATGGTCACTTAATATATGGCTTGAATTTAGAAAGAGGTGAAATATAGCTTCTAACTTAATGTAAATGATGAAGGGGAGATGATAAGCCTAAAAATAGAAACGCAAACGTTCTTATAATTCTAATAACTTCAGAATTACATTTACATTCTAATCACCATTTCGCTCTTTTCATTTCAGGTCAATGAAAAATTAAGAGTTATGGAAACAAGGAGTTATGTTACAAAAATTTTACAAGTAATACTAGGGATTATATTTCTCTATGCTGGCTTAAGAAAGGTATGGGAAGGTGACTTATTTTACCACACTTTACTAAATACACCTTATTTGGAAAGTAAGGTTTTTGCAGAATGGGGAAGTATAGGAGTTCCAGTAGTTGAAATCTTAACGGGAATATTCCTACTGCTATTTTCCCGAAAAATAATAGGGGTATTATGCTGCTTTGGGCTTTTGTTACTCTATACGGTCTATATGGTTACCCTCCTTTTTTTTGGCGATGGTATTCCCTGTACCTGTAGAACGGTCTTACCATTTTTAGGA
>CEOS01089385.1_pt1 | contig 11399 bp, 12 predicted proteins | sample 530601 | NCBI WGS metagenome assembly CEOS01 (sample SAMEA2620666, study PRJEB7988) | marine metagenome | biome: marine biome (ENVO:00000447); feature: mesopelagic zone (ENVO:00000213); material: "saline water (ENVO:00002010), including plankton (ENVO:xxxxxxxx)" | depth 1000 m
CATACGAATACATCTGCAAGATCCGGACATCAGAGCCTGACAGATTCATCCTGAACCCGATCCACCAGATGCCGGGACTGAACACCTAAGGCAGGCGCGCAATCCGTTCCGTGATCAGCGCGAACAGCGCGTCGCGGTCCAGATGCCGGATGAACAGCGCGTTGGCGGGCCGGTCGCTGACCCGCCACCAATCCGCCACCGTCATGCCGGTGGTGAATTCGCCCTGCGTCTCGATCTCGACATTGATTTCGCGTCCCTCGAACAGATCCGGCCGCAGAAGCCACGCGATGGTGCAGGGATCGTGCAGCGGTGCGCCCTCGCTGCCGTATTTGTCGCGGTCGAAACGCTCGAAGAAATCGGTCCAGCTTGCCACGGCGGGACCACAGCGGCCCGGCATCCCGCGCATGGTCTCGATCCAGCCGCGCGAGGTCAATGCCTCATGCGTGGCGTCCAGGGGCAGGATGACCAGCGGCGCGCCCGCCGCAAAGACCGCGCGCGCGGCCTCGGGATCGACATAGATGTTGAATTCGGCGGCCGGGGTGATGTTGCCCACCTCGAAATAGGCGCCGCCCATGATCACGATCCGCCTGATTCGTGCGGCGATATCGGGCGCGCGCTCCAGCGCGCGGGCGATATTGGTCAGCGGCCCGATGGGAACCAGCGTGACACTGCCCGCGGGTTCCCGGCGCAGCGTCTCGACGATGAAATCGACGGCGTGACGGTCCCGGGCGGCCGTCGCTGGCACCGGCAGTTCGATGCCGTCCAGCCCGGTCTTGCCATGGACATGTTCCGCGGTGACCAGCCTGCGCCTCAACGGCGCCTCGCATCCGGCAAAGACCGGAAGGTCGGCGCGACCGGCAAGTTCCAGGATTTTCAGGGCGTTCAGCGTGGTCAGCGGCAGCGGGACATTGCCCGCGACGGTGGTGATGCCCAGCACCTCCAGTTCCGGCGAGGCCAGGGCCAGAAGGATCGCCACGGCATCATCCTGCCCCGGATCGGTGTCGATGATGATCTTCTCGGCCATGTTCGCTCGCACTCATCCGCGTCTTTTCTGATGCGGAGTTGCGGATCGTGCAACCCGAAAGAATTGCCGGCCGCGGCTTGCCTTGCGTCCCGCCAGCGCGGGATTGCGGCCATGGAACGGTCCGTGGCCGCAACCTTCGGGCTGATCAGCCGTCGAAGTTCACCTCTTCGATCAGGTCCAGCGCCTTCGGCCGCAGATCGGAGATTTCGCTCAGCGAAAGGCTGTCGGGGGTGAACTGGCCCCAGCTCTTGACCAGGTCGGACCGCTCGACATCATCCGAGACGGGAAATTCGTAGTTGGTTTCGGCATAGATCTTCTGCGCCTCGTCGCTGACCAGAAACTCGACCAGTTTCAGCGCAGCTTCCTTGTTCGGCGCGGCCTTGGTCATCGCGACCCCCGAGACATTCACATGGGTGCCGCCATTCTCGAAGGTCGGGAACACGATGCGCACGGAATCGGCCCATTGCTTCTGTTCGGGATCCTTCAGCATCTGGCCCATGTAGTAGGTGTTGCCCAGGCTGATGTCGCATTCGCCCGCCCAGATCGACTTGACCTGGCCGCGATCGTTGCCCTCGGGCCTCTTGGCCAGGTTGGCCTTGACCCCTTCCAGCCATTGCCGGGTCGCCTCTTCGCCGTGATGAGCCAGATAGGCGGCGGTCAGCGCGACATTGTAGTCGTCCGCGAAGGGGCGGGTGCAGATCCGGCCCTTCCATTTCGGATCGGCCAGATCCTCGTAGGTCGTGACCTCGCCATCGGCGACGCGATCCTTGCTGGCATAGATGATTCGCGCGCGGGTTGTCAGGCCGAACCACTGGCGATCCTTGTCGCGCAGGTTCTCGGGGATGATGTCCAGCGCCGGGTCCTCGATCGGCTGGGTGACGCCGGCCGCCTCGACCTCGCCCAGACGGGCCGCGTCCACGGTCATGATCAGATCGGCGGGGCTGCGATCGCCCTCGGCCTGAAGGCGCTCGACCATGCCCTTGTCCACGAAGGCAGTGTTGACGGTGATGCCGGTGGCCTCGGTGAAAGCATCGGTCAGCGGTTTCAGCAGTTCCGGCTGGCGGTGCGAATAGAGGTTCACCTCCTGGGCCAGGGCGGGCAGGGCGGTCGCGCCCAGAAGGGATGCCATGACAAGCAGTCGCATTGTTGATTCCTTTCATCGGGTATTGCTGTTCCCGCTTCTGGCAATCTGCGGTCGGCGGGTCAATACCCGACTTAATTAATCGGAAAGCCGGACGGCCGGATTACGGATTTTCAATCTGCGCCGGATGAAGCCGCAATCGCAGCAGTCGATGCGTGTCCTGTGCGACGACAGAGATCGTCGTATCATCATTCAACTGGGACAATGACCATGGAACGTTCTTCACATCACCTGGCCAGCAAGGTCGCGCAGGTCACTGCGATGTTCTGGCTGCTGAAGATCATCGCCACGACGCTGGGCGAAACCTTCGGGGACTTCATTTCGCAGACGCTGAACTTGGGTTATGTCGTCGGGTTGTCGATCACCGGGCTGCTGCTGGTCCTGGTCCTGACCGCGCAGATTCGCGGCAACCGGTTTCATCCGGCGCTGTTCTGGGCCGGAATTGCGGCGACAACGACCGCCGGAACCGAGATTTCGGACCTGATGGATCGGACACTTGGGCTGGGATACACGCTTGGCGCCATGATTCTGGCCATCGGCCTCGTGGTGACGCTGTCGATCTGGTATGTACGCAAACAGGATCTGTCGATCTATCCGATCGTGGACAAGGAAAAGGAACTGCTGTTCTGGATCGCGGTGATCTTTTCGAACAGCCTTGGCACGGCCTTCGGGGATTTCCTGGTCGATGTGGTCGGTCTCAGCTATTCGCAGGGCGCTCTGGTCACCATGGGGGTTATCGGGATGGTCCTGGTGCTGCACTACATGCGGGCCGCAAGCGAGGTGCTGCTGTTCTGGATCGCGTTCATCTTCACCCGGCCCTTCGGCGCGACTTTCGGCGATTTCCTGACCAAGCCGCTGGCCAAGGGCGGCCTGGAACTGGGCACCTACAACGCGGCCGCGGTGTCATTGCTGCTGATGGCGTCGCTGATCTATGTCTCGATGCGTCGGCAGCGTGGGGCAGCCAGGATCAAGGGCAACTAGATCCCGGCCCCGTTCAAGCCAGGATTCGCGCCGCCCCCGCAGGCATCAAGCCGGCGGGGGTTTCGCATGGCCGGCTTGCCAGTGCGCCTTGCGCAGGGTAACCGGCGCGCATGGCCCGCGCACCAATTCTGCAACTGACCGACATCTCGCTGACCCATGGCGGCGACCCTGTTCTTGACGGCATCAGCCTGACCCTTCAGCCCGGCGACCGAACGGCGCTTGTGGGCCGCAACGGGTCGGGCAAATCGACGCTGATGAAGGTGATGGCCGGGCAGGTCGAACCGGACCGCGGCGAGGTCGTGCTGGGCGCCGGAAGCCATGTCGGATACATGGAGCAGGATCCGGATCTGTCGAAGTTCTCCACGCTGGGCGAATTCGCCCGTGCCGAGCTGGACGAGGGGCAGGGCTATCTGGTCGAGATGGCGGCCGAGGGGCTGAAATTCGACCCGGACCGGTCCGTCGCCACCGCTTCCGGCGGGGAATGCCGCCGCGCGGCGCTGGCGCGGCTTCTGGCGCAGGCGCCCGATCTGATGCTGCTGGACGAACCGACCAACCACCTTGACATCGAGGCGATCGGCTGGCTGGAGGATCAATTGTCCCAGACCCGCGCCGCCTATGTGCTGATCAGCCACGACCGCGCTTTCCTGCGGCGCCTGACGCGGGCGACCTTGTGGATCGACCGGGGCGAGATGCGCCGTCAGGAACGCGGCTTCGCGCATTTCGAGGATTGGCGCGAAAGCGTCTGGTCGGCCGAGGACGACGCGCGCCACAAGCTGGACCGCAAGATCAGGGCGGAAGCTCGCTGGGCGGTGGAAGGCATCAGCGCCCGGCGCAAGCGCAATCAGGGCCGCGTCCGCGCCCTGGCGGCGCTGCGGGCCGAACGCGCCGCCCGGATCCGTCGGCAGGGCACGGCGGCCATGGCGCTGGAACCGGGCGCGCAATCGGGCAAAAAGGTGATCGAGGCCCGGGGCATTGCCAAGGCATATGACGATCGCGTGATCCTGAAGCCGTTCGATCTGCTGGTCAATCGCGGCGATCGCATTGCCTTTGTCGGGCCCAACGGCGTGGGAAAGACCACGCTGATCAAGATGCTGACCAAAGAGATCGCGCCCGATCAGGGTGCCGTGACCCTGGGCACCAATCTGGATCTGGCGGTCTTCGACCAGGCCCGCGCGGCGCTGAATCCCGATCAAAGCCTGTGGGAATCGCTGACCTCGGATCCCGAACTGGGCGCCTCGGGCGGTGCCGATCAGGTGATGGTGCGCGGCCAGCCTCGCCACGTGGTGGGCTATCTCAAGGATTTCCTGTTCGACGAGGCGCAGGCCCGCGCGCCGGTGCGCAGCCTGTCGGGCGGCGAGAAGGCGCGGCTTTTGCTGGCGCGGCTGATGGCGCGGCCCTCGAACCTGCTGGTCCTTGACGAGCCGACCAACGATCTGGATGTCGAGACGCTGGATTTGCTGCAGGACCTGCTGGGAGACTACGACGGAACCGTTCTGCTGGTCAGCCACGACCGCGATTTCATCGATCGTGTGGCGGACACGACCGTCGCGATGGAAGGCGACGGCCGTGCCACCGTCTATGCCGGCGGATGGACCGATTATCGCGCCCAGCGGGCGGAAATGGCGGTGACGCAGCCTGCCGCAGGGAAGGCCCAAGCAAAGCCGCAGCCCGCACCCAGGACCGGTGGCCCGGTCAGGTCGGGGCTCAGCTTTACCGAAAAGCACCGACTTGACGAGTTGCCCGGGATCATCGCGCGGCTCGAGGCCGAGATCGCCCGATTGTCCGAGTTTCTCGCCCAGCCCGACCTTTACCAGACGGCGCCCGCCAAGGCGCAGAAGGCGACAATGGCGCTGACCGAACGGCAGGTGGCCCTGAATGCGGCCGAGGAGGAATGGCTGGAGCTCGAGGAACGGGCGGCGGGCTGAGCCTTTACGCGCGCTGCAAATCGGGCGCCGCCGACACCCGCCCGCTACGCCCGGCCGCCGTGCTTTGATGACAGCGCGGGGCAGCGCCTCTTGTGTCCTAGGCGCCCTGTTCGGCGTGATGTTTCAGCCAGCGATGCGCGAAACCGATCTTTTCGCGGATCGTCGGCGTCAGCACGAAGGGATAGAGGTCGCTGTTGTCCAGCGCCCGGTTGATGTCGTTGACCGCGATGGCGATTCTGGCGGCGATATCCAGCATCTGCTGGGTCTGATCGTCGTCATAGGGCGCATAGCCGGCGGGGATGCCCGGCATCGACAAACCGGCATTGATGAAGCTGTCGCTGAAATCGACCATGTGCTGAAGATGCGCCGCCGTCTCGGCCCAGTCCTCGTGCGGATGGGCGGTGGCATAGCCGGTGATGTAGTCTTCGCCGGGTTCCCGGGGGGCGGCATAGTGGTCTTGCAGGGCGGCGGCATAATCGGCACGCTCGTCGCCGAACAGCGCGCGGAACTCGTCCAGGAAACCCTCGGCAACGGTCAGCCTGTCGAACAGGAAATGCGCGATCTCGTGGCGGAAATGACCGACCATCGAACGATATTGCTCGCCCATCTGATGCTGGCGCTGAACCCGGATCCGTTCGTCGGCCTCGGTGATGTTGATCGTGATCTCGCCATTGTCATGTCCCATCATGATCTGCTGGGCGCGCCCGATTCCGGTGTCTTCCGACAGCATCCGGAATGCGGGCCGGCTGCCCTGATCGGCATCGGTGAACCAGTCCCAGTTGGACAGGTTCGCCAGAACCCATCGCTTCGCGCGCTCGGCCCGGGCAAGCAATGCCTGATTGTCGCCCACGTTCAGCGCCGGAAGGATTTCGGACATCGCGCAAGAGCGGCACAGCATGTTGTCGGGCATCGCCGCCCAGTTGCAGTTGATCGCCTCGCGGTTGGCGCAGGGCGTGGCTGCGTTCCACATGTCGCGCGCTTCGGGTTCGTAATAGAGCGGCTGTCCGCAAGAACAGAACAGGTTGTCGAAATAGACGCGGTTGTGACATGCGGGGCAGGTGAAGGTCTGCATCTGGGCTTCCTCGGGATGGCAGCAGGGAATGCGCCGGGGCGGGCAGCGGTTCCGAGTGGGCGGGCGAATTTTCAGGCGGGTGCGTCGGGTCGGGCAGTTGACTTGGCCACGCGAATCCGCCATATGCACGCGACCGGCCGGGCGGACGCCCTTGGCCGGTGTGTTGTTTTCAAGGACATCCCGATGGGCGGGATGCGCTGTCCGAGGCGGGGAAATCCCGGAAACGCCGGCATGAGGCCGGGGCCACAGGGCGCGGATGACGAAGGAAAGATGCGATGTTCGCAGTTCTGAAGACGGGCGGCAAGCAATACAAGGTGCAGGCGGGCGACGTCCTGCGCGTGGAAAAGCTGAATGCCTCTGCTGGCGAGACGGTCCAGTTCAACGATATTCTCATGGTCGGATCGGCTCTGGGCGCGCCGCTGGTCGAAGGCGCCTGCGTGCAGGCTGAGGTGATCGACCAGATCAAGGCCGACAAGGTGCTGACCTATGTCAAGCGCCGCCGCAAGCACAGCTCGCAGCGGACGCGCGGCCACCGCCAGCAACTGACGCTGGTGCGCGTGACCGATGTGCTGGACAAGGGCGCCGACAAGACCGGCGTGAAGACCGCCGTGGGCGCCCGCAGCAAGGACGAGGCGCCGGCCGGGAAACCTGAGGCCAAGGCCAAGAAACCGGCCAAAGACGCCGCTGAAGCGTAAGGAGACAGACCATGGCACACAAGAAAGCAGGCGGTTCCTCGCGCAACGGTCGCGATTCCGCGGGCCGCCGTCTCGGCGTCAAGCTGTATGGCGGTCAGGAAGCGACCGCCGGCAATATCCTCGTGCGTCAGCGCGGCACCAAATGGTGGCCGGGCGACAATGTCGGCATGGGCAAGGATCATACCCTGTTCGCGCTGACCGATGGCCAGGTGACCTTCCGGAAGGGTCTGAAGGGCCGCACGTTCATTTCGGTGATTCCAGCCAGCCTCGAGGCCGCCGAGTAACCCAAGCTTAACATTTCGATGTTAGAGGGGGATCGGCGAAAGCCGGTCCCCCGACCTGTTTTCATGCTCTGTCTTTCCGGGAGGGGGAAATGGTGATGTCTGCTCCGATGCGGGAAGGTAACAGGTTGGAAGACCTGAAGCCGGCCGGCGTCGTAATGAACCAGCCCGTCATCGAGACCGAACGTTTCGTGCTGCGGCCCCTGCGTCCGTCCGATGCCGGCATGATCGCGCATTACACATCCGATCGCCGGGTGGCGCAGGGCACGCGGGCCATCCCCCATCCGCTGCCCCCCGGCGCGGCCGAGGATTTCGTGGCCCGCGCCCTGTCGCCGTCGCGGACCGAGGATGTCTGGGCGATCGACGGCTCGGTGCACCGGCTTGCGGAATTGCTGGGCGTCGTCTCGCTGACCCGGATGGAGGGCGACCAGTCCGAGCTTGGCTTCTGGATCGGTGCCGGCTTCTGGAACACGGGCTTTGCCACCGAGGCGGTCGAGGCGCTGGTGGCGGCCAACCCGCACAAGGCGCGGACCCTGTTCGCCGAGGCGTTTCAGGACAATCCGGGCTCGGCGCGGGTGCTGACCAATTGCGGGTTCGTCTATCTGGGCGATGCGGAAAGCTGGTCGGTCGCGCGCGGTGCGCGGGTTGCCACCTGGACCTACCTGCGCAGGATGGGCTGAAACGGGCGGGGCTTTTTCCGGCCCCGCAGTCAGACCCCGCGCTATCGGCCGCTTGGCCCGTTGCAATCCTGCGCGCAATCCCTAACTGCCCGGGATGAGCAATCTTCCCTATTCCCTTCTCGATCTGGCTCCGGTTCCCGAGGGTTCCGAGGCTTCCGAGGCCATCGCCAACAGTCTTGATCTTGCCCGCCATGCCGAAACCTGGGGCTATCACCGCTATTGGCTGGCCGAACATCACAACATGCCGGGCATCGCCAGTTCCGCGACCGCGGTGCTGATCGGACTGGTAGCCCAGGCCACCCGTCGGATGCGTGTCGGGGCTGGCGGCATCATGCTGCCGAACCATGCGCCACTGACCGTGGCCGAGGCATTCGGAACGCTGGCCACCGTCTTCACGAACCGAATCGATCTGGGGCTGGGCCGCGCGCCGGGTGGCGACGGCGCCGTGATCCGGGCACTGCGCCGCGATCCGATGGCCGACAGTTTTCCGCAGGATGTGATGGAACTGCTGGATTATCTGGGTCCGCGGCGCGATGGCGCGGCCGTGCGCGCGCTGCCGGGCGAGGGGACCGAGGTTCCGGTCTGGATCCTCGGCAGCAGCCTGTTCGGGGCGCAACTGGCCGCGCATCTGGGCCTGCCCTATGCCTTTGCCAGCCATTTCGCGCCCGGCGACATGGAACAGGCGCTGGCGGTCTATCGCGACCGTTTCCGGCCCTCTCCCTGGGGAAAACAGCCGAAGGCCATGATCGCAATCAATGTCTTTGCGGCCGACGATGCCGACGAGGCGAACTACCTGCGCACCACGATGCAACTGGCCTTCGCCCGGCTGCGCACCGGCCAGCCGGGCAAGCTGCCGCGCCCGACACGTGATCTGGACGCGGCGATCGGATCGCAGATGCGGGGGATGGTGGATCAGGCGCTGAGGATCAGCGCCGTGGGCGACGCGGACCAGGTGCGCGACCAGCTGGGCGCGCTGATCGCGGCGCACAAGCCCGACGAGGTGATCCTGACCGGCCAGATCCACGATCATGCGGCGCGGCTGCGCAGTTTCGAGATCGCGTCCGAGGTGATGCAGTCCCTGTGATGCGCGCGGAGGGCCTGTAAGCCGGATTCTGTTCCCCGGTTTCCCGGATCGATGACCATTCCTCTGGCCCGGCCGTTGCCGGACGGGTCAAGCTGCCTACCCGGACCTGCTGGGGCAAGGCGGCCCTGCGAGTCGCAACCCGCGCGCGGTCCCTATTCGGCATTGCTCCCGGTGGGGCTTGCCATGCGGGTGCTGTTGCCAGCCCCCCGGTGGGCTCTTACCCCACCGTTTCACCCTTGCCGCTGCGAACAGCGGCGGTCTGTTCTCTGTGGCGCTGTCCCTGGGGTTTCCCCCGCCGGGCGTTACCCGGCACCGTCGCCTCATGGAGTCCGGACTTTCCTCGACGATCGAAACCGCCGCGGCCATCCGGCCCTCCGCGCCGGGCCGATATGGCCGGGAAGGGGCCGCGCGTCAATGGGTGCATCGTCGGGATTGATCGGGACCACGGCGTCCCGCATCCGGCAGACGCTGTCATTGCGGGGCGTGGCGCCGCCCGCATCCGCGGTCGGTCAGCGAAGCATGAAACCGCATCGTGCCGCAATCGCGATCCGCCACAGTCTTTTCGCGATTCATCCAACGCCTGGGCGCGCTGTCGTCAGGGCGGCGGCGATCATTCGGTCCTCGGCGCTTTCCGGGCCTTTTGCCCAGGGACGAAATCGCAGTCGGAACGCTGCCAATCGTGTTTCGGGCTCGGCCGGCGGATAGCCAAGCGCATCGAGACTGCCTGCCAGGGGCGCATCCGCGCCCGGGCCGTCGGGCCACAGGGCCAGCCCTTCGCGCGCCAGCCGTTGCCAGTCGAAACGCGGGCCGGGGTCGATCTTGCGGCCGGGGGCCATGTCCGAATGGCCGATCACGGCGGCTGGACCAAGACTCCAGCGCGCCATGATCCGGCCCAGAAGCAGAACCAGCGAATCCATCTGCGCGGCGGGAAAGGGGCGGTCGCCGGGATTGGCGATCTCGATCCCGATGCTGCGCGAATTGATGTCGTCGCGCCCGCACCACGCGCCCGCGCCGGCATGCCAGGCGCGGCGATCCTCGGCAACCAGCGCCTCGATGCGGCCGGCCTCGTCGATCAGCCAGTGGGCGCTGACGTCAGAAGCGGGATCGCAAAGCCGGTCGCGGGCCAGCGTCGCGTTCGCCATGCCTGTATAATGCAGCACGATCAGTTCGGGCCGATGGCCGCGCCGGTCGCCATGATTGGCACTGGAACAGCGCGCCAAATCCGCCAACACGGTCAGCGGTTACCGGGGCGCGGGGGCCGTGCGCACGATTTGCAGGCCGCCGCCGGCCTTCATCGTAGGGGGCACCGGCACCGGATTGCGGCCCGCGATCTGGGCGGGTGTCGGCGCTTGGAAAGGCCGCGCAACGGGGATCGTGGTTGCGCCCGCGCCATTCGAGACCAGGGCGACCTCGCGCGTCGCGCGATATTTGCCATAGGCGTTCGCGCCGAACTGATAGTTCGGGTTCACCCCCTGATTGACGCCACAGCCGGCCAGTGCCAGCACCGAAATCACCCACCAGCCGCGCATGACGCCTCCATCCGCATCCTCACCTGCCGCAAGCCTACCACCAGCGTTCCGGCTTGGCCACAAATCCTGCCGCCCGTTCCAGGACCAGCGCCTGATTCAGCAGATCACCCTCTTCGAAGGGTCGGCCGATCAGTTGCAGCCCCAGCGGCAGCCCCTTCCTGTCCAGCCCGAGAGGAACCGAAATCCCCGGCAGCCCGGCCAGGTTCAAAGTGACCGTGAAGACGTCGTTGAGATACATCGCGACCGGATCGGCATCGGCCATCTCGCCCAGGGCAAAGGCTGCACTGGGCGTCGTCGGGGCGAGAATCGCGTCGATCCCGTCGGCATGAACATTGTCGAAATCGCGCCTGATCAGCGCGCGGACCTTGCGGGCGCGGTTGTAGTAGGCGTCATAGAACCCCGCCGACAGGACATAGGTGCCGATCATGATGCGGCGCTGGACCTCGGGGCCGAAGCCCTCGGCGCGGGTCTTTTCATACATCTCGACGATGCCGCCGCCCTGGCCCGGCGCCGCGCGGCGGCCATAGCGCACCCCGTCATAGCGGGCCAGGTTCGACGATGCCTCGGCGGGGGCGATGACATAATAGGCGGGCAGGGCGTATTTCGTGTGCGGCAGGCTGATATCGACGATCTCGGCCCCCGCATCGCGCAGCATGTCCGCGCCCCTGTCCCACAGCGAAGCGATGTCCTCGGGTATTCCGTCCATGCGATATTCGCGGGGAATGCCGATCCTCTTGCCGCGGATGTCGCCCGTCAGCAGGCTTTCGTAATCGGGAACCGGCAGGTCGGCGCTGGTCGAATCCTTGTCATCGACCGAGGCCATCGCGCCCAGCATGATCGCGGCGTCGCGCACGCTGCGGGTGATCGGCCCGGCCTGGTCGAGGCTGGAAGCATAGGCGATCACGCCCCAGCGGCTGACCCGGCCATAGGTCGGACGCAATCCCACGGTGCCGGTGAAGGCCGCAGGCTGGCGGATCGAGCCGCCGG
>CEOS01233663.1_pt1 | contig 11369 bp, 8 predicted proteins | sample 530601 | NCBI WGS metagenome assembly CEOS01 (sample SAMEA2620666, study PRJEB7988) | marine metagenome | biome: marine biome (ENVO:00000447); feature: mesopelagic zone (ENVO:00000213); material: "saline water (ENVO:00002010), including plankton (ENVO:xxxxxxxx)" | depth 1000 m
AGCTTATAGATTTTTAAAGTTTCAATTTTAATTAAGTTAGATAATTTTGTAAAATAGAGATCATATAGCTATGTAAGATCTTTATGTCAACTTTTTTTAATCGAATATAAAGAGAATACTTATCGCGTTAAAATTAGTATTCTATAAGAAAATTTTTATCTGACTAGTTAAAATGATTACCTGAGAAAAGTTAAGCTTACAAAACATTTGATATGTAAAACCCCTATCTAAAATTAACCCTGATGCGTATGCTCTATTTAGATATTGAATATTTAAAAATGCTATTTAGAAGCACAATCATTAAAAAAGGTTGAATCATCACTTTGGTGCGCACAAAAATGCCAAGACCTGCGTAACGCTGTATATAGAGTAAAAATGCAATACAAACAAACCCCATAATTATCTTTTCAATCATTAAAAATTTAAAAAAGCGAAAATTACGAATGATAACATAGACTCCGATAAGGTGCACTATTAAGAGCACTAAGTTTTCGATGCTTAAGACAGCCATAAAAATATTATAAGCATCTAGAAACATAGGTCGAAAAAAGAAAGCGAAAAATTTTTCAGGATAGGTATATTTTAATATCGGCACATAAGAATCAGAATTTCGAAAAGATAAAATCGAATACTCATTAAAATGTTGCAACCTTGCCCAGCTAAAACTATTTACTCGGGATAAAATTAAAAAATAGTAATAGCATAAAAAACAAACAAATAGCCCCAACATACTTACACCTACCTTAACTTTCCAATTCCATTTTTTATAAATAAAATAAACTACCAATACAGGGAAAAAAAGCATTAAGAACACATGAGGTCGCAGTAAAAAAAGGCAAAATAAAGATAACCAAAGTACTAGCGATCTATATTTTTGTTGAGCTAATTTTAATAAAATTGTACTGATCCACAAAAAACAAAGTGCTTCTTTTCCTAAATTCGCTGTCCAATAGTGTAAATTGGGAAGGTAAAATAAGAACGGTAAAACATTCACATTTCTTACTACAATTTCTTTAGAACCCAAAATTTTATAAGCAAGCTTTTGAAACTGTAAAATTCCAACAAATCCAATTGCCCCATAAAGAAGAAAACCGAACCAAAAGGGAAGTTGTAAAAATTTTGCAAACGCATAGTTTATAAATAAAATAAAGTCTGTACCAACATTAAAAAAATCTAACCAATTTTTATGAGTAGTGTATTCCTTCTTGAACCAATAAAGTTGGCTATCGGCAGGGTGATGTAGCGCATAGTAATAAGCGAGGATAACAAAAAAAAAAATGATATGCACCTAGCAAGCATAAATTCTTATAAGCTTTAAAGAAACGCTTCATATTAGGATAATTTAGCCTTAGTCAATTGTTTTTCTTTTTGATAAGAAAATCCCCATAGGCAAATAAATAATAAGGCAGGGATAAACATATTTTTTTGACGTAACATGATTCCTAAATTTGATAATATAAGAGAAAAAGATACTGCTCCTATCACTAAAAAAATAAACAAACCCTTTACTAAGTAATTCCCGTTTTTAAACATTTTAATAGGATTAAGTTTTAAAAATTTCCAACTTATTATTAACAAAAGTAAATTTTCGAAAGAAGCTACTATTGCCATCACTCCATTAATATCAAAGAAAAGTGGACGATATAAAAAAGTGAAAATTTTTAATGGAAAAGGATAACTTGAAATATCAACACTGCTTCCTGTACTTGATCTACTTAAATTAGATACCCGTGTATCTGTAAATTCACTCACCGATTCGGTATCTAAACTTTCTAATTTTAAATAAGCCATAATATTATCGAAAAGAGCTAAGAACCCTGCTAGGCATAACCCAAAAAATAAAATTTTTTGATATGACTTTAACTTTCCATCCAATACAAAGGCCAATCCGAACGAGGTAATTAAAAAAATGGTGATATGGGGGCGAATCAAATACGATAAACCCAAAGCCAAAGCTAGTTTACCTAAATTCTTTAAAGGGTTTTGCATTCCATAAAAAAACAACGCTATGCTTAAAAACAATAAAGTATCTTTACCCACTCCAGAAGACCAAAAATGTAGATTAGGAAGAAAAAACAGTAATGGAAAAAGATAATAGCTGCCTATTTTAGTATTGTAAGGAATATTATTTTTGAAAAATATATAAAAATACACTATTCCTATATGGCCAATAAGCGTGTATACCATCGATAATGCAAAAAATGACAAGCCTAATGGTTTTACAATCCCAAAATTCAGCAAATGTAAGCCATATGTTCCAGGACCTGCACGAAAAAAAGCTTGAACAGCTTGTTCGAAATTGATCTGGGAAGCCGTTAGCCAATAATTATCAGCATCACCTCCACCACCTAGAGTAATATAACTCCAATAAAATATTCCGAAAAACAAGTGGTAAAACCATAGACGTTTAAGAATTTTAATATCATTAGCCGCTATTTTCGTTTTAAAAAAATTCGAAATAGCTATGCCAGCTAATAAAATAATTAAAAAAATGAAAAAATTAATCAAAAAAATTAAAATTTATTTCAAAAGAATTCATTACTAAATGAATTTATAAAATTAGTTGTAAGCATTCAAAAATACATTAAACCATTTATGTAATTGGCTGTTTACCGTAAATTTTTCTTGAACTATTTCATATCCTTCCTGACCGTGCTGATTTCTTAAATCACAGTCGAGAATGTATTTTTCTAACGCCTTATACCATTCTTCATGAGTCGTTGCCAAAAAACCATTCTTCCCATTACATATTACTTCTTGATTCATACCTACTGGAGAAGCTATAATTGGTAATCCACAGGCCATATATTGTATTAATTTATAGGCACATTTCCCTTTTGCCCAAGGTGTATCATCTAACGGCATAATACCTATATCAAATTTTGCAATTTGTAAAGCTTCAGTTTCTTCTTTCCAATCTATATAATTCACCATAGAAGTAGGCAAATCTAATTGATAAGATGCTGCACCTATGACATGAACATTTATAGGATAATTTTCTGCTAAGCTTTTAAAAACGCCAATTAAGGGGTTTAAATATTTTAAGGTGGATGGAGAACCAATCCATCCAATAACTATAGGTTGTGTGCTATTGTAAAATTCTTTTTTTTGATAACGATGCGCTTCGATGACCGTGGGAATAATTTCAATATTTTTTGCCCTGGCTTTCATCGCTCTATTCTTTAAGTATTTGTTACCAGCAATAACTGTGTTTGAAGCTGCCATCACACGGTCTATTTTTTTACTCAATAACCGTCGTACCCACTTATTAGAACTTAAATCATAATTATGAAAAATTGCATCATCATAATCTACAATATATTTTATGCCACATAACTTTAAAAATTGTTCTATCCAAGAGGGGAAGTACGGAAAGAGTTCTTTTTCTATAACTATAAAATCAGCTTTAGATATTTTTCTAAGCAACCAGCATCTAGATAAATATGCTGAAAAAATTTTAGTAATAGATTTTTTTCCTTGATATAGGTTTTCCAAATAGTTATCATCAAATAAAGGATAAACTTTGATATTAAAATCATTTTTCTCAAAGTATGTAAAATACTGGTAACTTCTTAGTCTACTACTAGCTCCTTTTCTAGAATATTTTGTAAAATAATGTATTTCCATTACGATATTCTTTCAATGGCCCTTACATAACTTTCTGCACTTTTTTCTAAAGAATAGTACTTTATTCCTCTTTCTCTATTCTTTTTAATATTTATTGAATGTTGATTTTGTAAAAAAGAAACTGCTTTAGATAATTTACAACTTGAATTCACATCATAAAGAATAGAGTTTTCTAATCCATCTAAAACTGTGCTTGAATCACCTATATTTCTTGAAAAAATTACAGGCAATCCTATTAATAGATATTCACCTAATTTGACTGCCGAAACAGCTTTCATACTCAAACTATTTCGAATAATTCCAATTGAATAATCAGACGCACTTAAAAATTTAGGAACATCATTGTATCTAATATTTTTTATTATAAAATCCTTTCGCAATTCATTAGGAATATTTTCAAGAATATTTTTTGAACCAGACAAAATTAAAAACTTAGAATTAGGATTACTAAGCTTGAAATGATGAAAAACATTAATCATTTCTTTTAATAAATATTTATTCCCATCTAATGAACCACAATAGACTAAAATTTTCTTATCTTTTAAATTATATTTTCTTCGAATTTTATCCCTATCAATTTGATTAAACTTAAAAAAATTTTTATCCCGACCATTATATACTACAAAAAATTTATTACTATTAACATTATAATTTTCAGAAAGATATTTATTTGCAAAATCAGATCTTGTTAATACAAGACTCGAGGTAGTAATTGTTTTTTTCTCAATTGATTTAAGAAAAAAACACAAAAAGCTTTTTTTTCGTAAATCTGTAAAATCTATACGCTCTTCTATTGGCAAACCATCTGCATCAAAAACGATAGGTAGTCTTAAATTAGCTCGATTAACCATAAATGCAGGAAAATTACTTCTAGGCATGAGTATATCTATTTGGTGTTTTTTTGCATAGGCTTTAATTATTCGATGCCCTCTTAATAATGTATAAAAACTTGCTAAACTTGCGATAGGTTTTCTTGCAATAGGCACTAGGGTATAAGCAATGTTAAATTTTTTTGCAGCCTCTTTCTGAGGTTTTCCGTTGTTATCCCAACTAAATTGAATGCAATGAAATTGAATGCACTCTCTTTGTTTCTGAATCTCATTAAATATAGGCATAAAAAGTCCTTCCATATAACTGGTTTCTGGCCCATCCCAAGAAATAAATAGTATTTTTTTCAAAATTTTATTTTAACAGATTTAAATAGACTTTTTCAATTTCACCAACATAAATTTCTTCCGTGTATTTATTTAAAGCCCTACGAAATGCTTCTTGACCAAATTTCTCTCTTAAATTTTTATCAGAAATAAAAAGTTGAAGTTTCATAGAGATTGCCTTTATATCAAAACGCTTAACTAAAAAACCTGTTTCTTTATCCTTTACAATATATTTCATTCCTCCTACAGCTGTTGCAACTATTGGCAACTTATGCAACATAGCTTCTGCTAAGACTAGCCCAAATGCTTCATGAGCAGAAACTAAGCAAAAAACATCCATCACAGCGTAATACAAATCTGTATCAGACTGATAACCCGCAAAAATTACATTTTTCTCTATTTCTAATCGTTTTACCAGGTTTTGATAGCCTTCTTTCTCCGGACCTTCTCCTACTAATAACAGTTTACAATTAGGATTATTCTTTGAAAGCAAAGCAAAAGCTTTTATTAAATCTGAAAATCGTTTATTGTCATCTTGCAGCATTCTTCCTACAGAACCCACAACCAACTCATTAGACTTGATACCTAATTCTTTCTTCAAAGCTACTTTCTCTTCTTCTGAAACATTTCTAGGAATAGCCACTCCATTATTAATCAATTTCACTTTCGAGGATGAAATATTTGCTTTGTATAGAAGGTATTCTACGGCAGCAGGAGAAACTCCTATAGCGCAATCTGAAATACGACCAAAAAACTTCATCAATAAGTTTGCTTTCCAAGAACGGGTCACAGGATCTGAAGTTTCTTCAATAATTATCCTAGGTACTCTTTTTACAAAACCGTTAACTGCTGCCATGGTAACACCTTCAAAAACTGCTCCGTGAATAATATTGGGCTGGTAATCATCGATAATTTGCTGAACTTTTTTGTGGCATTTCCAATCGAAAGGGTGTTTATATATGACTATTGGTATTACTTCTACCCCTTGTGCTCTTATTTGATCTACTAAAGGACCTTTAATTTGTGTGCAAATTATCTTAAGCTCAAATTTAGTTTTATCTAATTTTTTGGCAAGTGAAAGCCTTCTTCTTTCGACACCGCCGCTTCCGATAGTTTGTTGAATATATAATAAGCGAATTTTATCTGAATCCATTACTTTTAAATATCAAATTTTTAACCTCTTTAAAAGTTCCCTTGAGAAATAAAAATGTAAATAACAAATAAAGACCTATATACAAAAATGTTATTAAAAGTATCACCAGCAAATCATTGTATTTTCCCGAGATGTATCTACAAGCATAATAACCTATAACACCTGTTAAACTTGTAATCAATACAATTTTAAAAAAGTCATTAAACTGTAAAATTACACCGTACTTGATAGCATTACCACAATACTTTGCGTATAATAAAAAAAAACATCCCGCACTAAATATCTGGAAATACATTAAATAAAAAATTCCAAACTCATAGATAAATAACACCCCTAAACTTATGATAATTTTTTCAAGAACACCTAATCTAAGGATTAATTTACTATTCCCTTTTACCATTAAAATATTTATATTATTCTTAATCAGAGGCAAAAACAAACCTGCTACACATAATAATTGAAAATAAGGAACAGCGGGCAACCATTTCTCTGTTAGAAAAAAACGAAATAATGGTTTTGCTAAAATAAGGCCTATAGCTAGAATAGGATAAATAACCAACATCGTTACCTGTATAATTTTTCTATAGGTCATTTTTAACCTTTCGTCCTGATCCTGTATTCTTGATAAGACAGGATAAGAAACTTTTGTAATTACCTCTTGAAGATTGTACACCGGTATTTGAGATAGAGTCAAAGATCTTGTATAATAACCTAGCTGAACTGGACTAAAATATCTCCCAATAACTATGTTATAAATATTATCAAAAAGCGAATTCAAAACTCCCACCAATGTAATGTTAACCCCAAAGTTAAAATGTTTTTTAAAGTCTTTTGTACAAAATTTAAAAGAAGGTCTCCATCCTGAAAAATACCAAAGTAATATGGAATCTGAAAAAGCTTGAATTAAATACATTGCTATTAAACTCCAAACGCCAAAACCTGTTTTCCCCATACTAATACCAACTATACCTCCTAAAATAATCGAAGGTATTTTAAGTTTCATCGCTAATTTAAAGTTTAATTCTTGTGTTAATTTAGCTAATTGAACTGCCGTAAATGAAAAAATGATAATCACTAAAGAATAAATTCTAATTATTTTGACCAAAACTAATTTTTCAAAAAACGTGGCTATAAATGGCGCTAAAAAATAAATAACTATGTAAAAAAATAAACTAAAACATAAATTGGTCACAAAAACTGTACTTAACTCTCTATGCGACGGCTGTTTTGTTCTTATAATTGAAGCCCCTAACCCCCCACTCATTAAAACTCTACCTACAGCTATAAAAACAGCTATCATCCCAATTAGCCCAAAATCTTTTGGACTTAAAATCCTAGCCATCAAAATTGAAACTGTTAGATTTAAAATTACAATTGCGATTTGTTGTAAAAAAGCCCATTTAAAAGCCTGTTTCGATTTATTTTTTAAGGACATTTTTTTCAACTTAAATATTTAAATCCCATAACTTACCTAAATCCTTACCAATTAATTTTGACAAACCCCTATTCTCTCTTACAAAATACTCATTTAGCTGATTTTGAAATTTTGATGAAATTTTTAATTGTTTTTTTTTCTTTGTTTTATTTAGCTCTCCCAGTTTATTAATAAACTTTGTTGCATACTTATTAAAGAAAAATTCTTCCTCCTCAATTAAATGTGAATTATAATGATTTATTGTATTATATCTACCTAACCATAATTTGGGAAGTTTATTTAAAAAAACCTGTAGATTTTGAGAATGAAAATAAATACTAGTATTCTTCTTATTTTTTTCTGGCACCCAATCAGGTAAATCCAAAAATGAAGCCACCTCTTTAATCAATTTATCTGAATCTTTCATCATTTCTTCTAAAGTTAAAACAAGAACATTTTGGCTATCAAAAATTCTAAATAAATTTTTCAAATGATGCAAATACAAACTATCATCTAACACAGTAGTCTTTTCATATTTTATATGTTTTTCAAAACTAAAACTTGCTCTACGTTGCTGTAATGTAAAATTATAGTCAGAAATAGCTCTATGCAAAGGGTGACGAAGCATAATAATAATTTTAGCTTCAGGAGTATAATATTTAATACGTTCTAATGCTTTAGTTGAATTTATATAATTTGGTGTTCCATCAAACTTAATTTGATTTTCAATACACTTCTCAAAGACTCTATTATACCTTTTTAACTCTCTCTCAGGGAATTCGTCAAAGTCTGCTTCCCACCATCTCTTCTTTGCTTCAAAAAACGTAAAATTGTTACTATTTAAATCATCAAATGCAAAAACATTCGGTTCTTTAGGTGATGGTGCACAAATCTCTGGATGTTGGCCTAGCCAATCACATAAGGTGGTAGTTCCACATTTTCTAAAACCAGCTATATAAAAGTCGGGTAATGTCATACAAAATTCAGTTTTAACAAAAATTTTAGAATTCAAATCTAAATGGTAAAGTAAATACATCAGATATTAAAAAAAGTATAATTCGAGCTATTTTTTTTTATATCTTTAGTTTCTACGCTATCTTTACCCCAAATCTCTAATTAGGAGTAAACTACTATATTATGAAAAAAATTACGCTATTATTAATTTGTGTCTTTAGCACAGTATTTACTGTTATGGCGCAAGACGAAACAAAAGCAGAGTACAATCATTGGTCAATTGAGGTTATGGGCGGGCTTAACAAACCATCTAGACCTTATACCGACTTTTATTATTCACCAACTTTTGGAACTTGGAATGCCGATCTAGGAGTTCGCTACATGATTAATGAAAAATTTGGTTTCAAATTGAACGCCGGGTATAATAATATTGAAGAAGGTGATGATGTTCCTGAATTTCAAACTCAATATTATCATGCATCTTTGCAAGGGGTTGTGAATTTGGGAAGTCTTTTTAAATTTAGAGAATGGACCCAAACTTTTAATCTTTTAGGTCACGGAGGCGTGGGAATTGCTCAAATGAGTTTAGATGAAAATGCACTTTATGCTGATGAAGAAGATTACATGTCAGTCTTTACCGTAGGACTAACTCCACAAATACGTTTAGGTAATCATTTTGCACTTGTGGGCGATGTAAGTCTTTATGGAAATGTTAACCAAGATTATACCTGGGATGGAAATACCGAAACTCCGAATAGAGGTTTTGATGGAATGCTGGTAAATGCTTCAATTGGTTTTCAAGTTTATTTAGGCAAAGCTGAAAAACACGCTGACTGGGTAGATAATAGTGAAGAAACTGAGCTAAGAAATCAATTAGATTCTATTCAAGGCAGAGTTGCAGATTTAGAAAGCGACTTAATGGACGAAGATCAAGATGGAGTACCAAACTATTTAGATAGAGAACCAAACACCATGAATGGCGTTGCTGTAGACTCTAAGGGTGTTGCTGTAGATAAAAACAATAATGGCATTCCGGATGAAATCGAATCTTCTTTAGACGAGCGTTACACTTCTAAAGAAGAATTTAAAAAAGAAGGAGGTTCTGGAAGCATGGGTATTAAAAAGCTTTTAAACGATGGCTATGTTAATGTATACTTCCAGTTTAATAGTGATAAACCAGAAACCTATTCTTTTGAAGCTATTAATTATTTGGTAAAATATATGCATGAGAACCCTAACGCCAATGCTGATTTAATTGGTTACGCTGATGAATTAGGCGATGCAGCATATAACAAACAACTTTCTGAGCGTAGAGCCAAAAGAGTTTATGACATTATCGTAGCTTCAGGGATCGACGAGTCTCGTTTAAGCTACACCGGTGAAGGTATCGATGATTCTGTTGACAAATCTTCTTCTGACGCTAGACAACTTGTACGAAGAGTTACATTTAAATTGAAATAATCTTCATTTAAAATAAGAAATATAAAAAGCCAGTGTATTAGTTGCACTGGCTTTTTTTTATAGTTTTCAAATAATTTTATAAATATTGATTCATAAAATTAAGGATAATCGTCTATTTTATTAGCTAAAAGTATATTTCAGTATAATACTATTAACAACACCCCTACTTAATTATTTAAGCATCGATTTATCTTCATACAAAATTCAACTTAATTAAATTACACTAAATATCTAAACATTTATTATAAAGCGAATTAAAATCTTCATCGTTACTTTTTATAAAATTAAAATTATCTTTTCCCAGTCTCGAGAAAAATGTTTAAAATGGTTATTAAACCATTTATCATTGATATTTCAGACCACTCAAGACTTACTCAAAAACTATTAGTAATGCAACTAAGAGCCTCAAGTCTCTTATTGAGTCTTTTTCAAAGACACTTTTTTTACTAACTCTTTCAGAGTGAAACGTATTCAATGAATCTCAAACTTAATCTATAAACTAATTCCGTGATCATTCAACCAAAATAAACAATTAATTCTCAGACAAATAAAGATTTTTAAGAGACTTCCTTGTTAATAAATAATAACGAGTTTCCTAATTGACATTTGAATTAAGAATAAAAAACTATTAAAAATCAACAGTAATTATATCCTTATAAATAAGCGCCTCTTTAAGTAACTTGGAATTTTATATTATTTGGATCTCTAGATAATAGGGAAAGAAATAATAATTAATTAACAACTAACTTTTGCTCTAAATCGTCTAGGGTATTAAATCATCAAAGTAAAAGCTAACTAAAAAAAATCCTATCGTTTCCAAAACTTCCAACGAGACCCACCTACGGAAGTATCTTCTGTATAACCATAACCATAACCATAATTATAACCATACCCCTTACTCTCTTTAACTCCATTTATGACTAAGCCCACCTTCCTTAACTTTTCACTTTTGTATAATTCTTGAATATGATCTAATAAACGTTTATCAGTTACTCCAGCCCTTAACATATATACAGTTACATCTGCTAACTGTGAAATTAATAACGTATCGGTTACCAAAATTGTAGGTGCAGTATCTACAATAACAATATCGTAAATACTTTTAGCCTGATTTAGTAAAACTTCCATTCGCTCATTCATCAATAGTTCAGCAGGATTAGGAGGTATACTTCCGGAAAGCACAACATCTAAATTGGAGAACGGAAATGCATCTCTAATGATTAAATCTTCTAAAATTAGATTAGATTGATATAAAAATGCTGACACTCCTTTATGATTTTTATCTTTTTGGATATAAGAATGGATCTGAGGGTTACGTAAATCACAACCTAATAAAAGTACTTTTTTACCGGTACTAGCAAAAGAACTGGCTAAATTTATTCCGGTAAAAGTTTTTCCTTCCCCCTTAGTTGATGAAGTTACAAATATTACTTTTCCTACAGTTTGATTTTCATTGGTATTAAAATATCCCAAATTAGTTCTAAGAATTCGAAAAGATTCAGCTAAAATTGTACGATCGTTGGGAGTAATAATGGTGTCGTTTCCTTTTTTAATTTCAGGTATCTCTCCTATAATTGTTATATTATTTAATTTTTTTTCTATATCT
>CEOS01142846.1_pt1 | contig 11304 bp, 12 predicted proteins | sample 530601 | NCBI WGS metagenome assembly CEOS01 (sample SAMEA2620666, study PRJEB7988) | marine metagenome | biome: marine biome (ENVO:00000447); feature: mesopelagic zone (ENVO:00000213); material: "saline water (ENVO:00002010), including plankton (ENVO:xxxxxxxx)" | depth 1000 m
TCCCTTTTTTCAGGGTTCTTCAAAATTTTGTCTGTGTTTTGTGCATTGCTCTGAAAGCTTATCATAAAAGCCACCAAAATCATTAGAATACCTGCATTCTTAATCTGTTTCATAATATCTGTTTTTAAATGTTTATTAATTTTCTGTTTAAGCCTCAATCCATTTTTTTGCAGTAAGGGAATCCTTACTTTCAAAATATCTGATATGTGCTCTAGAAAAGGGCATTAAGAGCTTAGTGAATTCTTCTTGATATTTAGAAGAACCTACAATCGCAACCTTCTCAAGGTGTTTCTCTTTTTCAAGGTTCTGAAAATAATCTATTTCAAACACCTCTGGTGTGCAGCCCTGGCAATCCTTTATTTCAAAATAACAACGGACATCTTTAGCAGAATTTATTTGTCTGTTCAGCTCCAAAAAAAAGTTCTCGCAGTCATTGGGGTCAAGCACACCTTTAGCAATAAGGAAGAGGGTATTGTTTTTTTTTGTTATTGTCATCATTTTATTTTTTTTGAATTTGTAATACCTTAAAGTCATCGTGAATCTGCACCTTCATTGCCACACTTTACACATATCCCTTGTACGATCAAATTGATGTTTTCTGCCTTAAAACCTTGGGGTAAGTTGATTTGGGGTATTTTATGGTCTGTGAGACAAATTGTTTCATCACATTTATTACAGTGAAAATGCAAATGAAGGTCATTGCCCACTTCGCATTGACAATCTTCATCACAAAGGGCATATTTTACAAAGCCAGTACCGTCTTCGATGGCGTGTACCAATTTGTTTTCCTCAAATGTTTTCATAGTACGAAAAAGGGTGCTACGCTCTGAACTTTTAAAATGCTTTTCGAGTTCTCCCAAACTTATTGCTACTTCCATTTTTGATAAATGTTTGTAGGTCAACAGGCGCATAGCAGTAGGTTTAACGCCCTTTTCTTCCAGTTTTTTTACTATGTCTTCCATTTTTACATCAGGTTTTATAAGTCATACCTCTTGAGAGATTCACCAGTTTTGATTTTAAAGGCATCGTCTATACTGGTTATATAAATTATTCCGTCCCCCTTTTCAGGAGATTTACCGTTTTCGGTTATAATATCTATAGCCTTCTGAGCCTCTTCGTTCTGGCAGACAAGTTCCAATTTAATCACGGGACTGTCAGTTACGTGAAAATCGAGTGACGGTCTTGCACCTTTTGTCTTGAACGCTCCGGTCCCTTCGGCCTGTGATAGGGTCATACTTTTAAATCCGTTATCGCCAAGGGCTTCAGTGACTCTTTGTATCCTGTTCGGTTTTACAAATGCTTTTATTTCTTTCATTTTTTTAGTCTTTTTAGGTATTTAATAGATATTGCAAAGGGCAAAGAAGCAGTTGGCAAAGCACGAATGACTATAACAACTGTTCTTAGGCAGCTTTACAGTTAATCAGATTTAATCGTCATCTCCTGTTTCCCCTTTTTTCATCTCTGCTATCAGGTAATAGGCACTGTTCCACGCCACCTTTGCATCTTCAGGCAAAGGCTCCAATAACTTAATTTCTACCCAGCCTTCATTTTCTTCTCCTGTGATCACTTCCACCGGTTTAAACGACCATTCGGTTTTCCCATCTTCCTCGTGCTTTTCAGCGGTGAAGATGTAGGATTTTCCTTCTTCTTCAATAATGGCCTCCTCCGGTAAAGCCGTCACCTCCGTACCGGCGCCTGTAATAATCCTGCCGTTGATGTACATGCCCGGAACGAGCATATCTGCCTCTTCCTGTATCTCTGCATGTACATGAACAGCTTTAGGGTTCTGCTCAAATTTTTTACCTACTGAATATATTTCAGCGGTAAACGTCTTACCGGGTACTGATTCCATCAAAAGAGTTACCTTTTGCCCTTCTTTCACCTTGTAAACATCTTTGGCAAAAACCATCAGGTCGGCATGCACATGATCTGTATTGATGACTTCGAACATCTCGGTTTGAGGGTCTACATACTGTCCTACCTGTATTCTAACTTCCGTAATAGTGCCATCAATAGGATTTACCACTGGTACATACTCATAAATATCCCCACTTCTTATTTTCTCCACATTTAAGTTTAATTGTCTGAGCTGTGATTCAAGACCTTGTACTTCAGCTTTTTCAACCTGAAAATCTGATTTCGCCTGTTGAAACAATTTGCCTGAACCTATCTCTTCTTCGTAAAGTCTTTGTTGGCGATTAAATTCTTGCTCCAGGTTCTGCATACGGCTGTAAGCAGTAATATAACTAGTTTGTACCCTGGTAAGGTTGGGGTGGGAAAGGTAGGCCAGTACCTGTCCTTTTCTTACCTTATCTCCCTCAATTACTTTAATGGAAGTAACATTGGCTCCTAATATAGCCGTTACGGTAGCCGCATTCTGTGGTGGTACTTCCAGTCTGCCTGTAGCTTCCACTACCTCGGAAAGCGGCCGGGTGGGCAGGGTGTCTAATTTTATGCCCAGGCTATTAAACTTGAGCTCGGAGAGGTGAACCTCTCTCATTCCGCCTTCTTCTTCTTCCTCACCACCTTCTTCTACAGCCTGCTCTTCCTGAGCTACAGTTTCCCCTTCTTCGCCTCCTCCTCCATTACAGGCAAGAAAAAAAGTTGATACAATGATTAGGGTGAACAATTTTATAATGTAATTTTTCATTTTTTTATTCTTTAGCTATTAGTACCGATTTATTCTGAAGTGTTCATATAATATTCAAGTTGGGAGCGGCTGTCGAGATAACTTGCCAATGCCTCCCAGGCACCAATCTCTATTCGTACAGCATCCCTGATATTTTGTAGAAAAGTGACATAATCAATTGCTCCTTCTCTATACGCAATGATTGCTCCTTCCCGCTGTTCGATGGCTAATGGAAGCGCCTCCTCCTGATAATATCTCCACGAGTTAAGCCATTTAAGGTATTCCTCGCGCGCTCCGGTGTAAGCTGTTTTAAGCTCCAGTTGCGTTTGTTGTAGATTTGCATCAGCTATCTCACGATTTATCCTGGCAGATTGTGTCCTTCCCAACTCGGGCCCGAAGAACAAAGGAATGCTGATACCCACCTGATATTGATAAAAGCCTGTCTGCCCGTCGATTTTTTGTCTACCGTACTGCGCCTGGAATTTTGGAAGAAACTGCGCCCGCCTTTCCTTTAAAGTTGCATCAGCCACTTCTACCCGTTGCTCAAATACATCCAGGAGGGGATGATTGCCGAGAGGTTGTAGTAATTCGGAAATGGGCTCATCAAACTCTTCGGCAGGAACATTAGGTACCGTATAAAGTGTGTCACTGGCAAACCACAGGTTGAATCGCTGAAAAGCTTTAAGATAATCCCTGTATGCCTGCTCTTTTTGAATTTCAACCTCATTCCCTTGATTTACGGTGGCCAAATATTCCAACCTGGAGATCGTTTCTGTTTCCAGCCTTATTTGTGCAGCTCTTTCAATATCCGTAAATGAGGAGTCCAGACTCCGCAGTGTTTCATATGCATTTTTAGCAGCATACACCGATGCCCAGGCCTGACTTACCTCCAGCTCTACTTCAAGAATGGAAAGATCAAGGGCTTCTTCTGCCAGGGCCACTTTTTCTTTCTGCAACTTCAGGCGCGGGGCAATCCCGAAGATGTCGATATTTTGTTGCTTAATCCCGATTTGTGTATAAACACCGAGGTCAGCATTACTCGAACCGTCGCTAATTTCTTCTGCGCCGGTAAATAGCTGCGTATTACCAAGGTCCCAGGCCGTCTTTTTCAAGGCTTTCTGGCTTTCTATCTCCAGGGCAGCGGCTTTTATCCTCGGAAAAGCTTCTACAGCACGTTTTTTGGCCTCTTCTAAATTTAAGCTTTGTAGTGAATCCTGCTGCTGAACTGTCTCAGACTGCACCGGAATATTTTCCTGTAAAGAATTGTTTTCCTGTGCCCCTGCAGGGGTGCTAAAACCTAAAAGGCTTCCGACAGAAAGCAATGCCACCAATATTGCCGGTGCTGGTGCAAGGCCATTATTATTACTATTTCTTCTGTTTTTCATATTTTCTACTAATGTATAAAGTACAGGCAGTACCACCAAAGTGAGGAGGGTAGCTGTGAGCATACCTCCAATTACTACTGTAGCTAATGGCTGCTGCACCTCTGCTCCTGCTGATGTGGAAAAGGCCATAGGCATGAACCCTAAAATATCTGTTACCGCTGTAAGCATAATCGGCCTAATTCTTTCCTTGGTACCCATAAAAATCCGGTCTTTGATACTGGTTACGCCTTCTTCTTTTAATGAATTGAAGCGATTCACCAGCACAAGTCCGTTTAATACTGCAACTCCAAAGAGCACGATAAAACCTACACCTGCCGAAATACTGAACGGCATGTCCCGGAGCCAGAGGGCGAAAATACCCCCAATGGCAGCTAATGGGATGGCCATATAAATCATGATAGATTGCGAAAAAGATCCAAGTGCAAAATAAAGTAGTACAAAAATCAGGAAGAGGGCGATAGGAACAACAATGGAGAGTCGATTTTTTGCACTTTGAAGATTTTCAAATTCTCCACCATATTCAATGTAGTATCCCGGGGGTAAATCCAGTTCGGCATCCAGTTTTGCCTGGATGTCATTTACTACCGACTCCACATCGCGCCCCCGGGTATTCACCCCAACATAAGTTCTTCGATAGGTATTGTCACGTGATATCTGCATTGGTCCGGGCACATATCCTATATCGGCTATTTCATTGATAGGAATCTGTGTACCATTATCAAGGTCGATGTACAAAGTTCTTAGATCTTCAATACTCTGTCGATGTGCTTCGTCAAAGCGAACCACCAGGTCGAAACGCCTTTCTCCTTCAAAAACAACCCCGGCTACTCCGCCTGCAAATGCGGTACTTATATATTCATTGATTTTTTGAATATCCAGCCCATATTGAGCGAGTTTATCCCGGTTATAACGCACCGTCATTTGTGGCAGCCCTGACGTCCTCTCAGGGTTAACATCTCCGGCACCGGGTACCGTCTCAATAATTTCTGCCATTTCCTGAACTTTAGTAGAAAGAACTTCTAAATCTTCCCCATAGAGTTTTACGGCAATATCTTCTCTTACCCCTTCCAGAAGTTCATTAAACCTCAGCTCTACCGGCTGGGTGAAAACCAGGTTGACTCCTGTCAGGTTTTTATTGAGTAGGTCCTGGATTTGTTCAATGAGTCCTTCTTTGGTTTCAGCAGAAACCCATTTGTCACTGTCTTTTTCGAGTATCAAATACATATCTGCTATGTCCATAGGCATGGGATCAGTAGGAATATCGGCCACCCCAACACGGGCTGTTACGGTTTTAATTTCAGGGAAGTTTTCCAATAGCAAAGTTTCTATTTTCTTGGAAACTTCTATGGATTCAGTCAGCGAACTACCGGGCCTGATCAAAGCTTGCATGGCAATGTCACCTTCATCTAACTGCGGAATAAATTCTCCCCCCATCGAGGAAAAAACATAGCCTGCAGCCCCTAATAAAACGATAGATCCTATGATCACCGCTGCTCTGAGGCGGAGGGAAGCCTTTAATAGCGGAAGGTAGGCCCGGTGGATACCACCAATGATTTTATCACTAACTTTTTCCAGCCAGCGCTCTAACTTGCCATACCAGTTTTTCTTGTTTTGAATCGGCTTCATAAATAAGGCTGTCATCATAGGAACGTAGGTAAGGCACAAGATGATGGCACCTATCATTGCAAAACCAAAAGTGTAAGCCATTGGCTTGAACATTTTGCCTTCCACCCCGGTAAGGAATAAAATAGGTGCAAACACAATAAGGATAATAATTTGGCCAAAAAATGCTGACCCCATCATAGTGCTTCCAGAATCGTAAGCTACTTCATCCATTACAGCCTGATTAAACTTGGCTTTTCCGGCTTTAATCCTTTTATGGATTTCATAAACGGCACCTTCTATGATAATAACCGCACCGTCAATGATTATCCCGAAGTCGATGGCACCCAGGCTCATCAGGTTTGCCCAAACGCCAAACTGCTTCATCAGGATGAAGGCAAAAAGCAAGGATAAGGGAATTGTTGTGGCCGTAATAAGTCCCCCGCGCAAACTTCCCAATAGGAACACCAGAGCGAAAATTACGATCAATGCTCCTTCCAGCAGGTTTTTAGTCACAGTATCGGTTGTTCTGCCAATTAGCATACTTCTGTCAATGATGGGCCTGATTTCAAGTCCTTCCGGCAAGGATTCTTCTACCTCTGCCATCCTATCCTTTACATTCTGTATCACTGCATTAGGATTGGAACCTTTGAGCATCATAATAATACCCCCCACGGCTTCCTCTCCATCCTGGGTAAAAGCCCCATAACGCACCTGACTTCCGAAACTCACTTCTTCGGCTACATTCCCAATGGTAACAGGAGTGTTATTTTCATTGGTAACAACTATTTTTCTTATGTCGTCTAAGGACTGGATCAAGCCTTCTCCACGAATGAAATTGGACATTCTGTTCTTTTCTATATAGGCTCCACCGGTATTCACATTGTTTCTGTCTAAGGCCTCATAAACCTGAGAGATGCTTACATCCAGCGCATTTAATTTTTCCGGGTTGATGGCTACTTCATATTGCTTGATAGAGCCACCAAACGAATTGACTTCCACAACCCCTTCCAGCAAGGTTAATTGCCTTTTTACAATCCAGTCCTGAATACTGCGAAGCTCTACAGGAGTATAATCAGTGTCATAGCCAGGTTGCGGCTGAATTGTATATTCATAAATCTGGCCCAGCCCGGTAGAAATTGGACCCATCGATGGGCTGCCAAAGTTTTCCGGAATGGTTTCCTGCAGCTCGGTCAATTTTTCCTGAACCAGCTGCCGGGGCAAATAGGTACCCATATCATCTTCAAAGACGATAGTTACCACCGAAAGTCCGAAGCGGGAAACAGATCTTAATTCAGTCACTCCGGGAAGATTACCCATAGCCAGTTCGACCGGATAAGTGACAAACTGTTCAATGTCTTCAGTACCTAAACTTGGAGATTGGGTAATAACTTGAACCTGGTTATTTGTAATATCAGGAACCGATCCCAGATTCACGGTCATCATCGACCAGATTCCGGTTCCTATTAGAGCCAATGTTAGCAGGCCCACTATAAATTTATTATTTATAGAGAATGCTATGATTTTGTTAATCATATAAAGAAGGGTTTAATTCATTGAAACTTTTCAGTACGAATTTGCTGTGTGCAAAATCATATCGAATTAGAATTGACCTAAGAAGGTCTAAGAAGGATAAAGCTATAATTATCCTATGAAAACTGAATTAAACCTGTGGAGGCTGGAAAAAGGAGAGGGGGAAATTTTTTCCCAAACCATCAGAATAAAAGAATATTTCAGAAGAATAATCAAGTGATGGCACAAAAAATGGAATCACATCGACATTTACAATATTTACGTGACAACAACTACAAAGGCAAAAATTGATGCATACCGGCGGTTCGGTATTATCTGAATTATGATTTAACTGTGTTTGTAAGTCATTTTGAAAATCATATAAACTAACTTCACTATCATCACACGGCACAACATTGAGTACCAAAAAGTAAACGGATAATATGATAGTTAATATTTTCACCCTGCAAAGATAATAAAATTGTGATGCACAGATTGTGCAATGATGATTTAGAATTTCAGAAATCAAAAATTAATGACGCTATCCAAAGCATTATCGGCATCCCTATGCATAAAGTTAGATTGGTAATTTATAGTAGTGGTAATCGATGAATGTCTATATAATTTTTGGAGCATATTAATTGGGATTTTATCTTCCGATATATTCCCAAATGTATGTCTAGCAATGTGCATAGTTACTTTTTTTGATATTTTGGCTTTATCAGCGACCGATACCAAATATTTATTGAATTTCTTGTTGGCCGTTTTTGTTTTAGCATAGACATCTTTTGCATCTTGTAAATTTGCCTTTTTCATTTCCGGAAATATAAAATCGTCATCATTTTGTTTACTGTCCTGATAATATTCCAAAATCGGAAATATTTTATCTGGGATTTTAAGGGATAACAATTTTAAATTCTTGTTCATTCGATAATGCAGCCTTTCGTCATAAATATCGGTCCAACGAATTTTCAATACGTCAGCTACCCGAATTCCGGCAAAATAAAAACTGAAAAGCCAAACATTTCTAGCGTGAGTCTCGTTGTCGGTCAGATTTTCAACGGATTCAAGTTTTATGACCTCATTTTTGGTAAGGCCTATTTTTTCGGTTTCAGGGAACTTAATCCGTATTTTATCTGAACCGAAGGGATAGAGTTTTCTATCTACTATACCCAATTTAATAGCTCTATTATAGATAGTTCTAATCACAATAAGATTATTTACTATCGACCTTTCCGATAGGTTGTGTTTTGTACGGAGGTAAGTTTTAAATCTCTTTAGAAAGTTTTCATCAATTTCTTGAAAGGTAAGTTGTTTTGATTTGGTAAAGTTCAATACGTGGTTAACACGAGCCTTGTCGGTCGAGAGCCTAGACAGCTTTTCGTTTGCTTCTAAATCATCAAGAAAATCTTGTGCCACTTCGAAAAAAGTAACTGATTCGGAAGATGCATAAAGTTTCTCTTTTATTTGATTAGCCGATATATCCTTTTTGCTCGATTGCAAATCAATCAGCATCTTATTCGCCTCAGACAGTTTAGTACTAAGCAAGCCGTTTAACCTATCTGAGTAAGGGTGTGATTTTCTAACTCTAATATTTTTTCCATCCCAATCATTAGGGTCAATATTATGACCTATATAATGATAATTTGAGCGACGGTTTTTAGTAATACGAATACAAAGAGGACAATGCCCTTCTTTATTGGGCTTTTTCCGAAGTACTATTTTTGCGTTTGATGCCATATCTTAAGTATTGAGAATATAAAGATAATCATTTTTGGTACAACATAGGTACAACAAATTAGGATTTTAAACGATATCAATTGACATTATATAAAATTAATTATATGTTAATCAGTTGATTATAATGTAACTTACGGAAATTTGGTGGTAAATACGCTGGATTCAAAATCCAGTTCTTTCGAGAGTGTGGGTTCGATTCCCACCCAAGGTACTTTAAACCTCTGTTAAACTGCTGTTTTTCAGAGGTTTTTTAATTTTGGAGTAACAAAATGGTAACGATTATATTAAAAATCATGCTATTTTACTGTTATTTCAATTTGCCCGGTATTCATAGTGCAAGATGTATCTTTGTCCGGACAAAAATGATTCTAGCCTATTTCATAGGAGGGTTGTGTTCTACAACTTTTAATAAATCATCGAAAACACGTATTAAAAAGTACTGAACTCAACCCTTAGATAGCTCCATAAGACATTCATGAATCAAACTTTTCAATATTTTTTTTCTTTCTTGTTTGCTGTAGTTCTTTCTGAACTTTACAAAAGTTTTCAGTTTTTCATCAAATTCTTTAGTAGGCATAATATTAAGTTTTAGTTTATTTATTAGTACCTAAATTAAGTAAAATGATATTAAAAACAAAGTAAAACTTAATTAATAATGTTTTTATTAAGCTATAGATTATTTTTACCTATATTTAAAGTCAAATAAAAATACGATGGGTGTAATTAGACTTAAGGAGATTTTAGTAGCGAAAGGAATATCGAATAAACTTCTTGCTGAAAAGGTAGGTGTAACACCAGCTACTATATCCTACATCAACAATGGCAATCAATTTCCTAAAGAAGATCTTCTCGTAAAAATATCCCAGGCACTTGATGTTGATATTAAGGATCTTTTTTATTCGACAAAGGACAAAGAACCGCTTTATGTGATGCGCGACGGTAAATATGTTGCGATTGGGGAAATGAACCTGGAACATTTAAAAGAATGAAAGTAGATTTAGTATATCAATCAATTAAGCCATCTCTGGAGAAGCTTACATTTAAACAAAAAAAGAATCTCTGCAATATGATATTAGGTGACAAAGCTAAAAGCTTAGACCAAAAGGAACTAGAGTGCTTGCGGGAGCATTTAGACGATGCCTTGAAAATTATCGACGGCATTGAGGCTGGAACCGGGGGCAAAAAGTCCCCGGCAAAGCCAAGAAAAATATCTTATGCAGAAAAGTTAAATAACTACAAAGAACTGATCGAATCAGGAAAGAAGCGAACGCTACCTAAGCACTTGCGAAAGTAAGAGGTAAGGTTAATTGGAAATTGCTGAGTGCAGTTTCCTGAAATCAAAAAAATAATGTATTACATTATAAAATTATCATTTATTGCCAAAATAAATGATGAGCCTATTCTTTTGCGTATATCATAACCATCCTCGATATTTGCATAATTATCTACAAATCAAATAAATATGCTAAATAGACACAAGAAAGAACAATTTAAAGAACTATTTCTAGAAAAGTTTGAAAGTTTAAGAAACGTATCTAAAAAAGTTGTTCAAGATTCAAATTCCATTTTTAATATTTACGATACAGAAGCTATTTTCGAATTAAGCTTTGATGATGCACCGTACGAAAATACTTTAAAAGATATCAGGGTAGAGGTTAAAAATCCTGAAGAAGTCGAAGATTATTTGCGTTTTATAGGCACACACCCTACAGATTTAAGAAATAAAGTACTCAATGAATACGGAGCATGGAAAGGACAAAAGTATATGAATATCGAATTTCTAGAAAGAATAACTCCTTAAATGTGTATAAATGTATTCTATTAATTCATGATTTTTGTAAACATTTTGGTAATGTTAAAAAAATATGACACTCATTTTCAGTCAATTATAAAATATAATATAAAACTTAAAGGATCAGCAGTTTGTAAATTGTTCACAATGTTGTGAATAAGTATGATAAGATTTTTGAACGAAGAGGCCGATATGCTAGTAACTTTGTAGTCATCGCGCCAATAAAGAGTTGCGCCTGTAAAAAAGAAAACCAGTAAAAGTTTGCCTACCTCACTGGTTATTCTTGCAATGTTTAATCTAAAAAACTTCTTATGAAGATTTTTTTTATTTTAATGGGTGCTGCCTTATTCCTAATAGCACTCGCAAAATTGATTAAGGAACTTAGAAAATGGTTCGCTTAATTTTTTTAAAAACCGTCTTTTACAGGCGGTTTTTCTTTTATTCTTAAATCTTATACAAAAGTAAAAAAATATTTTACTTTCTGGCGCCAGTAGTGCACGCAATTTTTTTGAGATATAAACAGGTTTTGAACATAGTGATAGAAACTTCTATAACTAGTTATTTTCAATTAACTGTCGCGTTATTTCAGTTTAATGAACAAAAAAGCCACTTGTATGTAATAGCTTTTCCGATTTAACCCAATA
>CEOS01066864.1_pt1 | contig 11225 bp, 10 predicted proteins | sample 530601 | NCBI WGS metagenome assembly CEOS01 (sample SAMEA2620666, study PRJEB7988) | marine metagenome | biome: marine biome (ENVO:00000447); feature: mesopelagic zone (ENVO:00000213); material: "saline water (ENVO:00002010), including plankton (ENVO:xxxxxxxx)" | depth 1000 m
CGGTTTCGGATCCAGCGTGATCGACCACAATTCCCGATCGCCGCGATCCATCAGCCGCACCCGCATCTGGCCCGAGGCAGCCTCGATATCGACGATACCGAAGAACTGCATCCCCGCCGAGGGCGGCAGGTTCGCCTGGCCCGCCGGCGGCGCCTTGACGAATTTCACCTCGGGCCCGAAGGTCATGTCCAGATCGTTCGGCCCGAAGGTGCCCGCGTGAAGCGGTCCGGACACGAATTCCCAGAACGGCTCGAAATCCCGAAAGGCGGCGCGGTCGGGATGGTATTCATGCGCGGCGGTGTAGTGCACATCCGCCGTCAGCCAGACCGTGTTCGCGACCTTCTCGTCGCGGATAAATCGCAGAAGCTGCGCGAATTCCAGCTCTCGTCCCTTCGCCGCGCCGGGATCGCCATTCGCCACGGCCTCGACATAGCGCTGATCCTCGGCGACCTTGTCCCAGACATTGACGCCGATGGGCATGTCGCAGGCGATCACCTTCCAGGTGGCCTTCGAGCCTTTCAGCGCCCCCTTCAGCCAATCCATCTGCGCCTTGCCGAGGATCTGGGACTGCGCCGTCACCGCGTCCTGCATTCCATCGCTGTTCGCGCCGCGATAGCTGCGCAGATCCAGAAAGAAGATGTCCAGCAGCGGACCATAGCCGATCTTGCGATAGACGCGACCTGGTTCGGCCGGGTTGTAGCTGATCGGGGTCATCTCGTGAAAGGCCCGCTGCGCGCGCGCCATCAGCAGCGGCACCGACTTTTCGCTGTAGCGGTCATCCGCGCTCAGATCCTTGCCGGGCGACCAGTTGTTGACCACCTCGTGATCGTCCCACTGGAACAGCGTCGGGCAAATCGCCGACAGGGCCCGCACATGCTGGTCCATCAGGTTGTATTTCCAGCGCCCCCGATATTCGTCGAGACTTTCGGCGACCTTGCGGACCTCGTCGGTCAGGATGCGGTTCCTCCACAGACCGCCCTCGATCGCGACCTCGTCCTGCATCGGTCCGTCGGCATAGATCGTGTCGCCGGAATGGATGAAGAAATCCGGCTCGTGCAGCGCCATCGTGGCATAGCTGCGCATTCCCTCGTCGTCGATGCCCCAGCCCTGCCCGGCCGTGTCGCCGGACCAGACAAAGCGGATATCGCGCTTTTGCGTGGGCGCGGTGCGGAAGCGGCCGGTCAGCGGCGCACCGGTCGCGTTCGGATCGCCGAGATCGGTGGGGGTCATGCGATAGAAGACCGTTTGGTCCGGGGCCATGCCCTCGACCAGCGCCTTCACGGCCTGATCGCTTTCCGGCAACGCGTTCAGATCGCCCAGACGGCGGGCATCCTGAAAGCTCTCGGTGGTCGCGACCTCCAGCGCGATCCGCGAGGGCCGGTCGGCGCGGGTCCAGACCATGCCGCCCTGCGCGGTGACATCGCCGGACTGCACGCCATGGGTCAGGACAGGGCGGCTGCTGGCGCGGCTGATCGCCGGCATCGCGAGAATCGATGTCCCGGCGAGGCCGGAGACAAGCAGGCGGCGGCGGGACATGCGCGAAAAGGTCATGGGCTGGCTCCGATTGGCTGGTATCGCAACCGGGCTAGCACTATCCCGTGACATTCGGGTATCGGGAACAAGTCGGTTTCCTGACGTCAGCCGATCTTGGCCCGTTCCTGCCGCGCCGGGGCATCAGCGCAGCCTTCCCGCGCGGGCCTGCGGCAATGCGTCTGGGGCAATGCCTATAGCGGCCGCTTCAGCCATTTCGAGATCACGCCGACGATGCCCTCGCGAAACAGCAGCACGCTGATCACGAAGATCGCCCCCTGGATCACCGTTACCCACGCGCCGAAGGTGGCAAGATAGTTCTGCATCGTGACGATGACCGCCGCTCCGACGATGGGGCCGAACACGGTTCCCATGCCGCCCAGCAGCGTCATCAGCACGACCTCGCCCGACATCGCCCAATGCACGTCGGTCAGGGAGGCAAGCTGGAAGACCTGGCTTTTGGTCGCGCCGGCCAGCCCCGCCAGCGCCGCCGACAGCGTGAACACGATCAGCTTGTAGCGATTGACCTGATAGCCCAGCGAAATGGCGCGCGGCTCGTTCTCGCGGATCGCCTTCAGGACCTGGCCAAAGGGCGAATGCACGATCCGGTAGATCAGAAGGATGCCGCCGAAGGTGATCGCCAGCACGAAATAGTACAGCGCCATGTTCGAGCGCAGCGAAATCAGTCCGAACAGATCACCGCGCGGCACCGACTGGATGCCGTCCTCGCCGCCGGTGAAGGGCACCTGAAGGGCAAAGAAATAGACCATCTGCGCGAAGGCCAGCGTCACCATGGCGAAATAGATCCCCTGCCGCCGGATCGACAGCGCGCCGATGACCAGCCCCAGCAAAGCGGCGGCCACGGTGCCGGCAAGGATCGACAATTCCGGCGTCAGTCCCCAGACTTTCGCGGCATGGGCGGCAACATAGCTTGCCCCGCCGAAATAGGCCGCGTGCCCGAAGGACAGAAGTCCGCCGAAACCGAGAAGCAGGTTGAACGCATAGGCGAAAAGCGCAAAACACATGACCTTCATGGCAAAGACGGGATAGACCCCGTAGGGCAGCAGCAGCGCCAGCCCCAGCAGGACCAGAAAGATCACCTTGTGCAGCCGCGGCATGCCGATGCTTTCGCGCAGGGGGCCGGTCTTGACCGTGTCTTCGGCGATCGCCATCAGCCTGCCCTCCCGAAAAGACCCTCGGGCCGGAACAGCAGCACGATCGCCATGATGACGAAGATGACGACGGCGGACCCTTCGGGATAGAACACGCGCGTCAGACCCTCGACAAGACCCAGGCCATAGCCGGTAAGGATCGCCCCCATGATCGATCCCATGCCGCCGATCACCACGACGGCGAAAACCACGATGATCAGGTCGGCGCCCATGTTGGGATTGACCGAATAGATCGGTGCGGCCAGCACGCCGGCAAAGCCCGCCAGTGCCACGCCGAAACCGTAGGTCAATGTGATCATGCGCGGCACGTTGATGCCGAAGGCGCCGACCAGAACCGGGTTCTCGGTGGCGGCGCGCAGATAGGCACCAAGCTTCGTCTTCTCGATGATGAACCAGGTGGCGAAACAGACGATGACCGAGGCGACGACGACCCAGCCGCGATAGGTCGGCAGGAACATGAAGCCAAGGTTGTAGCCGCCCGACAGCGACGCGGGAATCTGGTAGGGCAGGCCCGAGATGCCGTAATAGTTGCGAAAGAGCCCCTGGATGATCAGTGCAAGTCCGAAGGTCAGAAGAAGCCCGTAAAGGTGGTCGAGATGGTAGAGCCGTGCCAGCATCAGCCGTTCCAGGACGATGCCGATGGCGCCCACGACCAGTGGCGCGACGATCAGCGCCGGCCAGTAGCCCACCCCGACATAGGTCAGCAGCATCCAGGCGGCGAAGGCGCCCATCATGTATTGGGCGCCATGGGCGAAATTGATGATGTTGAGAAGCCCGAAGATCACCGCCAGTCCCAGTGACAGGACCGCATAGAACGATCCGTTGATCAGCCCCAGAAGAAGCTGGCCCATCAAGACCTGCGGCGGCACGCCCAGAAGTTCGAACATCTCGTTCCGTCCCGTGATTGAAATGGCGCCGCGCCAGAATTTCTCCGGCGCGACCGCCCCGTCAGGTTACTGCTTGGTAAAGTCGCATTCCTCGAGCATCGGCAGGAACGCATCCTCGCCGCTGATCGTCGCGACTTCCTTGTAGAGGTCCCACTCGCCGGTCGATTCCGCGGGGGTCTTGACCTCGTAGAGATACATGTCGTGGATCGCCCGGCCGTCGCCGCGGATCGAGCCCTTGCCGAAAAGCGGGTCGTCGAAGGGCGACTCCTTCATCTTGGCGGCGACCGCCTTGCCGTCCTCGGCGCTGCCCAGTGCCTCGACCGCCTTGAGATATTGCAGCGTGCCGGAATAGACGCCGGCCTGCACCATCGTCGGCTCGGCGCCGTGCCGTTCCATGAACCGCTTGGACCATTCACGGGTGGCGTCGTTGCGGTCCCAGTAGAAGGCCGAGGTCAGCGACAGGCCCTGTGCGGTCTGTGCGCCAAGCGCCTGCACGTCGGTGATGAAGAACAGCAGCGCAGCCAGCTTCTGACCGGCCTGGGTGATGCCGAACTCGGAGGCCTGCTTGATCGCGTTCACGGTGTCGCCGCCGGCATTGGCCAGCCCGATCACGTCGGCGCCGCTGCCCTGTGCCTGCAGCAGATAGGACGAGAAGTCGGTGGTCGGGAAGGGCGCATCCACATTGCCCACGACCTCGCCGCCGCTCGCCTCGACCACCTTGGCGGTGTTTTCCTGCAGCGACTGGCCAAAGGCATAATCGGCGGTGATGAAGAACCATTTCTTGCCGCCCGCATCGGTCAGCGCCTTGCCGGTGCCGTTGGCCAGAGCCGCCGTGTCATAGGTCCAGTGAATCGTCGTCGGCTTGCACTGACCCTGCGTCAGTTCGGTCGATCCGGCGCCGGAATTGATCAGCACGCCGTTCTTCTCGGCGGTGATGTCGGCCACGGCAAGGGCCACGGACGAGGTCGGCACGTCGAGAATCGCGTTCACGCCCTCTTCGTCATACCATTTCCGCGCGATGCTGGAACCGATGTCGGGCTTGTTCTGGTGATCGGCCGAGATGATCTCGACCTTCATGCCCTTGTCGGCGGCCTTGAAATCCTCGACCGCCATCTGCGCGGCGATCACCGACCCTTCGCCCGAAAGATCGGCATAGACGCCAGAGCGGTCGTTGAGAACGCCAAGCTTCACGTTGATTTCCTGAGCCAGCGCCGGGTTCATGGCCAGCGTGGCAAGTGCCGTGCCGATGAGAATGTTCCTGATCAAGGTCGGTCTCCTTCTGTTGGCCGCGCCGTGCGCGGGATGGTTCTCAGACGCCCAGATAGGCGTGCAGCTTGTCGATATTGGCGTCCAGTTCGGAATTGGGGATCATGTCCGCCACCTTGCCCTGTTCGACGACATAGTGACGGTCCGCCACCGAGGCCGCGAAACGGAAGTTCTGTTCGACCAGCACGATGGTGAAGCCCTCCTGCTTCAGCGCCAGGATCGTGCGGCCGATCTGCTGCACGATGACCGGCGCCAGCCCCTCGGTCGGCTCGTCCAGAAGCAGAAGCGGCGCACCGGTGCGCAGGATGCGGGCGATGGCCAGCATCTGCTGTTCGCCGCCCGACAGCTTCGTGCCCTGGCTGCGGCGACGCTCCTTGAGGTTGGGGAAAAGCTCGTGGATCCGGTCCACCGACAACCCGCCCTCCCGGATACGCGGCGGCAGCATCAGGTTTTCCTCGACGCTGAGCGAGGCGAAGATGCCGCGTTCCTCGGGGCAGAGCGCGATCCCCAGGCGCGCGATCTGGCGCGGCTGCATTCCGACGATCTCGGCGCCCTGGAACCGGATCGAGCCCTCACGCTTGCCCAGAATGCCCATGATCGCCAGCAGGGTCGAGGTCTTTCCCGCGCCATTGCGGCCTAGAAGCGTCACCACCTCGCCTTCGGCCACGTCGAATTCGATGCCGTGCAGAACGTGGCTTTCGCCATACCAGCCATTGAGATCGCGCACCGCCAGCATGGCGCCCGCCGTCCGGCCCGGACGTTCCGTCTGTGCCATCGCGTCACTCATGGTCGGCTCCGATATAGGCTTCGATCACCTCGGGTGACCTGGACACCGCGGCATAATCGCCCTCGGCCAGGATCTCGCCGCGCGCCAGAACCGTGATCCGATCCGACAGATCCGCGACCACGGAAAGATTGTGCTCGACCATCAGGATCGTGCGGTTCTTCGATACGCGGCGGATCAGGGCGGCGATGCGTTCGACATCCTCGCGGCCCATGCCGGCCATCGGCTCGTCCAGAAGCAGCATCTCGGGGTCCAGCGCCAGCGTCGTCGCGATTTCCAGCGCGCGCTTGCGGCCATAGGGCAGTTCGGCGGCGCGGTGACGCTCGAACTCGGTCAGTCCGACCTCTTCCAGATAGTCGCGCGCCTTGTCGTCATAGCGCGACAGGGTCTTTTCCGAACGCCAGAAATCGAAGCTTTCGCCGCGCCGCCGCTGAAGCGCGATGCGCACGTTCTGAAGCACCGTAAGATCGGGAAAGATGGCCGAGATCTGGAACGATCGCACGATGCCCAGCCGTGCGATCTGGGTCGGCGACAGGGCGGTGATATCCTGGCCCTTGTAGATGATCTTCCCCGCGGTCGGCTTGAGAAACTTCGTCAGGAGGTTGAAACAGGTCGTCTTTCCCGCGCCGTTCGGCCCGATCAGCGCGTGGATCGAGCCGGTTTCGACCGAAAGGTTCACGTCGTTCACGGCAACGAAGCCGCGAAATTCCTTGGTCAGACCCCTGGCTTCGAGTGCCGCGGTCACGGGGCCGCCCCGGCGCAGGCGTCAACTGCGGCGGTCGTTGCCGCGATCGGAAAGGACGGCCGGTCGCCCAGGCCGGCAAGCCGCCACAAGTCCTGCTCCGCCCTCGCAGAATTGATGTCGCTCGTCTTCGGCAAATCGCGCCTCTATCCTGTTCTTCTGGCTGGATTCTTGTCGAGCCAATCCCTGTTTCCTGGGCAGCATGAGCGCGGATCGGGATGCAGACAAACGAAAAATTCTGCACGATGAATGCAATAAATCTGCTAACAGGCGTCATGGATACCAAACTTGTCGAGACCTTTCTGGAAATCGTCGCCACCGGCAGTTTCAATACCGCCGCGGCGCAAATGAACATCGGCCAGACCACCGTCAGCGCACGCATCCGCACGCTGGAGGACCAACTCGAACGCCCGCTTTTCGTGCGCCACAAGGGCGGCGCGGCGCTGACCCCCGCCGGCCGGCAATTTCTGCGCCATGCCCCGAACTTCGTGCAGCTTGCGCGGCAGATGCGGCGCCAGGTCGCCGTTCCGCAGGGTCACAGAGCCATCCTTGCCATCGGCGGCGAGATGAGCCTCTGGCAGCCGCTGCTGCTGGACTGGATCCGGCGGCTCAGGGCCGAATGCCCCGACATCGCGCTCAGGGTCCAGGTCGATGCGCCCGGAACGCTGATCGACCAGGTGGCCGCGGGTCTTGTCGAAGCGGTGGTGATCCATGCGCCGCCGCAACGGCCCGGCCTGCGCATCGATCTGCTGGCGGATGACAGGCTGGTTCTGGCCAGCACCGACCCGGCCGCCGACCCCGCCAACGGGCAGACCCTGGTGGGCGCCGATTGGGGCCCGGATTTTTCGCAGGGCTTCGTTTCCGGCTTTCCCGCGTTTCAGGGCGCCGGCGTGACGTTCGATCCCGGCCCGCTTGCCGCCGATTATATTTTGGCGGCCGGGGGCTCGGGCTATTTCCGCCAGCGCGACATCGCGCCCCATCTCGCCTCGGGCGCACTGCACCTTGTCCCGGACGCGCCGCAATTCCCCTATCCGGTTTGCGCGGTCAGTTCGTCGCAGGCCGACCCCGACCTGCTGGGCCCTGCCCTGTCCCATCTCCGGAAGGTCGCGCCCTCTGGTTGATCCCTTGCCCGCAGTCCACGATGTGGGTTCAACGCCGGGCCGGACATGGCGCCGCAGGCTGGCAACGGATCACGTCCGCGCCCTTGTTTCCTGGCCGAAATGATTTCGCGGGCGGTCGCTGCCAGCAGCCTCTCCGCCGCGTTCCGATTAACAAAAGCTTCAGGAACCGCCGCCTTGGGCGCCGGGTTTCCCCGATGGTTGAAATTCAGCCGGAGGAGGAAATCAATCATGCCAATGAAAATCAGGATCGCAGCGACCACCGCCATCTGCGCCTTGTCGGCGAATATGGCACTGGCTCAGTCCGAATCTGCGAGCAAACAGACCACGGGCAAAGAACAAAGCCCGGATTCCGTGACCTGCGCGGACATTACTGCCATGGACACGGCGCTGGTTCCGGGCACCCTGTATTATATCGCCGGGTACAAGAAAGGCAGCGATGCAGGAATGTCGGCCGGTCAAGGCGGCGGCCAGTCGGCTGCGGCGGGGGCGTCAGGCGCGACAGGGTCCGCATCCGGCGACAGCTCTGCGACGACTGCGGCCGATGGCAGCACCGTGACAAGCGATGCCAACACCTCTGCCAACAGCGCCATGGACAAGCCGGCATCGGATGCCGCGACCGCGGCCGATGGCAGCGCGATCACGAGAGATGCGAACACCTCTGCCAACAGCGGCTCCAGCGGGGCGGCGTCGGACACGACGATGGCCACTGACAGCAGCGCGACCGCGGCAGGTGCGGATGCCTCGGCATCGGCGTCTGGTGGCGGACAATCGGGCGGCGGAATGTCCGCCGATGCCGGCGGCAGCCAGGCTGGCAGCGCCGGTGGCGACGTCGCCATCATGCGCGTCAGCGGAATGTTCGAGATCCCGGTCGAGGAGGTCATTACGGCGTGCACCGACACCCCGGAAATGAAGGCCGCCGACGCGATCGAACAGAAGCGCGGCGCTGCGGGTTCGATGTCGAACTGACGACGACCAGGCTCAGAGGCCAGACAAGGGTTCGGCGGCGTGGAAGCGTTCATGCCGCCGGACCAACGGGCGATCCCGGTTTTCCCGCGAAAGCCCTGTTGCGAATTTCATGAGTGTTCGGGCTGCACCTCTGTGGATTTCTGGCCGGCACACCCGGCCCCTCGGAACGACTATCCCTGACTGCCGCGGGCGGAAACGTCGCCACGTTGTCATGGATCGGCATGTGATCGGGGGATTCGCGCGAAACGCCGGCACAGAGGGCGGCCCACAAGTTCGATGAAACCCGGCAAGGATGTCATGGGTGCGGCCCGTTCTTGTCGCGCCCGCAGCACGGGCGGGCTGACCGCGCGGCGCGGGCAAGGTGGCCTGGACCGTGACCGCCCCGCTGATCCGTGACCGTCCCATTCTCGCGGTCTGCAAGCGGATCGCGCAACTCGAAAGGATTTAGCTGTGACGAATACTGACCAACAGAAGCCTACTGCGCACCAGGACACGACGAGCAGGGCCAAGTCGGCTGCGAGCTCGGCGTCGGAAGAGGTGAAGGAGCGGGCGCAGGATGTGGCCGGGAAGGTTTCCCACGAAGCGACACGACAGGCCGACAAGGCCAAGGGCGCGTTGGCGGGCGAGGTGAAGGATGTCGCCTCCGCGCTGCGGACCGCGGCCGATGAGATGCGTGACGGATCGCCTCAGGAACGCACCTTCAGCCAGATCGCGGACGGGCTGGCCGATGCCTCGGAAGCCATGCGAAACAAGGATTTGGGCGAGGTCGTCGGAACCCTCAACGACTTTGCGCGGCGCAATCCGTTGGCTTTCCTGGGGGGCGCGGCACTCCTTGGGTTTGCAGCGACCCGGTTCGCCAAGGCGTCAGGCAGCAGGCCATCACAGCCCGCCAACCCCTCGTTGGCTGGCATGTCCGGCCCCGCAGCCGCCGATCCGCTGCAAAGCCCGGCCCCCGTCACGACAGCGAAAGGAACATCAGCATGAGCACCGAACCGAACAAGTCCGCCAGCGGCTTGCTGAACGACGCATTGTCCCATGTCAGCAGCCTGGTTCGCAACGAGGTCGATCTGGCCCGTGCGGAAATCAACGAAAACGTCAACAATGCCGGCGCCGCCATCGGCTTGATCATCGGCGCCCTCGTGGTGGCGCTGACCGCTCTCAACGTGTTGTCTGCCGCCCTTGTCGCCGCCCTGACCGAGGCCGGGATCCCCGGCGGCTGGTCGGCGCTGATCGTCGGGGTCGTCTTCGCGATCATCGCCTACGTGATGCTCAAGAAGGGCAAGGACAACCTGAAACTCAGCAGTCTCGCCCCCAGCAGGACCGCGAAGAACGTCAAGCGCGACGCGCGCGCCGTGAAGGAGGCCTATGATGACCAATGAGACCCGTTCCCCCAAAGAGATCGAACGCGATATCGAACGCGAACGCGCCGGTCTGACCAATACGCTGTCGGACCTGCAAGACAGGTTTTCGATCGAAAGCCTCGCGCGGCAGGTAAGTGATCAGGTCCGCGAGCATGGCGGCGATATCGGCCGTTCCGTATCGGATGCGGTGAAGCGCAATCCGCTGGCATTGGCGCTGACCGGGGCCGGCCTCGCCTGGCTCATGCTGAGCGACAGAAGCGGCGGGCACGACCATGCCGCCCGCGATGCGCGCCATGGCCGGTTCGATGATGACGACAAGGACGGCCGGTATGGCCGCCGGCACGGTCACGATGCGCGTAGCGGTGTCGCGGATGATCACAGGTCCCGGCCCGTGACCGGGACGGGACGTTTCGCGCGGCCCGAAAACACCCCCTCCTGGGCGCGAGACCATGACAGTGACGGACTTGGCCTGTCATCGCGGGCAGAATACACCGCCCCGGGCGTCGCCGGGAATGCCTCGGAGGCGGCGTCCGGGGCCGGGGGATCGGGGCGCGGCCCTGGCGCCTCTGTCGCGGATACCACCAGACGCGCGGCCGGATCGGTCACGGATACGCTCAAGGGTGCCGCCGATGGGGTGGCGGATACCGGCCGCGCGGTTGCCGACAGCGCGCGCGCTGCGGCGACCAGCGCATCGGATCGCGCGGCAGCCATGCGGGCGCGGCTGGCCGAGGGCACCGAGGCCCTGTCCGAGGAAGCACGCGATCGCGTGATCGCCGCGCGTGAAAGCGCGATCGAGGCACGCGATGCGTCGCTGCGATATGCCCGTCAAGGCCGCGACATGGCCGTCGATATCTTCGAGGAACAGCCGCTCATCGCGGGTGCGCTTGCCCTTGCCGTCGGCGCCGCCATCGGTGCGGCACTGCCGCGCAGCCGGACCGAGGACCGTTATCTGGGCGAACAGAGCGATCGATTGATGGAAGAGGCCGAACGTCTTTACGCCGAGGAGAAAGAGAAACTCGGCAAGGTCGCTGAGGCCGCGACCGACGAAGCCAGAAAGATCGCGCAAGAAACCCGGGACGAGGTGGACAGCGCGGCGAAATCGGCGATCGACAAGGCCAAGTCCTCGGGCGAGCGGATCGCGGGCGCAGCCGAAACCGAGGCCGAGAAGCAGAACCTGGGCGATGTCCAGAACAGGTCGTGATCGAAAAACGCCATGAAACCTGCCGGTCCGCGCATCCCGTGCGGGCCGGATTCAGCAAAAGAGGCATCGCATGACCCGTGGCAGAAACGCCGACACCCCGGCGGAAATTCCCGCGGCAGGATGGAAGGACATCGCCCTTCGCGTGAAGGACGAACTGGTCTCGGATCACGTTGGCCTCCTTGCCGCGGGCGTCGC
>CEOS01008934.1_pt1 | contig 11200 bp, 7 predicted proteins | sample 530601 | NCBI WGS metagenome assembly CEOS01 (sample SAMEA2620666, study PRJEB7988) | marine metagenome | biome: marine biome (ENVO:00000447); feature: mesopelagic zone (ENVO:00000213); material: "saline water (ENVO:00002010), including plankton (ENVO:xxxxxxxx)" | depth 1000 m
GTGGGCGACGATCCCTTCGCGATCTTCCTGCCCGACGAGCTGATGGTCGGCAAAGCAGGTGGGACCGGATGCATGAAGCAGATGGTCGATGCCTACGAAAAGGTCGGCGGCAATCTGATCAGCGTGCTGGAAGTGCCGCAGGAAAACGTATCGAGCTATGGTGTCATCGATCCGGGCAAGGAAGATGGCTCCCTGACCGAGGTGAAGGGTCTGGTGGAGAAGCCGCCGGTCGCAGAAGCGCCGTCGAACAAGATCATCTCTGGCCGCTACATCCTCCAGCCCGAAGTGATGCGGGTGCTCGAAACGCAAGGGAAAGGGGCCGGCGGCGAAATCCAGCTGACCGACGCGATGGCGAGGATGATCGGCAACCAGCCGTTCCACGCCGTGACCTTCGACGGTGCACGCTACGACTGCGGCAGCAAGACCGGCTTCGTCGAGGCGACGCTGGCGCTGGCTCTGGAACGCCCCGACATGGGCGACGAAGTCCGCGCGATGGCGGAGCGGTTGCTCAAGGCGTAAGACCTGCGCCCAACCCGCGGCGGGTTCGAGGATTTTCCTACCCTAGAGCGCTTTGCTAGGGCGAAAGACGCTCTTTCAAATTGTCAATCGTCGACGCGCGCCCGCCTGACGATGGGCTGGGCTCGGCTGAGCATAAAAGCGCCCCCGAAACAGGCGATATGTCGCCCTCGCCCGGTCGAGCCGGCCGACGACCGCGTGTTCTCAGCGACTTAGTGCGATCGGCCGGAGGGTGACACCCGGGTTACACGTGTCACCCTGTCACAGCCTCAGCCTTCCGCGCATATTCGTCGCGCAACTCGCGCTTGTAGAGCTTGCCGTTGGCTTCGCGCGGCAGATCGGGCCGGAAATCGAATTGGCGCGGCATTTTGATGCGGCTCAGCTGGGGCTCCAGATAGTCGCGCAGCGTCTGTTCGAAGGCGTCTCCAGCCTGCGCCATGTTGATCGGCTGGATCACCGCGACCACGCGTTCGCCGAGATCGGGATCGGGCGCGCCGATGACCGCCGCATCGAGTACGTCCGGATGGGCGACCAGCAGGTTCTCGATCTCCTGCGGATAGATGTTGATCCCGCCCGAGATGATCATGTGGCTTTTGCGGTCGGTCAGGAAGATGAAGCCGTCTTCATCGACATGGCCGATATCGCCCAGCGTCATCCACCCGCGCTCGTGCATCACCTCGGCGGTTTTCTCGGGATCCTTGTGGTAGCTCGGGAGGGTTTCGTTCTCGAAGAACAGCAATCCCGTCTCGCCCGCGGGAAGTTCTGTCCCGTCGGGCGCGCAGACATGCACCTTTCCGTGGACCATGCGGCCGACGGTGCCCGGTTTGGCGAGCCAGTCCTCGCTCTTGACCAGCGACATGCCGATCATTTCCGAACCGGAGTAATATTCCTGGATAATCGGCCCCCACCACTCGATCATCGCCTGCTTGATCGGCACCGGGCACGGGGCTGCCGCGTGGATCGCACGCTTGTGGCTGGAGAGGTCGTAGCGCGTTCGCTCTTCCTCCGGCAGCTTGAGCATGCGCACGAAGTGGGTCGGCACCCACTGGCTGTCGGTCACGCGGTATCTCTCGATCGCGGCAAGCGCGCTCTCGGGCGTGAACTTCTCCATGATTACCACCGTCCCGCCAAGGCGGTGTATCGTGCTGCACCAGCCGAGCGGTGCAGCGTGATAAAGCGGCGCGGGCGAGAGATAAACGAGGCTGCCGTCGGTCGGCATGCCAACGCCCATCGTGGCAAGGCCAACCAGCGCGTTGGGCGCGGTGATATCCTCGCTCGGCGGCGGAGGCGGCACGATCCCCTTGGGCCGTCCGGTGGTGCCCGAAGAATAGAGCATGTACTGGCCAGGTACGGGGTCGTCGATCGCCCCGGCAGACTGCGCAGCGATCTCCTGCTGGAAGTCATCGCCGTCGACATCGACGATTCGCAGATCGGACGCGATCGTTGCCAGTTCCTGCGCCACATCGGCAAAGGCGGGCGAGGTCAGCAGAAGGCTGCATTCCGCATCGGCCAGGATATAGGCGATCTCGGGTGCGGTCAGCCGGGTCGAGATCGGCACCAGCATCGCGCCCATCCGCTGCGTGGACCACACGATTTCGAGATAGAGCGGGCGGTTCTCCAGCAGCAGGCCCACGCTTGTGCGCCGCCCGATGCCCTGCGCGCGTAGCCAGCGGGCCATGCGGTTGGCGAAGGCGTCCAGCTGGCCATAGGTGACCTGTTCGCCGGACGTGGCATTGATGATCGCGGCATGGTCCGGCCGCGCCACGGCATGTGTTATCGGATGCATATGTCTCTCCCACCGCGCAGTCTTTCGAATGGACAGGGAGCACGCAAGAAAAAAGGCGGCGCCGAAGCACCGCCTTTTCGTAAACTTGGGTTCTGGAAGAGGTCTAAGCCCTACTCTTCCTCGTCGCCGCCGCCGATGCCGCCGGGGCCCATCGCGAGACGGAAGGCTTCCTGCGCTTCAGTCTCGACCATGAAGGGGCGCGGGTCGACCGCGCGGCCGTCGATACGGACTTCGTAGTGAAGGTGCGGGCCGGTCGAGCGGCCGGTCGAACCGACATAGCCGATCAGATCGCCCTTGCGGACGTGCTGACCGTCGGCGACGATGATCCGCGAGAGGTGCGCATAGCGCGTCTCGATCGCGTTGCCGTGGCCGATCTGGATGTAGTTGCCGTAGCTGCTGAACCAGTTGGCGCGTTCAACCGTGCCGTCGGCAGTGGCATAGATCGGCGTGCCGCTGGGCGCGGCAAGGTCGATACCCTTGTGGTTGGCGCGCTTGCGCAGAACCGGGTGGTCACGCATGCCGTAGCCGCTGGAGACGCGGGCATTTTCAAGCGGCATCCGCGAGGGGACCGAAACGGTGGGGATGGCTACCGCCGGCGTGGTCCGTTCCACGTCGAGCGTCTGCCAGCTGGCGAATAGCTGGCGGAACTGCGCGTCGCCATTGCCGAGCGGGCTCTGCGCCTGTTCGGCGGCGTCCGAGACATCGACCGCAGCGGCTGCGCTGCTGCTGTTGGCCTGTGCGGGAGTGGCGGCGATAGCGAATGCGGCACCGCATACGAGGCTGGCGCGCAGGAAAAAGCGATCAGTGGTCAGCAAAATGTCCGTCCCTCTGTCGGCGGCGAAGCATGCTGCTCCGCCCGTTCCGATCCCTGGCGTATCCTCGATCCGTGAGACCCGCCGAGACCCCTAAAAACTGACGGGAACCACTCCCGCCCTCGTCTGTTTAGTTTGATAGGCGGGTCCCGGTTGACTTGCCAAGCGGGTCTTGGGCCCTGCGCGACGGACCGGCTGCATAGCGGGTTGAGTCGTTGAACCGCCGCTTAATCCACCCCGAAAATAGTCGATTAACCTCCCGAAGGTCCGCTTTTCTGCGGCTCCTTGGCGATTCTGTGCGAGCTGCGGTGAAATGCCTTGCGCGGTTCGTCGCGCGAGCGATCCGGCGGTCAAGCGAATGCTGAGCCCTTTGCACCGCATCCGCCTGCATCGATTCAGAGTGCCTTGACCGCGGCGAGCACGTCTTCGGCGTGACCCGCAACCTTCACCTTGGGCCAGATACGCGCGACCCTGCCCTGCTCGTCGAGTAGGTAAGTGCTGCGGACCATGCCCATAAAGGTCTTGCCGTACATCTTCTTCTCGGCCCACACGCCCAGTTCGTCGGACAGCCCGTCTTCTTCGGCATCGGTTGCAAGGTCGACGGTCAGATCGTGCTTGGCGATGAAGTTCTGGTGCTTCTTGGTCGAATCCTTGCTCACGCCGAGCAGCGCACAACCCGCCGCCTCGAATTCATCCTTCAGCGACGAGAAGTCCTTCGCCTCGGTGGTGCAGCCGGGCGTGTTGTCCTTGGGGTAGAAGAACACCACCAGCTTGCGACCGCGATAGTCGGACGGCTTCACGCTCTCGCCGTCGTGCCGCACCATCGCAATATCGGGCATCTGCTCGCCTTCGGTCACGCTCATCGCTCATATCTCCAGTCGTTCGTCGAACATCGTCTGCCAGGTTCGCGCGACCTCCTGCCGCGCCTCGGCCATGCGGTGCAAGAGCGCATCGATATCCGCGCACCCGCACGCCCGCGCGAGCGCTTCGCCGGATGGGCCCTGCGACACCGCGAGATCGGGCGCGAGCAGTCGCGCGGCGACGATCAGCCGGGTGAGGAAGTCGTGCGCCTCGGCAAATTCGCGCGTCAGCGTGCCCGCGTGGACCAGCGTTTCGCACACCTTCGTCAGCCGCGGATCGAGCGCGACACGGTCGCGCAGCTGGATGAAATGGAGGATGAACTCGATATCGACCAGCCCGCCGCGCAGCAGCTTGGCGTCAAGCGGGCCCTTGGCCGGCTTGTGCTCCGCCATGTCGGAACGCATTTTCAGGATGTCCTGCCGCAGCGTGACCGGATCGCGCGGCGCGCAGAGCACGTCGCGGATAATCTCCTCTACCTGGGCGCGCGCGGAGAAGGAGCCTGCGACCACGCGGGCACGCGCCAGCGCCATATGCTCCCAGGTCCATGCCGATTCGCGCTGATAGCGGGCAAAGCTCTCCACGCTCACCGCGAGCGGCCCCTGCGCGCCTTGCGGCCGCAGCCTGGTGTCGATTTCGTAAAGCGGGCCTTCGGCGGTCGGGACGCTCATCGCCACGCTCACCCGCTGGGCGAGGCGATTATAATAGCGCGTCGCGCTGACGGGACGCTCACCGTCGCTCTCCGCCGCGTGGTCGCCGGTGAACAGATAGATGATGTCGAGGTCGGAGGCATGGGTCAGCGCCTCTCCGCCCAGTCGCCCTAGGCCGAGGATCACCATCTCGCTGTCGGCGATGCTTCCGTGGGTCCGCGCGTAATCCGCCACCGTCCCATCGAGCGCAGCCTGCAGCGCCGCCTCAGCCACGGTCGCGAAACCGGTCGCGATTTCGAGCGGGTCGTGCACCCCGCCGATCAGCTGCACGCCGAGGGCAAACCGCTGTTCGCCGGTGACCACCCTGATCCGGTCGAGCAGCGCCTCGTAATTACCCTGGGGCTCGGCCCGCATCATCCGGCGACGCAGCGTGGGGACGCTTTCGGGAAGGTCGAGCGCGGAGCGATCGATCAGCGCGTCGAACAGGGCCGGGCGTAGCGCGAGATCGTTGGCGAGCGGCGGGGCGAGCGTGATGATCGAGAGCAGCTGGTCGAGCAATGCCGGGCGCGCTTCGAGCAGGCGGAACAGGTTGATCCCGCTCGGCAAAGCTTCCAGCAATCGTTCCAGCCGCACGATCGCGCGGTCCGGTTCGGACGAAGCGGCCAGCGCGTCGAGCAGCGGGGGCAGGATACGACGGAACGCGTTCTGCGCATCGGTGCTGCGCAGCGCGCGGTAGCGCCCGTCGAGCCAGCCGGAGACCCGATCCGCCATCGCCGATTCGTCCGCCAGCGGGCTCGCCGCAACCAGTTCGCGCACCGGGCGCTGCTTGGCCGCGCCCGTCTCACTCGCTTCGAGCAGCCGGTCGAACGCCTGCGCAGCAGCGCTCATATGCGGTTCGAGGTCAGCCAGCAGACCGGCCCCGTCGGCAAAACCGTCAAGATGCGCAAGCCGCTCCAGCGCCTCGCCTTCGGGGACCGTATGGGTCTGCCGGTCTTCCATCATCTGGATGCGGTGTTCGACCACGCGCAGCCGGGCGTAGGCATCGGCGAGCTGCGTTGCGACGTCCTGCTCGACGATATCCGCGCGGGCAAGCGCATGCAGCGCGGCACGCGTATCGCTGCTGCGCAGGCGAGGTAGCCGCCCGCCATGGATCAGCTGGTGGGTCTGGGCGAAGAACTCGATCTCGCGAATGCCGCCCCGCCCGCGCTTGAGGTCGAAGCCGGGGCCAAGCTTCGGCTCGCCACCATAGGCCTCGCGAATCCGCACACGCAGCTGGGCAATGTCGTCGATCGCGCCGAAATCCACGCTCCGTCGCCAGACGAAGGGCCGGATGCTGGCGAGAAACCGCTCGCCCCGCTCCACGTCCCCCGCCGCCGAGCGCGCGCGGATGAACGCGGCGCGCTCCCACGCCAGCGCCGCGCTTTCGTAATGCGAGGCGGCTGCGTTGATCGACACCGCCAGCGGGGTGACCTCCGCCGCCGGGCGCAGCCGCAGGTCGACCCGGAAGACGTACCCTTCATCGGTATGATCGGCGAGCAGGCGGACGATATCGCGAGCCATGCGCTGCGCCGTTTCGGCAGGTGAAGAGCGCTCGCCATGCGCCAGCACCGCGGGATCGAACAGCAGGATCGGGTCGATATCCGAACTGTAGTTGAGCTCGCCCGCACCATGCTTGCCCAGCGCGAGCGCGAAGAATCCATCGACACTGTCCATCGTCGTGCGCGCGCGCGCCGCCTCCGCGATCGCGCGGTCGAGCGAGCGATCGGCAAAGGCGGACAGGCGCGCCATCACCTCATCGAGCGACAGCACCCCGGCAAGGTCGCCGATCGCCAGCGTCAGCGCGAGGGCCAGCCGCTCTCTCCGCAGGGCAACGCCGATTTCCGCGCCGTCGCCCGCGTGCGCGCAGTAATCGAACGCGGCATCCAGATCGCCCGCCGCCAGCAGAGCGGCCAGCTCCGGCAGGCGTTCGAGGCTGCGTGCAAGGAAGGGCGCGTTGCGCTGCGCCCGGTCGATCGCGGATTGCCATTCGCCAGCCATTGGTTTGCCCTGCCCGTTGCCCCCGGTGGTGGCAAGCAGACTGTGGCAGCCCACTCGCTTGCCCTGCGGCGCACAGTTTGCAACAAGCGCGCCGAAGCGAACTCCCCGGAGAACCTGAGATGAAACGCATTCTTGTCGTGGCGGCCGCCGCCCTCGCCCTTGCCGGTTGCGATGCCGCCGTATTGTCCGGTTCGGACGGGAATGACGACACGCTCGACATTCCAGAGATTGCCGATGGCGACATCTCCGAAAAGACGATGGTCGATGTCACCCGCGAGCTGTCGTCCGACGAGTTCGAAGGCCGCATGCCCGGTAGCGAAGGAGAGAAGAAAACCGTCGAACTGCTGACGCAGCGGTTCGAGGCGGCCGGCCTCCAGCCTGGAAACGACGGCAAGTGGACGCAGGACGTCCCGCTGGTCGAAATAACCGGGAGCGATTTCGCGCCGCTGTCGATCACCGGCGGCAAGGACGGCGGGATGGCGTTCGAATATGGCAAGGACTGGGTCGGTGTAAGCTATCGCGAGACCCCGCGCACCCGGATCAACAACAGCGAACTGGTGTTCGTCGGATACGGCATCAACGCGCCCGAGCGCGGCTGGAACGATTACGAAGGGCTCGACATGAAGGGGAAGACCGCGGTCATCCTCGTCAATGATCCCGATTTCGGTGCCGAGGATCTCGAAGGGCCGTTCAACGGCAAGGCGATGACCTATTACGGGCGCTGGACCTACAAGTTTGAAGAGGCCGCCCGCCAGGGTGCCGCAGGCGCGCTGATCATCCACGAGACAGAGCCTGCCTCCTACGGCTGGAACGTCGTCGAAAGCAGCTGGTCGGGCCCGCAGGCCTACCCCCAGCGGGGCGAGAACGCGCCGGCGCTGACCGAGATGAACGGCTGGATCCAGAACGATGTCGCGCAGAAGATCTTCACTGCGGCGGGCAAGAATCTCGCCAAGCTGAAGGAAGCTGCGCGCAAGAAGGATTTCAAGGCGGTGCCGCTGGACGTGCAGGCGTCGACCAGCTTCGCCAACGAAACCCGCGAATACATGTCGCAGAACGTGATCGGCATTCTGCCGGGCACCAAGCGGCCCGACGAATACGTGCTCTACACCGCGCACTGGGATCACCTGGGTCGCTGCACGCCCGCCGACGACGGCGACGACATCTGCAACGGCGCGGTCGACAATGCCACCGGCACCGCAGCGCTGGTCGCACTGGCCGAAGCGCAGGCGAAGGCGGGCGCGGCGGATCGCAGCATGGTGTTCCTCGCGGTGACCGCAGAGGAACAGGGCCTGCTCGGCTCGACCTATTACGCGCAGAACCCGGTCTTCCCGCTCGACCAGACGGTCGGCGGGGTGAACATGGACGCCTTCCTGATCGCAGGCCCGGCGCGCGATGTGACCGTGGTCGGCCCGGGCAAGTCGCAGCTCGACGAGTTCCTCGCCGCTGCACTGAAGGCCGATGGGCGCGTCGCGACCGACAATCCGACTCCGGAAGCGGGCTTCTACTACCGTTCCGACCACTTCCCCTTCGCCAAGCAGGGCGTGCCGATGCTCTATCTCGACGGTGGCGAGGATCTGGTCGACGGCGGGCGTGAGGCCGGAGAGGCGGTCGCCAAGGAATACCGCGACAACCGCTATCACGGGCCCAAGGACGAGTTCGACGAGAACTGGGACTGGTCGGGCGTGATGGCCGACCTGCAGCTCTACTACCGTCTGGGCCGCATGATGGCGATGTCGACCAGCTGGCCAAACTGGGTCGAGGGCGACGAATTCCGTGGCATTCGCGATGAAAGCTGCGCCGCGACCAACGCAGGTTGCTGATCGGCTCGTGACCCAGCAGAAAGTGCGCGCAATGCGGCTCCCGGCAGAGTGGGAGCCGCAGGACTGGCTGTGGATCGGCTTCCCGCATGATCCCGACGAGTGGGGCGATGCCTTCGCCCCCGCGCAGGAGGAGATCGCAGGCTTCGCCAACGCGATTGCCGAGAGCGGGCAGCAAGTCCGCCTGCTGGTCCGCGATGCCGCGAACGAGGCGCGTGCGAAGGCGCTGGTTACGGGGATGGTCCGTCTCGAACGCCGCACCTATGGCGATGTCTGGCTGCGCGACACCGGCCCGCTGACCGTCTTCGACGGCGCGACGCGCCGCGCGGTGCGCCCCGGCTTCAACGGCTGGGGCGGCAAGTACCTGATGGCGGGCGACGAGGCGATCGGGGCGGAGCTGGCCGGGGACGAGGGCCTGCCGGTCGACCGGCCCGACTGGATCCTCGAAGGCGGTGCGATCGACACCGACGGACAGGGCATGGTCCTGACGACCGAGCAATGCCTGCTCAACCCCAATCGCAATCCCGCACTCAACCGCGAGCAGATCGAGCAGCGGCTGGCCCGCGATCTGGGCCTGACGCGCGTCGTGTGGCTCGGCGACGGGCTGCTCAACGACCATACCGACGGCCATGTCGACAACCTCGCGCGGTTCGTCGCTCCGGGTATGGTCGCGCTGGCCGAGCCCTTCGGCAGCGACGACCCCAACGCGGATGTTTATGCCGACGCCAAGGCCCGGCTCGAAGCCGCGGGGCTGACGGTTGCGGCGATACCCTCACCCGGCATCGTCACGCGCGGGGACTGGGTCGAGCCTGCCAGCTACGCCAATTTCCTGATCGCCAGTTCGATTGTCGCGGTGCCGACCTTCGGTGTGCCGCAGGACGAAGGCGCGGTCGCGGCGATCGATGCGCTGTTTCCGGATCGCTCGGCGATCGGCCTGCCGATGCGCGCAGTGCTGGCGGGCGGTGGCGGCTTCCATTGCGCCAGCATGCAGATGCCCAGCGCTCCGACGCGGTAGGACTTTCTTAAGGCGCGCCCGCCAAGCTGGTGCGCATGATCCGCTCCATCGCCATCGCCCGCCGGTTCGAGGCGCTTTCCGCCGTCCGTACGATCATCGTATCGGCCTGCGCGATCGCGCTGATCGTGGCCGAGCGCTTCGTCCCGGTCTTCTAGACGACCAGCTTGAGCAGCGCGGCCAGCGCCGCTGCCGCCAGCACCAAGCCTACGAAAATACGCCACGCACGGTCGGACACATGCCCGTCCGCCTTGCGCCCTAGCCATGTGCCCAAGATCACGACAGGCAGCAGCATCGCGCCCAGCAGCGCGAGTCGCCACTCCATCCGCCCGAGCGCAATGCCCGATCCGATCCCGATCATCGCCGCGAAGGTGAAGATGAGGATCATCGAGCTCTTCGCCATCTGCCGGGGAATCGCGCGCCCGACATAATAGGGCACCACCGGCGGGCCCGGCATCCCGGCGAAACCTGTCAGAATACCGGTCGCCACGCCGGTCAGCCCGGTGGTCACCACGCCGGGCCGCTCAGGCTCGCGGACCGGGAACAGCATCGCGACAAAGGCGGAGAGCGCGACCAGCGCGATCAGCAGGCGCGCGATGTTGGGCGGAGTCGCGGCGAGCAGGGCCAGGCCCGGCAGCGTGGTCAGCAGGACCAGCAGGATGATCGTCCACACGCTGCGCTCCGCCTCGCGCAGCAGGCGCGGCAGTTCGAGCCCGCCGATCAGCAGCGCGACCACATTGGTGGTCAGCACCGCCTCGACCGGGGTGAGCGTCAGCGCAAGCACCGGCACCAGCAGGATGGCGAGGCCGAAGCCTGCCAGCCCGCGAATGAACGCGGCGGTGAGCCCCGTGCCCAGCGCGACTGCGAGTTGCAGCCAGGTGAAACCGGCGAAGATCTCCAAGGCGTCAGTCGCGCATATCAGGCGGGGTGGCGCCGTCGCGCAGCATCGCGATCGCCTCGTCGAGGCTCATCACCCGCTGTTCCTTCTCGCCCAGCGTGCGGACGGCGACCGTGCCTTCCTCCGCCTCGCGCTTGCCGACCACCAGCAGGTGCGGAACCTTGGCGAGCGAGTGCTCGCGCACCTTGTAGTTGATCTTCTCGTTGCGAAGATCGCTCTCGGCGCGAATACCCGCCGCGCGAAGCTTGGCGAGTGCTTCACTGGCGTAGTCGTCCGCATCAGAAACGATCGTCGCGACCACCGCCTGCGTCGGCGCGAGCCACACGGGCAGCTTGCCGGCGAAATGCTCGATCAGGATGCCGATGAAGCGTTCGTACGAACCGAAGATCGCGCGGTGGAGCATCACCGGGCGGTGCTTCTCGCCATCCTCGCCGATATAGCTCGCATCCAGGCGTTCGGGCAGCACGCGGTCACCCTGGATCGTGCCGACCTGCCAGGTGCGCCCGATCGCGTCGGTCAGGTGCCATTCGAGCTTGGGCGCATAGAACGCACCTTCGCCGGGCAGCTCTTCCCAGCCGTACTCGTCGTTCATCATGCCCGCTTCGGCCACCGCGTCGCGCAGTTCCTGCTCGGCCTTGTCCCAGTCGGCATCCGAGCCGAAGCGCTGTTCGGGGCGCAGCGCCAGCTTGATCGCGTATTTGAAGCCGAAGTCGCGATAGACCGCGTCCGCCAGCTCGATGAAGGCGCGCACTTCCTCGACCACCTGCTTCTCGGTGCAGAAGATATGCGCGTCGTCCTGCGTGAACTGGCGCAC
>CEOS01019997.1_pt1 | contig 11177 bp, 13 predicted proteins | sample 530601 | NCBI WGS metagenome assembly CEOS01 (sample SAMEA2620666, study PRJEB7988) | marine metagenome | biome: marine biome (ENVO:00000447); feature: mesopelagic zone (ENVO:00000213); material: "saline water (ENVO:00002010), including plankton (ENVO:xxxxxxxx)" | depth 1000 m
GTTGCCGCTCTACAAGATTCGCAGACGTGTGCTTTTCAAGGTAGGGGAGATTCTTGCCTATAGAGAGGAAGCTCGGATCGAAGCAAGGGGGGCTGTCTAATGCACCCTACGATTTCAGAGCAGTATGTGGACCTGGAAGCGTGTTACATCGACTTCATTAAAGAGGGGTGGTCTAAGAGCGAAGCTCTTGACCAAGTTCTGGCTTTCATCGCAGAAATTGGTGTTGTGACGCCGGTAGAAGACATGGAGTTTATTAAATGAAAACTTCCATGCATGAAACTAGCCATCAAGGGACTCGACACGAAAAGGAACAGTATAGAGACGCGGCGATCAGCTGGCTGTTAAATTTTGATTTCGACCTATTTGTCACCTTGACCTTCAATAGAGATGTTTCTATTGCGTTTGCACGAAAACAACTCGAGCACTTCAACTTAAGACTGAGTCAGGAAGTGTATGGAAGGAAAGCGGTTAGCGCCGGGCGAAGAGTTGTTATGGCGGCTTTTCTTGAAGAGCAGGGATACGGGCGTCTGCACTGGCACCTTTTGATTGAGAGGGCCTGCAAAACGACTACCTTTAGAGGTCTGCCTAAGGAATATGTGAAGAAATGCTGGCGTGAATGTGCCGGTCATGACAAGCAAGTCGACGTCAAGGATGTCTTCGACTTGGAGGGTGCAATCCGTTACGACTCTAAAGAGATGAAGTGTGACCCTGACACCTTGCATGTCGATTGGTTAAAGAACAACTATAAATAACTGAAAGGGCTAGTTTCCGAGCCAGAAAAGTGGCTTGGCTTGAAGATCAATTTTCCGGTTGTTTCAGCCGAAAGGAGAGCTTCATTGACAATTTGATCGATTGCTGGACCCCGATGGATCGGGGTCTTGATGTTAGAGTAATGTCTACAGAAAAGTGAAAACGAGAAATGTCGAGTTCGTGTTAGCCTTCAGCTACCAGATCGATCATGAAACCATCCGGTAGATGATCAGTGATAGATCGGACCAAAACGTTGAATTCCTGATCTTTTATAGGATCACGTTTACTGATCAGTTCATTGATATGTCGACTTACTTTGGACCAGAAGTGAGTTCCATATTCTTTTAGGATTTGATCTTCGGAGATGATACCTGTCCAAGCAGGAATATCGAACGAAGCAAGCTCATCCATCACTATCGGCATGAGATCAAAGTAACGATCAATGATGATAGGTTTTGATCTAACTCTTCTACGAGTTTTGAAAACGACGTACTCGGGGGCTTCCATTTTGTAGGCCACCGCGATCTGATCGATACAGCCTTCCACCGCCTCTACGATGATATCTTCCAGCTTCCTGGCTACTCTCTCTGGTATGCAGTTAAGAACACGCCGAACAGTGATATCCCGCTGTCGACTCATGACGGTATGCCAGATGACGGGGCAGACGACGGCATCATCAACATCCGCACCATTCAGCAGGTTTAGAGCTCTCGATTTATCTAAAGAAGGCGCCTGATCCCAGCAACCAGGGTTAGCAGTTACATGAAGCGTGTTCCTGGCTTTTGCTAGCTGTCCCTTGAATCCATATAGCTTACTCTCGGATGAGTTGACATAGGTGATGACGCTTCCCATTGAAAGGATGTTGACTGACGTCACCAAACCTCTCAGTGCCTCGTAGCCTGGACCGGTTAGCCGCCCTCTGGACAAGAAGCGGAAGGCTGCCTTCAAGGCATCCTCTACGCCGGCTACCTTCTCTGAGATAGAGGGATAACGGGTGCTGAGCAAAACCAACCAAGAAACTGCAATCTGCGACGGACGGAAGGCATAGTCATGGGCGATGTCGCGGGGTAGAGCCTTGAATCGCAAGAGCGACCATGACCCGTATGCGCGTACATCCGCTTTGTTGGTATTTTGGTTATCGACTAGATACCGCGTGAAGGAAAGTATTTCTTCCTCGGTCAATGTCTCAGGAGTTTGCCCACCGATCCGAAGCAAGTACAGACGGACCAGGAACTGGTCGACGATGACGTTGAATCGAAGCTCATCGAATGTCTCGATGGGAAGAGCAGGCAGTTCCAGCTTCCGGACAAGGTCATCGACGGAGTGCTGGACGTCAGGAATCGGTTTTTGAGTGGGAAGGTGGTGCAACGTATTATTGACGATCATTCTTACCTCGATACTGACGATAAAGATACAGTATCAATAACGAGATGACAATACAGTATATGGAACTGATTCCCGTTCAGATTGTTTTGGTCTCCCTGACCATCCAGAAAGACAGCCTCTCTCTGGTCGGACTCAAAAACGATGAGGGCTTGCCGGTCGCCCCGCTTCACAAAGGTCAGGAGCCGGATCACGTTGCCGGAGCGTTAGCGGAATCAGTAACGGGCACTCGGAAGCATCTCGAACGCCATGCCTTCATGCCCAAATCAGACACCGGGCAAGACGTCCTCTGCCTCATTTACTGTCAGATGGTGCCCTACGAAGATGTGGTCGCTGGCGGGGCAATGCCGGATATTCCGTACGGAGAGGATGCTGTCGACCTGCCCAAACCGTGGCAACGCCGGGTCTTACAGCGGGTAGTAAGGGACGTCAGAGACGACCTGCGCAGCGTCATGAAGGCATCCCAGAACAAGAAGGGCCTGGTAAGGCTGCTGAACCTGCTGCCGGACATCTTCGACCGCAAGGAGCTTTCTGCCGCATACATGGCACTGAGTGGGGACAAACCCCCGAGTAGCGTAATGCTGGCTCGGATGATGCTCGACAGCTACACCATGGGCAGCGGGGATAAGGCGCGGACGGTTCAGGGTCGAAATCTTATCTCAGAGTACGAACATCCAACAAACGATTTGATTGGCATGAAAACAAAGAAAAACAAAGAGCTATATACTACGGGTGGACCGAAAGCAAAAAGACTATATATAAAGCTATGAATGAGCAGCGTAGATGTTTTTGTATATAACCGATAAGACAGCTTCTGCTAATAAAGGGGGCACGCTGTTGCCGATCTGACGGAAGCTATGCCATTTTGTGTTATCGAAACGGTACCAATCGGGGAAAGATTGAAGTCTGGCTGCTTCTCGTGGCGTAATGACTCTGGGGTATCTGTGATGTATGGGCCTAACAGCCTGAAAGGATCCTTTATCCACATTCGTACCAGCGCGAAGAGTTGGGCAGAGTCCTGTCGCTGTTAAGCGAATAGATTTGGTCGTTTTATCTTGCTCGCCTGGAAGTAGCGCTCCGTATCGATCCGTTAGCGCAGCGCTGTGATTCGTGGCGATATGACCTAAAACTACCCGCTTTTCTTGTAGTAGCTTTATCGTTTCTTGGTTCCCAACTCCCGGCGGTACGTGTCCCATTAATCGATCGAAGTAATAATTACTCTTTGCGCCGTGCAGTCTAGTCTTCCCTTGAGGATTTTTTTTCCAGTCCGGATCGAGCTTTCCTTTAAGTCCGAATAGCGCCTCCCTGACTGTTACCTCGGGCCGCTTAAGCGTTGAAAAATCTAGATCTATGTCTGACTGGGTAGAGAACAGGTCCTTTCTGAACCCTATGAAAAAGACGCGCGTTCTAGAGGTTGGAGCACCAAAATCGGAAGCCTTGAGCTTGATCGGATCAAAAGTGTGGTAATCCGCCTCCACCTGTGACAAAGCGCCTGAAACAAAAGAAGAGAAGCTATCCGATAAAATACCTGGAACATTTTCAGCGACGTAAAAATCAGGAAGCACTTCGTTAACAATGCGAAAGAAGTGTCCAAACAAGCTATTTCGGACATCTTTATCATTTTTTCGACCAATCGTACTAAAACCTTGACATGGCGGACCGCCAATGACGCCAGAAATTCCTCCTCGCGCCAATCCGGCTTCGGAAAAGATATCCTCCCCGCGCAATTCGGCGACGTCCGCGTTTTTGCTGTTGCAGAAAGGGAAATTCAGGTGGTGGGCTTGTAGCGCTTTGACGTCAGTTTCAAAAGCACAGCTGATATCAAATCCAGCGCGTGCAGCACCTAAGCTCAAACCTCCGACTCCGGAAAACAACTCGCAAACTTTAGGTCGGCCATTCACTCGAGTCACATCTCCAACTGATGGTGATAAGGTCTCATTGTACGATCTCGCTGAACCACTGTCGACCGTTAGGATGACCCAAAATCGGAGATGATAGTGTCTTAACGTACTGATAATCAAGAATTTTTTAGACGGGTAGAAATGTCTGCGATAAAAAATTTACTATAAAAGCCGTATCTTCATGCATGGTGGGCTAACCACAAGGAAAAAGAAGGGGGGAGAAGATGACATCGGATTCGACGAAAAGAAGGGCAGACGTAAGGCCGACGAAGAAGCTATTCATTGACACGCTTACCCGAGATGTCGATATTTGGTCCGCCATATTAGACTTGGTTGATAATTCTGTCGACGGCGCTAAACGAGTAGCGCAAGAGCGTGGTGAGAGAAATGATTATTCAGACCTTTTTATAGACATAAAGATGGGTAAAGATGAATTTTCAATCTCGGATAACTGCGGAGGTATAGATATAGATCTTGCAGAGAATTACGCTTTTAAGTTTGGAAGGCCAATAGCTGCCGAGGGCGTCCCGGGGTCGGTCGGTTATTTCGGTGTAGGTATGAAGCGAACGCTTTTCAAGATTGCGGACGAGTTTCGAGTCGAATCAACAACCAAAGATTCTCATTTTGTTGTCCATGTCGACGTACCGAAATGGCAAGAGAACGAAGATGATTGGAGATTCGACCTTGATGAAGTTAAGCAAGATGAAAATCAGCCGGATGCGCAGATAGGCACGAAAATTGAAGCTTTAAGGATTAAGGGCGAGATCGCCAAGGAGCTCGCCCTTGAACATAGAGTTAATAATTTCAGAGAAAGCCTGCGCAAAGTGTACGCCCAACCAATGAGCTATGGGCTAACGATTAGTCTCAATGGTAATAAACTCGATTATCTTGATATAGATATCTTTGAGTCAAATGATTTGAAAAGCAGCAAGATAAGCCACTCCTGGGAAGTGGATGGACAAGAGATAAGTGTAAAAATAGTTGCCGGTGTAGCTGAGCGCGACACAAAGAGAAGTGGTTGGTACCTGTTTTTCAATGGAAGAATGGTTTTAGGCCCTGATCGAAGCTCAATTACTGGCTGGGGTGAAAACAGATTGCCGATTTACCATCAGCAGTTTGATAGGTTTCGCGGGTTTGTTTTTTTAGAATGCGACGACGCAGGAATCCTGCCCTGGAACACTACTAAAACAGGTGTTCGTACTGATTCGGACATCTACAGAAAGCTAATTCAAGAGATGAACCGAGCGACGAGAGCGGTTGTTGATTTTCTGAACAATCTTCGCAGAGAAGAAATAAACAGCGAGGAAGGCAAGCAAGAGGAGATGCCCTTGCTTGATGTGGTGAACAAGGCAGAGAAAGTATCTGTAGCTACATTGCTGACGTCTAGGTTATCTCAGAACGATATTCATGAAAAGTTTACAGCTCCGCCGTTGCAGCAAAGAACCAAAGAGAAGCCCAAAACAAAAAGAATCGTCTACGAAGTTGAGATTGATAAATTCGAAGCTGCATCCGATCAAGCGGGCTCGTCGTCGGCATCTGAGCTGGGGCGCACTACCTTTAATTATTATTATGAAATGGAAGTCGGGGGCTGAAGGTGTCAAGTTTTAAAAGAATAGATTATCGATTGCGTGTCGCCAAACAGATCGAAAGAAAAATGATAAGCGAAATGCTTATTAGAATGTCACGAGTTCATGATTTGAGTGAATATCAATATATTGGTTTTGGATCGATAGCTTTCCAGGATTTCTCGATCATACATCGAGTCCTGGGTATTAGCGATATGCTCAGCATAGAGAAGAGTCGCAACGCAGAGCGCTTCGATTTCAACAAGCCTTATAAATGTATAAAGATGGAGTATGGCGACGCATCAGTTGTGGTGGATAGGTATGATTGGGGCAAAAAAAGTATTGTCTGGCTGGACTATGATGAGCAAATAGACGATGAGAAGCTTCTGACGGTTGCGAAATGTGTTCAAGAAATGGAAGCCGGTAGTTTAGTCCTGGTTACGGTAAATGTTGACTCCGGCGGTGATGTTGAAGATCGCTTAAAGCAGATTGAACGCACTATTAGCGAAGAGCATCTGCCTAGTGACTTTAATAGGAGGATGCTGGCGTCTAAAGAGTATCCGGGCCTAATAAGGAGTATAATGTATGGTCAAGTGGAGGACGCCTTTGATGCTAGGGCAAGTGTAGATGGAGATGAACTTGAGCAGTTCATTAACTTTGTTTACAAGGATGGTGCCCGGATGATGACGCTAGGTTGGGCTATCAATGGTAAGGGTCAAGATTCATTTATTAGAAAAAGCGGAATTGATCAGCTCGAGTATTACCGGAATGACGCCATTCCGTTTGAAATTAGGGCGCCGATCTTAACCCCTCGGGAAGTGGCTTACATGAATAAACAACTTCCGGCTCATGAGGGGGAAAAGCCTAATTGTCCAGGGTTGTCTGAGAATGAGATAGCTGACTACAGTTCCGTCTATAGATACTACCCAGTCTTCCATGAAATTTCAGAGCACTAGGTTGATTGACAACCTTTACCATCGTCATGATAATGATACTGTATCAATAACATGATGAGGGGTAGGCTTATGAGAAAGGCGGGGGGCATCATCGCGCTAATCGCCGGTATCTTCGGTATCTTCGCAGCGGGAGCGACTCTCCTTCTGGGCGGCATCTCTAGCGTCTCCGGCGCTGAGCATGCGGGCACGGTAGTCGGTTTGGGCTGGGGAGGCGTCGGGTTCTCCTTCCTAACCATCGTATTGGGCGCTGTCGCAATGGGGGCCAAGAGTCCGCTCCCTGGAGTGCTTCTCATACTGTGTGCGCTCGCGGGAGCTGTCCTCGGGGGAACACTAGTGGCAATCTTTATGGCACTCGCGCTTATTGGCGGCATCCTGGCGCTGTTCGGCAATAAGAAGTCGAACGAACAGAAAATGCCGTCAGAAGCGTGATGCGGCGCCACTTTTAACAACCGATTCGAAGGTTCTGTGGCACCGCACCGATCTACGCCATTGCTGAGGCAGCAGGTTCAAGATTGCCAGTGCATCTCCTGGACTATTTCCTCGGTGGCGAAAACCATCGATGAAATAAATGCATCGGGGCTGGTGGATGGTGGCGGATTCACGGAGTTCCACCTGTCCGGGTTGAACCGGGCTATCGTTTTCTTAATCGAGTATCAGAACAGGCAATTGGAGAAGATCGCTTCGATTGCTGATGAGCTCTGAAGAATCTGTTTTTTCTGGGGGCATAAAAGCTAAATGAAAATAAAGCTATCTACGGTTTTGTCTATTTTCCTTCTGTCCTTTCCTGTTCTTTGTTCTGCTGAGCAGTATCAAGTATCAGACTGGACCGCAGAGTCTCATACCGGAAAGCTTGGACAGATAAACAGCAGGGTGATTAAGACTCCTACTGTCCAAGGACCGGATCACGTGTTCTTGCAGTACGACTGCGCACGGTTCATCCCTATGTTGACCGCGAGCAAGGGCGTCACGTTTCCGCATGGCGGCGCTACGGAGTGCAGTAGTAATGGGTGCGTGGCAATCCAGTTTGCCAATGCGAAGCTCGATAGCAGTCCAGTTACCGGAATGATGATGTTCGTTGATCCACTGCGTCCGGATAAGGTATCTTTCCATCTCCCCTTCGGTCGCAGCAAGCTTGAGAGCGCAAGCTCGCTCAAAATTGAGATGTACACTGGTAATCCGATGATGGGTGATCGGAACAGTGATCTTTACGAGTTCTCTCTGATGGGATTCACTAAAGCATCTGAGTGGTGCCGAAGCGGTAGACACCCGGCTTCTTCCTTGAAAAGCGGCGGTAAAAGCCCGGCCTCAGGGGGCTAGGCAACTATTCGATCTAGATACGCGGGCGCCCTGCTAGGACTTGCAATTGGCGATGCAATGGGCGCTCCTGGCGAGGGGCTTAGACGCGGCGAATTCACCCCGATAACCGGATATCGATCTGGTGGTCCCCACAACCTTGATGCAGGGCAATGGACAGACGACACGTCATTAGCCCTTTGTCTCGCTGAAAGTTTGATCACGAAAGCAGGCTTCGACGCCAGGGACCAGATGGAACGCTATCTGCGTTGGTATCGAGACGGTCATCTCTCTTCTACTGGTGAATCCTTCGGGTATGGCGCCACTACCAGGAAAACCCTAGATCGATTCGCCGCCTGGGGCATCCCGTATGTCGGCGACAGCAGCGATCAGGGTGCCTCTAACGGCTCCTTAATGCGCATCGCGCCCATACCCATGTTCTTTCGCCATGCCCCCGCCGCCGCCCTTCGTTATGCCCGCGATAGCTCCAGAACCACCCACGCCAATATCGTCGTGCTCGAAGCCTGCCAGTATCTGACGGCGGTGATGATCAAAGCGTTAAACGGCGCCGGTAAGGAAGAAGTACTGTTTGGTGACCTGTCGTCATTTCCCGGCTTTGAGGGCAGAAGCAGCCTAGAAGACTTCGCAAGCCATCTGAGGTCAGTCTGGTGTCGGTGCCGCGCCGAAGACCTGGAGCCTAGCGCCTACGTGCTTGATACGCTGACCTGCGCGTTGTGGGCGTTACATGAATCTGGGACGTTCGAGGAAGGACTGCTGATGGCGGTCAACCTCGGCGGCGATGCCGACACCGTTGGGGCCGTTTATGGGCAGGTGGCGGGGGCTGTTTACGGTTTAAATACTATTCCTCAGAGATGGCTAGACGGCCTTTGTGATGAAGAGCTACTCGCCAGAACGGCAGAGGAGGCTTATCAATTTGCCTCAGTCGGTAATCGGGCATTCACCTTTATGCCGAGGGTAAGGAGATAGTGGAGGGGCGGAGACATCAGCGACTGGGGGGTAGATTAGTCTGTACGTGATACCTTGATTTGTCCTCTTTCCGTTAGTTCAACTTGTGTGTGTCCTATTTCGGGAGACGTTGGTGTCCAGGATGGGGGGACCATGGAGTCTCCTGCCTACGACACAGGTGTCTCCGCCCTAGGGCGCCCATGTCTCCCACTGGAACTTGGCAAGAGTAAAAGTTGTCCGCATTATGACCTGAAACAGCGATATCGGAGGGTCAGACATGGCTGCCCCAAACAAACAGAACACTGCCAGTCTTAAAGAGAACGAGAAGAAGTGGGGCAAAGCCCTTATGGAGGCTGGCTGGACAGCTGTCCCTAGCATTATCTTGGAGAAGCAGCAGGCGCTGGGTCTCACTCCTGTAGACGTAAATATTCTTCTCCATTTGATGACGTATTGGTGGCATGCAGGGAATGAGCCGTTCCCGTCAAAAAGGGCTATAGCAGAGGCAATGGGTTATTCCTCTCGTCATATTCAAAGAAAAATTGAGGAGTTGGAGCGCGATGGCTTAATTAAGCGGGAGAAGCGCTTTGACTCAGCCGGTGGGCAGCTCACGAACAGATACACCTTTGACGGTTTGATTGCGGCAGTTCTTCCATACGCGAAAGAGAAAATTCAGCATCGTGAGAAAAACCGTGCTGAAGACGCTGATCGCCGCCGCCGGAAAGGGCGACCGAAGTTGGCAGCGGTTGGCGGGAAAAAACCGGATTTAGATTGATCGACAGGTTGACAGCGGCGTAGCTCAGTAGGATAGAGCGCCTTGCTTCGACATATCAGATATCTGGAAATTGATGATATGGGCAGGGGGGGCGCGGGTTCAAGTCCCGCCGCCGCTTCCATTTTCACTACGTTACCCAGAAGATCAGCCAGTGGCTGACGGACTCAATCCATGAGTTCCGCCGTTCGCATGATGTCTTCTTCGCCGGTATGGACATATCCCATGGTCACCTTGAGGTCCGAGTGACCCAGCATCATTTGCAGGTGTGTCATAGGGACACCCTTATTCGACGCGCGGGTGGCAAAAGTATGGCGGAACGAATGAAAGCCGCCGATGATTTCAATGCCGGACTGTGCTTTCACTCTCCTAAAGATACCTTGTACCTGGAAGTAGGGCTTCGTGCCGTCTTCCGAGAACAGCAAATTACCAGCTCTATTCGAAGATGCCTGTTTATCTTTCAGTGACTCCAGTAGCGAACGCAACGTATCTCTAAATGGCACCTTGCGTGTCTCGTAGTTTTTGGTGGATTCTCGAAGAACACCATCCTGAGCAGTGCGCTGGACGAGAATGATTCCTCTTTCCAGGTTGATGTCTTGCCAAGAGAGACCTAAGACTTCGGAGGCTCTGAGACCGGCGTACAGACCCAGACCGATCATTGCTTTGGCTTCTGCCGTACGGCGCTCGTCGACTACTTTCTTGCCCTTGTTTGCACCCCTGGTTGGTGCGTTGTACATCACGCAACCAGTTTCAAGCATCGCCTCGGTCTCACCTTCGGTAAACACTCTGCTTTCCTTTGATTGAGACTTAATGCGGGTCAGGTCCCGAGTCGGATTTCGAAGGTTCCGGTCGCTTTTCCGAGCGTGCTCGAAAACTCCTGAAAGCAGGCTGACGATGCGCTCCACGGTGCCGCGCTTCAGGCCGGTTTGATAGAGATCGGTACGCATTGCCTCTATGTGGCTGGTGGTGATATCGCCGAGCTTCATATGTCCGAAGCGAGGGAGCAGATGGGCTTTCATTCGGCCTTTGTTGTGACGCATGTCCTGGTGGTGCTCGCTGCTCCAGTCCAGGAAATCTTGTGCTACGTCGGCGAATTTCCGACTGACATACGTCGAGCGACCAATCTTGCCACTCATACGGTCAATGGTAGCTTTGGCGCGTAAGGCGCCAAGATGCCTACGGGCTTCGCTCAGGGTGACGCCGCTTCTCTCTGCGCCGATCACCCCTTTGTGCCGCTCCCCGGCTTCCATGAAATCGTATCGCCAAGTGCCGGTTCCGTCCGCCAGCTTCCGGTACACAAGACCCCCTTGGCTGATCTCTTTCCCGACCTCTAGTTCTTTCTTTGCTTTCGTTGAAAATGCGTTGTTGGTTTTCTGAACAGCAGTCACTTTTACCTCCTTTGGTTTGGAGGTATTTAGGGGGGAGAAAAGGGGGACGACGGCAGCGTAGCCCCACGTAAACCCACGTATTCCAGCGGGTAAACGAGCGGGCACGAAAAAGCCGAATCAGGCGATTACGTGGCGTAAGTCCTTGATTCGGCTGCAATATTTGGTGCCCGGAGACAGAATCGAACTGCCGACACGGGGATTTTCAA
>CEOS01127786.1_pt1 | contig 11129 bp, 7 predicted proteins | sample 530601 | NCBI WGS metagenome assembly CEOS01 (sample SAMEA2620666, study PRJEB7988) | marine metagenome | biome: marine biome (ENVO:00000447); feature: mesopelagic zone (ENVO:00000213); material: "saline water (ENVO:00002010), including plankton (ENVO:xxxxxxxx)" | depth 1000 m
ATTCCCGATGTGAATCCTTCACCGGCTGAGTTCTGCAACAACGCCTTTCAACGACGGAACGAATGCAATTCGGGGTCATGAAATCGGGATCGATCTGCCCCCTGCTGACATCAAAAACGTGTTTCAGTTGTTGGAGATGCGGCGTCGCGAAGCCTTTCTGGCTGACGAAGCTGTGCTGGGATGCGCCCGGTACAAGCTGAAACAAACCATCCTTCTGGATCGCACGGTTGCTGCTGGCAACGTTATAGAAGTAGTTGTTGTGCGTCAGAACAAGCATGCGAGGGCGCGGATTTCCTGACTTGGGGTTGAACTCGATTTCACCCGCTGCGCTGATCCGTAACAGCTTCAGGGTTTGCACAATCGTGTATACATAATCGAAAGACATCGACGTCACCGGATCGTCAAACACGAAATAAAGCCTGCCGTAATCGTCGTTTGACTCGACCTTGAGATGGCTTTGCGCAATAAAATAGCAAAACGCCATGACCGATTTCTCGCCGTCACTCAGGGTTCGGTCTCCACCCCGGGCCATGCTTTTCTGCTCGCGAAGCACCTTGAACGTGTCGACGTCGAATGTGTATCTTTGCCCGAAGAACCGCCTCAGAAGAAGCGAGAAGGTTTCCGCAACCCGGGTCCGGGCATCGGCCTTGTCACCCTGCGTCCGGCGCAACTCCGTGATCTCGTTCGCCAGCCTTCTGCTTTGCTGCTCCATCTGCCTGACGCTCGATATTTCCGTGGCATTCGAATTACCGAACTCCCAGCGCATCGCCGCGCAGCCATCATTTTGAAGGGCGAGACGTTCGTTTTTTGAATTTCCAGCCAGACCCGAGATTTCTTCATATAGCGCCGCGTTTTGGCGGCAGTGCTCGACGAGTATTTCAAGCTGTCCTGCGATATCCCCTTCGGGCATCGACTGCGGGACCGCGAGTTTTTCCAGCTTGACCGCAAGAGCTGCGTGCAAACCCTTCAGGGCATTGTCGATACCATCCAGGATAGGGTCGATATCATTAACTTCCTTGTCCTGAGCCGATGGGAAATATGCCTTCAGGTCGTCAAAATGCGATTTGGCCGACAAATGCTGCGTCCCGAAGTTCGACAGCAAAGCCGCTAAGCGATTGATTTCTCTGAGGCGGGTTTCGCCTTTGTGTGACTACGGGACGGCTTTTAGGCAGGTTTTGGCAGGTTCAGGGTGTTGAACAGCTCCAATTGTTCCGGGGTTGTCGTTGAGAGGCCATCAATTGAGCGTTCGCCGATTTTCGTGCTGTGGCGCTGTATGCGCGCGAGCATGTCGAGCGCGGTTCTGGGGCTTGCGCTGTGCCCCCTGGCTTTCAGGCGCATGCGCATGACCCGGTAGAGGACGAGGGCCAGGAAGCAGATCAGCGCGTGCGCACGGATGCGCTCGGGCAACCGATGGTGGACTGGCGCGATCTCGATGTCAGATTTGAGCACGCGGAAGCCGCGCTCGATGTCGGCAAGGCCCTTGTAGCGGGCGACGGCCTCGGCAGGGGGCAGGTCCGGGGCGTTGGTGATCAGCGCGAGCTTGCCGTCGAAGAGTTCCGCCTCAGCAATGGCGTCTTCATCGACGTGCCAGCTGAAGCGATCTGCGTCGAGATCGGCCTTGAGGAAGCGCGTGAGTTCTGCCTCTGCGACGGCTCGGGTGAAGCGGCTGTAGGCCCCGCGGTCGGAAGCACGGCGCCCCTTTGCGGTCTTTCCCGCATCCTGGGCATCAAGCTTGCCGACCATCTTCTCGGCCATGGCCTCCAGCTCGGCGATGCGTGCCCGGCGGCGGTCGGCCTGCTCGGCGGCGCGGAAGGGATCATGGGCAACGATCAGGCGGTGACCAGCAAAACGACCCTCGGTCAGCCCGTTCTCGTCAAAGGCCATGTCTCGGAAGGTCTCGACCAGGTCGCTGTAGCGGCGCGCGGGGACGGCGAGGATGAACTCCAACGTTCGCCCGCCCTGTTCGGCCAGGGATGTCAGGGCGCCAATATTGTCGAGGCTAAGCAGCCCGCGGTCGGCCACCAGGATCACGCGCTCGATCGGGAAGCGCTGCAGGACGGTGGTCAACATGGCTTGCAGCGTCTTGGTCTCGGCTACGTTGCCCGGATGCACGGTATGCATGAGCGGCAGCCCCTCGGCGGTCTGCACGACGCCAAGCACGAACTGGCGGGCGATCCCACCGGTCTCCTTGTTCATGCCAAAGGCGCGGATGTCGTCCTCGACCTCTCCTTCACCGTGGATGCGCACGGTGGTTAGATCGTAGAAGACAACTGTCAGATCGCGATCGACCAAGGGCCGGATCTGACGGGCCAGCTCAGCCTCTACGCGATCAACATTGTCCATCAGGGCGTCCATGGCGCGCAGGAGATGGTGATGCTCGACCTTGGCCGGCATCTCGGGCATGGCCACGGTGTCGAGCCAGCGCAGGCACCCCAGCTTGCTGGAAGGGTCGCACAGGCGGTTGAAGACCATCGCCCGCACCAATGCCTCGACATCCAGCTTGCGCTTGCCGGATCGAAGAGCGCGACCGAGGGCGCGGTCAAAGCCGAGATCCCTCCATAGTTCGTGCAGCGCGAAAACGTCTCCAAATGCTTTGGCAGGTGCGTGAGAGATCTCTGGTGCTTCTGGTTCGTCGCGCCCGGCCACGCGGCAAAGGCCGCGGATCAACGGGTCGAGATGGCCATCCTGCATCCCGTCGATGCGGCCAAGGTTGGCAACAACCCGATGGCGCGGTTGCCCCGCCTCGTTCCGATAGGACTCAACGAGCTGCAGATAGCGCCGTTCACCGCTTTTGCTGATCCGAACAAACATACCTACAGAATATTCCAGCTGAACCATCTAGGCAAACCGAAACAGCTGTAGGCGTGTGACTACAGAACTTTGGACCTTGGATATCGTTAACCCATTGAGATGACTCGATCAGAAGGGCCGACAGCCCACAAATATAGACCAATTTTGTCGAACTTCGGGGCCCCTCATCGTCAGGCGGGGCGGCATCGGCCTTCGGCTGAAAACCCTTCATCGACGCCCAGGCTTTCACCAGCGTGCCATCGACCGAGAAGTGTTCGTCCGACAAGAGCGGCGCGACCTCACGATGGGCAAGGATCGCCGCCATCACCTTGCGCGACATCTCCGTGCTCAGCAGCCGGTCGCGGTTCTTGGTGAACACGGTGGGCACCCAAACGGGGTCATCAATCCCGAGGCCGACGAACCAGCGGAACATCAGGTTGTAGTCCATCTGCTCCATCAACTGCCGCTCGGACCGGACCGAAAACAGAATTTGCAGCAGGCTCGCCCGGATCAGTCGCTCCGGCGGGATCGAGGGGCGACCGAAATCGGTGTAAAGCGCCTCGAACTCGGCATCGAGACTGGAGAGCGCATCATTCACCACCTGTCTGATCTTGCGCAAAGGATGTCGCGGCGGGATCCGCTCCTCCAGATCGACATAGCTGAACAGCGCCCCGCTCGTCTCGTCCGTCCCGCGCATCACCACCCCCACAGTAATCGTGCCAAGGGTGAATCATGTTCTCAAATCGGTGTCGAGGCAGGACTATTTCAGCGGCCTGCTAATCATCGCCTTGAGATAAAGGATATTACATTTGGGTAAGCCATTTCACCGCAGGCGCTGGAACAGAGCCTCGCGGCGAAATCGATAGCGCAGCAAAAGATTTATGTCAGTAGCCGACCGCATCAGAGGGATGGCCAATATTAAATTCAGGCACCCGCCTAAAATCCAACAAAATTTAGCGATTTAAGTATGTCGTGAGCGGCTTGTTCATTTGTTGGCATTAGATCCTGAAAGGAAATTTTTTCACAGTACGGCCTTGATGAACAAGCGCCAGCTGTTGGCGTATCCTCTTGGAACTCGACGCCTCGCTTGTTGCGCAATTTTTCAACATCCTCTTTATTTGCCTCCAAGACAATCTCCGATATGTGCGAGAACATAACTGGCTTGGTATTATAGTTCATCTCTCTCGATAGAGCCCGAACCTTGGGCCACACCTTGTTGGCTGCTGCGAATGAATAGTTAGGAGACCGTGTGGAGCACTCATCTCGGCTATATAGAATTTCAAGAGCGAGGATCGCTTCGGAACTTAGCGATTCGTTCGAAGACTCCAAGGTGTTCGAAAACGCACGATCCGGGATAATAGAAAATTTCTCTATCTGGGTAAGGAAATCACTTAATATATTTCCGCCAGCCCATTGCTTTCGCTCAAAAGGTCTAATGATGGCATCTGTTTCGAATACTCTTTCATATATACTTGCAATACTGTCGAAGTTAGTTCTAAAAGAATTTGGCGATAGCGGAAGCCACCCCCTCTTTATTCTTTCTTGCATCACGGACATATAATAAGCGTCTGGCCGTCTGACATAAGAAATCAAATGGATGTCGTCAGACCATTTTGTGAGATAGTCTTTCACTAAAGACACCGAATCATCGGTTAATACGGACTGATATCTAGCAGTTAGTTCCTCTACGGATACCAAAATATGAGCTGAGGGGTTTTTGGAAACTGCAGAATCTATGGCGTATGATAGTTCTGATAATTCCCTCTCAGCATCGGTGGATTTTATTTTGGCTAAAATATGCTTTACCGCGCTTTGCTTTATGCCACTAGCTACCGGATATATAATTCCATATTTTTCTAATGCCTTGGCATTTTTCTTGAAAGCGCGTTGTATTGTCGTAGTTCCAGTCTTTGGAAAACCAATATGCAGTATCAAGCTCATCTCTAATCCCTTTCACGAGGCAGCTGATCTTCTTTCTACAGGATCACCGCTTCAGGGTGAGCCATAGTTGTGGGCGGGAATAAGTTGCCCTGACGGACCTATCAAGCTGAATTTTGCCTTGAGAGTGCGTTTAAAAGGCGCTGTTGGATAAATCAGCTGGCGAGCGCAATCCCCTTTTCCCCGGGCACACTTATCCTGCGGTCACGGTCATCGGGATACCGAGTGCCGTGAAGCGGTTGAGGACCGCCACCCGGATCTGGACCTCCGCCACCTGGCGGTCGAATTCCCGGGACATAAGCCGCTGGCCGAGCAGCTTCACGCAGTTGTCGCCGGGACAGGGTGCTAAAGTCAGGCACGGCCCATGCGAGTCCGGACAGCTCCAGTAGGCTCGCCACGAAACCAGTCGTTTGCCGGAGTGGCAGGCCGAGCAAGACCTTGATGGTAAGACAGGCCTGGATCGCCGCGTCGCTGTATGCCTGCTGGCGGCCGCGACGCCCGGAAGGCGCCGCTTCCCATTGCATCGAGGGATCGAACCAGACGGTCAACGATCCGCGCTGCCTCAGCGCTTGATTGTAGTTATGCCAGTTGGTGGTCTTGTACGGGGTTTTCGCCGGTCTGCTCATGGCCGCCAGCTATCATGCTGGATTCGCGCAGTGAATCCCCCGCCGCATTTGCGCAACAAGGCCTCTCCGCGACCAACTGGCCAATCTTGGTGTGCAGCTTCTCGACATCATTCTCGGAAATCGCCGGCTCGGCCGATGCGTCACCGCCAAATGCCGATGCCATGTTCTCAATCGCCGTTCTCCTCCATCCGCAGATAATTGTCAGATGAACGTCGTACTTCTTGGCCAACTCGGCCGTCGGCAACTCCTCGCGAATGGCTTCAAGCCCAACCTTGGCCTTGAACTCCGCCAAATAGCGTTTCCGCTTCGTCACCTGGGTCGTTCCTTCGTCAGTCGCTACAGCTTAGCAACTGGTCCGAAATCTCGCGACCACCTCTGCTTTACACGGTTAAACCACATCGGCCAACACAAGCGCTGAGAGTACCTTATGGAGAATTTGGGCACGTTCCCGAGTGAGGCCGTCTAAAGGATTCCTCATATTCCCCATATTACTTATATTTAATACCTCCCGAAAGCGAGGCTCGTCACGAAGCCTGTCAAACGCGATTGGCGCCATAGTCTGAATCCCCTGGGCCACTATCTCCGGGATACGTAGGCCTCTTGCAGCTTCTGCGGCCTCTTGTGAAATAGCTGTCGGCTTCCCTGGCCATTTTATGGTTTCAGGAAGAGTATTCGGCAGGGTGACGTCTTCCGGGATCTTGCCATTGAATTCTGTCGGATCGGGAACCTGCCGATCCTGCCGATAGAGAGGACCGATCTTCTCGTTGTCGAAGGGCAGCGAAGCCAGCAACGGACTCATCTCGATCATCGCATCGACTCCAACGAAGTTTGACCTTCTCCTATAAAAATCTATCGTGGCCGGTAGCCATGCTAAATGCGAAGAGTATATCGGGTCAAATTGAGATCTATAGTGGTTTGAGTAATATGTTCTAGCGCCAATAAATAACCTGTTCCTCTTCTCAATGTAGAACCAATTGGTAAAATAGTCGTCCGGCAGCCCCAATTCCCTGAAACGCCGTATATCTTCTGAAAGTCTCCGGATAACAATATCCAAATAATCTTTAGACCATATAGATGATGCGACCTCACTTTCTTCTGGAAACCCGTTCCATCTCCATAGGCTATGGGCAAGAGAACTGATTTGGGACAAATCTCCGTCCCACTTGAATGAATTGAACGTTCTCGCCAGTTCCCCATACCCTCCTTGGAAAACCAGATTGTTGGAAGGTGAATAGCGAAAATCTATACCCTCACCGAGAACGAATTGGGTGGCTCGCGGTGAGTTTTTAACATATTCATGATAGTCTCTTTGCCAGCCGCGCCCGCGTGGATTTCCGTCATTGCTTGATGTGTGCCGCAGTTCAAAATGGCCCGACAAGCTTCTTGATATCTCGAAATCTGCCGATGAGGAGATGCAGTAATAAATAAAGTCGTCGGCTACTCCGGCCTTAAGCATCGCAGCAAGAACTAGCCTAGAATCAAAACCGGCAGTGAGGTGGGAAACTTTGATATCGAAATCATGATCTAAAGGTTTGGCGACATTTTCCAACATATCCTGCACGAAAGCGTCCATGCCCTCTCTGTAGGACATTCCCGAAAAATAAAGTCGCTCGGGAGGTGAGACCGACACCAATTCCACCTCTCCTGATCTTGAGACACGTACGCCTTCTCCGCGCCGGAGAAGCGCAACATCCAGATAGGGTGTGTCAGCGCCATGAGTCTGTGTATAAGTCAGCGCTTGGGTCATAAAATAGTGAAGGCTTTTCCGGAGCGGCTCATTCCTAAACTTGCAGACATCAGCAAGGGAATTTAGGTCGGATGAGATTACAGTCCTTCCTGCGGATGCTTTTAGGTATATTTGACCTCCACCAAGAGGGTCATTCAGGATGAGGTAATCCCTTGTCGTGTGGTCGAAAGCATGCAGGGCAAGGCTTCCTCTCCCTGCTTCCACTATATCGAGCAGAGCCTCTTGCGATCTTATACCAGCCAATACTCTTTGGGCGTCCTCGAGGTTCCTGACGTATTTCCCGCCCAAGATTCCAGCACCAGAGAAGTCGACAATCTCAATTCCCTTACAAAATGGAGAGGGTTGTCTACCATGCAGTATATATGCGCGCGTCCCATCATGTTCTTCCCACATTTCTTTCGGGTCTGTCACTTCCAAAACATTATGGCGAATCATTCTATTTTTCTTTCTATATATGCATCATACAGCCAACGAATTGCGCCGATATTCAGCCCGTGCCATGAAAAGTCCGCTATCTACACAAATCTCGCTGTCGTATGTTTGGAGTTCGTCGCCCATACATCGATGAACCAAACTAGACCACACCTAGAAAAGCGCTTTTTGGCAGGCTGCATGCAGTAGCTGTAAGCCGGTCGTGGATCTGCAGTGCCGGCCTGGTAGGCAGATCGCGCAGCCGGGCCATAGCCCCTTTCCCATCGCCACCAAAGATCAGCGAAAGGTTTTCCTTGGTACGGGCATGGTAATTGTTCGCTACGCGCAACATCTGCGCCCGGGCCTGATCCGAGAACAACCGCACCAGCTTGTAGTGATGCACCGGTAGAATGGGTCGTTCCCAGATCTCATGGCTAGGTTGAGCACGACCATCAGTGTGATGCAGCGTGTGGAATCCCTGATTAAGATGCCGCCCGGGTTGCCAGCGCAAGAGAGGGATCTTTCGCAGAGAATCAAATGTGCCGAATGCATGGTTGCGAACATCGACCTGCCATGCGAGGGCGGCATATGGGCCGAAGGCCCATGCGATTGAAGCATGGTTTCGATAGCTTTCTGGAGGAAGGCCATCTGCATTGCCGCAGTAAGTAAAGAGTTGAAGAAAGTCGCGCTCGGCATGCTGCAGTACCTGGGAAGACGTACCCGGAGCAGGTAGCAGATCTATCATCAACCCCGGCATGAAGTCTTGTCCTTCCTGCTCCAGCCTAGCAGTGAGGGCCGTGAAGCTATCGGTATCAATAGGAAGATGAATGAATTCATCTGCGTCAATGGTAAGGGCCCAAGCGTCAGAAGGCAGAAAATAGGTCATCAGCGCTTCGACCCATGCGGTTTTAAAAGTGCGGAAAGTGCCGACCTTGGGATGGAAGACATGGACATCCGTATCCGTGATCCAATTCTCGATCGGCTGATCAGAGCCGTCATCGACGATGAAGAAATTGCTGACACCGCGGCGGCGGTAATGCTCAAGCAATGGCGGCAGGAAATGTGCTTCGTTCTTAACAACAAGAAAAGCACAAACCTGTCCAGCTGAGATGCAGCAATTCATATCCCTTACACTAGGGGGATGGAAGAAGGTCGAAAGCAGCATCTCACGCGGCATGGTATCGAGCAGCCGATGCTTGTCTGCGGTCAATTTATTCAGATAGGCATTGCGCCGTACTGGATCCGAGCTGGCAGCGAAGCCACTAAGCCCAGCATTCACATTGCCCATATGAATGAGATAGGGTGTTTGCTTTGTATAGTTTTCGCCACGTGGATTGAGAGGAGGACGACGGGAATAATCGCCGATAGCGATAATCCGGTTAGGTAGACCCTCTTCGTCACGGAACTTACGTGCGAAGAACGACTTCCCAAAAATATTCTGATCGGCATCAATACACAGGAACGGCATGGCCGGGAAACGCTGCAGTGCGCGCAGGATCAAATCCATCTCGTCGAACTGACGGGGTAACAAAGAGTCGTCATAGCCAACACTGCGATAGACGGCAGCCGGCAGGCTGACGCGACCGCTGGTGCCATCGCCCCACTGGCCAGAGAAGTGATGTAGCAGGAAGTGGCCACTGAATTCGGCATCCATTGCCAGCAGCCGAAGGGTCTCGGATTGGGTAACGAAATTGTCGCCATCAAGGCTAGAATATATCCTGCCCAGCATATGCTGTCTGAAAGCATTTTTGGCCTTGCAAAAATGCCAAGTATCGAGGCTATCGTTACAAATTACACGCAGCAGCCCGGAATCTAGGGAAGCTCCAAAATTCTCGTGTATCCAAGTCTCGCTTTTCGCGCTATCGCCGAAGAGTACGATCAAGAATTCGACCTGATCGACTAGCTCCTTGTGGGCGGCTAAGTTCTCTGCCAGTGTGCTTCGGATATCGTCCAGTCGGCCCATGAGCGGAATGCAGTAAGACACCACTGGCGGGACGACGCGGGGCGACATCAACTGTTTGGGCTGCCAAACCGTATCCATCTCCCGGGTCAGCGCATCCATTTCCGCCTGTAGTTGCGCAGGAGTGACCGGACGATTGTTGCTTTCGGGTAGCGACTGATAATGCCGCAGCGGATTTTCCGATCCAACATCACCATAGCGCGACAGATAGAAGCGCGTGTCGAAATCCGGCCCAGGAGAACGCTCTAGCAAACGCCCCCACGTCAAAAAGTGCTGCAGGGGATCGGCGCCCAGCTTGTCAACGTCGCCATAGCGCGCACGATACCATGTTGCGTTGAACAGGCTCTCGTCGCTCCGGCAAAAGAGGATCGAGGAACCATCCTCCAATGATATGGATTCTGATAACTTGTTCATATTAATGATTTTTTTAGGGTGTTGCGGCATGAAGATTGTTTATAGTTCACCTTTGCGAATTAGCAGAGATGAGGGAAGGACGCCATACCTTCATGCGGTAGGGTTGTGGTTAATATGTGAAATATGCCACTAGGGTTGCACCGGGATTGCCATTCCTCCTCGGCGGGTCCGGATTGGATAGGCGTAGCAGCCTGACAACCCTAGGCGTTCTTGATATGTCCCAAAAGAACAAATCTACCACCCTCGGAACCTTAGTAGCGGATTCTTTCATGCCCGCATCCAATCTTACCTCGCCACAGGCTGCGGGTGCGTTGTTTTGGCGGGCCCGCTATCTACAGGAAGCGGCCATTCTGCAACATTTGCCTTTCCTCTTTTGGTTATTGGCTATCTTGCGCCCGCGCCGCTATGTCGAAACCGGCATGACGGATGCGGTGTCTTATTTCGCAGTATGTCAGGCCATGGATAAAACCGAGCCCGATGGGGTTTGCACAGGAATCTGGCACCAGATAGGCAAGAATCCCGTTTCCGTCCCGGAGGGCGTCCATTGGCGCAATACCGAATTCTACGCAGAATTCTCGCAGATTCTAACCGAACCACCCGCTAAGGTTGCACGCCGCCTCCGCGACGGCAGCGTAGATTTGCTGCTTGTCAACATGCAAGACGACGACAGCCCCATAAACAGTTTAACCCTGGACTGGACCTGCAAGCTCTCAGAGCGTGCGGTGGTGCTGGTGCATGGCACTAGTCGCCCCGGTTTCGAGGAAACCCCCAGTGCGGTATTGCTACGCGACCTGGGAGCCCGTTGTCCAACCGTGCATTTCGAAGGAGGCGATGGCCTTAGCGTCTTGCTCTGGGGTTCCGAACGAAAAGAACAGCTTCTGGGGCTCGCCGATCTTACTCCGGAAACCCCGGGCTATTCCGATATCCGTCAGGTCTTTCAGCGCCTAGGTGCCGCGCATCGCTTTGAATGGGAGAATCGCAGGAATAGCCAACACCTACGCGATCAGCAAAGCAATCTTGACCGCTTGCAGAAACAGAATGTCGGGCTGACCCGGGAGTTGGAAGAAAACGTTCTCCTGAGCCATGAGCGCGGTCTACAGATCGCAACAATGCAGGCACAGCTTCACGATCTGAAGGTCGAGCAACAGGCTTGGGAGAACGAGACTAAACAGCAGATCGCGGCGTTGGAGGCCGAACAGGAAGAGCAGGCTGTGTGGCTGCAGAAGGCCGAAGCCGGACATGC
>CEOS01146038.1_pt1 | contig 11121 bp, 12 predicted proteins | sample 530601 | NCBI WGS metagenome assembly CEOS01 (sample SAMEA2620666, study PRJEB7988) | marine metagenome | biome: marine biome (ENVO:00000447); feature: mesopelagic zone (ENVO:00000213); material: "saline water (ENVO:00002010), including plankton (ENVO:xxxxxxxx)" | depth 1000 m
AGGCGGTCAAAAGTTGTTTGGTTTGCAGGTGGGTAAGTATGGCTGTCAGCCGTGAAAGCCTGGTTGTTTCGTTTTGATTCATTCTTCCATTTCCCGGTCGGTTTTTCAAATGTCCTGGCAACATTGGTATACGGTGCATACGCAGCATTCCGTTGCATTTAGGAGGATTGGCTACAGCCTTCTTATTTTCTCGATAGCAAAATTAAGTTGAGTATCTCTATGCTTAATAAAATCTTCATGCGATTGAAGCACTTCAAAATCAGGCTTAACACCATCTCCAAATTTCTGATCTGGTAATTTCCTAACGTCTTGCTCAAGATCAACAATAGAAAATGTTAGACGCAGCTTGGAATTGGGCAGTTCATAGGTTACCGGAATATGCCCGGTATGACCATAATATCCTCCCAGGGTCTCTTCCCCAATAACTATAGTGTTTTCATCACTCTTAACTAAACTTGCAAATAATGACCCTGCAGATGCTACATAAGGATCAATTAGCAAAACAATAGTTCCCTGAAAAGCCTTTGCCTGTGGTTTCCATATTTCATTGAACGTATCGTTTTGGTAGTACTTACCACCTTTCAATATGGAATGCTCCCTTTTAAGATCGCTGGTGAGTTCTTCAACATCATCGTAAACATAATATTCCTGAAAGGGAATTTCCTGAAACAAGGTATAGGCGGTGGTGTTTTCCCTAAATTCTCTCTGGGTTAAATACGAGTACAATAGCAAATCGTTTGGGTCATTACCTCCCCCGTTTCCCCGCACATCAACAATTAGCCTTTCCACTTTTTGAGTTTGAAGCATTGAAAATACAGAGTCTAAAAACACAGCATACTTATGATGCCCGTGAGTTTCCGGACCACCCATCGCAAATGTATGCACCTCCAAAAGCCCTGTATTTAAAATATCTAAAAATGCATACGAATAATCTCTCTCCATTTTAAGCTCCAATTCTTTAGAATATCGCTTAGCATAGTCTGTATAAAATTCGTTATAGGTTGTTGCTGGTACGGTAACTTTTTTAAGAACGTTTGAATTTCCGGTCTTATAAGTAATTGTGAATTGGCTTTGTGCCTCCAGGGCTAAATAAACATAAAAAGGCAACCAATCCGTTTCTATCTTCTTGTATTTACCTGTTGTATTTAATCCATCCGTACTCACATACCTGGCTATGGAGTTGGCAAATTTATTGGCCTGAATGGCATTAACAGAAACTATTTCACTGCCAGCCCGAACCCCTCCATATTCAAGGTTTGTGTAAATTTTACCTTCTAAATATGTAAGGGGGATGGGAAAGAATATTTCCTGTTTGCTTAAATAATTATCCAAAGAGTCCGGGTAAGCTAATTCATTGTGGCAACTTCCGGTATAATCAATCACGTTCCATATAATATTGTAAAAATCCCTGTAGGACATACCATCTTTTATTCTCGTTCTATTAGCCTCGAAAACACTATCAACCTGATTTTTGGAACGATATTTATTTAATCCGGCATTAGCTTGTTGAAATATATTTTTAAACACGTTAAAATCTTCAATCATTTGTGGTTTTGACAAAGGATACACCTCCTTCCATTCAGATTTTTCAGGGTCTGATTTGCATGAAATGAGGAGAATTAAACTTGCTAAAGCAAGGAGCTTTGAAATATTTTCCATTGCTGTTTATTCAAAATGCGGTGGCCTGAGGCAGTTTCTCTATCCATAGCGCGTTGCCACACCTAAAATCCAGAGTGATGTAAGCCCAACGTCCAGTACCAACGGTAGAGAATAGGCAATTACTTATGGTCATTAAGGGCTTGTTGCGGTTTTTCATTCTTTGCTTTTTTAAAGTCCTCCAGCGGAAATGCCCAGGGCACTCCCAAATCATCTTCCCAGTCGTCATAAAGTCCCATACCCACATTAGGCTTTATTATAATGTGCCGCAGATCATCCGAGTTTCTGGCCAGTCGTAGTTTTTGGCCGCTTTCAGCAACCAGGAAGTATAAATTGTAAGTGGGTCCAAGATCATTGATTCCAGCCTCTACTTGTAAGGTCGGGTTTCCGCTTGCATCCCTCCCAAAACTACCCGTGAGCCCAATTGTGTTTTTTGGAGTGTCTCCGGGTAATTGAATCTTAAACGGTTCTCCACCAGAATCCAATACCGTAACAGCATAGAAGTGGTGTTTTGTGGATTCAATCAAGACTTGCTTTCCATTTCTATCCGCCCAAAGCCCGCACCAGGCCTTTGGAATTGACTTTCGATTCTTAGTTAAACTGAACAGGTCCAATATTGATTTCATTTGTATGTGCATGCCAACGGTCAGGTATAAGCAGGACTTCGGAGCCATTCACTCCTTATCCACACCAAGCTTGATGGACTGCAAAATACTCGATTCTACCGACCCAGCTCGTAACACACGTATGCAAGTTTAGACACCTACCCTTTTCCGTTTTGCCCGTTTGGAGATTTTCGTGAAATTTGTTGTCATGAGGATGACCGTAATGTTATAATGTCCTTTTCAGGCTTAATTCTTAAGCCATGGTGCTTTATCTATACAAAGCGCCCGTTTCTACATATTCATTCATTTTAATAATCATTGTAAACCAGCTCTACAGGTCAGCAGGCATTGTTGCTGTACGTATTGGTTTTTAACCGAAAAATTATGCCCGTTATACTCAGTAAAAAGGAAATAGAACAGTTTATTCATAAGGGTTTTGTACGCATTGATCATGCATTTTCACAGGAAATTGCGGATGCAGTTCTGAACATTCTGTGGAATGACTTGCCCTGTGACAGGTCAGACCCTTCCACCTGGACAGATCCGGTTATTCGTTTGGGCATGTACACCCAAGCGCCCTTTATGGATTCTCTCAACACCAAAAAGCTGTATTCAGCTTTTAACCAGTTAATTGGTGAGGATAAATGGATCCCTTGCCGCAGTGTAGGCACATTCCCGGTAAGGTTTCCGTGTGATAAGCAACCCCATGATACGGGCAAGCACGTAGATGTAAGCTTCCCCGGAAAAGATCCTGCTAATTATTTTGAATGGCGCGCCAATATCCGATCAAAGGGGCGGGCCTTATTGATGCTGGCCTTGTATTCCGATGTCAGCGAAAATGATGCTCCAACCGTCATTTATGAAGGTTCTCATATAGATGTAGCTCGGTTATTAGTCCAGGCAGGTGATGAAGGCCTTTCCTTTATGGAGCTTGCGGGCAAGTTAGATGAGTTACCCCAAAGAAAGCAAGTGTATGCCACCGGTAAGGCCGGTACTGTTTACCTATGCCATCCCTTTTTGGTTCACTCCGCTCAGCCTCACAGAGGCCTAACTCCTAAATTTATGGCACAGCCGCCTCTATTGTTAAGGGGTGAATTGACTATTTCCGGCTCTGAAACCGGTTACACTCCGGTTGAAACGGCTATCCGCCTGGGAATAGATTAACCCTAAAAAGGTCACTATTGAAAGAGGTTGTTTATAGCAGCCTCTTTCTTTTCAGGGCTGTTGGGTGAGAATGAGCTTTTCAGCAGAGCGCCCGCTACCGCCTCCTATTTTGCAGGATAAGCAAGCGTGCAAGACGCTACGCTTAGGAGGGGTGGGGAAAGATATTCTAGCGTAGTTTACAACTACGCCCAGGTGGGGCTTTTTAGTTTAACAGTAGCAGCACAAGCGTGGGTACCAGTGCCAGGTAGAGCCAGACCAGCCCTACCTTTCGTTTGCCTTCAACCCGCGCCATTTAAGAGCCCTAAACTTTACATTTAGCACTCCCTCACCCTAAACTATATGCTCTCTAACCTTACCTTATTTTCTTTCACTCCCTGCAATCAAACACCTCCCACTCATCCCCAAGTCTTAGCTCCATGGCTTGGGTGTGGTAGCCATGGAGGGCATTAGTGTCCTTGATTTGGCCGGTGCGGTATTCCTGATATTTTGTTTCCGCGAGTTGGGTGCCGTTCACATGGTAGAGACCAAAAAGGCTGTCGCGGCTCACAATAATGCACTTCTCACGTCCCCGCTCTATACGGTCATATTCTACCGGGATGATGACCTTTCCATTTTCATCGAGAAGTCCGGTGCTGCCGTTGAGCCACACCTGGTGCTGGTCGTGCAACGGATGGCGGTACACTGAAATGTTGTTATAGATAATGGGCACCGTAAGTTCATCAGCAAAGGTTACCACCCCTTGTTTACCGTCTTCAATGGCAATCACATAAGGATGCTCCATCCACGGGGAACGGTAATTCACAGCCCGCAGCGAGTCGAACCGGGGAGTGACCACCTGCTTTCCGTCCAGTTCGATAACGCCCCATTTATCCTGCTTCTTAACCAGATAGTAGTGGTACTCAAAATGATACTTCTTCCACTTTGGGCGCGGAACGATGTAGTCGTAATCCAATTGCTTCAGTATGTTGCCATCACCATCCAAAAGGAAAAACTCTTCGCCCTTTTTCCCTACCACCTGCCGTACGCGCGGAGGATTTCCAGTGAATTGCTCGCTGAGCCAATCATACGCAATGGGAATCAGCTCCTTGTTGCCATGATCTACATATCCATATTTTCCATCCCGCTTCACCAGGAAAGTCTGCTCGTCCAGTACCTCAACTTCCGTGTAGCCTGGCAGAAAGACCATTTTTCCGTCCCATTTTGCCAACCCCCAAAGGCCGCTTCGTGAAAAGTGCCAGAAACCTTCATTGCCGAGCTCCTCATAGTAAATGGTATCGTAACGCTCCGGCAGAACAGGTTTTAAATTGCCATCCACCAACTTCCATTGGCCGTCCCGGACAAAGAGGAGAAACTGCTTCCCGTTCTTCCTTTCAAAAGTGACATAGGCCAGAACAATGGTATCTTCTGAGAGTTCCTTTACAATTTTTCCCGCGTCATCAATCAGTCCCGATTTCCCGTCCTTTACAATCAACCCATAGCCTTTCTGGGAAAAGTAATATTCCACGTAGTCATAGATGGGCGGGAGCTTTTCTTCGCCTTTGGGATTGATCAACCCGAATTTCCCATCGTGGTAAGAGCGGTACCAGCAGCAATCCTTATGATCAGAGAAAATGGAATGACTCACGCAGTCGATATCGTCATAGCTTGCGGTTAGCACCACGTCCGAGCCCTGCGTACGCAGACCTACCGAGCCGGTTTGCCGGTCTGAAAAGCGCACCAGCCTTAAATCACCGCCCTGTTCGTAGAGCAGTTTTGAATTTCCGTCCGTTAGCTCCAGGTAAGGCTTTTCCGGCTCAGAGTTATAAACAGGATGAACGCTTACCGTCAGCGACTGGTCCAACGAAGTTCTGAAGCCGAAGAGATAATTGTAAGTACCGTTTTGCTCTTTCCACACTTCTGAAAAGCAGCAGGCAAGGACTTCTCCCTCCTGGTTATAAACCTCCATAATGCCACTTCTTTCAGCGAAGAAAATTTCAGGAAATGCAACTTCCGGGCCTTCATAGATATGCCTGCTCAGCGGGGTGATATTATCGAAACGGGGAGGCAGGATCACTTTCTCCTTCACCGTGTCTTTGGTGCCCCACCGTTTGATGTCATAGTCATAAAAAGGGACTACGTTTTGGCCCGCCACGGTTTGGGTAATGAAGATCAAGAAGAGGAGCAGCAACCTTAGTATCATAATAAACAGTGAATTATAGTTTATCAAAGAAGTTGGCCTATTTACGTCTATCAAGGTAGCTAAAGAATCCGGATGTTCACTCCAGCGGTATAACTCTGTTTAGGAAAAAACCTGACTTTCTTATTGCCTCCAGGTTTTCCATTGCCTTAATTAAATGAGCTTTGCACAACGGATAGCGTCTGTTTAGTTTAACAGAGTAGCGGCACAGACATGGGTGCTTGCACCAGCGAGAGGGCTGCTGGATTTTCACATTTTATTTAGTAATGCCTCAAGCTCTTTGGTGCTTTTGTTTTCCTTCTTAGCAGCTTCTATTGCCAATTTGGCTATGTATTTTGCTTCTTCCTCATTGCCATTTTTATATAAAAGATGAGCATAGGTGTCCAAATAAGCGTAAGTTGGTTCCTGGGCGGTCACTTCTTTCATCCATTCAATACAATTTTTAATGACATCCTGGTCATCACATCTTTCATAAACCTGCCAACTGAAATGGTTGATGTTACCATTGTCAAACTCACCTTTGTCTTTTAACCTTCTATTGATTTCAAAAACTTCATCCCATTTATTTTGAGCTTTCAAATAACTCTTTTCGTATCCTGGTAAAAGGTCGTTAACCCATTCATCGCTCAAAGCCTTTTTTGTGAATGCAACTGCTTCATCATATTTTTCCTGATCCAATTCGGATATAGCAACATTGAATTTTGCAGAAGTAAGGAAGTAGAATAAAATTTCAACATCCTTTTCTCCATAAAGGTCTATGTATTTTTGTTTGTTCTTTAATACCCTATCAGTGATAGATACTGGTGCATCCTGACCAAAATATATTAAAGTGGAAAAGTATTCTTCAGAAAATTTGTCTTGTGTATTATTTAGGTAGTCGCTTAATTCATAATTATTGATTTTTGTATTTGTACGATTGACGTAATCTACATAAAACTTTGGATACTTTTCAATATTGATTTTATTCGAATATCCTTTCAGTAATTTGTTCTCCTTATCTAAAGCAACACTCTCGTCAGCAAATTCGATCACGTTTTTTTGTAATGACAAAGAATCTTGACCTGGAAATCCATATTTTCGGTTAAGTACAAACCCTTCCTTATTCAGAATAATTCCCGTTGGGTAACTACTTACATGATGTTTTTTAGATAAATGGAAAATAGTATCTTTTTCAGCATCATATTTTAACATAACAAAATCTTTGCCCAGAATATTTTTTATTGAATCATTTTGAAAAACCAACTTGTCCAATTCCTTGCAAGGAACACACCAGGTTGTATAAAAATCAATAAACAATAATTTATCTTCTTTGGAAGCTAACTTTAATGCTTTGTCATAATCTTGGTCTATAATTATTAGTTCCTTTGATCTATCAACAGTTTGACTGTTTTCCTTGCACCCAACAATTAGTAAGGCAATTATTACCAACTTGATATATTTCATTTTTTCAGTTTTAAAAGTTTTTCATTATTCCTAAAGAGCAGCAATAATCGTTTATCTAACGATTGTATTAGTACAGGACCCTATATACTCCCTATAACCAAGCGTAGCCACACGCTATGCTAAGGAGGAATATATTCAATAATTGCCCCATTGCTGACGCAAGCGTCACGCTGGTGTCCTTCCTTCAAATATCATACATTAAATCAATTTCCGAAACGGATTGATCTTCACTTATGTAATTCCGGGCGCTGCTATATTTCCAATGTTCTGGTTGAATTGCCAATCCGCTTAACACCAGTTTGTTATGTATGCAATCCAGCTTTTGCCGGCACACCGGAGCGGTCCATATTTCAATGGGTTTATTATGGTGTTGCCGAAATTGGAATTGGGTAATATTACTATGGGCTATACCAGCTTTTTCAAACTTTCTTCCTTAGTATGAAACTTGTATTACGGTTCACGCCTAAAGGCAAGGGAATGGTACGAGCCTGTTTAATCAGTAGTGGCACAAGCATGGATGCTTGCGCCAGCGAGGGGCGGCTTCGTCCGTGGTTTTGTAAAGAACCTAAATCTTCATCGTCAACCGCGTCTCTGTCTACGGAAGACGAAATGGCCGCATTAGCTTTAGGTTTTGTTGGCCAACAGCCTTTTATTCTTTCAATTTTGTTTTACAATTTTTGACTTGGTCCATTGTGATATCACCTTTGGTAATTTTCGAATGACAAGTTGGGCATAGCATTAGTAAATTGTCTTTCGAGTTGTTTTCCAGGTTCTCATCGATATGATGAATTTGAAAATGGTCAACATCTAGACTTTCACAGAAAGGGCAAGTTGAGTTGATTTCTTTTTGTAATAGAGCCTTGGTCTTGTATGGAATAGTTTTCCTGTTGGATCTTTTCTTTCTTATCAACTTGTTGTTGTCGAACGAATACTTGTTGAATTCGGCACATTCTGAAAAATGTCCAGTTTTATGGATTTTGTTTTTTTCCTGTTTGTAATATTTATCATAGCTACCGTGGGTACATGCATGTCCAGACATTAATGCATGCCAGCCCCCAAAAAGATTCACTTCAGGACAAGCATGAGAAAAATAGTAATGATCATTTCCACGAATAATTGAAGGAGGTTCACCTTGAACGGTGATTTCCTTTTCTTCATAGTCGTCAGGTAGTGTTCCATCTTTTTGCAAAGCTTGAAGCATATTCAAACTGGGGTCATACTTTGAATATTCTGAAAACAAGTAGATTGTCCAAGCTCTTCTGCCGCAGTAGTTTAAAATCGGGCACCTAAGGGGTAGATTTCTTTCAGAGCTTTTTTTGTAATATTCATCTTCTTGCATGTCGGTTCTTTAGGTTGTTGCCAACAATAAATATCACACAATGTATGATATCTTATTGTAGCGTAACGAAATTTAAGTTACTGTTTGGCAAGGTCTTATTATCAATAATGTAATCCAAAGAGTTTTTAAGATTCTCCAAACTGCCTTGGCTAATATGTGTATGAGGCCATTCCCTTCAGAGTCTTTAAGTTCATTTTTCAAACCCTTACCTCCCGCATAATTTCGCGAAAAATCCTGTACGGAAGGCTCCATACTTTTTAAGCGGACGCTTTCAGGCGGTAAAATGTAGATTTTATAGGGCGGTAGCTACACCATTGGGTTTAATCCCTGGTCAGTTTAAGATGGCCGCAAACGGCTTCCAACAATTCACCGGGCTCGGCATCTATGGCCAGGGCAATAAGGTAAAGCTCATCGGCCCGGAGCTGGGTGGACTCATTGGAAGTCAGCTGGCTGATCCGCGATTTGCTCAGGCCGGTGCGTCTGGCTACTTCGGCCTTATTGATGGATTTCTTAGCCAGGTAAAGTCCTAAAGGGGTCATACAGAGTTGAATTTCAATACATAAATATAGACCGTCTATACTTCCGTATTAAATTATAGGACAAATGTTTTGTAAATAGGTCTAGCATCTTTACTTTCGTATAGACATTCTACACAAACGTATTATATTCAGCAACCATGAAAACCGTTCTCCTTATTACCCGGCTTATACAACAAGATCTCAAACACAACCAACTGCTGGCTGGCCTGGAGGCCCTGGGCTTTACCGATAACGGCCTGCAGCACCTGAGCATCCACAATCTCATAGAAAAGCTTATGCAGGTGCAGCCCGAGGCGCACAACAGCTGGTCCAGCGTGTATTTCAACTTTTTGGAACGGGCGCAGTATTATCCCCTAAGCCCGCAGGGTGAAGCCCTGCTGCCCCTGGCGGAAGATTGTTACCGGCAATTGCAAAGTGTACTGGGCTGCCCATCTTCATAAGGTGTATTCCTGCATGGTATACCAACCCGGCCGTGAGCAGGCCTAAAACTTATATTAGGTATCCGTTGGAAAATGCAGAGCTTATATAGGTATGTACCGGCCAGCGGGTGCTATGCCATGGAGGAGCTTGAGAAGTACTTTCCTGCTAACCAAGCAAGAAAAAATGTTAGCAGGAAAGTACGTTCCACAATTCTGATCTGCCCAGAACTTTTTATACTTCGTTAACCGTAGGGTGGTTAGAATGGAAATCTTACACCGGCATTAACGCTCACCGATGTAGGGATTTCAACAGGCACGTACTCCCCGTTAGCCTGGTTTGCAGGAAGATTTAGTTTCAGATCTCCGAAAATGTATCCGAAATCCAGTTCCTTCTCAACACCGGCTCCAATGTTCAAGGTAAAATTGACCAGGGTTTCTTTGGCACCATCCTGCACAGTAGTATAGTACTGGGATTCGTCATATTCTCCCAGGGTGGTAGTAACAGGTGCCATTAACAGGCCTACTTCAGCTAAACCATAAATACCAAAATCGTCTTCATAATCACCCACAAAGTATCTTCTACCACCAAAGTATACGTGAATAAAAGACACTTTATATTCAACATCAACTTCTACTTGAGAAGGGGTGGTAAAATTACTATAGGCAGTTGCATAGGTAAATTCTGAATAGGTAGACGGTAAGTAGTAATTTCCTCCAAGTGATAATACAGTCTCATCATCCAGAGCGTAATCTCCCTTTACACCGAAGCCGAAGCTCTTGAGACCTGTTCCTCCAAATACATTCAGATACGATACTTGCCCCCCGACACTAATCTGAGAATATGCCTGCGAAGAAAGTAACGAGATAAACAGGATGGCTATAATTTGTTTTACTGATTTCATAATTTAAGTTTTAAGATCAACCAGATTCCGGGTATAACTCCAAAATTTAGTTGCATGGGTTAAGATGTAATACTTTTCTAATGGTCTTGCTTTTGAATAATTACGGTTAACTTTTGTATTTGTTTACGTGACAGTTATGCCTAAAAAGCTGCAAAAATACACAAATGTTTATTATTTACCCGTGGAAAGCTAAAGCTCAATTGGAAAAGGTTTACCGGACTTTTATGCTGGGCGGTTGAAAACAGCCTTACGTGCCTCATTATCATAGGGCGGATAATTTTCCCCTATACTCTATATTGAAAAGCGGGGTGTATGATGCCTTATACGGGGAAACGGGGATTAAAGCAGTTTCCGGGGCTTACCGGCTATAAAATCCTTGAGGTAAAAGGGTTCAAAGTAGGCTACATTTTCAAACTCCTGGTTTTGGAATTTGTGCCCTGCTAAAAGCGCTAGGGTTTTGGAGGATGGGTAAGGCATATTATGCAGCACAAAACGCTCGCTGGTCAAAACGACTTTAGCTTTATCAGCACCATCGCCAATAAGATGTATCTGTGGAGAGGCCAGGTCGGCAAAGGAGTCATCATCCAGAACCACCGCCTCAATTTTCCCCTGCATTTGTGCGTGGTGATCAAACACCGCAGTATACACCTCCATTCTGCGGGCATCCAGCATGGGCAATATCACTTCTTCCGATTCCGGGTGATGCAGTTGAATAAATTCTTCTGCCAACAATTGCAGTCCGTTTACCGCTATTAGTGGTATTCCGAGAGAATAGCACAAACCTTTAGCCGCTGAAACACCTATACGCAAACCGGTATAGGAGCCCGGCCCCATGCCTACCGCTGCTGCGGAAAGCTCAGCCGGTTTCTTCCCGGCCC
>CEOS01145987.1_pt1 | contig 11112 bp, 8 predicted proteins | sample 530601 | NCBI WGS metagenome assembly CEOS01 (sample SAMEA2620666, study PRJEB7988) | marine metagenome | biome: marine biome (ENVO:00000447); feature: mesopelagic zone (ENVO:00000213); material: "saline water (ENVO:00002010), including plankton (ENVO:xxxxxxxx)" | depth 1000 m
CGCTCGCCCTGGCAGATGTGCGGTATCGGTCTTCAACTCAGCCATGTTCATGTCATCGCCGGAAGGGTGGCCAAGTGCAAGCACGTCCGACCAAATCAGAATATTGAGCAGCGGGCTCTTGCCTGCGCAACGAAAATTGCCTGACGTTCGTCCTTACCACAAATGAGGACGGCATTTCGCCATCAACGAATGTCTGCCCATCCTATGTTTTGGAATGTGGACGCTGCCGGAACGCGGCAGAAGAAATCCTCATTTCAAAATTGTAGATACCCACCGCATCAGAGCCGTCGCTCCCCTCCCCTTCGGAGCGGCCCTCCATAGACTATGGCCCGGCCGTGGAGACCTCTCCGGCGGGGTTACTTTTATCGACCTGGGATGGGTTTCAGTAGGGCGGTCATGGCAAGCCATGGGACATTCGCGACTGTCCCGTTGCGGGTTAAGATGCCAGTAAAGCAGACATGCAGGGCAGAACGCTGCGATTATCGCTGCTGCCAATATGACCTCGGTTGTGCTAACGTTGTCCGTGTCCTGAAAACCGCCACTGTCTATTCAGGTCGAGGCGGCGCCGTCGATCGTCTAAACTCCGGTGCCAGAGGTCAAAACGACAACCGGAATGTAGGCGCATTGCCGCTAAGTGGTTGCAGCATCGACGAAAAGTCATCTATCCTGATTTTGGGGCTTTCCGCGTTTTTACTCTTACAATGCGATAGGATTTCGTCATCGCTATGGCTTGGGATCACGACGAAAATCAATGTCCGTTGGCGGCGATCGATCGTCGCTTGGAAGATGTCCATCGCTTTTGGCATCAGGCCGAACGGGCGTATTTCGAACCTGACGAGTTCCGGGTTGCTATCCAGGCCGCAATTCAAACGGCGCGGCAAGTCTCATTCGTTCTACAAAAGAACAAGGCGCTCATTCATGATTTCGAAGAATGGTATAAGGAACGGCAAGCGAAGCTGGCAGCTATTCCGCTCATGCGCTGGATGGTTGAAGCTCGCAATCAGATCGAAAAGCAGGGAGATCTCGAGGCGCACAGCTTTGTGAGCGCGGAGATTGTCGCCTCTCACTTGAACGAAGGCCCCAAGATACAAGTACCTGCCAAACTCTCGGACGCGCCGCTGGCCTTGGTCAAAAGTATTCCCGATTCTATGGTCGGCCAGCACATCAGGAAGGACGGCGTATTACGCATACGCCGTCGCTGGATCGAAAATTCACTGCCCGATACGGAACTGCTGGATGCGGTGGCGACTGCCTATGGGCATTTATCTCAACTGGTTCGATCGGCGCACGAGCAGATGGGATTGCTCGCACCTGTCTCCAAAAACATGAACACCGGAGAGCAATTCGCAGAGGGAGATCAAGAAGGCCGTCTTCCGTGCATGATCGGGCATGAAGACGCTCGCACTCTTGATGTGTGGCTTGCGACAGGCAAGCCGCTGGAATTTGAGGTAATTCAGAGGAAGCTCAGTCGAGAAGAAATGACGGCAGAGGGGCCAAAGTTCGAAAAGCGATATGGTATCAGCCCCTCCACAATGTATGCCGGCAGCGGCAAGATTCACGATCATGCTCGATCGCTTTTCGGAGCCGCGCGCAAAATGTTCGAGAAGGACGGCTACCACATCACGATAGTCATCCTCCTTCGGAACGGGAAGCCGATCGACTTTCGTGAACTGCGCCCGATGGAGCATGGTCACAAATTCATGATGATGCGGACTTTAGCGCAACGGGCTCAAAAGGTCGGTGCAGACGCCGCCGTCTTGATCAGCGAGACATGGAGCGCACCGGCAAACCCCGCCAATCCATATATGCGCGCCGTCGACTCCCCGGACAGGGAAGAGCTTTTGACGGCCACCGCCGTCTCAAAGGACGGCGATCCAATCCATCTAAGTGCCGAGATTCTGCGGGATGGTACAAAGTTCACACTCGCAGATACAATCGAGCATACGAACGGCGCCCACTTCGCCTTCGCTCCGCTCTACGATGTTTGGAAAAAGCCGATCCCCGACCATTGGGGTGACTTGCCGAAGGGCACCGATGGGGTTGGGGAAGAGGGTTAGTTGCCCGGTGCCTCGGGAATGAAGCCAACCCGATCGCCGGGTTCGGCCTCATTCCCAGCAAACCACTCATAGTGGACGGCGGCGGCCACACTGGCAGGTGGCTCCTTATTCTCCACGATGATGACCTGCACGTCCCTAGCAATTTTGGTGAGCGCTTCCCAGAAAGCTGTCTCGACGCCGAAGCTTACGGTACTATCAGAACCCTTCACATCCTTAGCGCCCCGCCGCTTATAGCTGGTCAATGGCGAGTCGATGACCAAGACCCCTGGATGGGGTAGATTCTTCTTCTGACAGTAGCGAACCAACGCGATCACGAAGGCCGAATACAAGACAGCCCGGAAGCCCTTCCCGTGCGACTGTCGCGTTTGCCCATCGACCTTAATGTCGAAATTCTTCTCGTCAAACTCAACGCGGCCTTCGCCTTCCCATTTCCATTCTTTGAGAACCGCTTCGATTTCCTTACAGAATGCCAGCAAGGAGGTTCCGGGTAGGCTTTCCCACTGTTGCTTGGCCTTACCCTTTCCGGTGTTGCTCTTTTCGATTTCCGCTTTGAGCGCGCGCAAGGTTTCGACCTGATCGCTGGTGTTGCGGGCAGATTCCAACTCCAATCGCCGCGCATTGAGGCGACGAAGCTGCGCGGTGCTGTTGGCAGCGGCAGGTTGCAAGATGCTGGCAAGCCTGCGTTCGGCTCCCTGATACGTGGCTAGCGCAGTCGCCCTTTCCGCGTCGCGTGCTTCGCGCCGCTGCTCCAGGCTGCCGATGGCGTCTTCAAGGTCCGCGCGTTGAGCAAGGATTTTCGCGGCTTCCGCCCTCGCGGCCGCATAGACATCTGCACTGGCCTGCGCGGCCTTATGAACATGCTCTTCGTTCATATTTTGACCGCAGAGCGGACAAGTGACGGTTTGCAAGCCATCGAAATAATGCGCGCCCTCTGCGACGAAGTCTAACCGATTCAGGTCCGACGTATAATGCTCGCTGAGGAGCTGATATCGCGTGAGTAACTGATCAATCGCCAAGACTTGTGTTTCGGCCTTCGTTTTCATTTCGCTCGAGGCGTCGCGCTCATTCAGCAAGTTCGCGCGTTCCGTTTCGATCGCCGCCAACTCATCGGAAACTTTGGCGATCGTCTCATCGATTTTCTCGATGGAATCCTCTGTCTGATCAGTGGGGGTCGCTTGGAGCTGTTCCTCCAACGGAGCCAATAGATCATCGATCAGCGCGACTTGGGCATTCAAACGAGCCGTGACGATCGCCTTTTTCTCACTGGCGACAACACTGGAGTCGTCCTTGCCAGACAGCATGTAGGCGAACATGCGCTTCCGCGCCGTATCATCAAACCCTCCCCGCCCAAGGACCGGTGACTGCTCTTCGATCACGGAGACTTCGTCGACGATTATCGTCGGCAAGAATGTCCGGATCGTAAGCCGCTGCGTTTTCCCATCGTTATCCTTGCGGAGCAGCGCTTCCTTGATGCCCGCGAAAGGAAACAGGACCGATGTTACGTCATCAGCTTTGCTGGTGCCGTGCCGGCGGTATGCGATCGTCTCGCCATTTCCATCGATGGCGTCGATCTGGGAGCGATGCGCTTTGAGATCGCCGCCGGAAAGGCTGCGCACTAGGGTGAGATAGTCGCCCGCCGTATTCTGAAACTCGACTTTCAGTTCATCGTAAGGTTCGGCTTGCGGGATGCGCTTTTTCAGCTCCTCGGCCCCGAAAATATAGTCGAGACAATGAAGTAGGTAGCTTTTACCGGTGTCGGATTCACCGGCGATGACATTTGGACCTGGGCCGAATTTGACCGAAGCGTCTTCAACATTCGGACCCGTAAGGCGTATTTCCCTAATCTGGAGCATTACAGTTCAAGCTCCTTGATCGCGGTGAGGCGATCAAATTCAGCGCCCCAGCGGCCGACATTTTCGGTCATGTAACTTTCCAGCATGTCATCTGTGTAGGCCGCAAAGCGTGAAACCACCCAGGCCGCCCGCGCACGCAGCGAAGATGCATAATCGGACACGAGCAATTTCAGGAACGCGCCTGTGAGTGCCGTAGCGCGATAGCAAATGCCGGTAGGCTCGAACCTCTTCTCCAGAAGCTCCTTCGCGAACATGGTGTCGAGACCCACGCGAACGAGTTCACGTTTTACTAGAAGCTCTCCTCCCCTGAACGGTACGGCGGGGTGAAGGCTCGCCGGGCCATCTACCACGTCGCCAGAATGGACAAGAAGATAGTCGTAAGACACGAGACGCTGGAGATCGAAGGCCTCGCCCTTGGCTTCCTCAAGTGCGAACAGAAGCCGCATTCCCGACTCTATCGGAGTGTTGAACGGTCTCGCCTGGCGATGCGGCAAGCTCATTTGTCGCACCACCGGACTTGCCCTTGGTTCGCCATCTGATGGCACATACCCTCTCGGTCGTTCGGGAGAACGTGAGGCTCAAGCGCGTGCTTGCTGAGCTGAATGTTCTGCGACGCCTTAACGGTCTCGATCAGCCTTGGATAGCCGTCAGGCTCGCTGGTATGCCAGTGGTATAGGCCGTCGTGGAACTCCTTCAGGAGTGTATCAAAGAACGCGATGTCAGCCATCTGATCCCGTGCCAGCTCCTTGAGTCCTTCGGCGTGATAGAAGGTCAGGCGCGATCGATCAAACAATCGGCGATGCTTATCCGAATGCAGGAAATCGGTCAGATTCGACACGGTGTGGCCGAGATCGGCTGAAATCGCTTCCATGAGCTGCGCGACATATTCGTTCTCGCCAGGTGCCACCTCGGATGGCGGTTCTGGTGGCTTCGGGCGATCGATCAAAGGCGCGCCGAAAACGGTCAGATGATATTTGGTCTGCGAGTGTTCGTTCAGAAGGGTCAGCGGCTGTTTCGCACGGAAGGCCGCGAAAGGGACGCTCTCAATGTGGGCTTTGAATTCGGCGGTCAGCTCAACAGGGTCTTTACGGATTTTGGTCCGGCAATGCTCGTTCCAACTATTGATGATGAACTTACGCAGGTCCTCGGGCTTATCCAAAAGGTCCTGGAACGGCGAGGTCACGCCCTTATGAGTTACGAAGTGATATTCCTCTGGGAAGGAGTAGTCGCCACGGTGGCTATAAAACAGCACCTTGCCGATTTCTGCCGCTGCTGTGCCAGCACCCAGAGCTGACCCGTAGTGCTTGCACTGATAGAGCGTCCATTTGCGAACCGGGACGGTGCTTGGATCATGCCAGGCGATGACATCGCGGCCCTTATCGCCTGCGCCACCTCGCTGTTGAACCTCGACGATGTCGGGTTTTTTTACGGCCAGATAATCGGTCGCCCATTCCAGGGTGAAGCGCTCGAACTCCGCAGCGCTGAAATTCGCAAGACGATCGAGTGCCGATATTGGCAATCCGACGCCAAGACCGAGCAAGCGCGCGTTTGCACCCGGCCACGGCGTGGGCGGTTTCAACTCTTCTATTTGGCTTACTGTCTGATCGTTCTTGCTTTTCGTCACGTAGCCCCCGACCAAACATTGCCTATGTTGACCGCGTTTATCCAGAGGTTTGATGTCTGACGCGCCTTGGATTTCTGTTTTGGGTATCGAAGGTTGACGCTCCCGCTCTCGCGTCTGCTAGCCCCATTCTGGATCGTCCAGCTTCACCGACATCGGGCAATCCAAGCGCACGCCGGAAAATATCTCCGCTTTCGAGAAGTCAGACGCGGCCCTTAGCCGCGCGGATGGGGCGAAACCGGTGGCACTTGGCACAGCCGATTGGTCAGCCGTTTTCAGCTGTGCGCTTGGATGTTAGTCGTCGGACTATGGGCGCGAGAACTCTTCGAATGAGGGGGCGTCATTCAGTCGAAACTCCACCTCGTAGCTTTTGAATGAGACGGACGGCACCGCGCTAAGCGCATAGTGGAGCTTGTCCTCCCCGCGTGCGGCGATGACCAATCCCTCTACAGTCTCATCCGCCTGAGCGAGATGAGCCTTAACCCATCCTATGTACCGCAGTATTTGCCCCACGACGGCGTCAGACGATTTGTCACGCTTGAGTTCGATCACAAGCCATCTGCCCTCACATTTATGCTTCGCCAAAAGGTCGATTCTGCCGATCGGGGTCGGGAATTCATACCCTGCGTCCGGTTCTCCGTCGCGAGCGAACAAATCCCAGTCCTGGGACAGTTCGAGCTGGGACCAGTTGTCGAAAAGGTAATCGTGCAGGTGACGCTCGATCGCGAAACGGGCCGCAACTTGGGCGGTTCGGATATCTGCGATCGGCGAAGGTTCATCTTGGACCTCGATTTCCTCCTGATCGTCTGACAGATACCACCAAATGGTGTCGAGGGTCCAAAGGTCGACCTGGAGTTCTCTGGCTAGTTCGTTGAGGACGGCATTAACTGCGGCATAGCGTACGCCGAAGCTCGCTCCGCGCGGCCAATGGGGCATCAGATCGAGGTCGACCAGTCCGCTCTCGGAAGTGTTATTCCAGACGCCGTACTTATTCGGGTACGCGACGATCAAGATCGCGGTGATAATCCCCTTACCTAGACCCTTTATCTCAGTCGCAGCCCGGGTCCGTTCCTCAATCGGGCGACCTTCATCGACCAGCGCGCCAAGAGCGGCGCGTGTTGCGGTCATGTCAGCACAAATACGGTTGCTTTGTCGAAAGAGCCCAGACCAGTGCTTGTTGTTCTCGATCAGGAGAAACGAGCGCAGCACTTTCTCGTCGATCTGCTCAATTTGGCCATGCTGGAATTGCGGGCCATAACGATCGACGACGCTATCGCGAGATTCGAGAATCTCGCGAATTTTCCCATCCTTCTGCATCGCCGCCTTAGCGGCGCGCAGACGCCCAAGTGCATCAGCCGAAATTATCCCACTCACGAATTTCTCCCTTTGATGTACGCAGATTGTGCAGGTTTTGGCTACTTCGCGAACAATCGGACGATAGCGATAGCAGGCCATGATGCGACCGCAATTCGTGCATAGACTATGGCCTATGGCGAAGCGGTCGTTGCCCTTGCAACATTGGAGCAACGCGTTGTGGTCGACACTCGCTGGAAAGCTGCCCCTCCGCACTCGAAGACCGAAAAAATTGCCTCTGAACAACAAAGATGGGTCGACCGATGCCGGCGGGTTCACGCCATTCTTTGCCGCTATTTGGCAATCACGTGAGGCGCGATCTTGTCAAGATTCTAAAGCCGACAGCCTTAAATCCGTAGCGTGGCACGCCGTTGCCTATCGGCCTGCCCCTGCGCTAATGCTCGGGATTATGAGTTTCTCCGACTATCTCAACGGTTTCGCTCCGGCTGATGGCATGATGCATCTCATGCATTCGACCACCGTTGCGACTGGCGCCAGTATCATCGTTCAAGGCGAGCTGCGGACGCGGCCTTGCACGGTTTATGGCGGAGAGGATTTGCTCTATCTCTTCTACGGGCGGCCAGCCTTCAAACCACTGGCAGGAGCGCTTCCCAGCGGGATCGACGAGCATTTGCCAATGTGTCTTGTTATCGATCCCGATCTGCTCGGCGAAGCAATTCGGATACTTCCCTTCGATAGCGGCGGATATTCGCGCTACAGCAATCACACGGGAGTGGCAGTTACCCGGCCTGACTTCGAGCTCGGCCCGGGTTGCGAAATCCCGATGCGCCTCGTTCGGGCCTTTTTCGACACCAATTCCAACTACTATCATCAAAAGCCGACCGCAGATCAGGGTGCGATTCCTATCACGCAGCTTGCTGCGCGCGCCTTTGCAAGGCTGGCGAGCGATCCGGCCTTGGCTGATGATGACGATCGCCGATCAACGATAGAAATCCAGATCGGAAAGACCGTACCGCTCGCCAAGGCGCTCAGAGCCGTAATTGCCCCGCCAGTGCTCCTCTCTGACGCAGAGGTTATGCGCACGCTCGATGCATTGCCTGATGTCAAACGCGTCACATACAGCACTTATGGAAGGCAGCAGCCCACGGCTTATGTCGGCACTGTCTATGATAAGGTCGCCAGCTTCCTCATTGGCGAAGGGGTAATGTCATGACCGCAGCCGCTACCTATCGGCTTCTTGGTCTTGCGGACCCAAGCGGTGTTTCACTGGGTTTTCTCGTCCCGTGCTTTACAGACGGGCGGTCCAATACTCCACTGGTCCAGATCGTCGACGATGATCACATCATCACAGGATATGAACCTTTTGGCGCGCCGGATGCCGAGCTGCTTACGGCCGACGGTCCGGCCCGCCGCGTCGGAGACGCTGCAATCTTCTGCTTCGCGTTCGGCAGCAATGATCTTGAGGTAGTGACAGGGGACAGGCTTTCGTCGCTCGAAGCCCGTCTTGACGATCCTGTCCTTAAGCAGCGACCGATTCTGGCAATGGAGCTTGCCGAATTCCTGGAGCTTACCGATCGGCGCTGCAAGTTTGCGGCTCTCGTGCACGCTCAGATGACGCGAGCTTCGCGCGAAACCGCAGATCACTGGCGCGACCTAAGCATTCTTACACCCCAACTGCGCCGTGAGCTTACGGGCAGCCGCAACAAACAGGATACGGGACTGTCCAGAACGATCGTTGCCAGAATTAGAGGCAATGTCGTCGAGCTTGCTGGTGGTGGCCTCGCCACGTCCAAGGCGCCTACTGAATCGCTCCATAAAGCAGTCACCGCTGCTCTTCAGACACTCTCTCCTCTCTATCCTTCTCCAGCCAAAGGATGGAGAATACGCTGGCGGGCACCTCGACAAGTGAATCCTCATGAGGGTCTGGAGGCAGCTATCCTGCTTGCGACACCTCACGTACATGGCGGTGATCGTCAAGCACCTTGGTCGACGGGCAGGATCGGCATTTTCACCGAAAACGGTCCGGAGTTCGCTAGGGCCGTCGAGGAGACAGACACGCCATTATTTGTCGCATTCGAGGCAAAACAGCCTGAACAGATGCGCAAGGCCGCAGGTGATTGGACCGTTCGCTCAATGCACGGCATAGCGGTTGGCGCCTCGCGCAATCGCCTTCCGGGAGAAGTTCGGCAGACCTGGCGTGCTACACATATTGCGCCAAGTGGTATGACAGGCTTAGGGCGTCGATCCGAGAGACCGCTTTCCCCAGCAATTTACCTCGCAATGGCTGCTGAATTAGACCGGGTCTCGGCGGATATCTCGTTCCTTCCAAACAATGCGTTGCTCTTCCAGGCTCGTGGGCTGGCGCCTGGATCGGCGTCGGACGCCTGGGCCATCCTCTACGACAAGGCCTGGGCAATTGGCGCGGCACCCTGGAAGAGCCTGCTGATCACTTCTACCGATAAAGAGACTTCGTCCTTCCCGGAGGGACGCCTGGGCTGGGTCGCCGAGACACTCTTCGAGCACTCTCGGAAGCTCGCGGGTCCTCGCGTGGACGAAGCCTTGAAAAATGCCAACTCAACGGTTGCCATTCTAGTCGAAGCATCAGAGCGTTCGTCGGAGGATGAGTATCGACACCAAAATGTGATCGCAAAGCTGCTTAAGAGACAAGGGTGGCATCTGCCAGACATGGGAGGACGCGATTATGGTCACGTCTTCACGGTTGAAGGGAAACATGCGCAGCTAGGGTTTCGAGCCATCACTGTCGGCGGTGGCGGAACGCCGAAGCGCTTGGGTCATGAATTTCTCGACATCGATCTACGCAAAATAGACGAAATCGTCGTTACCTGCACTGCGTCCTCCGGTGCCGTTCTAGATCGTCTTGAACGAACAGGTACGATGGCCATCAACGTACGTGATCTCGTTGGCTTTGAGGCAGATGAGGCAAGTTCGATGTCACTCGCTGCCGCGCACTTGCGCCGCATTGCAACGGGCCTTCCCTCCAGCTCCCGTTCAAAGTTCCTTGCTTTGCTCATCATTCAGGCATTCAAGTGGGGCCGGGTAGATGCGCGCGAGGCGGGCATGCTTCGGCGCGCTATCGAAGATCCGGGTTTTGGAGAGAAAACTCAACTGGCCGTCGCTTCGACAAGCGTCCAACCAGACCATGTGGTCGCCTATTTCCGCCTCATCGAGCCCGCAAAAAATCCGCGCTCGAGAACCTCGATGGACGAACGGGGCCGCTTCAGGCTTGTTGTGGGCGCAAGCGAGGTGCTGCTCGATGACGGTTAAAACCCTTGCTCCGGATTGGAGCCATCTTGACTTTGAAGCATCAGTCCGATTGATTTGCTGGAAATGCTGGCGCGCTCGGGCGCGGCGTCTACGCAGGTAACCGACCAGCAGCAATCAAACTTGCGAGGGACCGGCTCCAGCGTAATCCGACACATCTGTATCTGCGGCGGAACGGCTTAATTTGGTCGCGATCTGCCAGATAGCGGACCTTCCGCACCGCGGAAGCTGGAATCCGGCGCTAAGGGTCCGAAATGGGTCGCTTCTTGGTAACTAGCTGGCGAGCAACCAAGATAATACAGTCCGTTCGACTTTAGGCAGAAGCGAACGGACTGTAGAGCTTAGCGTACCGCCCGCATCTTTTTGCGTCGATCATTCACAACGGCCTCGTTTGATGCATTCAGTGCTGCCATAACGCCGATGGCCACAAGGTTGCTCGGACCGCCTACTGCTTCAGCACGCACCAAAAGGGCTGCACCTCCGCTTACCATGTTGCCGGTCTTAGCCATCACCTTGCCATACATTGGGTCTGTGCTCTTTCCGTTATCGTTCGCCTTACTCCTCATCGTATCTTCCTTTGCTGGGGCGGCGGGATTCGAACCCGCGACCACTAGGTTACAAGTCTACAGCTCTAACCACTGAGCTAAGCGGCCAAACGCTCGCTGGCTGCCTAAGTATACCAGAGGCCGTGCCAATCGTCCCAAGTAGATTAACTGGATGATCCACCTTCCTGCCAGATGGGCAAGCCTTGGTGCCGCTACTCCGCGATCTATGGCGACACCGGCAAGTTGCCGGAAGCAGGCGAGGCCGCCTGACTGACGACGGCTGCGGAGCGGAAGGAGGTTGTTGGGTTCTGTCGAAAAATAGCTGCCGGTCCGCACCTGGGGCTCGAAAATTTGGCTCTCAGCGTCCGACATGGGTCGACCGACGACCGGCAAGTCGTGGGACAAAACCGACGTTCGCGAGCTGCGCCGGGAACGGCAGG
>CEOS01007474.1_pt1 | contig 11065 bp, 10 predicted proteins | sample 530601 | NCBI WGS metagenome assembly CEOS01 (sample SAMEA2620666, study PRJEB7988) | marine metagenome | biome: marine biome (ENVO:00000447); feature: mesopelagic zone (ENVO:00000213); material: "saline water (ENVO:00002010), including plankton (ENVO:xxxxxxxx)" | depth 1000 m
CCATTTCCGGCTTCTTCTTGTCCGCGATGCGTTCCGCCGCCTCGTCGCCAAGCGCCTCCCGCACGGCGTCAAGGATATGGGCCTTGGTGACGCGCCCGAAATAGGCCCGAACGGTCGGCGTCCAATGCGCCGTCATGTCGAGCGCAACCGCCGTCGCCAACCTGTCCGCCGTTGCATGGGCGTGACGCTTGTTCTGCTCCCATGGCAGCTTGAGGGCGTTGACGGTCTGCGCGGCGCAATGGGCGAACAGCGCCATGACGCTGGCATGGTCCAGACCGGCGATGAAGCCCCAAAGATCGGCCACGTCGCGGGGCATGTCCGCCGCCCATCCGGCATGACGATCCGCCAGCGCCTTCGCCGCCGCCGTGTCCTCGATGCCGTCCGCATGTCCGCCAAGGCTGGCGCTGATCGGGCGGATTTCGAGGGCGTGGGCATCCCCTCCACCGCGATAGAAGGTCTGCGCGGCAAGGGCATGGATAACGGCGATCAAGGCCATGTCCGGCTGCTCGCCAAGGGCGAGACGCAAGGCAAGGGTGCGATGGGCGGTCAGGTCGCGGATGAGCGAGTCCGACAGGGGCTTGCCGTCTTCCTCCGCTTCCTCGTCCTCGGCGTCGAGCGCGGAAACGTGGTTCCCGTCCTCGTCATATTCGCCGTCTTCCCCGATGATTTCGCCATCGGCGTTGACGCGCACCCCGTCGATGATGGTGCCGCCGTCTGCGCTTTCGGCTTCCTCCGGCTCCGGGGCCTCGTCCTCGGCACGGATGAAACCGCGCTCGATGCGGGCTTCCCCATCATGGTTCAGAACCACGAAAACGCCGCCTCGCGTGATCTCGTCTGGATCGTAGGCATAGCGCAGCCCGTCGATCCGCTCGATCTCGGCTTCAAGCTCCGCAAGACGCTGATCCACTTCGGGCGGGAGGTCCGCATCTGCGTCCTGCCATTCCGCTGACAGGCGCTCAAGTTCCTCCTGCGCGGCTTCGTAGGCGGCTTCCTGTTCCTCGGAAAGCTCCACCGGCTGCGGATAGGTGCGGCGCATGCCGTGGGCGTGAGGCCAGTCGATATAGGCCGAAGCCCATTTCCACCCTTCTGCCTCCTGAACCTCGGCGGCGGTCCTTTCCAGCTTGTCCAGCGCAAGCCGGTCCAGCAGCGCGGCATCCTCGTAGAAGCCGCCGCGATCCTCGGTGAACAGGTCGCGGATGATGTTGCCGCCCGCCTCGGTATAGACTTCCGCGCCGACGAACACCGCCCGCCGATCCGAAGCCGCCACATTGCAGGCGGTCAGGTCGCGGCGGATGATCCACGGCTCGCGATTATGGGACAGGTTTTCAAAAACCTGCTCCTGCCGGTCGTGGTCGTCGGTGATGGCGAACGCCTGCAACTGGTCCATGGTCAGCCCGCCATCGCGGTAAACCTGAATCAGCTTGGGGCTGACAGCGCCGAGGCGAAGCCGCTGCTTCACCACATGCGCGGACTTACCGAACCGGGCCGCGATTTCCTCCGCGCCCCATCCGCGATTTTCCGAAAGCTCGCGGAAGCGTTCAAATTCATCGGCGGGATGCAGGTTCTCGCGGTTGACGTTCTCATCAAGGCTGATCTCTGCCGCGTCGTTCGCGGTGTCGATAACGCAGCGGATCGGCTCGGTCTTCTTGATCTCCTTGCGCTTGACGCGCAGAAGCTGCGCCAGCCTGCGGCCTTCTCCGACGCTGACCAGATAGAAGCCGGTTGGCTCCCCCTCCGCGTTCGCTTCCGGCTCCACCACAAGGTTTTGCAGCATCCCCTTGGCGGCGATGCTCGCCGCTTTCCCCTCGATAGACGCCTCGCTATGCGGGGTCTTGCGGGCATTCTTCGGGTGCTTCTTGAGCTTGTTGAGCGGGATGAAAACCGTTTCGCCATGTTCGGCAACGGTCGTGATCTGTGCATTGGTCGTCATGGTCTTTTTCCTCATTGGTCTGGGTTGGAGCGCAGCGCTGCGCTGCAACCCTGGCCGTCGCCGAGACCGGGGGGTGCAAGGCGCAAGGGCGGACGGGCGGAGGGGGATCACCCGGCCTGCACGAAGCGGATCGAAGTATGACGAAGGTGCGCAGCACATATCCGCGCGGAAGGCTGGGGATACCGCCCGTCCGCCCTTGTGCCGCGCCAGGGGGCAGCGCCCCCAAGCAACCCGCCCGGCCAGAGCGGAGCGGAGGCCGGGCACATGGGCCGGATCAAGATACGGAAGGCCGGAAAGCCGTAAGTCTTGACATCCTGATCGCCGCTTGAATTGCTGAGAGGCGCGAATAGAGTTGGAATGTTATCGGAATGATCGGAGGTTCAACTGTCGCGATGACAGAGAAGCGGAACCAGGAGATTTTGAAACGCCGTCGCGCTGGTGAGACGTTCTCCGCCTTGGCGGCAGATTTTGGTGTTTTCAGAGAACGAGCACGTCAGATTTTCGAGTGAGAGGAAAAGCGAGAAGCACGGCGACTTGAATTGGCCGAGGCCGATCGCCGACCGTCTTCCGGTTGAGGCCATACCTCGCCGCTAGCTCTTTGAGCGGAGCCTTCGATCGCTGTATTGCCGCTCGGATGGCGTGCGTAGTCGTGGCCCTGCCATGGAGTATCTGGCCCATAATCCCTCCTGGAATGCGGAGCCGGATTGACTGATTCCATCACACTCCGGGACTGAACACCTAGGTCGGCTGACGGCTTGGTGAAGTCGGCAGGATCAATCACCGCCTGCTGTAACCGACCGTCTTGCGTGGTCTCTACCGTGATCGCGAAGGGGCGCTTGTTCTCCGATCCCTGGCCTGCCTTGGCGCTGTTGCGCTCCCCGCCCAGATAGGCATCGTCCAGTTGCATCACGCCGCCGAGCATCCCGTCCTGCTTTCTGTTCCTCCATGGCCTGCATCAGCTTGTGCTTCATTCGCCAGGCTGCCTGATAGCTCGTGCCATTCCGGTTGGACGGCGATTTCCATGGCACTAGACGACCGGTTTATTTCTATGTATAGCTACACCCATGAACCTGACCAAAAAAGCTCAAGTTACCAGGCAACATATCCTCGACACGGGGTATCGGCTCGTGCTGCACAGGGGGTTCGCTGCAATGGGCCTGATGGAAATCCTCAAGGAATGTGGCATCCCTAAAGGGTCGTTCTATCACTACTTTGCGTCGAAGGAGGCCTTTGGCTGCGCGCTATTGCAACAGTACGTTGACGAATACATTGAAAAGCTTGCTCGCCTGCTCGCGGAGACAGGCAATGGACGTGAAAGTCTTATGCGGTACTGGAATGCCTGGATCGCCGATCCGACCAGTTCATCTGATTCGGCCAATCCGGTGCAAGGGTGGGCCGATGATTGTCTGGTGGTGAAGCTCGCCGCAGAGGTGGCTGACCTATCCGAAGACATGCGCCGCGTGCTCGATGCGGGCGTTCAACAGTTGCTGGCGAGAATTGCCGCATTGATCGACGAAGCCCGCGAAGACGGCTCAGTGCCCGATGGTGCGCCGTCACCTGCGCTGGCGCGAATGCTGTACCAGATGTGGCTGGGTGCCGCGCTACTCACCAAACTCAGCCAGAACAGGATGCCACTACATCAGGCCCTGATTGCCACGGAAACCCTGCTCGCCTGTGATCAAACGCCCCCAAATGTTCCGATCACGTAATTGATTCTAACCCATCGAAGGATGATTCTTATGAAGATCTTGTTCGTACTGACTTCCCATGACCAACTCGGTGATACTGGTCACAAGACCGGCTTCTGGCTCGAGGAATTCGCCGCTCCTTATTATGTGTTCAAGGACGCCGGTGCTCAGATCACCTTGGTATCCCCCAAGGGTGGCCAACCCCCGCTGGATCCAAAGAGCGATCTGCCCGAGTTCCAGACCGATTTGACCGCCCGCTTCAAGGCCGATCCTCAGGCGCAGGCGGAGCTGGCCAACACCGGAAAACTGGCCGAGGTGGCAGTGTCCGATTTCGATGCCGTGTTTTACCCCGGTGGCCATGGCCCGCTGTGGGATCTGACCAACGACCCGGTGTCGATAGCGTTGATCGAGACTCAGGATCGCGCGCGCAAGCCGCTCGGTCTGGTCTGCCACGCGCCGGGCGCGCTGACCAAGGCGCATCAGGCCGATGGTCGCCCCTTCGTTGCCGGTCGCAAGGTCACCGGATTCACCAATGGCGAGGAAGCGGCGGTCGAACTGACCGAGATCGTACCATTCCTGATCGAGGATGAATTCAAGCGCCAAGGTGGCCTTTACGAGAAGGGCCCGGACTGGCACCCGCATGTTGTCGTTGAGGGTCATCTGGTGACCGGCCAGAATCCGGCCAGTTCCGAAGGAGTCGCCCGCGCACTCCTCAGCCTACTCGGCTGAGGCCGGCCTGGCGTCGTGCCGACCGACCGGCGCTAACGCGCGCCAGTCGCTCTCCCTCTGCCAAAGCGATCCAGGCTGCTCTGCTGCCGCAGCGAGCCGTCATGGGCACATTCGTTCCTACCGGAGGCGGCTTGCCACCGGCTTCGGGATGGTCATTCACTCAGGAAATCCGCCATGAATACTTCAGATATTTCTGCCGCGCTGAACGCCAAGGTCGCGCGGATGAAACAGGCGCACCTGGCCGGTGGCCCGGCCAGCGCCGAATTGCGACGTGACCGTTTGCAACGTGCCGCGGAACTGCTGATCACACACCACGATGAACTGGCTGATGCCATCAGCGCCGACTACGGACATCGTAGCCCTTACCAAAGCCTGCTGGCGGACGTGCTGTCGTCGGTTGCTGCACTTCGCCATGCCAGCGAGCATCTGGAAACTTGGATGCAGCCGGGTGAGCAAGATGCTCCCGGCCCTGGGATGCAAGCGCGCGTACAATATCAGCCGTTAGGCGTAGTGGGCATCATTAGCCCCTGGAATTTCCCGATCAACCTGGCGTTCAGCCCTCTGGCGGGCGTCTTTTCAGCAGGCAATCGTGCGCTGCTTAAGCCCTCGGAGTTGACGCCCCGCACATCCGAACTGCTGGCACAACTCGTCGCACGCTACTTCGACCCACTGGAACTGGAGGTGGTGCTGGGCGATGCCGAAACGGGCCAGGCGTTCAGCGCGTTGCCGTTCGATCATCTGATCTTCACCGGTAGTACGGCCGTGGGTCGCCACGTCATGAGGGCGGCCGCTGAAAACCTGGTCCCGGTGACGCTGGAGCTGGGCGGGAAGTCACCCGTTTTCATTGACACGGATGCTGACATAGCTACCGCCGCTGCGCGTGTACTGACGGTCAAGACCTTCAACGTCGGTCAGATCTGCATCGCGCCGGATTATGTGCTTCTGCCAGAAACGGCGCGCGACGCTTTCGTGGAGCACGCTCGTACCTTTGTCGCCCGCACATTGCCGACGCTGCATGACAACCCGGACTACACCTCCATCGTCAGCGACCGCCACTACCGCCGCCTGATCGGCCTGCTGGACGACGCCCGCGCCAGGGGTGCCAGCGTGGTAGGGCTGGAGCCTGCGGGTGAACCGCATACTGACGCACGCACGCGCAAGCTCGCCCCGACCCTGGTGCTCAATCCGCAGGAAGACATGCAGGTGATGCAGGAAGAAATCTTCGGCCCTGTCCTGCCGGTGCTGACCTACCATGACCCGCAGCAGGCGCTTGATTACATCAACGCGCATCCGCGCCCGCTCGCGGCCTATTACTTCGGCAATGACCCGGCAAAGCAGCAAGCGTTTCTCGAAAGCACGACTTCCGGCGCGGCGGTCATCAACGATGTGATGACGCATGCCGTGGTCGAGAGCGTGCCCTTCGGCGGCGTGGGTCCGTCTGGCATAGGAGCGTACCACGGCATTCACGGCTTCCGACGTTTCAGCCACGCCAAGGCGGTGGTGGTGCAAAGTGCCGATGGCGCGTCCAATCTTCGCTTGCGCGCGCCATATGCCGATGCGCTGGCGCAAGCGCGGGCCCTGCTCGCTGGCAAGGCATAACGCACTCGCTTTGTGTCGTCGTTCTCGTTCAACAGGAGCCAATCATGAAGATTTTCTACAAAACCCGCGCTACCGCCACCGGCGGCCGTTCCGGCCGTACCGCGCTGGACGACGGCAGCCTCGCACTGGACATGGCCATGCCCGGCTCCGGCAAGACCGGAGCCAACCCCGAGCAGCTTTTTGCGATGGGCTACGCCGCCTGCTTCGACAACGCATTGCCCGTGGCCGCCAAGCAATTGGGACTGGCGCCGACCGCCACACGCACCTCGGTGGAAGTGGGCATTGGCCAGACCGCCGCCGGCGGTTACGCGCTGGACGTGGACTTGCATGTGGAAGTCCATGGACTGGACCAATCGGCCGCACGCAAGCTGGTGGAAGCCACCCACCAGGTGTGCCCGTATTCAAATGCCACGCGCGGCAACATCGAGGTGCGCCTGCACGTATCCGTAGCCTGAACAGGAGAAAACCAGCATGCGCAGCGCCATCCATACTGCATTCGGCGAACCCGCCGAAGTCCTCGAACTCGGCGACCGTCCGATACCGCAACCCGGACCAGGCGAAGTCCGCGTCAAGACCACGCTTGCGCCGATTCACAACCACGACCTGTGGACGATCCGGGGCCGCTACGGCTATAGGCCGGACCTCCCCGCAATTGGCGGCAGCGAGGCGGTTGGCATCGTAGATGCGCTTGGCGATGACGTCGAAGGCGTCTCCAACGGCCAGCGGGTAGCTGTTGCTTCGGTGCATGGCACCTGGGCAGAATATTTCCTTGCCCCCGCACGGCTGCTGGTACCGATGCCGGAAGCCATCCCGGACGAAACCGCGGCGCAGCTCATTGCCATGCCCCTGAGCGCGTTGATGCTGCTGGAGTTCCTCGAGGTCGACCAGGGTCAGTGGATCGTCCAGAACGCGGCCAATGGTGCGGTCGGCAAAACCTTGGCGATGCTGGCCGCCGCGCGTGGAATAAATGTGCTCAATCTGGTGCGCCGTGATGCTGGTGTGGATGAACTGGCGGCCCTGGGCATTGATCATGTCGTTTCCACCGCGCAGCCCGAGTGGCAGGAAATTGCCCGCGCCATTCTTGGCTCCGGGCTGGCGCGCGCGGGAATCGATTCCATTGGTGGCGCCGCCAGCGCGGCGTTGTTGGGATTGCTGGGCGAAGGCGGGACACTCGTTTCCTTCGGCACGATGGCTGGAGAGCCGATGCAAATCGACTCCGGCTCGCTCATCTTCAAGCAGGCCACGGTCAAGGGCTTCTGGGGCAGCAAGGTTAGCCTGGCCATGTCGGCGGACGACAAACGTCGCCTGGTGGGTGAACTCTTGCAGCGTACGCTGGCCGGTGAGCTGCTGCTGCCAGTGGAGGCCGTCTACGACCTCGCCGATGCCGCCCAGGCCGCTGCGGCCAGCTTGCAGCCGGCCCGTAAAGGCAAGGTCTTGCTGAGGCCGTAAGCGAGTTGAGGGCCGGGAAGTGCAAAAGAGTGGATCTGAGGCAACGCTGGTCAAGCCGCTGTCGTAGCCCAGTTCTGGAGTGCGCCCCTGCGGGTAGACAGGATCAGGCTACGGATTTGACTGTGAGCCGGGCGTGTTGATCCTCGAACTGCTGCGGACTGAGATAGCCGAGCGCAGAGTGCAATCGGCTGGCGTTGTAGCCCTGATCGATGAAGCGCGTAAGGTCGGCAGTGATGTCTTCGAAAATCTCGTAGGCCATCGGATAGACAGCCCCGACCTTGAGCGTTTCACGAAGCTCTCGGCCTTGGCGTTATCCTACGGATGGGACTATCAGTAATTTTGTGCGCGGGGCCGGTTATCGTCATCAGATGACGAACCGTTCGCCGAAGATCACGGCGAACTGGGTTTTTGCCTCCGACCACTCGCGCGGCGGCCGTTTCCATTCCTCGGCCGCCTTGTTGAGGACGGAGGTATAGTAGCTTCATCGCGGCATCGTCACCGGGGAGGTGGCCGCGGGTTCGCACGGCACGGCGCAGCTTCGAGTTGAGCGCCTCGATCGCGTTGGTAACCGGTATGAGGATGCCGGTGCCAATGTTCCTGCTGCGACTCGCGAGTTGTGGCGTATGGTGCGACCATCCGGGACAGAGGCACCGGGAGCACGAATGTGCGGGCAGGCCGATGTATAGGATGAGCTTCGAGCTCGAGTTAGTAGCTGGCCGCCTCTGCGACTCGCCCGGTTGCGCCGAGAGCGCGGATCCGTAGGTGTCGTGTCGCCCGCCGCTCCCGTCATTGTGCTGACAGGAGGAACCAATGCGACGGGTTGTTGGAATGGACATCCACCGAACGTTTGGCGAGGTGGTGATTTGGGAAGACGGAAAGCTTCGGCACGCGGGTCGGGTCGATATGACCAGAACGGGGCTGGAGGGGTTTTGCAAAAAGCTGCAGGCGACCGACGAGGTCGTGATCGAGGCGACTGGCAACTGCATGGCGGTGTCCCGTGTGCTGTCGCCGTTCGTGGCTCGGGTGGTGATTGCCAATCCGGTCCAGGTGAAGGCGATCGCGCATGCGCATGTAAAGACCGACAAGGTCGACGCAGGCACCTTGGCGAGCTTGTATGCGGCCGGCTATCTGCCGGAGATCTGGACGCCTGATGCCGCGACGGAGCGCAAGCGGCGGCTCGTTGCGCGCCGGTATCAGATCGTGCGGCACCGGACGCGGATCAAGAACGAGGTGCACGCCATCCTGCATGCGCATCTGATCCCGCTCTGTCCGCACGCCGACCTGTTCAGCAAGGTCGGGCGTGGCTGGCTCGAACGACAGCCGGTACCCGATGACGAGCGGGTCGCGATCGAGCGTCATGTCCGCGAGCTGGACCGGATGGGCGAAGACCTCGCCGCCCTCGACAAGGAAATCGCCGGCGAGGCGCTCGATGACGCTGACGTCGCGCGGCTGATTTCGATCACGGGCGTCAATCTGACGGTCGCGACCGGGCTTGTCGCTGCGATCGGCGACATCAGGCGCTTCGCGAGCCCCCAGAAGCTCGTGAGCTATTTCGGCCTCAACCCGCGGGTACGCCAGTCCGGTCTTGGCGCGGCTCATCACGGCCGCATCAGCAAATCCGGACGCAGCCACGCACGTGCGATGCTGGTCGAAGCGGCTTGGGCGGCGGCAAAAGCGCCGGGTCCGCTGCATGCCTTCTTCGTGCGGATCAGGGCGAAACGTGGGCACCAGATCGCCGCTGTCGCGCTCGCCCGCAAGCTCACCGTGCTCTGCTGGCATCTGTTGACCAAGCAGACCGATTACCGGTGGGCACGTCCAGCGCTGGTCGCGACGAAACGACGCGCTATGGAACTGCGCTCAGGCCAACCTCAGAAGAAGGGCAACAAGCCAGGTCCGGCACATGCCTACAACGTCAAGGCGCTTCGAGATCAGGAAATGGATGTCGCTCGACACGCCGAGCAGGCCTACGAGCACTTCGTTGCACAATGGAAGACCAGGCCGAAGGTGCGCGGACGCTCCAAACCGGAAGGACTGTCATGAGGCGGCCTGGTGGAACCTGCATCCGATGTTCCGCTCTTCGCCACGGAGTCGCCCGCGCAGGAGATCCATAGCACATTTTTCGCCTGGAGGTCTTGTCGATCTCATCCGTGGTGTAGATGATCCGGCGCACGCCTTGCGGGAAGTTGAAGAACGGGATCACCTGGTCCCAGTGACGCCGCCAGCTCTGGGCGATCGCCGGATGCCGCTTGCCCCAATGGCCGGCCTCGAACGCGTCGAGCGCCGCCAGGCCGGTCTCGGCCGTCTCGGCACGATAGACAGCGCGCAGCGCGCTCGCGATCGGCTTGCGTTCCTTCCATGACGCAAAGCTCATGCTGTTCCTGAGCAGGTGGCCAGCGGCCGGGCTACGAATTAGCCCTGCGTGCTGTGTCGGTTTGTCTCCATCGCCAGAGCAAGCAACTTGACGATCGCGGGATCGCGATTTCCGGGCAACCAGACGGCCGAGAAGGCGATGGCGTCAGGCTCGTCGTGGACCGGCAGGAAGACGACGTTCGCCATGTTGAAGGCTGCGCCTTCCTCGGCGAAGAGCGAGACACCATGCCCGGCTGCGATCATCGACAAGAGTGCGCTGCGGCCCACATCGACGCGGCGGATTGCCGGTGTCGGCCATTTTCCGGCGGAGCGTAGCAGGATCAGATCGAGAACCTGCGGTCCTGTGCCGCTATAGCGGATGAGAAATGTTTCCTGTGCAAGTTGCCGCCATCCCACTTCCGATAGTGCTGCCAGCGGATGCCCGGCCGACAGGGCGACCATCAGACGGTCGCGCCAGATTACTCGGGAGCTGAGGTCGTGGATTTCGTGGGTGCAGGCCATGAAGGCGAGATCCAGCCTGCTTTCACGCAACATGATCTGGGCTTCGCGCGCCGTGCATTCGGCGATGTCCAGGCGAATGCACGGATGCTCGGTGTGGAAATGCTCGAACAGACGGTCGAGGAAGCAACCCGGCGTGAGGGCATGGACCCCGATGCGTAGGTTGCCTTCCTCGCCGCGCGCCTGCATCCCGGCTGTAATAATTGCGAAGTCGATTATACCGAGGGCATCACTGATCTGATCGACAAAATGGCGACCTGCTTCGGTCAGCCGGACGCCGCGCGTGTTGCGATCGAAAAGAACGACGCCAAGGTCTTCCTCAAGCGCCCTGATCCGCTGGCTGACACTCGACTGGCTGGTGCTGAGCATTCGCGCTGCGCGATGGAAGCTGAGATACTCGGCTACGGCCAATGTCTGGATCAGGGCGACCATTGGAAAGCGCCCGCAACGCAAAAGCGTATGCTCGATCGTCGTCGGCTGCTTTACGCTACCCCGCTTATGAACTTGCCGGCGACGCATGGGTCATGGCCCAATCGCCGCCGCCGGGAAATGGGGAAGAACGTGCTCGGCCAACTCGTCGAGCACTTCATCCATTGGTCGCCGGAGTGGTTTGAGATTAAGGGCGACATGGGAGACACCTTCGTCCTGTTGCCGTTTCCATAGTTCAACCAGCGCGCGGCGACCGATGCGGATGCCTCGCACGAACTGCAACGAGGCATTGGGGTCAGAGTCGAGATCGAAGAAGGTGCCATATCCGTAAGAGCCCGACTCATAATTCGAGTTTTGCGATACGGCGTGTCAT
>CEOS01133833.1_pt1 | contig 11051 bp, 10 predicted proteins | sample 530601 | NCBI WGS metagenome assembly CEOS01 (sample SAMEA2620666, study PRJEB7988) | marine metagenome | biome: marine biome (ENVO:00000447); feature: mesopelagic zone (ENVO:00000213); material: "saline water (ENVO:00002010), including plankton (ENVO:xxxxxxxx)" | depth 1000 m
CGAGGAAGTGCCGCTGGGCGAGGATTGCCGCGACTGGGCGCAGAAACTGTCCGACCACGAACGCAACCTGTTGACGCAGATCTTTCGCTTCTTCACCCAGGCGGATGTCGAGGTGCAGGACTGCTATCACGAGAAATACGGCCGCGTCTTCAAACCGACCGAGGTGAAGATGATGCTCACGGCCTTCTCCAACATGGAGACGGTGCATATCGCGGCCTATTCGCACCTGCTCGACACCATCGGCATGCCCGAGAGCGAGTACGGCATGTTCCTCGAATATTCCGAGCTGAAGGACAAGCACGACTATCTTCAGATGTTCGGCGTCGACACGGACGAGGATATCGCCCGCACGCTCGCCATGTTCGGCGGCTTTACCGAAGGGCTGCAGCTGTTCGGCAGCTTTGCGATGCTGATGAACTTCCCGCGCTTCAACAAGATGAAGGGCATGGGCCAGATCGTCGCATGGTCCGTGCGTGACGAGACCTTGCACTGCGAAGGCATCATGCGCCTGTTCCACGCCTTCTGCGCCGAACGCGGCTGCCTGACCAAGGCGGTGAAGGAAGACATCGTCGACATCTGTCAAAAGACGGTGCGGCTGGAAGACGCGTTCATCGACCTTGCGTTCGAGCAAGGGCCGGTTCCGGGGATGAGCGCCAAGGAGATCAAGAAATACATCCGCTATATCGCGGACTGGCGCCTGGGCCAGCTGGGCCTGCCCGCGGTCTACATGCAGGAAGAGCACCCGCTGCCGTGGCTCTCCCCGCTGCTCAACGGCGTCGAGCACGCCAATTTCTTCGAGACCCGCGCGACGGAGTATTCGAAGGGCGCAACCAAGGGCGACTGGAACACCGTCTGGGCCAACTTCGACAACCGCCGGAAAGCGGCGAAGGGCGACGGCGCCAACGATCTGATCGAGAGCGACGGTCCGGGGCTGTTCGGGGATTCTGAAGCGGCGGAGTGATGTAGAGGGCCAAATACATGCCCATAGGTAATTATGATCCGCGAGTTGTCGCAAACTACATTGTAAAAAAAGCTGGAAGGCCGGTTAGGCAAATTGCTCTGCAGAAGCTCCTATACTTCTCTCATGGTCTCTTTTTGGTGAGGCATAAAGAGCCCTTAGTAAAAGGAAGCTTTGAAGCATGGCATTATGGGCCAGTCCATCCAGCGATATACCAGTCTTTCAAAAAGTACGGCAGTAATCCTATTAGTGAATTTGCCCAGTCTAAGGATCTGCGAACAGGTGAGATGAAGCCTCTGCCGGAGTTAGAAGACCCCGAAGTCATGCGAGTTGTCGATACGGTACTGCATGCATTTGGAGATTTGACAGATGGACAGTTGGTAGACCTCTCTCATGCGCCAGCCGGTCCTTGGGATGTGATTAAGCAACGAGCCAAGAACGAGCGAATGGTTGGTCTGCGAATAAGTAACGAATTGATCGCTCAACGGTTTGGGAAACACAAATTATCGACGTGCACACTCACTAGTTCTGGAGATGTTTACGATGGCAAAGATGCGCCAATTGCCTATCACGGATTTGGCTAGGGTATCTGTTCTCGAAAGGTCGCTACGTCGGCCTGCTCTTGAGCAGGTTAAAGAGGGTGGCGGGCGCGGCAGTTACCGCCCTACGCGAAAGACTCTTGGCGACATCGTTAATCGGCAACCAGGCGTATTCTCGCTTCCACGCCCATCGTGGGTAGTTATCTCTTCCGAAGTTAAGAAGCTTTCAAAGAACGAAGTTGAAGAAAAGATGAATCTCCGCTCTGCGCGAGCCATCTTTGACTACTGCGAAGTTGAAGGTGTCGAAGCTCGTGAGCTTGAAGCCTTTCCGCTTTCCTTCAGCATTGGATTGAAGCTTACCTGTTGGTCACCTGCATTGTTTGTCTATCCGGATCGGATCGCCATTCCGTTCTTTGACATGCGCAGGACATACGCTCTCACTCCTGATGCCGCACGCTTCATGATGAGCGTCATGCATATCGCATTGAGGGAGAGTAACCCGGACTATGAGAACGTAGAACTCGAGATACTCCGGTTGACGAACACCGATGCTCGGACTGTTCACTCGATACAGAAGATTCCCGGCTCGCTCTATTCGTACGAGCAACTGGAGGAGATGGTCTGGGAAACACAGAGCTTGTGGGTCGATATCCAGACGGAACGGCAAGATCGACGCCGCCGTAGCGGTGACAAGTGGGGAGAGGGCGACCTGTTCGCTTAATTATTTTCCTACACCCCCACACCCTGCCATAGCGGACGCTGGCTCCTTCCCATCGTCGTCCCTCGCAGTCACATGCGTTTTTCCCGCACCCCGCGCGTGTCACTTTTCGCCTGAAACCCGCCCATTTCCGCCGCGTGAGGCTGGGTGACAGCCCCTGTAGGACGTGTCACCTTTGTCACTTTTCGCAGGGAATTGATCAGCCCCGCCGCACCAGCAGCGGGATCAGCGCGAAGAGGATCTGGCCCGCAAGCCCCGCCAGACCGGCAGGGGTGGACATCGCGGCCGGCCAGCCTGCCACGCCCTGTCCGGTCAGCAGGAAGCCCAGCGCCGCTTCGGCCAGCATCAGCAGCACGAAGGCGAACCCGCCCATCGCCAGCGCCTGAGCGGCGGTAAGGACCTGCCCCGCCAGCATCCGCCGCCGGATCAGCCAGCGCGCCACCAGCCAGCTTGCCCCCAGCATCACCGGCAGTTCCACCAGCACGGCGGGCAGCGCGCCCAGCGCCCCGGTCAGCCACAGGGCGCGCACTGTCCCCAGCACGAAGCCCAGCGCAAAGATCGCCGCGAAATAGAAAGCGCCCGCCTTGAGCGCGCCCGGCCATCCCCGCAAGGACCAATCCCCCCGATCAATCGTCAATCGGAAACGGCGGGATCGGCTCCAGACGGTCGAATTCCTCGCCGTAAGGTTCGTGGCCCAGTTCGGGCCAGTCGATCGGCTCGGGCGGCACGTCGGTGTCGGGCAGGCGGTCCAGCAGATTGCGGATCAGCGTCAGCCGCCCCCGCTTCTGGTCGTTGAAGTCCACCATCGTCCACGGCGCCCAGCCGCTATGCGTCTCGGCAAAGATCGCCTCGCGCGCCGCGGTATAGTCGCGGTATTTCGAACGCGCCTCGATATCAGTGGGTGACAGCTTCCAGCGTTTCAGCGGGTCTTCCAGCCGTTCCCTGAACCGCTCTTCCTGATGCGCCTGATCGCAGGACAGCCAGTATTTGAACAGGCGGATCCCGTCGTCGACCAGCATCTTCTCGAACACCGGGGCCTCTCGCAGGAACTTGGCCACCTGATCCTCGCTGGCCCAGCCCATGACGCGCTCGACCCCGGCGCGATTGTACCAGCTGCGGTCGAACAGCACGATCTCGCCCGCCGTGGGCAGGTGTTTCACATAGCGCTGGAAATACCACTGGCCCTGCTCGTCCTCCGACGGCTTGGTCAGCGCGGCGATCCGGCACTGCCGCGGGTCGAGGCAGCCCGCAATCGCCTTGATCGCACCGCCCTTGCCCGCGGTGTCGCGCCCCTCGAAGATCACCACGATCCGCTCGCCCTTGGCCCGCGCCCATCGCGCCATGCCGACAAGCTCGTGCTCAAGCTCTTCCAGAGCGTCGTAATAATCGGATTTCTTGATGTCGCCCATGGTCGCCGCCCGTCATCGCCAAAACACGCAGTCTAGGCGACCGCCGCAAAGGCTCAACCGGGATTATCATGGAAGGAGAAAGCGAAATCGGCCGGACGGCGCCGCACTGGGGGGAGGGGGAATGCGTGCGGGCCATCCGGCCTTTCATCGTCCGGCTTTGGCTGCGTAGGCCTCTGCCGGGTCGCTTTCGAATATGGCGGCCTTTTTGTCGGAGAAAAGGCTGAAAGCGGCCAATGGTTGCGCTCTATCGCCGGTTTGAGAGTGTTCATCCGGGGTTTATCGCAGGTTCACCTGGCAGCAACACGCCAGACATGTTCGGGGCGCAAACACGGTGGGGCGGGGCGCTCGGCCCTTGCGATTCGCCCCGCTTTCCCGCAAGTGCCGCGGCATGGATACCATGATCGCCGACACGCTGCGCGAGGCAGCCGCAAGCTCCAAGGCCTGGCCCTTTCAAGAGGCGCAGAGGCTGGCCAAACGCTATCCCGGCGGGAAGCGCGATGCCGATGGCAATCTGGTGCCGGTGCTGTTCGAAACCGGCTATGGCCCCAGCGGCCTGCCGCATATCGGCACGTTTCAGGAAGTGCTGCGCACCACTTTCGTGCGCCGCGCCTATGAAGTGCTGACCGGCGGCCACCCGACAAGGCTGGTCGCGTTCAGCGACGACATGGACGGCCTGCGCAAGGTGCCCGACAACGTGCCGAACAAGGAGATGCTGACCAAGCATCTGGGCATGCCGCTGAGCCGTATACCCGATCCGTTCGGCAGCAATGACAGTTTTGGCGGGCGCAACAATGCGATGCTGCGCGAATTTCTGGACCGCTTCGGCTTCGACTACGAATTCGTGGCGGCGAGCGAGCGGTACAACAGCGGCGGGTTCGACGAAGCGCTGAAGAACGTGCTGCGCAACTTCGACGCGATCATGGCGGTGATGCTGCCCACCCTGCGCGAGGAACGCCGCGCGACTTATTCGCCGGTGCTGCCGGTCAGCCCCACCACGGGCGAGGTACTGCAGGTCCCGGTCGAGGTGGTGGATGCCGAAGCAGGCACGATCCGCTTCACCGACAGCGACGGCCAGCAAGTCACGCAGTCGATCCTTGGCGGCAAGTCCAAGCTGCAGTGGAAGGTCGACTGGGCAATGCGCTGGGTCGCGCTGGGCGTGGATTACGAGATGTGCGGCAAGGATCTGACCGACAGCGTCACCCAGTCGGGCAAGATCGCGAAGATCCTGGGCGGGCGGAAGCCCGAGGGGATGATCTACGAGCTGTTCCTGGATGCGAATGGCGAGAAGATCTCCAAGTCCAAGGGCAACGGGCTGACGATCGAGGAATGGCTGCAATACGGCACGGAGGAGAGCCTCGGCCACTACCTCTACGCCAATCCCAAGAGCGCCAAGCAATTGCACGCAGGCGTCATCCCGCGCGCGGTCGACGAATACTGGCAGTTCCGCGAAAAGCTGCCCGAACAGCCGGTGGAGCAGCAGCTGGGCAATCCGGCATGGCACCTGCTGGGCGCGAATGGCGGGCATGGTCAGGACGGCCTGCCGCCGGGTGCGGGGGACAGCCTGCCGGTCACCTATGGCTTGCTGCTGAACCTAGTCGGTCTGCCGGGCATCGGTACGAAAGAAATCATCTGGAGTTACCTTCGTCAGTATCAACCGGGTCTTACGCCAGAGACGCATCCAGAACTTGACAGGTTGGTAACCTCGGCTGTGAACTATGGCTGTCAGTTTGTTGTCCCCACACTGCAACGCCGCGGGCCCGAGGCGAACGAAGCGGCGGCGCTGAAAGCTCTGGACGAGACGCTGGCCGGTTTCGCCGACGACATACCGGCAGAGGACCTGCAGACCGCGGTGTACGAGATCGGCAAGCGCGAGGAATTTGGTTTCGGCAATCTGCGCGACTGGTTCAAGGCGCTTTACGAGACGCTGCTGGGATCGTCGCAGGGGCCGCGCATGGGCAGCTTCATCGCGCTTTACGGCGTCGCCAACACCCGCCGCCTGATCGCCGAGGCGCTGGAGCGCGCGTGACCGGCACGCGCATCACCGGCGAACCGCCCAGCGCCTCCGATCTGGAGGCGCTGGCGATGGCCGCGATGGCGCGCCTGCCCGATGCGTTCAAGCCCCATGTCGAAGGCGTGGTCGTCCAGATCGCCGACTTCGCCGAGGACGAGGTCCTGCGCGAATTGGGGATCGAGAATCCGTGGGAGCTGACCGGCCTCTATCACGGCCGCCCGCTGGACCAGCAATCCATCTGGGACAGCGGTGACATGCCGCCCGTCGTCACGCTGTTCCGCCTGCCGCTGCTGGCGGAATGGGTGGAATCGGGCGGCAGGCTGGATGCGCTGATCTTTCATGTCGTGGTGCATGAGATTGGGCATCATTTCGGGCTGTCAGACGACGACATGCATGCGCTGGAGGATGGGGCGGGGGATTGAGGCGGGATGTCAGCAGACGACCGATAACGGACATTCAGTTAGCCTCGACCCCTTATGTCTCGCCAATATTCAGCTTCGACATCGGCATCGATTTCGACTGGTATCGAGCTGTTATGCAGCCTGTCCGCACCGTCTTTCCGAGGACCTGAAATCCAGAAGTGATCACCGTTGTCGTCAGCAACATGATTGTATTTGTAGCCGCTACCCACCTTACTGAAGGTTCGGCCGTCATAGTGCACCGACCGACCTGACTTAGAAAACGTCACACGACCAATCCGAGCAGGTCCGTCCAGACCTTCAGACTTGTTTTCAATATACATGATGCGAGTTTTCGGGATAGGCATGCTCACAACTTTAGCGAAAGTGGCGGCACGAGCAACGTCAGCTTTCCTCCCCATTCCGGTCATAAGCCCACGAAGTCCCAACGCCCGATAGCCGCAGCAGGCGCGCCAGAGCCGCGGCTGTCACGTCGAACGACTTGCGGCGGGCCTGATTGCCCTTGCAGCCGCCGACCGAGGCGCCGCCTCAGGCGCATTAGCGCTGCGCTCGCTGCGCGATGCTCGCGCTACTGCGCGGGCGGCCGCCCCTCAATACCAACGCCGCCCGCGATACCAGCGGGTCACGACATATTTCACGCCCTTCACCACGGGCGTTCCGGCGTGCAGCGTGTCCATGTTGGGCTTGCCGTTCGCCAGCACATTGCTCCACATAATCAGCGTGCCCGGCTGCGGGGGGACAGAGATGTCGACCTTGGGGAAGTCGGTGTTCCCGCCTTCCTCGACCTCGTTCAGATAGACCATGAGCGTCCAGGCGCGCTGGCCGCCGCTGGCGACGTCGCCTTTCCAGTATTCCTGGCTGGTGTCGAACCAGTCGTGATGCGGCTTGAATTCCTGCCCCACCTCATAGCGCTGGCCCTGCAAGGTCTCGCCAAACTGCTCGTCGACGCCCAGCAGGTCGTCCATGCGGCGGTGCAGGCTGCGCACGAAGGGATCGTTATGGTTGAGATCGCCCGAAAAGCTGGTGCGCGCCTGCCGTCCATAATCCACCTCGAAGACCGGCGAAGGACGCGCGCACATGTCGATCATGCCCATCAGCCGTTCGCATTCCTCTGCCGAGAAGAATTCGGGAATGCCGAACAATTGCAGCCCGTCGTCGCACAGCACCTGCACGCTGTCATCCGCGCGGACGCGGGCCAGCGTCGCGGCGTTCATGTCCTGCAATTGCTTGCGATTGGTCTCGTCGATCCGTGCGACTTTCGCCATGGTCCTGTCCTGCGGGCGCGATAAGATATTATGCGCTGCTAAAGCACAGGCGCGGCGGCGCGATCAATGCAAAAGCAAAGGCCCCCGCCGCCAGACGGGGGCCTCGCTTCCGGCTGGCCCCACCTTACGGTAGAGGTCTGCCACCCTGGGCCTACCAGAAGAAATCGTAGATCACGTCCACGACCTGTCCGCTGTACATATCGACCAGCAATACGTCGTCGTAGTACCGCACCCAGCGATAGGGTCCGTATACTTCGGGCAAGCGATAGCGCCACGGATCGTTGATCCAGTACCGCGAGCCGTAGAACAGCGATCCCAGTGTGAAGCCGACGCTTATCCGGCGATAGCTCCAGTTACGGTAAGGGACGTAATACGCACCGGCGCGATATAGGTTCCGGTTGTGGGACCGGTAACGATACCAGTCATAGCGGTTGTTGCCGCGCCAGCCACGATCCCAGCGACGGTGGTCGCGGCGCTGGTCGCGATAGTCGTGACGCCAGCGATTGTCGCCGTAACGCCGACCATCATTGCGCCAGCGGTCGCCGTCCCGCCTGTAGTCGCGATAACGGTCCCGGTCCCTGTCGCGATGCCTGTCGCGATCGCCGTCCCAATGGCGTCCATCGCGCTGGTCGCGGTTCCAGTTGCGTCCGTCGCGCTGATCGCGGTCGCGGTTCCAGTCGCGCTGATCCCGGTCGCGGTCCCGATCGCGGTCGCGGTTTCCATTCCGGTCGCCGCGGTCGGCATAGCTGCGGTTGCGCTCACGGTCGGCATAGCTGCGGTTGCGGTCGCCATCGCCCCGCGCGGGTGCATTCACCGCCGGATTATTGGCTTGGGGTGCACGCCACGGACTAGCTTGCGAGCGGTTGGCCGAAGGGTTGGATCGCATGGCCGTCCGATCGGGGCGTTCGCTGCGTGAAGCGCGCGGCGTATCGGCGCGGCGTGTAGGACGCGGCTGCGACCGCGGTTCGCTTCGGCGGCTGGCCGAAGGGTTCTGCGCCTTGCGCTGGGCACGGGCCCACGGGCCGTTACCGCGTACTTGCGGATCGGCCAGGCTGGCCGAGGGCGTCATCGGGGGCGCCGTCAACGGGACAGATGTCTGTGTGGCAGCGGCGGCCTGCAGCGCGGTGCGGGTATCCGCGGCCTGCGCGACCGGCGCACCGGCAAGCATGGTCGTCGCCAGTGCCAGACCGGTCAGCCTCTTTAAGCTCTCAACCCTAATCATGGCATTCTCCGATATTGTGAACGCGGAGGGTTTTGGCTGTGACAAGACCTCGCGCCGTTGCGTCATGAATGCTGTCCTACATGTAACCGTCTGTCGCAAATCTGAACCGGTCCGCAGTCATTCATTAATATTGCCATTTTTCTGAACGTCGGTGCTGCCTTGGTTGTTGGCCCTGTTTTCGGGGGTGGACGACTCGCGATGCGGCCCATAGGTGGCCCCAATGTTGCGCAATCGGCCATCCGGTCGCCTCCTGCCGGACCATGTTTCAGAACTGCTGATCGGCCGCCGCGAATGGGGGCGCCGTGTCGCGACGCTGATCGGCGCGGTGATGGTCGGCATTATCGCCATCCTGTTTGCGCGCGCGGCGGATGCGGCGCATCTGCTGTTCCTGCAGGTGCGTGGGATCAACCCCTATATTCCGCTGGTGATGACACCGGCGATCTTCGTCGGGATCACGCTGCTGCAATCCCGGCTTGCCCCCGAAGCGCGCGGATCGGGTATTCCGCAGGTCATCGCCGCAAGCCGGCAGCCGCGCGGGCGGGCGGCGCGGGCGCTGGTGTCGATGCGGTCGGCGGTTGGCAAGATTGTCCTGACGCTGGGCGCACTGGCGGGCGGCGGCGCGGTGGGACGCGAGGGGCCCACGGTGCAGCTGGGCGCGGCGATCATGGTCGCGGTGCACCGCATGTTGCGCGTGCCGATGACGCCGGGCGTGCTGATCGCGGGCGGCGCCGCGGGCGTTGCGGCGGCCTTCAACACGCCGCTGGCAGGGATCGCCTTTGCTATCGAGGAACTGGCCGTCGCCTATGAACAGCGGGTTGCGGTGCTGGTGATGGGCGCGGTGATGATCGCGGGCCTGACTGCGCAGGGGCTGGCGGGCAATTACGTCTATTTCGGCCAGATGGGCGGCGGGCTTTCGATCGGCACGGTTCTGATCGCAGCGCCGCTGGCGGGTATTGTTGGCGGCGTGCTGGGCGGATTGTTCACCCGCGCCATGCTGGCCATGCGCGGTCCGGGTTCGGCGCTGGCCGCAAGGCTGAAGGCGCGGCCCGTGCTGACGGCGCTGATCTGTGGGATTGTCGTGGCGCTGCTGGGTCTGGCGAGCGGAGGTCTGACGGCAGGCACCGGATATGAACCGACCCGCGCCATGCTGGAGGGTGAGGGCGGTCCATTATGGTATGGCCCCGCCAAGTTCGCGGCGACGCTTGCCACCAGCGCCAGCGGGATCGCGGGCGGCATCTTCGCGCCTTCGCTGGCGGTGGGTGCGGGCTTTGGCGAATTGATGACCCCGCTGTTCCCGACCGAGCGGGCGGGGCTGATCGTGCTGCTGGGGATGGCAGGCTATTTCACCGGCGTGGTGCGCGCGCCGCTGACCGCGGTGATCATCCTGAGCGAGGCGACCGGCAGCAGCCATGCGATCCTACCGCTGTTCGCGACCGCGCTGATCGGAGACTGGGCAGGTTCGATGGTATGCCGCAAGCGGCTCTACCACGAGCTGGCGCGCGATTTCCTGCCGCGTTCGGTTCTGTCCAAGGCCGAGGGCAAGACGAAGCGGGGCGAGCCCGCCGCCTAGCGCCTTTCGAAGCTGGCGAAGCCTTCGGATTCGACGTCCTCGCGCTCGATGCGGTCGACCCGGGCGCGGGGCGGGCCGTCCTGCATGGCCGCGATCATGCGGTCGATGACGGCGTCCTCACCCTCCAGCCATGCCTCGACCGTGTCGTCGGGCAGGTTGCGGACCCAGCCGGTCAGGCCGAAATCGCGCGCGGCGGAAACGGTCCAGTCGCGATAGAACACGCCCTGAACCTTTCCGTGGAGGATGAGCCGAACCGCCGCCAAGCCGCCCTCAGCGCGTCAGCTTCTTGTATTGCAGCTTGGTCGGACGGTCTGCCGCGTCGCCCAGGCGGCGGCGTTTGTCCTCTTCATAGGCCTCGAAGTTGCCTTCGAACCATTCGACGTGCGAATTGCCCTCGAATGCAAGGATATGGGTCGCCAGTCGGTCGAGGAAGAAACGGTCGTGCGAGATGACCACCGCGCAGCCCGCGAAATTCTCGATCGCGTCTTCCAGCGCGCCCAAGGTTTCAACGTCGAGGTCGTTGGTCGGCTCGTCGAGCAGGAGCACGTTGCCGCCCTCCTTCAGCATCTTGGCCATGTGGACGCGGTTGCGTTCGCCGCCCGACAGCTTGCCGACGTTCTTCTGTTGGTCCTGGCCCTTGAAGTTGAACGCGCCGACATAGGCGCGCGTCGACATGTCGTGGCCATTGACCTTCATGTAGTCGAGCCCGTCCGAGATCTCCTGCCAGACATTGTTCTTGTCGTTGAGGTGATCGCGGCTCTGGTCGACGAAGCCGAGGTGGACGGTCTCGCCGATGGCGACCTCGCCGCTGTCGGGCGTTTCCTTGCCCGTCAGGATCTTGAACAAGGTCGATTTACCCGCGCCGTTCGGGCCGATCACGCCAACGATGCCGCCGGGCGGCAGGGTGAAGGACAGATCCTCGAACAGCAGCTTGTCGCCA
>CEOS01048131.1_pt1 | contig 10964 bp, 10 predicted proteins | sample 530601 | NCBI WGS metagenome assembly CEOS01 (sample SAMEA2620666, study PRJEB7988) | marine metagenome | biome: marine biome (ENVO:00000447); feature: mesopelagic zone (ENVO:00000213); material: "saline water (ENVO:00002010), including plankton (ENVO:xxxxxxxx)" | depth 1000 m
GTTTTTAACTATGATTATAAAGCTTCTAATAATTAATCATGATAACTTTGTGATTATCAGAATATTATTAATATCAACGAGTAATCAGTGAATCATGAAATACCATTTAGGGGATATTTCCATTCTAGAAAATCTTCCTAGAAGTATTAACGTGTTAGATGATCCGTATATCATACAAAAGATTTCAGATGATGAATACGTGTTATTCAATGCAATTTGTCCTCATATGCATAATGTTGTCAGCGACATAAGAGATAATGTGTGGAGATGTCCTAGTCATGATTGGATTTTTGACTCAAAAAATGGAAATTGTTTAAATGTTTCAAATGAATCATTAGATAAAAAAAATCTCATTATAGAAAATGATCAAGTTTATGTAAATCTTGATAAAAATGAAAACCTCCTTATTAAAAAAACAAATGATGAAAAAATACCGCCTAAAATTACATTAGTTGGAAGTGCATCATTATTGATCGAATGGAAAAATTTCAATATTCTAACTGATCCATGGATGAAAGGATTATGTGTTTTTGACTCATGGGTGAATTACCCACCATCAAAAATTAAAATTAGTGAATTGCCAAAAATTGATGCAATCTGGATTTCTCATGAACATTCAGATCATTTTCACATACCTACATTAATGGAATTTAAGAAAAATATTCCAATATATGTACCAGATTATGATAATGAACGGTTAGCAAAAAAATTAAAAAAAAATGGATTCACAAATGTTATTTCTATGAAACAAGAGAAGATTTATCATTTTTCTCCAGAAATACAGGCAATCAGTTTTTCACGTGGTCATGTTTTCAATGATAGTATATTATATTTACAGCTAGGAAATTTTTCAATCTTGAATGTTAATGATGCAGGATTTAATTGGTCAATAAAACATGCTATAGGTGATGTTGATATGGTATGTATGCAATTTGGCCCAGCAAGTGCATACCCAGCAACGTGGACACACATAGATGAAAAATCAAAAATCCAATTAAATAAAAATAGAAATAATGGTATGCTAAGAATGATTAAACAGGTATTAGATGCAACTAATGCAAAATACTTTATTCCATTTGCAAACTTTAATGAATTATATCATAAGGAACATTTGAAATTTGTTCTTGATTCACAATCAAAAAATCGATCCAATGATGTTGTCAAATTTTTAGAAGATTATCCCGTTAAAGTTCTGGATATACTTCCAGGTGAATCATGGAATGGTAAAACAGAAAAATTTGCCAGAAGAAGTGATCGAGAAAAATTGTTTAACAAAGAATATTTGATAAAATATTTAGAAAATATTCAAAATAAACCAGAATTTGTGCCTAAAATTCCTTTTAATTTCGATTTAACAGGAATAGAATTGAAAAAATATTTTGAGTCATTTAGTGATTCACATCTTGCTAAAAGAGTAGGTAATTACACAGTTTCATTAACTTTAGAGCATCTGAAGAAAAAGGTACACGGGTTTATAAAATTCAATAATGGGAAAATAACTTACAAAGAAACTAAGAACCAAAATAAAGCCAATCTTATCATGAGATGTCCAGGTCATTTTGTTCAAGAAATTATTAGAAATGATCTGTATTGGGATGAACTAGTGAGTGGATTTTGGTGTGAATTTTCACGAGATCCAGATATCTATAATGTTGCGTTTTGGCAATTATTACATGTCCCATGGAGAGCAAGGAAAAAAGATGGAAAAACAAATTCAAGACAAATTGAAATTAAAACAAATACATCTATTGCAGATATTATTGAGAAAGGAGGAAGTAACGTAATAGAGATTTTTGAAAGAAATGGGCTTTTTTGTGTTGGTTGTGATGCAGCTATAGGAGAAACAATTGAAGAAGGTTGTGAGATTCATGGAATAGATGAAAAACAAAGAGATAAACTGATTTTAGAATTAGGTGAAACTGTTAACTAATCAAAATTACACAATAGAATTATTAGTATGTTTTTTAACTGATGTAAAAATTTTATTAGCAAGATAATAAAAAAATGAAATCTGATAATGAATCGTACAATATTGGTACAGAAATGTATGAACTAATGAAAGAATTATTTCCAATTTGTCGAAGTATTACAGGAAATGGGGTAAGAAAAACATTACAAATTATCTCAAAACAAATACCATTAAAAATTCATGAAGTTCCAACGGGTAAAAAAATGTTTGATTGGGAAACCCCAAAAGAATGGAATATCAAAGATGCGTATATCAAAACACCAAGCGGTGAAAAAATTGTAGATTTTCAAAAATCAAATTTACATGTTGTAAGTTATAGTACAGCAATCAACAAAAAAATTTCCTTGAATGAATTAAAAAATCATATACAAACATTACCGAATAGACCAGATTTAATTCCATATCATACAACATATTATAATGAAAATTGGGGTTTTTGTATGACACATAAACAGTTTTTGGAATTAAAAGAAGGTGAATATGAAGTATACATAGATTCAAAACTTGAAAATGGCTCCCTAACATATGGTGAATTTCTTGTTACAGGAAAATCAAAAGAAGAGATTTTAATTACATGTTATGTTTGTCATCCATCCTTATGCAATGATAATTTATCAGGAGTTGCATTAGTTACTTATTTAGCAAAAAAAATTCAAAAATTAGATAATTATTACTCAATTCGTTTCTTATTCATTCCAGAAACAATAGGTGCAATCACATGGTTAGCATCAAATGAAGAGAAATTATCACAGATAAAATATGGATTAGTTGTTACATGTGTTGGGACATCTGCAAAATTTACTTATAAAAAGAGTAGAAAAGGAACAAGTATTTTGGATAAAACTGTAATCGATGTATTAGAAAGTTCTGGAATGGATAATCAAATTGTAGATTTTTTTCCATATGGTAGTGATGAAAGACAATTTTGTTCTCCAGGAATTAATTTGTCCGTAGGATCATTATATAGATCAGAAAACAAATATTTTGAATTTCCAGAATATCATAGCTCTGGAGATAATTTCTCAATAATCACAAAAGAAGCATTGGAAGAAACTTTTAGTGTGTATTATAAAGTTATTTTACAGTTAGAGAAAAATCGAGAAAATAAATTTGAACAAACTGAAACAAATTTTGAAAAAAATAAAAATAAAGATTTAATGTATTTGAATTTATTTCCAAAATGTGAACCACAATTAAGTAAAAGAGGATTATATCGAACAATTGGTGGAACTACAATAGAATCAGATAAAGAAATTTTCAATCAATTAGCGTACTTATGGATATTGAATTATTCTGATGGAAAATATTCATTGAAAGATATAGCAGATATTTCAAAAATTGATTTAGAGGTAATTAGAAAATCGGCAATATTATTAGAAAATAAAAAATTGTTGAAAAAAATATAAAAAAATTAAATTATTTTTTTTTCATTTTTTTAAAATATAAATTAATTTTTGATATTTGGTTAAGAGATAAGTCATCGATTAATTCAAGATTTGGAATTACACAATGCCCACCAATGAATCCAGGAAACATTTTTGGCCTATTTTTTAAAAATTTATGAATCTCATCAGAAAATGTCCACATTTCATCATAATCAACATTAAATTTATCAGCAATTATTTTAGAGATTTGCGCATAGTTTATCAACCAACCGTAATAGGATGTATCAACAATAATTTTAGATAATTCGAGAGTTAATGGATTTGATATTTTTCTTGTTTTAATTCCAAGTTTTGCCATTTTTTTTTGATATTGATTTGAAATTTTTTTAGAATTTGGATGTGAATTGTCAATTGCAAAGAATTTACTATATCTCTTAAGATCTGTAGACATTCTACTATGAACACCTCGAATAGGACTGTAAATCACAGGTGTAGAGAGTTTTTTTTGTATATGATTAGTGGTATTTGGTTTTGTTGTAGAATGAATAACAACTGCAGTAGGATTAAATCTTTTGTCATATTCAAAAATAATTTTTTCAAATTTTTTGTTATAAGGAATACAAATATGAATGAAATCCACTTGATGTAAATTGAGTGATTTATTCTTTTTTTCATTCATTAAATTTTTATTTTTATCTAAACCTTCAACCGGTAAAAATTTTGATAGTTTTTTATAAATTGGCATGCCAATTTCACCTAAACCTATTACAATGTCTTTTTTCATTTTATTCTAGTAAGATTTATTGATTTTTTTGACGATAAAAATATTAGCATACAATAAGATGCAAAACCATGAAGAATGATTTTTTTCATCATTATCAAAACGAATTGATGAGGATGAAGAATTTAGGGCAAACTGATTTCATTGAGATTTATTACCAAAAAAGAAAAATTATTTTAAAATTAGTAGATACGTCAGATGAGACTGTTAAATTAATGAGTGAATGGAGAAAAAGATACAGGGATAATTATTTTTCAATTTTTGAAATAACCTTAGAAAAAACAAAAAGATGGATTCAGAATGATATTCTTAATGATCCGACAAGAATTCAATTTATGATATTTTTGGATGATAAGAAAATTGGTAATATTGGGCATGGTATACATCCAAAAGATGAGAACTTGGTCGTGTTTACAAGTATGATAAAATCTCCAGATTTAATATTTCCTGGATTAATGACTACTATTGAGAAAGTTTACTTAAGATGGATTTTTGAAAAATTAATGACAGAAAAGATCTTTGGAGAATTATTTTCAGATAATATTTCAATGATGAAAATTCATTTAAAATGTGGTTGGAGAAAAATTTCTACATTCACGATGAATAAAATACCTATGGATGGAGGTTGGAGATGGGTTAAAGCAGAAAAAAATGATGGTGAAAGAGAAATGACTGCAATTGAAATTACTAAAGAAGAATTACTTTCTAAATTTGGTAGGATAGATTATAAGATATTACGATAAGCAAGTAATAATATGAGATTAGATGGAAAAATTATTCTTATTACTGGAGGTAGTAGGGGTATCGGAAAAAGTATAGCTGAATTATTTACCAAGGAAGGTGCAAAAGTTATAATCACATCCAAAAATGAAACAGCACTAAAAAAAACTGCAAAAGAACTAGGGAATATTTTTTATGTAAAAGGTGATATTACAAAAAAAAATGATGTTAACAATGTTGTAAAAAAAATCATTAAAAAATTTGGAAGGATTGATGTACTAATCAATAATGCAGGAGTTTTTCCTAAATTTAAGAAATTACATAATATTTCTGAAAACGAATGGAAAGAAGTTATTGATATTAATCTAAATGGACAATACAGATTCACGAAAGCAGTTATTCCATTTATGATGAAAAATGGTGGAAGTATTATCAATATGTCATCTGATGCAGGATTAAGATCATTTGAAAATTTTTATGCAGATGCATATACAGCGTCAAAAGCAGCATTGGTTATGCTAACAAAGGCATGGGCAGTAGAATATGCAAGAAATAAAATCAGAGTTAATTGTGTATGTGCAGCAGTTGTAGAAACTGATATGACTAATAAACTATGGTTAAATTCTTCTGATAAACGAAAAAAAGCTGTATTACAACACCCTTTAGGACGAATTGGAACGGGAACAGATATAGCAAATGCAATAATGTATTTTGCTTCAGATGATTCATCATGGACTACTGGTTCTGTATTAGTAGTAGATGGTGGTGCTAGTCTGAAATAGAAAATTATAATTTTTCTATTTCAACAATATCCAGTCCAAATCCCATAGTTATTCCTATTAATACACCATTTCCAGAAACATTTGGGTTTTTAACAAGTGCTTTAGTCATCACTGTTGGAATACTTACCCCAGTAAGATTTCCATATTTACTCAAAGTGTCATAAGATTCTTGAATCTGTTTCATGTCTAATTCAAAAACATTTTTAAAACCATCTAAAATCTTTAGGCTTCCAGTATGAATCATTACCTTTTTTTGTTTTGAGAAAAATGATTTTGACGAGTCCGAATCGAATTGTGTTTCATCCTTGTTTAGTGATTTCATCAATACTTTTTTACAGTAATTTAAGGAACGTGGTAAAATATCACTTTCCGCAGTTAGATGATATGAATAAAGTCTATTTTGTTCATTTCCAATTAGCCTTACACTGGCTTTTTTATAATCAGTGTTATCAAAATTTACTGCATGGGTAATTTTACCGACTTTGATTGAATCTTTTTCATAATTTGATTTTTTCATTACAAATGCACAGACACCATCACCAAAAAGAAAAGAAAACATGGTTGAAACCCATTTATCGATAAGTTGTTTTTTTTCGAAACCAGGAGAATTCTCTTTTGGATTAACGACTGGAATATTTTCACGCAAATGTGGCAAATACCATCCAGAATTACACCCGGATATTACAAAAAGAATAACGTCATTATCGTTTTTTATTAGGTTTTTTCCCAGTTCAAGTAACTTTGGTAGTGTTGAACATGCAGTACCTTGTAAATTATAATGTGGAATATAATTTGATAATCCTATTTTAGTCACTAAAATTGGTGCCAAACCAGGACTTTGATAATCATTATTTTCTGATGCAGTAACTAAACATGTTATGTCATTAGAGCTGAGACCTAATTTTGACATACAAGTCTTTGCAACATCAGCAGAAAGATCAGAAATTGGCTCTGCATTAAGATTTACATCCTCTAAATCAGGATTATTCCCAATGTAATACTCAATAGGCCTAATCAAATATCGGCTTTTTACTCCTAATTGTTTGATATTTTCTTGTACCTGACTTGATAATTTATCACCCATCAAGTCCAATAGAGAATCAGTTGAATATTCATTTTCAGGATATGCAACTTCTAAACCATAAATAGATGCATCATCAAGCATATGAAAAACTAAAAATTGATCTTAATTAGTCTTACATATTTTTCATTCTTATGTAATCAATGATGCGTTATATTTTTGTATATAAAAAAATAATCAAAGTATGAAAAAACAAATTGTGATAAGGGTTGATTCAGGAAATATAATTGGTTTTGGTCATGCAATGAGGTGCTTGACAATAGCAAATCAGATGAAAAAACACAATTACAATGTATCAATAATTTCTAGTAAAGAAAAAAATAATCTTGATCAATTGTTTATAAAAAATGGATATAAAATTTATCATGTAAATAATAAAAAAATAGATTTAAGAAAAATTCATGAAAAATATGATTTAGAACAAACAAAAAAAATATTAAAAAATATTAATAAAAAAATTGATTTACTTTTAGTGGATCATTATAGTCTTGGTTTTAATTGGGAAAAATCATTGAGGCAGTTAGTAGAAAAAATTGTAGTAATAGATGATTTGAATAATAGAAAACATGATTGTGATTTGATTGTTGATCAAGGATTACATCACAATATGAAAAAAGCGTATAGACATTTAGTTACAAATAATTGTAAAATTTTACTTGGACCAAAATATGCAATCCTTCGACCAGAATTTCATCAAATAAGAGAAAAATTACCAAATCAAAATAAAAAAATTGAGAGAATAATAATCTCGTTTGGAGGTTCGGATCCAAATGGGGATACAATCAAAGCGTTAGATGGAATTATGAAAATAAAAAATAGAGAATTCAGAATTGATGTGATTGTTGGAAAATCCAATTTAAAATATAAAAAAATTATGAGAATGTGCGAAAAAATGATAAAAACAAGATGTTTTTACAATGTAAAAAAAATTGCATCCATAATGAGTAAATGTGATTTAGCGATTGGAAGTGGAGGAAGTACAACATGGGAAAGATGTTGTTTGGGTATTCCATCTATAGTTTGCATTGCATCACAAGATCAGAATGAGGCAACGAATATACTATATTCAAAAAAATGTATCATTAATTTGGGTCAATCAAAAAAAATTAAACCATCAGATTTTGCCAACGCGATTGAAAATATGACCTATAAGAAAAGGAGGAAAATGAGAGGAGAATGTTTAAAACTTGTTGACGGAAATGGGACTAAAAGAATAATACAAAAAATATTATCAACTTAGTGAACATGTATATGAAATATTTTACATTAATCAATGGGAAAAAAGAACTGTAATGACAGATTGTATTATCCAAGCACGCATGGGCTCATCCAGATTACCTGGTAAGGTAATGATGGAAATTGATTCTAAACATACAATTTTAGACTTTATGATAAATCAGCTAGAATATTCAAAATTAGTTGATAGAATAATTATAGCAACTAGCAAAAAAGCAGAGGATGACATAATAGAAACATTTTGTAAAAAAAATACAATTGATTGTTTTAGAGGTAGTGAAAATGATGTATTAGATAGATATTATCAATGTGCAAAAAAATTTTCGTCAAAAGTAATAGTGAGAATGCCTGCAGACAAACCACTTTTAGATCCAAATGTGGTTGATCAAGTTATTAGCGAATTTAATAATAATAATTATGATTATATCACAACATTCCTTCCTTCAACGTTTCCATCCGGAACCGAAGTAGAAGTTTTTACATTTTCAGCATTAGAGAAAGCGTGGAAAGAGAGCGTTTTGCCTTCAGAACGTGAACATGTAACACCATATATTCATAAAAATCCAGAAAAATTTCAAATTTCAAATTTTGAAAATGATATAGATTTATCAAATTTTAGATGGGCGGTTGATGAAAAAGATGATTTATTATTTGTAAAAAAAATTGTTTCAAAATTAAATAAAAAACCAATTTTAATCAATGATATTCTGAATGTTATTAAAAATGAGCCAAAAATTTTTGAAATTAACTTGAATGTAAATCGTAATGCAGGTGATAAGAAATCAACAAAAGAAGACATAGAATTTCTTAAAAATAGAGAAAAACAAAATGAATGATGAATAAAAAAATTAAATTATTTGATCCAGCCATAAATCACTTAGAAGAAAAGAAAGTATTAGAAGTACTTCATAGTGGAAATTGGGCTTCTGGTTCGGGAAAAGGTAATGTGAAGAAATTCGAAAATAGTTTTCAAAAATACACAAATTCAAATGACTGTGTTGCGGTAAACAGTGGAACTGCAGCATTAAATGTAGCATTGTCACTATTGGATTTGAAAAATAAGCATGTTATTTTACCATCAATGAGCTTTGTTTCTACTGCAAATGCGGTAATTCTAAATGGTGGAATACCAGTTTTTGCAGAAATAGAACCTGAAACAATGTGTATAAATCCAGAATCTGTTAAAAAATTGCTTACAAAAAAAACTAAAGTTGTATTGCCAGTGCATTTTGGAGGAATGCCATGTAAATTAGAAGAATTAAATCACATAATAGATGGATATGATTGTCAAATCATAGAAGATGCTGCACATGCAGCAGGAGCGAAATATAAAAATAGAAAAATTGGTTCGCATAGTTTTGCTTGCTGTTTCAGTTTTCATCCAGTAAAAAATTTAGCAATGCCTACAGGTGGAGCAATCACAATCAATAACAAAGAACATAAAAAAATTAGAAAAGAGATAGAGTCTAAAAGATGGTGTGGTATTACAGATAGAAAATTATCTGAATACAATATAAAAAATATTGGCGATAATTATTACATGAATGAATTTTCAGCTGCAATTGGTTTGATACAACTAAAAAAATTAGATAAAATGAATAAACAAAGGAAAAATATTGCAAAAATTTACTCAAATGAAATTAATTTAGAAAATAAAATGAAGTTTGATGAAAATTGTTCTTACCATCTTTTTTGGATAAGGGTAAAAAACAGAAAAAAATTTAGACAAATATTAGGTGAAAAAAATATTGAAACTGGTACTCACTACAGACCTATACATACATTTGATTTTTATCAAAAATTTAAAAAAGCCCCAATCACAGAAAGAATAGGTAAGGAAATAGTTACAATACCAATGCATCCAAATCTAAAAACATATGAGATTGATAAAATTATATCAACGATTAATTCTGTAAACTAAAATTTTGACTTTTCAATCAATCTGAGATTAATATTTAATTCATTTAATTTTTCAGTATCTATTGATGTTGATGCATCTGGACCTTTGGAGGTTTTTAATTTAACATGTTTTTCAATGTATATGGATTTAGATTTTTTTTGTTTTTTAAGTATAGAAAATAGAACGGGTGCGATAATACCTTCCGTATGATCGGAAAATCCATCGAACTTAATTGCTTCAGACCAATTAATTTTCTTAAATTGTAGGGGATATTCGGAAATACAATAACAAAAAATAGGTTTTGGTTTAGAGAATAAACCCAAAATTTTTCTCTTATTGCCACCCATACCCATGCTAATAAAAACAGGTTTTCCGGTAATAGCATTTTGATTAATTGTTTCAAATGAAAAAGGATCCGTGAATAAACATGTTCTAGAAGCAATTTTGTATGTTTTGACATTGATAGATTCTAAGAAAGTTACAGCTTCAGGATAGCATGTACTACAAAAGAACTCAATTTTATTTTTATCAGCTATGTTTTTAATTTTTTTAGCCTTTTCAAAAGTTAATTCAGAGCGTTTAATTTCGTTCCAATTAGGATGGGATTTTTTGTAAAGGTGAACGGCCTTCCACATTTGGAATTTTACAGCGTTCGCACCAGATTTTTTACATTCTTTGATTATTTTTTCAGCCTTTGAAACACTTCCTTCCCAATTTGAACCAATTTCGGCAACAAGAAAAATTTTCATGATTCAATTTTAGATGTGCAATATAAAAATTTAAAATATATTTTAAGGAATTAGATTTGAACTAGTAATAATACTTTTCAGCTCTTTTATAGAAATTTTTTCGGCTGTTTTTGACGAATAGGTTTCCATATTTTGGATTTTTTGTATTCCAGGATAAAGTTCGTCTTTTTTGGAAATGTTTTCTATTTCTGTATTTGCAAGCATGTACATATTTTCATATTCCCATCCATGTCTAATTTCCTCAGTACTGATTAAGATTTCATCAATTTTTTCACCTGGACGAATTCCAACAACTTCCTCTCCAGTATTTTCTAATAATTCAAAAAGAGCAGCTTTTACATCAGAGATTGTATATGCACGT
>CEOS01056059.1_pt1 | contig 10932 bp, 6 predicted proteins | sample 530601 | NCBI WGS metagenome assembly CEOS01 (sample SAMEA2620666, study PRJEB7988) | marine metagenome | biome: marine biome (ENVO:00000447); feature: mesopelagic zone (ENVO:00000213); material: "saline water (ENVO:00002010), including plankton (ENVO:xxxxxxxx)" | depth 1000 m
TCTCCATCCAACTGAGTGACTTTCTGAACAAAAACATGTAATTTTCCTTCTTTACCCCAAAGTTGCAAATCATAATTCGGTTCCCACTCGCCTACAGATTCTTTTGTAAGATCAATTACTCCCCAAGGTTTATTGGTATGCAACTGGTGATAGGCTAAAGAAACTTTGTTTTCTCTTTCCTGATCTCTAAACAAAAGATAAATCGTGGGATCATTTTTGGTTTCCTTAAGTAAAATATCCGGTCTTGAAATCGGAATTTTTTTAGTTCCCCCACCGCCTAATTGAAATGATGTGTTCCTAAAATTAGTATTTTCGTGCTTCCATTTTCCATCTTCCAGATAGATTATTTGGTAATCGGTTTTATTATTTTCTGTCCAATAAGTGGCGATAAAAGGGTTTCCGTTTGTATCGGTCGTCATAGCGGTTTGATTAATTAATCCGCTTTTCTGCGGAATCCTCCAGGCGTATTCAGCGGTTTCAGCTGTTACAGGCAGAGAATATTTTTCACCGGTCGATTTCTCCCAGGTTTTTCCACCATCTTTAGATCTGGCATAGGCCATATCATGATTGGTAGAAACGTCCCAGCTTTCACGCCACACCCATGATAAATGAATCGTTCCCTTTGTATCTACACTAGCTTGCCAGTAGGCGTTTCGCTCTCCTTCACCATCTATAAGATTCTCATGCAAATCTGTCCAATTTTGGGTCTCAATATTATAAAGTTTTGAAACCAGTTTACCTTCCCCGGATTGTCCAGATCTAAATAGGAAGAGAAGATTTCCATTTTTAAGATTATAAAATTGTGGGTAAGAAACTTTATTTTCATCCTTACCTGTCATCCTTGTTTTATCACCAAGTTGTGGACTTAAAATCGAGTCGCCAACTGCATAATTTAGAGGATTATCGTGGTGATCCCAGCTTACATGTAACTGTTTATTGCCGTCTACCGCAAGGCTTATCGAATTATGTGCATCTTTCGCATTGCCGGTAAAATCACTACTACTTAAATCGAAATTTGATGAATTGAGTTTCCTTTTTGCAATAATCATGTGCTCGTTATTATCGTAATATCCCAGAAATTGATACTCTCCCGCTGATGTTATTGCATTCTTTCTAAAAATTGTGGTATTAACCGAATTATTGGCCCATCCTTCTCCTACCTTTATATCCTTAGTTCTTATTGGAGAACATGAAGCTATAAAGAACAATAGCGAAAGGCAGATAGTAGGAGAAGTTTTGAGCATAATATTATTCATTTATAGGTTGTGCCCCTTCATTTGCACTTAATGGCCATCCCGGATTTTGATAAATTGGAGAAGTACTCAAATTTTTATTCTCAGAAGTGATTAAGAAATGTTGAATTGCAATGGGATCTAAATAGTGTGCCATAGCCCAACTGTAACCATCGTAAACCAATTCAGCTCCTGTTTGCTCATAAGGTCTTAGATATTCACTTCGATTGGGTGATGAAACAGTTGCATCTGCAACATCAAACTTTAAGTTCCCTTCATCATACCATTCCTGCATAGGGCCCCAAAGTTTAAAACCTTCAATATGATAATTATTATCAATTAACTGATCTAAAGCCCTCCATCTTTTAAGATCCATCCATCGAAGACCTTCTGCAAAAAGTTCATTTCTACGTTCTCTACGAATGTTGTATAATGTGGGATCAATAAGCTGTCCAGCAGAAAAAGCCCCCCAGTCTCCATTGGATTCTAATTGCATATTTGTAGCTACAATTGTTTTTTGAAAATCAGCATCAACTCCTGCTCTTTCTCTTATAGCTCTCCAATATCCGGATGCTGTGGCATTTATACTTCCTGTACTCAAATAAGAAGCTTCAATATAATTTAAATAAGCTTCTGTTGCTCTAAATACTAAGCTTCCTGTATATCCCTGGCCATTATTTGCCTGCGTACCATCATAATTCAAACCTTTTCTAATGGTGTAACCTGTAGAATACCCTTTTTCCCATATATTATTGGTGATGTCTGGTATAGGCTCTATTGGCGTTACCGAATTACCTGCCTGTTCGTTATATAAAACATTAACCTGTCCTGGCTGCTTTAAAAATAGCCATAACCTGCCATCTCGGTTATCCCTTACATCCTCTATATAATCATCTCCTGCATATCCTGAACCATTAGCGTAAATAGGTAATCCGTTCTCCATAAGAAAAGAATCTACCAGTCCTTTTGTCAAACCTACACCATAATTGCCAAGCATTGCATTTACAGGTACGTTATGGACGATACCCAATCCCTGATCATAATCTCTCCATAAAATAACTTCACTAAAATCTGACATATCTTCTGCACTAAACAAATCGAAATATGGATTTTGCGCATCGGAAACCGCTTGTTGTAGTACACCGTTATTTGGAGTTAATGGAAATGCCCCTGCTACTTCCTCAGCTGCCATTATTGCTTGATTTAGTAACCACTCAATTTCGGCATCTATACTTCCTGCTTCATATTGCCACCCCTGATTGTAATCTTTGTTTGCTCCAGGCCAACCAGGACCATTAGGAACAAAAGCTGTTCCTCTAAAGTTTTTTAACCAGCTTGCTTCATATAGCGCAACTCTAGACTTCATTAAAAGTGCCGCATAACTTGATAACCTGTTTTTATTTCCATCTGGCGAAGAAGGCATCATCATAGTGGCCGCAGAATCCAAATCTGAAATAATAAACCTAACCACCTCTGGGTGCGGTCTTCTCTCACTGGCTTCACTTAACACTGTTAGATCATCTGGTAAATCTTTTTTAAGAATAGGAAAATCTCCTAAAGACTGTACTTTATTAAAATATTCGAAAGCTCGAAGGAAATAAGCTTCTCCAATATAGTGCTTTACCCCACTTTCACTTCCTGTTATTTCATCATTGTTATAACGAGGCACCACAGTAGATAAAAAATAGTTTACATTTCGAATATTGCCAAAATCCCAACTTCCTCCACTTTGACCAACACGCCATTGGCCAGGAACATATTTATTATCATAATCCATATTCGCCATGTTATCGGTATCTGAATCTATACCAAATGTACCAAAGCTCCAATTCCCATGACTAGGTAATATTCCATATAAATTAATAGTATAAGAAGCTAGTTGCGATTCTTCAAATAAATATTGTTCTGGTGTAAGTTCAGATTCAGGAGGTCTTTCTAAAAAATCATCACTACATCCTATAAAGCTTAGCAATAGAGAAAAAACTGTTATTGAAATTATATACTTCTTCATCATTATTTTTTTAGAAATTGATATTTAACCCTAATGCAAAGGTTTTTGAAAGCGGGTAAACGTTCCCATTATCGTCTGGACCTCCATCAATAGTTTCAGGATCGAATACTCCAGACAGGTTAGTGCCTGTCCATAAATTCTCCCCAGAAACATACACTCTAAATCTGTTTATCCCTAGACCCTCCATTATTTCTGAAGGTATGGTATAACCTAATTGAATATTTTTCAATCTTATGTAAGCTGCATTTTGTAAATATTTAGTTTGAGTTTGCTGATTTTTTCCACTAAATACAGGTCTTGGATAGTAAGAGTCTAAATTCTGACCCAACGGATGATTGGCATCTGCCCTAAAATAATCCTCGTGCTCTACCAAGCCCGTTGACCACCATTGTCCTGAACTTGATGCTCCCCAGAAATAATAGCTTCCCTGGAAATAATCACGCTTCATTATTCCCTGAAAAAATGTTCTAAAGTCAAATCCCTTCCAATCTGCACTAAGGGTGAACGAAAAAGGAAATCTTGCACTGCTATTTCCGATTAACTTTCTGTCCCCTGGATCCTCCTCTGTCCATGAACCCGAATCAATTCTGCCGTCTCCATTAATATCTGCATACATAATGTCTCCTGCTGCCCATTGATTACCAAGTGCATCCTGACCACCATTGGGAAGAGAGGCCAAATGATTCTGCATTTCTTCATTAGTTTTTGCTATTCCCAAAGTTTCATATCCCCAAATTTCTCCTACTTTTTGACCTTCTCTATACCTGGATAGATCATTAATTTGATTTGGGTATTTCAATATTTCCGATTGGGAATCAGAAAGCATAATATCAATTCCATAACCTAGTCCATTATCCAATCGATCTTTCCAGGATAGACTTACTTCAAAACCATAAGTTTTAAGGTCTGTATTATTCGTAGCGGGAGAACCGGTTCCTAAGGTGGCAGGTAATTCCATACCTGGGCCAACCATATCATAAGTATAGCGAGTAAAGTAATCGAAAGAACCAGTAAACCGGTTATTAAACATAGCAACGTCTAATCCTACATCCCAACTTTGTACACGCTCCCATGTTAAAAATGTACTTACAAGTCCTGGAACTGAGCTTGTATTGGGTCTTAAGCCGTTAACCAGCCAACTTCCATTTGCGGGATTAAAAGGTAGCGTTACATAAGTTGGATACCAATCGTTGGTATTTTGATTACCTAATTCCCCCCAGGAGCCCCTAAATTTAAAGGTGCTTATATCACTGGAAAAATCTTCCCAAAAATCTTCTTTTGCAATATTCCAACCTGCAGATACAGAAGGGAACCATTGCCATCGCTTATCTGACTGAAATCTTGAAGTCCCGTCATATCTAATATTGGCTTCAAGTAAATACTTTTCTTTATAATTATAATTGAGTCGCGCGAAATAACCAGCAGTTGCCCAATTTTGAAATTGTCCAGAAATACTGGGTGCTACTACTTCTCCATTAGCATCTGTTCCCGAAGTTAAATCCAGATAAGGAGATCCCGGAACTAATATCCCATCTCTTCTACCACTTAAATCTCTATATTTATTTAACTCTGATTGAAAACCAACAGTTACTCCGAAATTATGTTTTTCGTTTATATCAAAATTATAGGTGCTGTAAATATTTGTATTGAAATAATTTTCCCGAAAAGCATACTCATAAACATGGGAACCGCGATTGTATAGGTAGGGCTCTCCATTTATATCATGATTGTAGGTTTGCTGGATGTCCCAGTGTCTAAAATTATTTTTTATACGGTAATTAAATTCTCCAAAAATTTCCCAACCATCCATGGGCTGTACTACAATTTGTGCTTGTTGATAATGAGAATCGTCTTGTTTTTCATCTCTACCTCCATCTCGCAATCCTAAAGCGGGAGAAGGGGATGAATATAAAAATCCGTTAGGATCATAAAGTGGTAAAATAGGCCATCCTTGCCTTGCCAAATCTGTGAATAGACCATCAGATAAATTTGATGGTCTTCCATAATCTTCTCTTATAAAACGGCTAGTATAATTAAAATCCAACCAATCAGTAATATTTGCTCTAATTTTAGCTGTGGTTGTATATCTTTTAAATTTATCCTGGTTAAATTCCATTAACCCATTTTGATCCAGATAATTAGCAGAAAAATAATAACTTACCGTTTCTCCTCCTCCCTGAACACTTAAATTATGTTCCTGAGAACCAGCTTTATCACGATAGATTGCATCATACCAGTCTACATTTGCATTACCCTCAGCATAACCATCGGCCCAACGTGCAGGATTATTAGGATTCACTATAATTGGAGCTGAAATTACTCCATTTTGGTAATCTCGTATTCTTTGTAATCGTTCATCACTAAAAATTGCGCCACTACCACCATTTATATTTGCATCATTAAAAAATAAAGCAAAGGTATAAGAGTCCATCATATCTGGAATATTAACTGGTGAACTCAGCCTAAAATTAGTACTGTAAGAAACTGACGGAGCTCCTTTCTTTCCATTTTTGGTGGTAATCAATATCACCCCAAATGCCGCTCTGGAACCGTATATTGAAGCTGCAGCCGCATCTTTAAGTACAGATACACTTTCGATATCCTGCGGATTGATGGTATTGATATCCCCCTGCATTCCGTCTATAAGAATTAACGGACCTCCCGAAGATCCCTCACCTATAGTGGTAATTCCACGAATATTGATAGAGGGTCTATTCTCTAAACTACCTCCACTACTCTGGCTAATATTAAGACCTCCTACAACGCCCTGTAACATTTGTGTTGCATTTTGTACCGGTCTGGATTCGAATGTTTCAGAATCGACCGAAGCAACAGCTCCCGTTAAATTTACTTTTTTCTTTTTACCAAACCCCACTACCACTACTTCCTGAAGTTCAGCTGTATCTTCTTTTAAGGTTACATTAATTGTGGATTGATCTCCAATCGTAATTTCCTGCGTAGCGAAACCAAGAAAAGAAAACACTAGGATCTTGCCCTTTTCTGCCTGGATTGTATACAATCCATCAAAATCTGTGACCGTTCCCTTAGAAGGATCACTTTTAATGCTTACAGTAACCCCAGGTAAAGGAATTCCATCTTCGTCCAGCACAGTTCCCGAAATAGAAACCTCCTGAGCAAATATGCTCATAGACAAAAACAGCATAAAAAAAGCAGATAACAAAAACCTGTAATTGTAAAATTTCATTTGCTGTATTTATTGATTTATAAGAATTAGTGAAAACGATTTAGTTCTAATCTAAATCGAAAAGCAATGTTCGTTAAATTCTGATAATACTATGAGGTAGCAAATGATACATTTAGAGGTACAAACTGTTCACCAAAAATTAAGAAACTATATATCAAACACTTATATAAATCTTTTTTTTGCTATAAATAATCAAAAAGGATAAAAGTTTTATTAATTCTTTATCCTTTTTTGATTATTGTATCCCGCTTATTAATATCCGGGATTCTGCTCTAAAACAGCATCCTTATTTAACTGTATCTCTGTTAAAGGTATGGGAAAAAGTTCATGAAATTCCTGTAATCCCTCAATACGCATAAGATCAGGAAGAGGGACGCTGGGGCTTTGAAGGTTTAATCGTGTAGCACGTTCCACAAGCATCCCGGTTCTATTTTTCATAAAATTCACTTTAATAAAATCTTTTATAATGATATATTAACACCTAATGAAAATGACCTTACCACAGGGTAATTATTATTCCAACTTCCATTACTATCACTAGATCCACGATTATATTGTCGGCTTTCAGGATCCCAGCCTATCCAATCTGTCAAGGTATACAGGTTTCTACCAGCCACATAAACCATAAGTTCGGTAAGGGCAAATTTTTCTATGCTTGCCGAAGGAAACCTATAGCTAAAACGGGCATCTTTAAGCCTTACATAACTTGCATCCCTCGGATAACCATAGCCTCTTGTGTTTCTGAAAACAAGGGAAGGAAATTCATTACTTTGATTTTCAGGCGTCCAATAGCCCACTGCTTCGGGTGTATTTCTTCTCGCTACCTCATCTCCATAACTGATATCCGAATTGCCTTTTAAAACACCTTGTACCGTTTGAATAAAGAAAGATAAGTCAAAATTCTTATAAGAAATATGGTTAGTAATTCCGCCAGTCCAACTTGGTAAAGAATTCCCCAAATAACTTCTATCATTCTCTGGATCAATTACACCATCATTATTGAGGTCTGCAAATTTAATATCTCCGGGTTGCGCATTAAAAGTACCAGTATCCTCACCTTCCTGCCATATTCCTATCATATTATAGTCAAAAATGGCCCCTAGAGATTCCCCGATAAACCATCTATTAGGTATATCACTTTCCCCATCTCCATAAAGGTCTACAATCTCATTTCGATAAGTTGAAAAATTCACGTTGGTTTCCCAAGAGAAATTATCATTTCTTACATTAATGGTATTGACCGTAAATTCCAGACCTTTATTCCTTACCTCACCTATATTATCTATAATATTGTTTGTTACTGTAAGGGCAGGAATACTTCTGCGGAGCAGAAGGTCATCAGTATTAGAGTGATAAATCTCTACTGTACCATTGATTCTATTGTTTAAGAAGCCAAAATCAATCCCCAAGTTGACAGTTGTTGTCGTTTCCCATACAAGGTTGGGGTTACCAAGCCCAGCCAGAAAGGTTCCTGTATAGGCGGTACCTCCAAAAGCATAAAGTATTGTACCAGCCAGGGATTTGTTTACACCACGGTTACCGGTTTGACCATATGAAAATCTTAATTTTAAATTATTTACCTCATCGGCATTTTTCATAAAATCTTCATTATGAATATTCCAACCAACGGCCAGAGAAGGAAAAGTACCATACTTATTAGTATTTGCGCCAAAGGCCGAATACCCATCTCGTCTTGCAGTAAGCGTAAGTAGGTACCTGCTATCATAAGAATAATTGATCCTTGCCATTTGCGATAATAAAGTAGAACGTGAACTTTCCGTACCACCAGCGATATTTTCTGCTGATCCAATATTATTATATGACAATTGATCATTTATAAAACCGGTTCCGTTTAAATTTCTCTTGAAAAATTCATTAGCCTGAGCACTGTACAGACCAGTAAAGTCTAAATTATGTTTTCCAAAACTTTTAGTATATTTTAAAATATTTTCAATAATCCATACTTTTTTTTCATCACCTCCTATGTTTGCGAATCCCCCTGTTGTTGTTTGCGGCCCTTCCCTCATAATTACGGTATTCATAAGGATTTAAGGTATATGAGGTGTTCATTCTATAAGAAAGCCCTTCTAAAAACTGAGGCTTAATCTCAAAGAAAGCATTACCAGAAAGTGTACGCTCCCGCTCGTAGCGATCCGTGGTTAAGCCAAGTAACGGGTTTGCGTATAAAAGCTCCGGTGCCATTGGAAATATAAGATATTCTCCATTGTCCTGAAGGGGAACCGAATAAGGGCTCATGACAGTCGCATTAAGCAGGTTAGCCCGCCCGCCGTCAAAATTATTATTAGCAAAAAAAGCATTCAGTCCCATTTTTAACCAGTCTGTTATTTGAACATCCAGATTAGAACGCATCGTAAATTTCTTATAGTTATATCCTTTAATAACTCCCTCCTGATCTAGATAAAGACCAGAAACAAAATATTTTACCTTATCATTACCCCCTCGGATACTCAGGTTGTGCTCCTGTATTATTCCTGTTTGTGTGGCCTCCTCAAACCATTTTGTTGTCCTACCCAGATTGTAGTTATCAATCTCACTTTGATTTTCAAGAATACGATCCTGTTCCCGGTCTGGAAACGCCTGACTAAAGTAATCCTCGTATTTCTGAGCATAGGATTCTGGCCCCTGTGGAGTTAAGATATTTGCGAATTCTTCAAAGGCTGTATAAGTTCTATAGTTGATCTGAGGCGCACCATCCACTCCTCTTTTTGTTTGTATTAGAATTACCCCATTAGACCCTCGTGTTCCGTAGATTGCCACTTCTGAGGCATCTTTAAGTACTTGAATCGATTTAATGTCTCTTACATTAATATCATTAATAGTACCTGTAAATGGAATACCGTCCAAGACAATAAATGGACTGATGGAGCCATTAATGGAGTTTACCCCACGAACTTGTATCGAACCACTTGATCCTGGTACAGAAGAGCCCTGGGTAATATTCAAGCCTGCTGTTGTGCCTTGTATGGCCTGTGTAACATCTGTTACGGGCAAATTTTCTAATCGTTCCTCCGGTACAGATGCTACAGAACCTGTTACATCAGAACGTTTTTGAGTTCCATATCCTACAACCACTACCTCTTCTAATTCTGCAGTATTTTCGGCAAGGGTTATATTAATTATGTTGCGATCCCCTACAAGTACTTCTTGGGATTCAAACCCAATAAAGGAAAATAAAATAGTATCCTGCGCTTTTGCCAGAATAGAATACATTCCATCAAAATCGGTTACAGTACCAGTAGAAGTTCCCTTTATACTTACAGTAACGCTGGGTATTGGTATTCCCTCTTCATCAATAACTTTTCCTGTTATACTTTTCTCCTGGGCAAATACGCTCAAGGACGAAAGCAGCATTAAAAAAGCAGATAACACAAACTAATAATTGTATAATTTCATTTGCTATTAAATTATGTGAATAAACGAAAACGATTTAGTTCACTTTATTAAAACTTTAGCAATACTCCTTAAATTTTATTAATGTAATGAGGTAGCAAATAATACTTTTAGGGGAGTAAAATGACCACATATAACTAACTACTTAGAAATCAAATATTTAATTGATTGTTTTTTCGTAAAAAACTATCAAAACTTTCAGGATTATATTAAATAATATTTCTATAAATCTCATTTACTCTCTTTTTATAACTCAAAGTGAATTAAAGCTTATCCTAAAGGGAGTATAATAAGGTATCATCACATTTAATATGCCCACCACCAGGTTTAATTTAGAGCTCCCTTCATATTTGTTTTTCAATTTAGGATAAGATTTATTGTCATTTGAAATGACTATAAGCGAAGAATTGAAAACCGATGTTAATAAAGTAAAGTTAATCAGAACTTTATATTTTATTAATCCTAGTGACTATATTCAAGGATTCTCAATTTAGGTATAATTCCATTTTCTGCTAGGCTTTACTTTTCGTAGTTTACTTCATTCATTTTTGATGAATTTCGAGGTACATATAGTATAACATCATTTGGCTCTATTAGATGAAGAATAAAAAAGAGCACAAATTTTAAATAAAATCACAATATTAACTAAAACACACTAACAAAAACCTATTTTATTCTTGTTTTATTTTATATATTTATTAATATTCGCAACATATTTTCATAAAATCACAAATCCTTTTCGTTCTAATTGCGGGTAGGCAGAATCACATTCCAAAATACGGATTATGAGAATCATAAAAACAAAAATCCAACTCCAATTTTTACTTATTGTTTCTCTTTTAAGTTTGAAAATCTCCGCTCAGGATAGTGAGCATAGCTCTCTTTTTCCTAATGGGCTCAAGTTTTATCATTATGACACTTCAAATGGATTATCCAATAATATGGTTAGTTCAATTACAGAAGATAAAATAGGTTTTATATGGATAGGCACAAATTCTGGCTTAAACAGGTTTGATGGTAATGAATTCGAAAAATTTGATAAAGAAAATTCAGGACTGCTCAACAATTATATT
>CEOS01009174.1_pt1 | contig 10930 bp, 8 predicted proteins | sample 530601 | NCBI WGS metagenome assembly CEOS01 (sample SAMEA2620666, study PRJEB7988) | marine metagenome | biome: marine biome (ENVO:00000447); feature: mesopelagic zone (ENVO:00000213); material: "saline water (ENVO:00002010), including plankton (ENVO:xxxxxxxx)" | depth 1000 m
GAAAAGGCTGCGCGAGCCGCCGTGAATGAGCATACCTTCGCGAAGATCGCCGCCGAGCTGATCGAGAAGCAGCGCAAGGAAGAAAAAGCCGAAACGACGATCAAGAAGAAGGAATGGCTTCTGGAGATGGCGACCGCCGCCTTTGGCGATCGTCCCATCACGGCGATTACGGCTGCCGAGATATTGGAGCCGCTTCGCGATGTAGAAGCGAAAGGCAATTACGAGACGGCCAAGCGACTACGCTCAACTGTCGGGCAGGTGTTCCGCTATGCAATCGCCACGGCGCGCGCGGAGAATGACCCGACCTATGGCCTTCGCGGCGCGCTCATCACGCCGAAGGTCTCTCATATGGCCGCCGTGACAGACTGGAAGGGCTTTGGCGACCTTGTGCGCGCCATCTGGTCTTATGAGGGCGGATCACCTTCCACGCGCGCCGCGCTCAAGCTGATGGCGCTGCTATACACCCGCCCTGGCGAATTGCGTCTCGCGCTTTGGGAAGAGTTTGATCTGGAGCGGTCGGTCTGGACCATACCGGCAGCGCGCACAAAGATGCGCCGTGAACACCAGAAGCCTCTGCCGCCGCTCGCTGTCGATATCTTGCAAGCGCTCAAGAAAGAGACAGGCAGCAACTACCGTGCCTTTCCGTCTTCGATCGCGCGCGATAAGCCGATCAGCGAGAACACGCTCAATCAGGCGCTTCGGCGCATGGGTTTCGATAAGCACGAGCACACCTCGCATGGTTTCCGCGCAAGTGCGTCCAGCCTGCTGAACGAAAGCGGGCGCTGGAATGCGGATGCGATCGAAGCGGAGCTTGGCCATGTCGGTGCGGATGAAGTGCGTCGGGCCTACCAACGCTCACTGTATTGGGATGAGCGCGTCAAGATGGCCAATTGGTGGACAAAAGCCATTCGCTCACAGCTTTCCGCGAAAGTCAGAATTTGATCGGAACATAATAAGTACGTCTGTAGCAAAACTGTCATAAATCAATCATACTGTACGCCATAGGTTGTTATAGGATCTGGTTGGAGCACAACATATGGGCGCACATCACTGTCTTGATGACTTCGAAAATCCGTACGCGGAACCCGAGGTCTTTGATGATTGGGCACGCTACAGGAACGTTTCCTGCCATTGGTCGCTGGTTGAGGAGTATGCAGTTAGCGATGCCGCACTTCTGGTTTTGGGGCTTGAGCCGCAAGGCGCACGGGCGGAAGTCCGGCGATCATATGGAAACGACCTGCCTGCTGGATATGAGGCAATATTGAATGCGTTGCGTACCGCCCTTAAGTGCGGGAAAATCGAAGGCTCTATCGTGCCTGAGGTTGAGCGAGATTTTAATCGTGGCGCTTACGAAGTGCCTGGAACTGTAGATTGCAACGCCTCTTGTATTGGCAGAGACAGTTTGATCAGATGGCTAGAGGAAGTCGGATATACAGACTGCCTCTTTTTCCAGATGCGCTTCCAAAAATCGGGTTATCGCGACCCCAGCCATCCCCGGTATTCAGCCAAGCTAGCAGCGGTGACAGAGGCGTGGGAAGCGTTTGACGAAAAGTCCGACGAGCGAGGCACGCCTAAGCAGCGGCTCGCAACATGGTTGAGGTTGAACGCTGCGCGCTTCGGGTTGATCAACGATGAGGGGAAACCAAGCGAAAACGTGATCGAAGAGTTGGCCAAAGTGGCGAACTGGGCGACCACGGGCGGAGCTCCTAGGCAAGCTCTTGAGGAAACTGACCCAGTTAATTTTCCATTTTAAATCATGCCATTAGTTGTTATCCAATGCTTTTCGGGTCATTCGCACAAAGGGAACTTGCCCAAAAGACTGCGCAATCTGGTGTGAACTTTTCGCAACCTGGCCAGCTATTATTGCTCTGTATCTGATCGGATCTTGTTGTCACCGCAAACACGGAGACAAACAATGTCCTACACAGCCGATCTTCCCGAAACCGGCTTCCTGCGCCTGAAGTCCATCCTCGCGCCTTACGGCCCTATCCCAGTCAGTAAATCAACCTGGTGGGCAGGCGTGAAAGACGGGCGCTTTCCGAAGCCAAAGAAGCTGGGCGCACGCGTGACCGTCTGGCGCGTCGAAGACATTCGCGATCTAATCGAAAATGGCGCGTCGTAATCGCGACCTAAGCTCAGATGTCACAGCCGACATATCCTAGCAGCCGCCATGACCGGCCTCACGCGCGAATTTACGATCACTGGCTTAAGCATCCAGCTTGGCTGAAGCTGTCACCTCCTGCGTTCAAGATCATATCAATTCTATTGGCATCATATCGCCCGGACGCCATTAACAGGTTTCCCGTTGGAGAGCGCCGCATGGCTGAGATGTGTGGGTGTTCTCCATCAACTGCCAAGCGGTCTATAAATGAACTTATTGCTGGTGGTTTCCTCAAGGAGGAACGTAAGGGCCGCAATCAAGGTCACGCAAGAAGCCGTGAACGTATCGTGTCACTCACTCGCTACGACACTGAGACCAAGGCTGGCGACCCAAATCTTCCGATCAAGCTCTGGCGCGAAAGCAACAAATCCGAACGCCTCAAATCTGTAGCATGAACGCATCAAATCTGATGCGTCTGAGAAGGAACGAAAATGTCCCAAAACCTCAGAAAACCTCAGTGCTACCAAGCCTGTACGTCGGATATCGCCGGACGCCAAAATTTCCCGTCCACCCATATAGCGTTGCAGCAGACTTGCTGAACCTGACAAAACCTGATGCTGAGCCCAACGCCGCCCCGCCGCTCACACGAGCGGGGCAAGGCGGTCCAGCAGGGTCCCGACACATCCACTTTGCACATGATTGCGAAAACAGAGGGCTGAGACATGGGCGGATACGGATCTGGAAGGCATGCGCGATGCGCCGCCAGGAGCGATCAGTTCCACAAGCTGGATTTGGCGGACTTTCCGCGTGAATGGTTTCAACGTCATCGCAGCGGCACCGTCACTTGGTCACGGGGCGATCACAAGACCGGCAGCATAAGCTATCGCCTCTCACCCGATCGAATGGTTCTGTACTATACCCTCCCAAAGGATGGCGAGCGCCAGCACATTGAAGAAAGCTTCGTGATGAGCGCCACTGAACAGCCTTTTGGCGGGCGTCGCTGGTGGATTGAGTGCAAGGGCTGCGGACTGCGCTGCAGGGTGCTCTATGGCGGCACCTATTTCCGTTGTCGGAAATGCTGCCGCCTCACCTATGAAAGCCAGTATGAGCGCATCTATGCCCCTGGCGTCACGCGGGCCATGCGGGTACGCCAGAAGATGAAAGGCGAAATGGGCCTGGCCTTGCCCTTTCCCGACCGGCCAAAGGGCATGCACTGGAAAACCTATTATCGGCTGAGAGAGGCCGACTGGGCCGCGCAGATGCGGATCGACGCGCTGCTGATGCAGGACGTGCTGAAGCTGGGGCGCAAGCGAAGGTAGGGGGGCATGGCAAACTCCGCAGCGTAACGCCTTCAAACCGGCTTCATATCCTTTTTGCGCGTCTCCTCAGTTCAAGAATTTGGAAGGGGGGCGAAAATGTCAGGAAGGTTTCTGCGCGCTACCGGCGCCTCTACTCGTCGCGATCGCTAACCCAGTTTTCTCGCGCGCGTGCGCAGGCGAGGGAGCAGCAAGAGATATATGATCAAACCTCAGTTGATCAGGATAACATACCTCAACCTTGACGGAATCTGATACGGAACCGATGCACTTATTGAATGGCGATTGCTGAGGCGTAGAGAATGACAAGCACTGAACAGCGCGCTGCGCTACAGAGAAAAATCTGGGATATCGCGAACGATGTACGCGGTTCGGTCGATGGATGGGACTTCAAACAGTACGTCCTGGGCACACTGTTCTATCGCTTCATTAGCGAGAACTTCGCTGCCTACATCGAGGCGGACGATGACGACATCAATTACGCTGGAATGTCGGACAACGTTATCACGGATGACATTAAAGACGATGCCATCAAGACAAAGGGCTATTTCATCTATCCCAGCCAGCTTTTCGCCAATGTCGCTAAGGGCGCTAACAAAAACGGAAGTCTGAACACCGATCTGGCGACGATTTTTGCGGCGATTGAGTCATCAGCGAATGGCTATCCATCTGAGCAGGACATCAAAGGCCTATTCGCTGATTTTGATACGACCAGCACGCGCCTGGGCAGCACGGTCCCCGAGAAAAACGAGCGGCTGGCGAAAGTGTTGAAGCGCGTTGCGGAACTGGAGTTTGGCGACTTCCAGAACAGCCAGATTGACCTGTTCGGAGATGCCTACGAGTTTCTGATCTCGAACTATGCGGCCAATGCAGGCAAGTCAGGCGGCGAGTTCTTTACCCCGCAGCACGTCTCAAAGCTTATCGCTCAACTCGCCATGCATGGGCAGGACAAGGTCAATAAGATCTACGATCCGGCGTGTGGCTCTGGCTCGCTGATGCTTCAAGCGAAGAAGCATTTTGATGAGCACATCATCGAGGACGGCTTCTTCGGGCAGGAGATTAACCACACCACCTTCAACCTCGCCCGCATGAACATGTTTCTGCACAATATCAATTACGACAAGTTCAATATCCGGCGCGGCGATACGCTGACGCAGCCGCATTTTCAGGACGACAAGCCGTTTGACGCGATCGTTTCCAACCCGCCATACTCGGTGAAGTGGATTGGCTCTGACGACCCGACCCTGATCAATGATGACCGTTTTGCGCCTGCCGGTGTGCTCGCGCCGAAATCAAAAGCCGACTTTGCCTTTGTGCTCCATGCGCTGAGCTATCTGTCAGCGAAGGGGCGCGCGGCGATCGTATGCTTTCCGGGGATCTTCTATCGTGACGGCGCGGAAAAGAAGATCAGGCAGTATCTGGTCGATAATAATTACGTCGAGACAGTAATCGCGCTCGCGCCTAACCTTTTCTACGGCACGACGATCGCGGTGACGATCCTGGTGCTCGCCAAGAACAAGACTGACACAGCCATCCAATTCATCGATGCCAGTGGCGAAGAGTTCTTCAAGAAGGCGACCAATACCAATCTGATGACGGATGATCACATCGCTAGGGTGATGGCGATGTTCGCGAGCAAGGATGATGTAGACCACGTCGCCGCTTCAGTGCCGTATGAGACGATCGTTGAGCGGGGCTATAACCTGTCGGTGAGTTCCTATGTGGAGCCGCGCGACACGCGTGAGGTGGTGAACATCGATGAGCTGAATGACGAGATCGGCGCGACGGTCGAGAAGATCAACAAGCTGCGTGCAGACATTGACGCTATCATCGCGGAGATTGACGCGTGAGTGCGGTGGGCTTTCTTGAGAAGCTGCTGGATGGGGCTGAGGTTGAGTGGATACCTCTAGGCGATGTCACTCAATACGAACAGCCGACGAAGTACATAGTGAAATCAACCAATTACAGCGACGACCACCAGACGCCCGTCTTGACAGCGGGACAATCATTTATTCTTGGCTACACAGACGAGGTCGACGGTGTTTTTCAAGGGTCAAAATCGCCAGTCATTATCTTTGATGATTTTACGACGGCAAACAAATGGGTAGATTTCGATTTCAAAGTAAAGTCGTCGGCCATGAAGATAATCACGTCGAGCGACGATGCTAGATTTAATTTGAGGTATGTTTTCCACTGGCTGAGTAGCTTGCCTAGTGGATTGGTGGCTGGAGACCATAAGCGACAATGGATCAGCAAATACTGCGCCAAGCCAATCCCTATACCATGCCCGGATGATCCGGAGAGATCGCTGGCGATACAGGGTGAGATTGTCCGGATACTCGACAGCTTTACTGAGCTTACCGCCGAGCTTACCGCCGAGCTTACCGCCCGCAAAAAGCAGTACAATTACTATCGCGACCAGCTCCTGACCGTCGACGAGAATGAGGTAGAGTGGAAGACGTTGGGTGAGGTCGCAGATTTCCAGAATGCGAAACCACACGAGAAGTTGGTTGCCAAGGACGGCGATGTCGCCCTTCTAACGGCAGGCTATATTTCAAGTGACGGCAAATCGGCGAGGTTTGTCAAAGCTGCTGATGTACTAACCCCTGCAATTAAGAATGATGTCGCGTTGGTGATGAGCGACCTTCCAAACGGTCGTGCGCTCGCAAAGACGTTCTTTGTTGAGGAAGATGGGCGGTTTGCGGCCAATCAGCGAGTTTGTCTTTTAAGGGTCAAGGAGCCGGAATCATACTCCCCAAGGTTTCTGCACTACGTGATGAATCGAAATCGACAACTTCTTAGATACGATAGCGGGTTTGACCAAACGCATCTTAAAAAGGACTGGATTCTAAACGTGAAACTCCCCGTCCCACCTCTCGCCGAACAAAAGCGCATCGTCGTCATTCTCGACAAGTTCGACGCGCTGACGACCTCCCTCACCGAAGGCTTGCCGCGCGAAATTGAGCTGCGCGAAAAGCAATATGCCTATTACCGCGATAGTCTGCTGAGTTTTCCTAAGCCGGACGAAGAGGCTGCTTAGATGGAACCAATGCTAAGAGGGATTGCGGAGGCACTTCGAGACGCGGACAAGAAAGTACAATTGATCTATGCGTTTAACGGTGTTGGCAAGACGCGACTTTCAAAGACATTCAAGGAGCTCATCGCGCCCAGTGGCGAAAACGGAGAACTGCCTGATGGTGGGGGGCTCGCCCGCGATAGAATCCTCTACTACAACGCATTCACCGAAGATCTCTTCTACTGGGACAACGATCTGGAAAACGATCTAGAGCCCAAGCTGACTATTCAGCCCAATACGTTTACGGATTGGGTGCTGCTCGATCAGGGGCAGGATCAGAACGTGATTGATAACTTCCAGAAATTGGCCAACCAACGTCTGACGCCAGCGTTCAATCAAAGTTACAGGATCATTGATCGCAGGCGCGTTCAGTATGTCAGCCATGTGACCTTCTCGATGGAAACCGGCGACGACGAGACAACCGACAACATCAAGATCTCTAAAGGCGAGGAAAGCAATTTCATCTGGAGCGTTTTCTTCACGCTGCTGCAGCAAATCGTTGCCGTTCTCGACGTCCCAGATCCTGACGACCGAGAAACAGACAAATTCGACCGGCTTCAATACGTTTTCATCGATGACCCTGTAAGTTCACTGGACGACAACCATCTCATCGCGCTTGCTGCGAACCTGGCGACTTTGATCAAGTCGAGCCGTTCGACCGATCTGAAGTTCATCATCACGACCCACAATCCGCTTTTTTACAATATTCTCTACAATGAGTTCGGGGCTAGAGATCAATCGTCCGGATACAGACCCAAACATGCGAAAAAATATCTGCTCGATAGAAAGCGTGACGGTAGTCTTCAGCTTGATGAGCAGCCAAATGACTCTCCCTTCTCCTACCACTTACTCCTGCTACAAGAACTGAATGCAGCGATCGAAAGTGGCGAGATTCAGAAGTATCACTTCAATTTTTTGAGGAATATTTTGGAGAAAACCGCCACTTTCTTGGGGCACCGGAAGTGGGGTGATCTATTGCCACCCACCGATGACGGTACACCCGACACATACGCTACACGTATCATCAACTTATGTAGTCACTCCGCCCATTCAGGCGAAGAAGCTGCAATAATAGAGGATGATGATAAGCGGGTTTTGGGGTTTCTCGTTCGCCGCATGATCCAAGACTACAGCTTCAAGTCACACGAGACGATCGAAAATGGCTGAGCAGACGACACCGATCGCAGAGACTAATCGCTTCATCGTGCTGGATAGGTACGAGCGTACCTGGGAAACGGCTGGAAGTTATCAGTCTGAGGCGGACCTTGAGCGCGAGCTGATCCAGGATTTGCGCAATCAGGGCTATGAGTTTCTGCCGGATATGAAATCGACCGAGGCGATGCTCGCGAATGTTCGCGAGCAGCTGCAGTCTCTCAACGGCGTTCAATTTACGGACAAGGAGTGGACGCGGTTTACTGAGACCTACCTCGACCGCCCAAGCGACAGCATCACGGACAAGGCTCGCAAGATCCACGACGACTATATTTTCGATTTCGTTTTCGATGATGGCCGGATTCAAAACATCTACCTCTTCGACAAGTCCAATGTCTGCCGCAACAAGGTCCAGGTTATAAAGCAATTCGAGCAGGCCGGGACGCACGCTAATCGTTATGATGTGACCATACTGGTGAACGGCTTGCCTTTGGTGCAGGTCGAGCTGAAAAAGCGCGGCGTCGCGATCCGCGAAGCGTTCAACCAGATACATCGCTACAGCAAGGAGAGCTTCAACTCAGAAAGCTCGCTCTTCAAATACCTCCAGATCTTCGTGATCTCGAACGGCACGGACACGCGCTATTTCGCGAATACGACGAAGCGCGACAAGCATAGCTTCGATTTTACGATGAACTGGGCGCAGGCGGACAACAGCCTGATTAAGGATTTGAAAGACTTTACGGCGACCTTCTTCGAGAAGCGCACCTTGTTGAAGGTGTTGCTGGATTATTCGGTCTTCGATGTGAGTGATACGCTTCTCGTCATGCGCCCCTATCAGATCGCAGCGACAGAACGCATATTGCGGAAGATCAGAAGCTCGTTTGAAGGGAAGGCGCTAGGAAAGCCTGAGAGTGGCGGATTCATCTGGCACACGACAGGCTCCGGCAAAACGCTGACGAGTTTCAAAGCGGCGCGCCTCGCGACGGAACTCGACTTCATCGACAAGGTCTTTTTCGTGGTCGACCGCAAAGACCTCGATTACCAGACGATGAAGGAATATCAGCGCTTTTCGCCCGATAGCGTCAACGGATCCGACAGCACGGCCGGTCTAAAGCGCAACCTGTCCAAAGACGACAACAAGATCATCGTCACAACGATTCAGAAGCTCAACAACCTGATGAAAAGCGAAGACGATCTGCCGGTCTATAACCAGCGCGTCGTCTTCATTTTCGATGAGTGCCATCGTAGCCAGTTCGGTGAAGCGCAGCGGAACCTAAAACGGAAGTTCAAGCGCTTCTGCCAGTTTGGTTTCACCGGCACGCCGATCTTTCCCGAAAATGCTTCAGGGGCGGACACCACGGCCAGTGTCTTCGGAAGCGAGCTTCATTCCTATGTCATTACGGACGCAATCCGCGATGAAAAAGTGCTTAAGTTCAAGGTCGACTACAATGATGTGCGGCCTCAGTTTAAGGCGATTGAGACTGAACAGGATGAGAGAACGCTCTCCGCTGCAGAAAACCGGCAAGCCCTGTTGCACCCCGACCGCATTGGCGAGATTTCCCAATATATCCTCGATAACTTCCGCAGGAAAACGCACCGACTTTATGGGGGCGATAAAGGCTTCAATGCCCTTTTCGCTGTGAGCAGCGTCGACGCAGCAAAACTCTACTATGAGAAACTGAACGAGCTGCAGGTCGACAGTGACAGGCCGCTCAAGATCGCGACCATTTTCTCATTTGCGGCGAATGAAGAGCAAGACGCCATCGGTGAAATTCCCGACGAAAGCTTTGAGGTGTCTGCCCTTAATAGCAGCGCCAAGGAATTTCTGGACGCTGCCATCGCGGACTACAATGCCTATTTCAAGACGAGCTTCAGCGTCGATAGCAAAGGCTTCCAGAACTATTACCGGGACTTGGCCAAACGCGTAAAATCCAAGGAAGTCGACCTACTTATCGTGGTGGGGATGTTCTTGACTGGATTTGACGCCCCAACGCTGAACACCCTGTTCGTTGACAAGAATCTACGCTTCCACGGGCTAATCCAAGCCTATTCGCGCACCAATCGTATTTTTGATGCGACAAAGTCATTCGGCAATATCGTGACCTTTCGTGATCTCGAGGACGCAACGGTCAAAGCAATCACACTCTTTGGTAATGCCAACACAAAGAACGTCGTCCTGGAAAAGAGCTACTCGGAGTATATGGACGGCTTCACCGACCAAACGACTGGTGAAGCGCGGCGCGGATTTATCGATATCGTTAGGGAGCTTGAAGAGCGCTTCCCAGACCCCGCGGCAATTGAAAGAGAAGCAGATAAGAAAGCATTCGCCAAGCTGTTCGGCGAGTATCTCCGCGTCGAAAACATTCTGCAGAACTACGACGAATTTGCGAACTTGAGGGAGCTTCAAGAGATCGATGATAGTGATCAAGAAGCACTGAACGCGTTCAAGGAACTGCATCACTTGAGTGATGATGACGTTGCTGAGCTTAAGAGAATCCACATGCCTGCTGATCGGAAGATCCAGGACTATCGGTCAACTTACAACGACATCCGGGATTGGCTTCGACGCGAGAAAGCCAGCGAAGAGCAAGCGGAGTCGACGATCGATTGGGATGATGTCGTCTTTGAGGTGGATCTTCTGAAGTCGCAGGAAATCAACCTGGATTACATCCTTGAGCTGATCTTCGAGCACAATAAAAAAACGAAAAGCAAATCGGATTTGGTTGAAGAAGTCCGCCGTGTGATCCGTGCCAGCGTGGGTAATCGTGCTAAAGAGGGCTTGGTAGTCGACTTTATCAATCAGACAAACCTCGATGACCTTTTGGATAAAGCAGGAGTGATGGAGGCCTTCTACGCTTTCGCGCAGGCGCAGCAACGTCGAGAGGCTGAGGAACTCATTGTCTCAGAGAAACTGAATGCAGAAGCCGCTAGGCGTTACATCGCAAATTCCATCAAGCGTGAGTATGCCAGCGAAAACGGCACAGAGTTGAACTCAATCCTGCCGAAAATGAGTCCTCTGAACCCAGGTTACCTTTCAAAGAAGCAGAGTGTTTTTCGAAAGGTGGCGGCGTTCGTTGAGAAGTTTAAGGAAGTGGGGGGCACAATCTGATTGGCTTCCGAAGTTGCGCGGTATTCTTTGCGGCGGAGGGGTAAGACTGGAGATTGTTGGTATATTTGTTGGTATGTAAAGGTAAGGATCGATAAATAATCAAATTAATCAATCTTCTATCTCCCTAATGTGATGCCTCTCCTGGCACCAGGAAATTTGCACAAGACAAAGTCGGC
>CEOS01031623.1_pt1 | contig 10808 bp, 9 predicted proteins | sample 530601 | NCBI WGS metagenome assembly CEOS01 (sample SAMEA2620666, study PRJEB7988) | marine metagenome | biome: marine biome (ENVO:00000447); feature: mesopelagic zone (ENVO:00000213); material: "saline water (ENVO:00002010), including plankton (ENVO:xxxxxxxx)" | depth 1000 m
AGCACCGGGCGCGGATGACCCCTGACCGCCCAGACATCGGCGGCGTCTTCCAGCGCGTCGTGCATGCTCGCCGCTGCCAGCACGATGGGGCCGGTCGGCGCGGCCTCGCGCGCGCCGCTTCGCCACGCGGCGGCCAGCAGCAATGCGACCAGCACCGCCGAAAGCGCGATTGCCCATGACCTGACGATATGCGACATGGCCCGCGACCTATCGCGCGGCGCGGCGGAAGGAAAGCGCCTTGCGCGCCAGCACCGGCAGCGCCGCCATGGAACAAGGGAGCGACATGACGCATCAGGACGGCAAGATCGACGTGGATATCGACCCGGCCCATTTCCGCACGGTGCTGGGCCATTACCCGACCGGCGTGTGCGTCATCACCGCCACGCATGAAAATGCCGGCGCGGTGGGGATGGTCGTGGGCAGCTTCGGTTCGGTTTCGCTCGAACCGCCGCTGGTCGCGTTCTATGTCGGCAGCGCGTCGAACAGCTGGGCACAGATCCGCGAATGCGGCCAATTCTGCGTGAACGTTCTGGGCGAGGACCAGCTCGAGCTGTGCAAACGCATAGCCAGCCGCCGCGAAGACAAGTTCCACGACATCTCGCACCGCAAGTCCGAACATGGCATGCCCGTGCTGGACGGCGTGGTGGCGGCGATCGAATGCACCATTGAAAGCGAGACCGACGCGGGCGACCATGTCATCGTGCTGGGCCGCGTGGTGAACCTCAAGACCGAGCGTGATGTCGGGCCGCTGCTGTTCTTTCGCGGCGGATATGGACGGTTCGAACTGCTGGACTGATCAGGCCCAGGGGTTCCCGCCCACTCAGACCCTGCCCATGACCGGGATACTGGCGCCCGTCACCGCGCTGGCGGCATCGGACAGCAGGAAGGCGATCACGGCGGACAGTTCCTCGCCCTTCACCCATTTGTCGGCGCCTTCCTCGCCCATGTCGGCGCGATTGGCGGGCGTGTCCAGGATCGAAGGCAGCACCGCGTTGACGCGAATGCGCCTGTCCTTCACCTCGTCGGCCAGGGCTTCGGTCAGGCGGGCGACGCCGGACTTGCTGGCGGTATAGGCGCCCATGCCAGCGCCCGCCCTTGCCGTGGCCGCCGCCCCGACATTGACGATGGACGCGCCAGAGCGAAGATGCGGCAGCGCTGCGCGGCAGGCATTGAGCGCGGTCACGACATTCATCGCGAACATGCGCTGCCAGCTTTGCAGCGAGCCTTCCGCGACGGTTTCCCAAGTGAAACCGCCCGCGACATTGGTCAGACCGTCGATGACGCCATCCGCGGCGATCCGCGCAAACGCGTCCCTCGCCGCCGCCTCGTCGGTCAGGTCCACGCCGCCGACGAAAGCGCCCGGCCCGCCCGCGGTCGCACCGATGTCGACACCGACGGTGTCATGACCGGCAGCATTCAGCGCCGCGATCACGGCTTTGCCCAGCGCGCCCGCCGCGCCGGTGACGACGATCCTCTTACTCATAATCGCTTTGCCCTTCCTTCGAAGCCATTGCGCTATCCGGCCTGTCTAGAGCGGATGACGACCGCAATGGAACAGGAACCGTCAAACGTCAGACCTGCGATCAATGGCGCGGGCCGGAAGGACGGCCTGCCTTGCCCGGGCCCGACTTACCCGGACGGGGTTTGCCGGAATGGGGCCTGTCGGAACGCGGTTTATCGGATCGGGGTTTATCGGATCGGGGCTTGTCCGCCCGAAACTTGCCCTTTTGCGGCTTGCCGTCATGCGGCTTGGCCGGGCGCGGCTTGTCTGCATACGGTTTTCCCGAACGCGGGCCGTCAGAGGCCTGCCTGTCGGCAGGCGGGCCATTGTCAAAGGGGTCGCGGCGGGGCTTGCCCCTTGCCGGCGCTCCATCGCTGTGCCGCGGTCCGGCGTTCGGCTTGCCGCGCGGCGGGCCGTCGCGGCGATCGCGCGGCTTGCCCCCAGCATGACCCCGGGCATTGTCGCGTCCATGCGCGCGAGCGGCTTCGCGCGGCGGGCCGGAGGTTTCGATATGCACGCTCTCCTCGCCGCTTTCGTCCTGCGCGGTGCGGGCCACGGCCTGCGCGAAACGGTCGGCAATGGCGCGGGGTACCTGGAAATGGGTCTCGTTCGCTCCAATACGGATCGCGCCGACCTCGTTGCGGGTGATATGGCCGCGGCGGCACAGCAGCGGCAGGATCCAGCGCGGATCCGCGTTCTGCCTGCGTCCGATGTCCATGCGGAACCAGGTCACGTCCTCGAACCCCGGGCGGTGACGCTCCTGCTGGGCGGCGCGGCGGGCTTCGGGCGTGTCCTCGGTAATATCCTCGGGCTGCGGCATGGCGGCGCGGTGCGCGCGGACCAGCGCGGCGGCGATGTCCTCGGCCGGACGTTCGGCCATCAAGCGCTGCGCCAGCGCGCGGTCTTCCTCGTCGAATTCCTGAGGGCTGAGCATCGCGGCCAGCAGCCGTTCGCGGTCGTTGGCGCGAATCTGTTCGGGCGTGGGCGCGCCGATCCATTCCGCCTCGATCTTGGCACCGCGCAGCATCGATTCGACGCGCCGGCGACGCGGATAGGGCACCATGATGACCGCCGTGCCCTTCTTGCCCGCGCGGCCCGTGCGGCCCGAACGGTGCTGAAGCGTTTCGGCATCGCGCGGAATCTCGACATGGATGACTAGCGACAGCGTCGGCAGGTCGATCCCGCGCGCGGCAACGTCGGTGGCGACGCAGACACGCGCGCGCCGGTCGCGCAGTGCCTGCAGCGCCTGATTGCGCTCGCTCTGCGAATGTTCGCCGGACAGCGCGACGACGGCAAAGCCGCGTTCCTGCAAGGTTGCGTGCAGGCGGCGCACATTATCGCGGGTGGCGCAGAACAGGATCGCGGTCTCCGCCTCGTGCAGACGCAGCAGGTTGACCACGGCTGCCTCGATCTCGGCGGGCGCGACGGTCACCGCCTGGAACGCGATGTCGCCGTGGCCGCGCGTGTCGCCCGCGGTGGAAATGCGCAGCGCGTCGCGCTGATACCGCTTGGCCAGCGCGACAATCGGCGCGGGCATGGTGGCGGAGAACAGCAGCGTGCGGCGGCTGTCGGGCGTGGCGTCGAGGATCTCTTCCAGATCCTCGCGGAAGCCCATGTCGAGCATCTCGTCCGCCTCGTCCAGAACCACCGCGCTCAGGCGCGAGAGGTCGAGCGCGCCGCGTTCCAGATGATCGCGCAGGCGGCCGGGCGTGCCGACCACGACATGCGCGCCGCGCTGCAAGTTGCGGCGTTCCTTCGACGGATCCATGCCGCCGACGCAGGTCGCGATCCGCGCCCCGGCCTTGGCATAGAGCCATTCCAGCTCGCGCCCGACCTGCAGCGCCAGTTCGCGCGTCGGCGCGATGACCAGCGCCAGTGGCGATCCGGCGGGCTCGGCAAAGCTGCCCAGCAGCTCCCCTGCCAGCGTCAGGCCGAAAGCCACCGTCTTGCCCGATCCGGTCTGCGCCGAAACGATCAGGTCGCGCCCCTGCGCATCGTCCGCAAGGACGGCGGCCTGGACCGAGGTGGGTGCTTCATAGCCGCGTTCGGCAAGGGCCTCGCCAAGAAGGGGCGGAAGATTGGTGAATGTCATAATGCTCTGAACAACGGGGCCGGGCGCCGGGGCGGCAGGCGTAATGAATGGGGGCATTGCGTGTGTCGGCCGGACCGTCTGGGGCCGCCGGAATGCGCAATGAACGGGCCTGTCTGCGGCCAATGACCGGCCCCATACAGGGTTTGTCGTCATTTGGCTTCAAGAATCTTGATGATCGCGGCGGGCAGCGATTCCAGTCACCTATCAGCCGATTGAAACGCCGTGTTTATCGCATTTTCCGCATCGGTCAGGGCCAGTAGCGGATCATGGGCATCACCCGCCGCGACCGGCATGGGATTGGCCGCGATGGCACGGGTCAGGGCAATGCGTTGCTCGGCATCAGGCAGAGCGTCGAAGCGGCTCCAGTCCCACGCCTCGCCCGCGCCGTCATGCAGCAGCCAGCCCAGCGCGCGCACCCGCCCCGCCAGCGCATCGGGGTTCTCGCCGCTGGCCAGCAGCGCCTCGCGCCAGTCGGCAAGCTGGCAGAATACGAAGGAACCCCCGCCCTGCCAGCCGACCCGCTTCGAAATGCCGACTCTGTCGCCCGCGACCACCTTCTTCATCCGCTCCAGCGTGATCGTGCTGGCGTAATCCATCTGCTCCACCCCGATCCAGCGGCGGCCCAGCTTGTGCGCGGCGGCGCAGGTGCTGCCCGAACCGGCGAAGAAATCGAGCACGATATCGCCCGGATCGCTCGACGCCTCGATGACGCGCTTCATCAGGCTTTCCGATTTCTGGCCCTTCACCTCCTGCGTGCCCAGCAGCTTGGATACGCTTTCGCCCGCATAGGACGTGATCGCGACCGAGTTCAGCCGGTCATAGCTGCTGGCATTCCAGACATCCTCGACCGGATAGCGCGCGGGCAGGCCGATCGATTGCGCCGCCTTCATCACGCGGCGCACCGCCGATTTCGCCAGCCCCTCGCGTTCCAGAGTGGCCGACAGTTCCGCTGCCTCGGCAGGTTTGAAGCGCGGGGCGAAATCATGCGGCCCCAGATAGGCCTTGTTAAATGTCATCCTCTCCGCATCGCGGCTGTAGAACAGGATCGTGTCATGGTTGCGGATGAAGTTCTTCGCGCGCGTCTTGAAGCCCGACAGCCAGCCGATGCGCCAGATGATCTCGCGCTGAAAATTGGACGGACCGAACACCTCGTCCATCAGCACTTTCAGATAATGCGCCTCGTTGAAGTCGATATTGACGTAAATGCTGCCATTGGGGGCCAGCAGGTCGCGCGCGAACAGCAGCCGTGCGCGCATGAAGCTGAGCCAGTCGGCGCGCGTGAACCGGTCGTTATAGGCAAAGCCGCCGCTGGCGGTATTATAGGGCGGGTCGATGTAGATCAGCGTGACCTGCCCGCGATAGCGGCGGCGCAGCGTGGCGAGGACCTGCAGGTTCTCACCCCGGATCAGCAGATTGTCCTGCGGCGAAAGCGCAGCGCAATCGGTGGCTCCATCTCCGTCCCAGCGGGTGAAGCCGGTCAGCAGCTTGGGCGACAGCAGCCTGGCGACCTGCTGCGGTTCGCCTTCGATGTCGCGATGGAAACGGGGGACGGCGCGTTCGTCGTGCCCCAGCCCGCCTTCCAACCACGCTCCCTTGCCCGGCCATTCGAGAGACACGTCCCGCGCGCCCCCCGCAGGCGCGGGCAGGTCGGCAAGAAATGCCGCCGTGTCGTCCCGAATGCCCGTTTCCCGCCGCATGGGACGGTCGTGCCTCGCCGAACCACCCGCGGTCAAGCAAGCCGAATTCTTAGCCACCGGTTAATCGCGCCTATCCCGAATCTTAACCATTGCGCGGCATGATCGGCCCGCATCTAAAGCAAGGAGAACCGCAATGATCACTGCAATCGCCATCGTCGGCACCGGCGTCAGCTTCGTCGCTTCGGTCTGGGCCACCAAGGAAATCGTCAAGCAGGACGAAGCGAAAGCCGCAGCCTGAACTTGTAACGGGCGCCGGGCCCCTGCGCCTGGCGCCCCGCTAGCTTTCCGCGGGCGGTCAGGACGGCCCGTAGCGATCGGTCAGGTCGACCGTGCTCATCTTGCCCAGCTTGCGCCCCTTCTTGCGCAGCCAGTCCTTGGCCGACCGGCGGCCCGCGCAATGCAGCTTCATCAGCATGTGCCATACCGGCAGCAGCTTGGACCCCGGATCCATTCCCGCCAGCAGCGCCTGATCGTGAATCTCGTGGATGCGCAGCCGTTGCAGGCTGCCCAGCAATCCGTTCGTAGGCGCGAGTGGCAGCACCGCCTTCTGCATCAGATCCAGACCGCGCAATTCCTTGATCAGGGTCTGGTTGAACCCCAGCTCGGTTATGCGATTGGCGATGCCCGACGGGCTGTGCGGGGTGGTATCGCGCGTGATCGGATTGATGGTGACCAGCAGCAGATCGTCGTTCGGACTGTCCTGCACCAGCGGAATGATCGGCGGATTGGCGGTATAGCCGCCGTCCCAGTAATCCGCGCCCTTGATCGTGACCGGCGGAAACAGCAGCGGCAGGCAGGCGGAGGCAAGCAGCGCGTCGGCCGACAGATCCTCGTTGCGAAAGATATGCGCGCCGCCGGTCCGCGCATTGGTCGCCGACACGAAGATCAGCGGCGCATCTGCCGAGCGGATGGCATCGAAGTCCACATATTCCTCGATCAGCCGGCGCAGCAGCGCCTGCGCGGAACGGCCCAGTTCGGGCGAAGTCGGCAGCGAGAGATCCTGGAACATCGCGGTCCACCACTCGCTCATCGCCTCGAAAGCGAGGGGGAAGGCCTCGGCCATGGGGAGCATCGGGCCCGCCTCGCGGCCAGAGCGGTTGAGCGCCTTCCAGAAGGCCCACAATTTCTTGCCCGCCGCCTCGGGCCCGCCCTCGACAAGGCCGGATACCAGCACGGCGGCGTTGAGTGCGCCCGCACTTGCTCCGCTGACCGCGCCGAAACGCATGTCCGGCTGTTCAAGCAGGAAATCAAGCACGCCCCATGTGAAAGCGCCATGCGCGCCGCCGCCCTGCAGCGCGAGGTCGAGATTGTGTACGGATCGGCCGGGGAGGGATCGGCCGGGTGGGGATTGGGAAGCCATCGGGTTCTCCAGCGATGTTGCAGTGCAGCATAAGCCGCGCGTGGCAGGCTGGCAATGCGTGTTGGGTGCGCTCAGGCGGTGATCGCCTCCATAACCGCCAGCGTTCCGGCTGCGGTGTCCAGCCTGACCCGCGCGCCCGACGGCAGGCTGAGTTGATTGGCGACATGCCCGATATTCGCGCCGATGCACACCGGCACCTGCAACGGGCCAAGATGATGGCGCATCACGTCGGCGACGGAGACGCTGTCGGCATTGTCGGGCGAGCAGCGCGTGCACTGGCCGAAGACGACCCCGGCGACCTCATTCAGCATGCCCGACAGCGCAAGCTGGCTCATCATCCGGTCGATGCGATAGGGCGCCTCCCCGACATCCTCCAGAAACAGGATCGCACCGCGCATGTCGGGCATCCATGGTGTGCCCACCAGCGCGGAAAGGACCGAGAGATTGCCGCCCAGCAGCCGCCCCTCCGCGGCGCCCCCGGTCAGAACCTCGAATGCGGGATCGGGCCGTCCCTGCTTGCGGCGCAGGTCGAGCACTGGCGCGGACCCCGCGAAGGCGAGCCACCACAGGCTGTTCCAGCTGTCCTCTGGCCAGCGGCCGCCTGCATTGGGCGCGTGCAATGTGGGAAACCCCGCGCGCGCCGCGAAGGCCAGGTGCAATCCGGTTATGTCGCTAAAGCCGATCAGCAGTTTTGGATTGGCGCGGATCGTCTGCCAGTCCAGCAGCGGCAATATGCGCGCGCTGCCCCAGCCGCCGCGCACCGCGAACAGCGCCTTTACCTCGGGATCGGCATACATGGCATTGATGTCGGACGCGCGCTGATCGTCGGTGCCTGCCAGATAGCCTTCGACCGCGCCGACATGGGGCGCAAGCCGCGGCACCAGACCCATGGCGCGAACCATATCCGCGACCTCGCCAATGCGCGAGGGATCCTCGAGCGGGCTGGCCGGTTCGACCAGCGCCACGATATCCTCGGTGCGCAGGCGGGGCGGCAGATGGGGAGGCAGGCGGGGCGTGCGGCCAAGCGCGGGCTCGCCGAGCGCCGACCCAAGCCCCATCGCCACCGCACCCGAAAGGATCGCCCGCCTGCTTGTCATGTCCGCCGCATAGCACCGCGAGGCCAGTTTGCGAATCGAGTGTTCCGGTTCCCTTGCCTATTGTGCGGCCCGATGCTTGCCTGCATGATGCGAAAAGGAATTCTGGCCTGTCCGGAAAGGCTAGCAGTTCGGGGGAGGACCACGTCATGAACGACGGTTTCGCAATTGCGCGCGCGGGTCTGGCGATCGGTTTGTGCACCATCGCAGCGCAGCCTGCGGCGGCCCAGTCGATGAACGACAAGGTCTGGGCCGAAATCTCGTTCTTCAAACCCGCCGCCCAGACCGCCGTGCAGGTCGAGGACCGCACCGACGAAGAGCCTGCCACCATCATCAGCCTTGAAGACGATCTGAAGTTCAAGGATTCGGATAGCCTTCCCTCGGCTTTGGTCGGCGTCCAGATGGGCAACGGGTTCTGGGTTTACGGCGAGTATTTCGCCATCGACCGCGAAAGCCGCGCCACAATCGAGCGCGAGATCCGCTTTGCCGGCGTGAAGTTCGAAGCCTCCGCCAATGTATTGAGCGATTTCGAGACCGACACCTATCGCCTGGGCGTAGGCTGGGATTTCCTGCGCAGGGACAATTACGCCATTGGCGTGTCGGGCGGACTGCATGCGACCAATTTCGTGATCCAGCTTGAGGGCGAGGCCTCCTTCGCAGGCGCGACGACGGAGTTCGTCACGCGCAAACGCAACGCGCTGGCGCCCCTGCCGACACTGGGCGTGCACGGCGAAGTCGAGGTGATCCCGAGGCTGACCCTGCGCGGGAAGCTGGATTATCTGGACCTGACGCTGAACAATGCCTCGGGCCGGATCTTCAACGGCGAGGCGATGCTGCTCTACAACATCAACGACAATATCGCGCTTGGCGCAGGCTACCGCCATGTCGATATGCGGCTGGAACTGGCCAAGCAGGACTGGACGGGCAGTATCGACTATCAGTTCGACGGGCCGAAACTGACGCTGAAGGTGGGATTGCGCTGATCGGGAAGGAAGCTGCGCTAAAGGCTTCGCCTCCTGCCTCCCGTATCAGGAAACCGAACAACAACTGATCGCTCAAATCGGAAGGTCCAAGAGTTGACAGTCGAAAGACCAACTAACTAGACGTTTCCGACAATTCGATTTTTCGCCAAGGACCTGAATGCGGCTCCAGTTCGAGAGTAAGAACGCGAGCTGGGCCATCTGGGCACTGGCTGCTGCCTGTCTGAGCGGCGCAGTTCTCTATGGATATCACGATCATTTCTGGCATTCCCGAGATGACGGTTATTTTGCCCATACGGCCGACAGGTTGCTTAATGGCGAGGTTCTGCACCGCGACATCCAGACTCCTCACCCTGGAATAATCCATTTCCTCCATGCGTTTTCATTTTGGCTTTTCGGCGCCGACTTGCACGCTCTTCGAATTTTTCCCGCGCTCGCGACATGGCTTCAGGCGGGTGTCGCCTTTTACCTGATGCGGGATCGCGGCCCGCTTGCCGCTTTCGCTGCCGCTCTGGCTTTCAGTGCGGCTGCCTTTCCTCTCTTTCCCAGTCCGACCCAGCATTGGACATGTCTTTTTCTGGTCGTCATTCTCATGGCCGTTCTTGTGGAATGGCCCGGTCACGGCTGGCTTAAGCTTGTCCTTCTGGGTGCCATTTGCGGCGCCACCATCGGGCTCAGGCAGCCCAGCGGCGTTTTCGTGGCGATGGCCGTTTCCCTGATATGTTTTTCGCAAGCGGAAGAAGCCTCCGACGCCCGAGACGGGGGGCTGGCGCGCTGGTTCCTTGGGCGTTTCGTCATGCTCTGCTTTGCAGGCATCCTGGGCTTTTACGTGTTTACGAATTTCGATCCGCTGTCGGCTCTGTTGTTTGGATGCACACCTTTCGTGTTGCTCTTGCGCGCTGCAGTCTCGCTGCGTGCAGACAACCGTAACGTCCTGCATATGACGGCTTTCCTCTGCGCAGGGGCGATCCTGCCGCTGTCGGCGATCGCGGTGTACCACCTCAGCCATGGTTCGCTGCACGCCTGGTATGCGAACAGCGTCGAGAGCGCGCTGTTACTCAACTCTCTCGATTATGTGGGCGCCAACAGCTATGCCGACCATCTGATGCGCGCGCCCATCGCCGGGATCATGGCGGGTACACCCTCCAGCATCCTCGCGGGCATTTTATGGCCGACCCTTCTCCTCGCCGCGCCCATTGTTGGCTTTTTGCTGATCTGGCGCAAAGAGTTCGGCCAATTGGCCTCAAAAGAGCAAACATTATTAACCCTGCTGGTCTTCTATATTCTTGTGGCCGGCCATCACCCCAGTCGCGTCTATTTCTTCTTTGTCCTTGCACCCATTCTGTTCGGACTGCTCGTCGTCGTTCGGCCAAGGTTTCAGCAGGCGACCAGCCTGCTCGTCGTTTTCATCGCAGGGTCCGTTCTGTATCTTCATGGGGCGCAACCCTTCGAACGGGGTTTGTATGGGGACCTTATCGGTCTTCGAATCCCGACACGGACGCCATTGGCGCTGGAGCGCGGACATTTGCAGGTCTCGTCACTGGAAGCAGAACAGCATCAGAAGATGGTTCGCTTGATCCAGTCCAACAGTGCGCCTTCGGACCCTATCCTGGCACTACCCGGGAATGCAGACTTCCATTTTCTGGCTCAAAGGCCGAACCCTCTGCCCGCCGTGATGCCGGTCTACTCTCTTCACGACCGTGCCAGCCTGTCGGATGCCATCGAAAGGCTAAGGCGGTCCCCGCCGAAGGTCGTCATACATGCGCCTTTGCTGCCGTATAACACGATCTGGACGAACAAGGTCATGGCGCACGTCGAGTGCGACTATGATCGCATCGGGAAAATCGACGGTTTCGTGGTGTATCTTCTGACCAGACCGGATCCCTTTCTTGAGGGATCGAAATGTCGCGGCGAAGCAAGAGAGGGTCAGTCCGTATTGCCCTGAAAAAAGTTTGGGCCAGTACCCATCCCCGCCCCATAGCGTGACAGGTCCGCCAGCAACGGCCGGGGGAAAGTTTGTAGCGATGATCTGGAAAGGGTGGTGCCGCTTACAGGACTCGAAGCGGGATTGATCTCATGAGGAT
>CEOS01145280.1_pt1 | contig 10746 bp, 11 predicted proteins | sample 530601 | NCBI WGS metagenome assembly CEOS01 (sample SAMEA2620666, study PRJEB7988) | marine metagenome | biome: marine biome (ENVO:00000447); feature: mesopelagic zone (ENVO:00000213); material: "saline water (ENVO:00002010), including plankton (ENVO:xxxxxxxx)" | depth 1000 m
CCACCGACGGCATAAAAAATCGGCCCGGGGAGTGAGCTCCACCGGGCCGGTACAGGGCGGCAGTACAACAAACAACAGACGGTGAGCGCATCGCTTATTTGGTCCGCCCGGCCCATGGTCGCCTCAACGACCAGAGCCAAAGTTCACTACCTTTCGCACACGAAGAAGATGTTTAATCTGTGAACTCAGTCACACTTTACTCGCATCCTTGGCCTACGAACAACTTCCTATATCCTAAGTTCAGGTGCGATATCGCGTACAAGACCACCCTGAACGACGTGCTGGACTTCCCGCCAGGGCTCATTGAGCATCAGCTTGCACACTCAGTACGCGACCCACTGGGTCGAGCATACAACCGGACGAAACACCTGAAGCAACGTCGTGAGATGATGCAGAAATGGGCTGATTATCTAGACGGATTACGGGGTGCCCACAAAAAATCCAGTTTTATAACTGACCTTATAAGCAAAGACACCCTTTTAAGGAAGCAACGTAATCAGGGACCTATGTGGACTTTACTACAACCTCGGGAAAGCCGATCGGCAGTCTCGCTGCACAATTCAGAAATAAGCCTTACGCAAAGCAGGAGTGTTCAAACTGACACTCTAACCCTGAGTCGATTTTAAACTGCAGTGTAGAGGTCGACATCAACCTCCGGTGATGACGTTCCCCTTATCACTGGCCTGTCAATGGATGAACGTCTTGCTGGCGCACAATAGCAACATTGATACGCGCTCTTGTAATTGCGACACGAAGTAGACGCCGGCTGCGTTCAAAAGGGGGGCGTTCGCGACCGGGATCAAAGAACAAACCAGCGTATACGCCCTCCACGATCACGACGCCATCAAATTCCTTGCCTTTTGACTTGTGCATTGACATCACCATGCAACCGCTAGGCTCTTGATCCGCAGCAATGAGCCTTTCATGCTCAAGAGTCCGAGAAACCAGCTGTGTGGCGCCTTCGTAATTGCCGTTTGCGAGCCAAAGATCCGCCAGGCCCCCGCCAATCGCATCAGTCGCGCGAAAAAGGCGAACGAGACGCGACTGGCGGTACAACTCCTCTAGATGGGATGTTTTTTGAAGCAGTCCACGGGCCGTCCGCCAGTCCGCAATGGGATCTCCCTTGAACTCCAGCCCATGCTCTGCAGCAGCGAGCAGCTCTTTTCCAGCATCGTTACGAGGTGTTCTTCCTTCACGTACTTTTTTTGCCGCAGCGTTAAACTTGCGGACATTAGCTGTAGCTGCTTTCGACGGCGAGGTAGCGTTCTTGAGTTCATAGTAGTTGCCAATCGCTTCGAGAGTCATAGCAACCTGCAACCCCGCACCACCATCCGACCATTCCATGATTGTCGAAACGACTGCCCCGGCAGCCGCCGATAACTCTGCATCCCAGACAACACTGTGATCGATAGGGGGCAAGCCTCTTCCATTGTATTGATGGTGTTCGCTAAGTATTCCTGATATCTGCTCAACAAGCCGATTCGACCTTGCAAGTACGGCAACAGAAGGTCTCGCTATGCCCTGCCTTCGCAACGTACTAAAGGTCCACAATACAGCAGCATGAACAGTGGACGAGAAAGCATTCGGCCAGCAGCGCACAAGCTTCACATCGTCAACGTCCGGTAGAGGATAAATATTTCGTAGCACGGCATCAGCGTAGCGTAGAATGCCACCATGTGGACTCCGATGGTTTTCTCGCCCGAGGTCGAAAGTTCGGGGCGCCACATCGTCCTGCAAAGATTCAATCCGGCGGGGATCAATGTCATCCCGGTAATCGAAAATCCGCTGGTCGCGATCAGCTAAACAAAAAACACATGCCACTGAAGCGAGTTTTTTAACAATCCGCCATTGCTCATCATCCGTATCCTGGAATTCATCGACAATGATGGTTGGATAACAACTCCCCAGAAGGTGACAGAGTCTCGAAGACCGCTCAAGCAGGTCAGCGACTCCACGCGCCAAGAGGTCAAAGCAATAGCGCCCCTGCTCTAATGCCTGATGTTGCCTCTCTTCATCCCAATCACCTCCAAAACGCGCTTTTTCCAACCTCTCTTGGGTTGGAAATAATATAGTAATTGGGCGTCCCGTTAGAAGTTTCCCATGACTCTTCAGCAGCTCTAGGCAAAATGCATGGTAAGTCTTAACCTCAATAGCGCGTCGTTCTTCTGCTGTCAGCAACGCTTGACACCCTTTGAGGACCTGACGTACCGCAGCACGAGAGAAACTTAAAAATAAGGGTATCCGGATTTTTTGGTTGATTGGCTCATATCATGATGACGGAACCAACCATCAGCTCAGCGGATTACCTGGTTGATGACGACTCTTCTTCACGGCCCCTGCAAGTTTGCAGCAACGCCCAGGTTCGCATGCCGAGATACGCAGTGAGGCTTCGCGATCAACACACCATGCATTCACAATGTCACTGCAAGGTCCGGCATGTCTCTGCTCAGTCCTTACGGCCTGAGCTAGCCCTATACAGCTGTTGTTTGCTCTCCTCGCTGATCCCCGTCAGGATGCCGCAGGCATTGATCTCCCGACCCTCGTTGCAACGAGCCCTCAGTGAAACGAGTTGTTGCTCAAGCGCTTGCAGAGCAGTTATCTGCGACCGCACATGAGAGATGTGGTCATCGAGCATGGCGTTGACGGCGGTACAGGGCTGGCGAGGGTCGTCCTGATAGCTCTGTAGCTCGCGAATCTCTGTCAGTGACAGGTCCAGAATTCGGCAGCGGCGGATAAAGGCAAGCCACTCGCCATGCTTCTCGGTATAGACACGGTAACCATTCTCCTGCCGTTCTGGCGGCGGCAACAGGCCCTGCTGCTCATAGAAGCGGATCGTCTGCGTGTCGATACCCGCTATCTGGGCTAACTGACCAATGCGCATCAGGCTTACTCCTCAACGGATCATCTGTCCCATTGACCTTATAGTAGCTATATAGTTTTTAATACTAGCAATCTATGTTGGTTAACTGGAGCCGTATCGTGAGTAAAGCCTGTGGTGGCCCATGTAGCTGCGATGCAACGCCTGCAGCGGATACCGATATGCCGGTCTCCTCCGAAGCGTCAGGGGAATGGGTCAGCGTGTATGCTGTGCCGAAGATGGATTGTCCCTCAGAAGAACGGATGATCCGCTTGGCGCTGAACGGCTTTGATGAGATTCGAACGCTGTCCTTCGACTTGTCGAACCGCCGATTGGAGGTCGTGCATGACGGCGAGGCTGAGCCCATTACCGCGAAACTGGCGACCTTGGGGCTAGGCGCCTCTCTTCAGGAAACCGTCATTGCCGACCCAGAGACGATCAAGGCCGCTGAGAGCTCGGCAGTCTCTGCTACGCAGGAGTCAGGCACTCTGCGCGTGTTGCTCGGTATCAATGCGATCATGTTCGTGGTGGAAATGACTGCTGGCCTGATCGCCCAGTCTACCGGCCTGATCGCTGATTCCCTGGATATGTTTGCCGATGCAGCCGTCTATGGCCTGGCTCTCTATGCCGTAGGGCGCAGTGCGAAAATGCAGGTACGTGCCGCGCATCTGGCAGGGGTACTGCAACTGATTTTGGCTATCGGCGTACTCGTCGAGGTGGTGCGACGCTTTGTTTTCGGTAGTGAGCCTGAATCGCTGATGATGATGGCGATCGCCTTCGTCGCGTTGATCGCCAATACCGGTTGCCTGCTGTTGATATCCAAGCACCGCGAAGGCGGCGCGCATATGAAGGCAAGCTGGATATTCTCGGCCAATGATGTGGTGATCAACATGGGCGTCATCGCCGCCGGTGCCTTGGTCGCCTGGACGGGGTCCAGCTACCCTGACCTGATTATCGGTACCATCGTGGGCCTGATCGTCCTCAACGGCACTCGGCGCATCCTGGCGCTCAAGGGGTGAGGCTGCACGGTACGCAGCTATCGATGCCTGGGACACTTGATCGAAGTGGCTGTACAAGCGCGCTAGGCCTGAACGACAGCATATAGCGCGAAGGCTCGGAGCCAGCAAGGTAGCGTATCTAGGAATCAACCAAGGGAGGAAGATGATGGATAGTATCTGGCTGGTACTCGGCCTGGCGCTGTTGCCCGCCTTAGGCAATTTTAGTGGTGGGCTCGCTGCGGAGGCCTCCCGAACTACCGGGCGCCGTCTCAATTACGCCCTTCACGGCGCTGCCGGCCTCGTCATTGCGGTGGTGGCGGTTGAAATCATGCCGCGCGTGCTAGAGAACCTCTCAGCCTGGGTAATCGCCCTCGCTTTCGCGCTGGGCGGCATTGCTTACGTAGGTATCGAGAAGCTCGTTGAGAGTCTCCAGAAGCGACAAGGCCAGCAGGGAGAAGGCGGTCAGACGAGTGTCTGGATGATCTATATCGCCGTATCCATCGACCTGTTCAGCGATGGCCTCCTGATCGGGGCGGGGTCGGCGGTCTCACCGTCGGTCGCGATAATCCTGGCGGCGGGTCAGGTTCTCGCCGATGTTCCTGAGGGCTTTGCGACGATCGCCACCATGAAAGATAAAGGAATCCCTCGTAGCAAGCGGATACTGCTCTCTGCTTCCTTCGCGATTCCTGTGCTCTCGGCAGCCGTCTTTGCTTACTTCGTACTCAGGAACCAGCCGGAGGCATTTAAGCTAGCGGCACTGACGTTCACGGCAGGCCTTCTCACGGTCGCTGCCATCGAAGATATGGTCTCCGAGGCTCACGAGAGCGGTGACGATACGCACATCTCACCGCTGGCTTTCATAGGCGGCTTCGTCCTGTTCGTTCTGGTATCAGCGGGCTTGGAAGGGGTGGTATCGCAAAGCTAACGTACTGCTCCCCAACACAGCCACTGTCGTGCTGGCCGAATACGAAGCAGCTCCCAGCTTACGGCGCACCTAGTCGAGTCCAGAAACATTCACTTTGCCACCCTGGCCAGCCGGCCGAATGAATTGACGCAGCTTGATTAAGCGGAGCAAGAAAGCATGAGCCACAGGGTTGATCCTGGATTCGGAGGCGAGAGAGCATTGGGTGATAAGTGCGCGCTACCCTCTAGCCTATACACGGGCGTGCGCTATAAGCCGCTTCTGACAGGGGGGATGGCTCTACTTGCTGGAGGCGCCATGCCGCTTGCCTTTGCCCCTGTGGGCTGGGCATGGCTTGCGGTGATCGCTCTGGCAACATTTTTTGTCCTGACCGCGCAGTCTTCAAGGCGTCAGGCGCTGTGGTCGGCCTACCTCTTTGGCCTTGGCTACTTCGGCGTGGGTGTCTCCTGGGTCTTTATCAGCATTAGCCAGTACGGCAATGGCCCCGTGGTGGCGGTGTTAGTCACGGCGGCCTTTGTCTCGCTGCTCGCCCTCTTTCCATGGGGCGTCGCGTACCTCGTGCGCTGCCTGCGCCCTGAGATGGATGCAATGGCACTCTGGCTAGGGCTACCTGCGGCATGGGTGCTGAGTGAATGGATGCGCACCTGGTTCTTGACCGGCTTTCCCTGGCTCTTCATTGGCTACAGCCAGACCGACACCACACTTGCCACTATCGCTCCCGTCTTTGGCGTGCTTGGCGTGAGTTTACTGGTGGCACTTCTCGCTGGCGGGCTTGCCTGGGTTGTCCAGGGGCCAAGCCTGCGCCGTGCTGCGGTAGTCGGTGCCGTGTTAGTCGCTACCCTCGCCGGCTTGCAACTGCTGGATCGTGAATGGACGCAGCCAGCCGCTGACCCGATCGATGTCGTCCTCTTGCAAGGAAACATCGCGCAAGACAAGAAATGGGACCCGAGATACCGGGACATCACACTTGAGCGCTATCAGGCGCTTACCGCGCAGCATCTCGGAGCCGATATCGTGATCTGGCCAGAAGCGGCAATCCCGATGTGGCATGACCAGGCCAAAGCATATCTTGCTGAGCTTGAGGCGTTAGCCGATCAGGCAGGCACATCGTTAATGATTGGCGTCCCGGTACGCGAGGCGGAGGGCCGTACCTACAACGCCGTGGTAAGCCTCTCCGATCCCTCAGGCTTCTACTACAAACGCCACCTGGTGCCCTTCGGTGAATATGTTCCGTTTCGGGATCTTTTGGGGTCGGCCCTCGACGTGCTCGGGGCGCCCATGTCCGACTTCACACCGGGACGGGAAGCGCACGTCCTGAATGCAGCAGGGGTGCCCGTAGGGGCACTCATCTGCTACGAGGCGGTCTTTGGTGCCGAAGTCACTGAGCTTCTGCCCGAAGCGCAGTTACTGGTGAATGTCAGCAACGATGCCTGGTTCGGCAGCTCGCTCGGCCCCCTCCAGCATTTCCAGATGGCACGCATGCGTGCCATCGAAACCGGACGTGACCTTCTTCGAGCCACGAACACCGGTATCACAGCAGCCATCAATCATGAGGGCAAAGTGCTCAAGCGTGCTCCGCAGTTCGAAGTGGCCACCCTCAGCGCCGAAGTGACACCGCGAACTGGCGCGCCCCCTTATGTGCGCTGGCGGGATTGGCCTGTCCTTGGCCTGACCGCACTCGGACTCGGCCTGCTCCTGCTCCGTCGAATTCGTCGGCATCATCGGTTGGGTACATGACGCTTGTTATTTAGCAGCGAGCAAATTCTAGATTGGGTCAGGAGGAAGGGGATATGTCTACTTATGGCAGTCGGCTCGCAGAGAAAGCCCACGAGCCGGGAAAGGCGATGCGCTGGCTGTGGCTCTCGCTCCTGTTACTGTTTGTCGATCAGGCGAGCAAGTACCTTGCCAGCACCATGCTAGCGCATGGTGAAAGCGTGCCTGCCGCACCCTTCTTCAATTGGGTCCACCGCCACAATACGGGGGCGGCCTTCAGCTTTCTCGCGGATGTCGGCGGTTGGCAGCAGCCGCTTTTCATCGGACTGGCCCTGGTTATCTCGATATTACTGGTGTACTGGCTTTGGCGTTCACCACGCGTACTGAGTTATCGGCTCGCCCTCAGTGCGATCCTCGGCGGCGCGTTGGGCAATGTCGCAGATCGCTTGCGGTTAGGCTACGTAGAGGATTTTCTCGATTTTCACTATGCCCAGTGGCACTGGCCATCGTTCAACCTAGCGGACGTATGGATCTTCCTCGGTGTCGCCCTCTTTATTTGGGCGGAAATACGACATCAACCAGGCAGCCGCCGCCGCTGAATCGCCTAGCGTCTTCGCTATCGCATGCTTGACTTCCGGAATAGGCGCGTCCTGGGCCTTGATAAGGCGGCACGCCTTCATGAGCCAGCTGTACGTTCCTGATGCACGACTGCTGCCAAGGGCTCTGCTGCATCCTAACCAATCTGGAAGAGCGCACCCTGCTGGACCTGCTACCCGGTCGTCAGCAAGAGAGGGTGACAAGACGCCTCATGAGCATGGCCAACCGCCACCAGGTCGAGATCGTCAGCATGGACATGTGGAAGCCCTACCGCCGCGCCTTCCAGACGGTGCTGCCACAGGCCCGTATCGTGGTCGATAAGTTCCACGTCGTGCGCATGGCCAACGAGGCCTTAGAGAAGATCCGCAAAGGCCTAAGGAAGGAGTTGAAGCCCAATCAGCGCCGGACCCTCAAAGGTGACCGGAAAATCCTGCTGAAGCGCGCTCACGACGTTTCAGACCGCGAACGGCTCATCATGGAGACCTGGACAGGAGCATTCCCCCCAGCTCTTGGCGGCTTACGAGCACAAGGAGCGCTTCTACCATATCTGGGACTGTACCAATCGGCGTGGTGCCGAACAGGCTCTCGCCACCTGGATTGACAACATCCCTCAGGGGCAGAAGGAGGTTTGGAAGGATCTCGTCAGCGCCGTCAGTGGCTGGCGTGAAGAGATGCTGACCTACTTTGAGACCGACATCCCGATCACCAACGCTTTCACGTAGTCGATAAACCGCCTAGCCAAGGACAAAAACCGTGATGGCCGGGGCTATTCGTTCGAGGTAATGCGAGCCCGGATGCTCTATACCACCAAGCACAAGAAGAAGGCGCCACAAGTCAAGGAATCCCCGTTTCTGGGCAGAGCCACCATGACCTACAACATGGGACTCCCCGAGCCTGAGAAGAACTTCGGTGTCGATCTATCAACCTTCTGGAAGGACTAAGGGTTGGATGGGGCTGGAAGGCCCATCAACCACTTAATCCGGATACCCAAAAATAACAGCTTCTGCCCCGGCTGTAAGTGTGGGAATAACGATTTAGCTTTTAAGAGGGCGATTGTCGTCTTACCAGAACCCGGACCACCTAATACCAGGATGTGGCCTTCGGCATCGAGTATGGCCTTGCGCTGCTTATCCAGCTCTATTGGCATGATCAAACTGCATTGGCTTCGGTAGCTTCGCGTTCCCCGCCGCCGTTCTGAGGTGGAGTCGCGGCCGCATGACTCAGGGAAGCATGCACGGTGTCTAGAATTGTAACAATCGTCTCCGGCAGTTCGTCCTCGGTCAAACATTCAGCGATCAACAGCGCAGCATAAGGCTGGTTGTCACCTTTTCGCACTTTTAGAACAGCTCTTGTAATTTTTTTGATATCCTCGTCACTCATGCCGTCCTCAATCGTGCCTTTGTCCACTGGGTAGTCATCACGATCCTTGGCTGACTCTAGAAACCTGCGTAATGTAGCCACCGGAACCTCACCAATCAGCACATCCTCTATACCCTTTTCCGGGGATTCCCACACTTGGTTAAAATTGGCGAGCCGTTCTGCTACCACTTTCTCGGGTTCGCCTTCCTGCTTGTCATAAAAAGCGAATGCTGGTTTTCCAAGTGTTCTGAAAAAAGGTCCAAATGGTGGCACCTCCTTGTCGCTGCCGGCGTTGAAGATGGTCACGCCCGAAAGATCGATGTGTTCATAGGCTCCTCCGCGGAATCGCTCAAGCAGTTCCGATGTTACCGGGAACAGCGCAGCCTCGGTGGCGCCTTCAACGACGATAACGGCACGGCTCAGAATTGCCTCGGCCATTTGGCGCCGCTCACGGCGATATTTTTTCAGTTTGATATCGCCCAAAGTGACGTTCCGGCTTGAAAGTGCTCCCGCGTCGTCTCGATTGAGAGAAACTATCTGGTCCGGCTCGAACTGCTCAATGATATAGGGTGAATGAGATGTAACTATCGCCTGCCCCATTTCCGATAGAACAAACTGCCCGACACGTCGTTGGGTATGTGGCGGCAGCGCAATCTCAGGCTCTTCCATCGCGAAGATCACTGATTGTTGCCCCTTTAAGTCGGCAATGAAGGTCAGAAGAGCAAATACAAGCATATTGACTGAACCAGTACCCAATTTCTGGAAGGGAAGTTGGTGCGCCGCTGGCTGCGCTGCCAGAAACAGGCGGACAACATCCCTCAAATGGTCTCTTGTCAGGTCAGAAGCAAAGAAAGTTGTCGCCTCATCCCCGTCTGACAGGTTAACGAAGCGCGCCAGGCGTTTGCGTATTTCTTCACGTATTTCTTTCAGCTGCTCGATTTCTCCGATTGCTGGATCAAGGCTTCGAAGTCCAGTTAGTGTCTGCTCCCACATCTCGGACATACCGTTGCCGCTAAGCCGAAGAACTGTATCTAGAAGAGAGCCACGCTGAAGGCTTAGTGCCCGCGACCCAGTCCTCAGGGTACGGAGAAAGATGAAGCCACACAGCCGCTTCTGGTCCCGACCGAATACTTTCCGACCACCACCAAGCTTTTGTTCAGATGGGTCTTCCTCGTCACTTTCTTCGACAGGGTGATCGAAGAAAGTATTTCCTATAAAGTCGTCCTCGTCCCGTTCATATCGACCCACAAAGACTATAGGTAATGCCCAGACTGTACCTTCCGCATCTGCCGCTTCCGGCCCCTCACCCATGTCGTCTACGAATTGCCCGCTCGGGTCGTGCCAGCGCCTCAAATGGCGATAGAACCGCCTTTCAGCTTCCTCGGAGAGGTCAGTCAGAACAACTCGAACAACGATTTCTACTGGCTCATTCGTTTCGGATAAATAATGTCCGCCATGAAAATCGTGCTCGTCGATCACGGGGCGTCGAAAAAGACGCTCGGGACCAAGAGTCAAATCCAAGGCCTCGCAGATAGTCGATTTGCCAATGTTATTCCCCCCGACGAGCAAGGTGTGGCCTTGAAAGTCCACCTGACCACTGCTGATACCCCGGAAATTGTTTATGTTCAATCGTCTAACCTGCATCGAATTATCTCCTTAAATTGCGCCGGAGTGACCCCTGCATAGCAGATCAAGCAATGTTGATTATGCCCTGGGTTGAAATCTTTCATGAGCGAAGTTTCGTATAACGCTCGCCATTCCATGCCTTTCGCGCGCATGACATTATCAAATCCATAGCCGACCTGTTTTCTCGTTACCGCATTACAGCCAATATGACCAAGAAACTGGTTGAACTCTTGTTCAATATGTTGATCTACAACGCCAATCAAAAGGTTGATATCTTTGGATACCTTTTCGGCCATTGTGTGGGAAATTCTCTGCACAGAAAGCTTCGGCCTATCGCAATTATGAATACAATCATGGCGTCTCTGGAATATTTTCTTGTACTTAACTCCAGACTCACGGGGTCAAGTCTTTCATGTTTCAGAAAGTCAGAACGTGAAACATGAAAGACCTGACTCTACACTCTCCGGAAGATGCGGCGCCTCAAATTATTGTGTGTTACGTTAACCGCCAATGAGGCACAACTCGTCCCCCCATCGTCCACCTATCGCTACCCTTTCCCCGTTTAATCTAAACATTGCGATTACTTCAATTCCGGGCGCCTTCTTTTTTATATTCGCAGAAATTGGAGTTATGGTGATTTCTGGTGTATGGAAGCAGGCTGAAGGGGTGGCGTA
>CEOS01071692.1_pt1 | contig 10680 bp, 10 predicted proteins | sample 530601 | NCBI WGS metagenome assembly CEOS01 (sample SAMEA2620666, study PRJEB7988) | marine metagenome | biome: marine biome (ENVO:00000447); feature: mesopelagic zone (ENVO:00000213); material: "saline water (ENVO:00002010), including plankton (ENVO:xxxxxxxx)" | depth 1000 m
CCTTAAAAAGAACGGCTTTAAAAGCCATTCAAACTAAGGGTTTAAATAACATCCAATAGTATTCGATTAAGATTTTAAGAGCGGGATTTCCCTGTAGGATTTTCCGCTTATTTATCTCCTGTTTTCACTCGATATTAGAGATCGTGATTCCTACAAATAATAAAATAATTTCCTAATTTGTATATCATAAACTTGCCCTTAGCTAGTTTTCGGTACCATCAAACCTATAAAGCACCATCATAAATCTTTGAATAGTATCGAGGAGCTATATCGTAGACAATGATATTGCGTAAATCAGCCCTTGGTAAAATCATGTAGAATAGTGGTGAGCAATATATTAGCCGGTATGAATAAAGTAACTACTGGCAGTGAGCCGTGGCTTATCTTAAGCAAATTCAATAGAGCCTAGAAAGAAATTTTGATGAGAAAGGTAATTTTATAATAGAGAAGAAATATCATTTTATCACCACAGCTTTATTGGCGCCGCCAAAAAGATGTAATACCCAATACCCAGCGGCTTGTCTAGAAATCGTAAAAAGGGTACGGTTCATAACTCATAGGGTTCTTTAATCATAAAAAAAGGCTGTCTAAAATTCATTTAGACAGCCTTTTTTAAAAGTTCAGTATAAATTATTTCTTGTTACGTTTTTGTTGCTCTTCAGCCTGCTCCATCATTTCCTGCATTTTTCTGGTAAACCTGTTTTGTTTTTTAGGTTTTGCTTTATTAGCCTGAATTTTAGCATGGATTTTATCCTCATCAACAATCACATGTTTAATTACCAACATTATTCCTATCGTAATTAAGTTAGAGGTAAAGTAGTATAAAGATAATCCACTGGCATAGTTATTAAAGAAAAATAACATCATGATAGGGGATAGGTACATTAAAAATTTCATGTTAGGCATTCCCGGTTGTTGATTGGCCTGCATGCTTTGTCCCGTAGTCATTTGCATGTAAATAAATATTGCGACAGAAGCCAATATTGGGAATAAACTAACATGTTCTCCATAAAATGGGATATGGAAAGGTAATTCTGCTATAACATCATAACTGGATAGATCGTCTGCCCAAAGGAAACTTTTTTGTCTTAGTTGAAATGCGCTTGGGAAGAATTGGAAAAGCGCATAGAATATAGGAATTTGCATTAGCGCTGGTAAACAACCACTCATGGGGCTAGCTCCGGCTTTGCTATAAAGCTTCATTGTTTCCTGTTGCTTTTTCATCGCATTATCCTTATACTTCTCATTTATCTCATTAATTTCAGGACGTAAAACTTTCATTTTGGCCTGAGATAAATAAGACTTATAAGTTACCGGTGAAAGCACAATCCTAACCACAATGGTCATTACAATGATGGCGATCCCGTAGCTTGGTAGGACACTGCTTAAGAATGCAAAGAATGGGATAAAAACATATTTATTGATCCATCCGAATATACCCCAGCCTAGAGGTACAATCTCATCCAGATTGCGATCGTAATCTTTCAGGATTTTGTAATCTGTAGGGCCGTAATACCAATTCATATTATAATTTAGCTCGCCCGCCTGTAACTCTAAAGGAATATTTGCGGTGAAAGCTTTGGTGTATACGGTATCTATTTCTTCGTCTTCCACAAGATTTTGGGAAGTAAGTTTTGAGGTTTTAAACGGTGTATCTGTTAAAAGTATGGAACTAAAGAAATGTTGCTTATAGGCAATATAAGACACGTCTTTTTCTGTTTCTTCATCTTCCCCATGTCCAAGGTCATCATACTTATCTCCTTCGTATTCGTACCCTAAAACGGTGTATTTATTTTCATAAGAAATACTCTTGGAATGACGGTATCCTTTAAGTTGCCAATCCAGATTAATAGGTTGGGATGCGTTAAAGGTATTGGCAAGTCCCTGGGAACGGATATTGAAATCCATCATATAATCTCCAGGTTTTATAGCATAACGATATTCTAAGAATTCATTATCAGAAATCTTTAACTTCATCGATAATACCTGATCTCCGCCATTTTTAGAAATACTTGGCTCAAAATATAGATTTTCAGTATCTAAGGTTCTTCCATCTGTAGTCGTGAAATTAAGATTGAATTTTGCGTTGCCATCTTTTACTAAATAAACAGGGATAGAATCGTAGGTTTTATAATTTTTTAAAACAGCTTCTTCGATATATCCTCCTTTATTTGCTACTTCTAATCGTAACACATCGTTTTCTAGTACTGTGGTTTTATCTTCTGCCGAAGGTAATGTCGCGGAATAACCAAAAGCACCAAGTCTACTTTGCGCCTGGGCTATTGCTGCCGAGTCGGTTGCGGGAGCAGTAGTATTATTTTGATTTGCGAGTTGTTGATCAGCATTTGTAGGAGTAGTAACCTGTTCTGTCGTGGCGGGAGTACCGGTTTCTTCCTTTGGTTGTTCCAGGCTATTGGTATACAACATCCAGATTAAAATTCCGCCAATTAAAATAAATCCAATGATGGATTGAATATCAATCTTCTTTTCTTCCATTCTAAAATTTACTAAAGTCTTAAATCCCTACATAGGGATTCTATTTGATGTCCTATTTTTCAGTCAAAAAAATGACCAATATTTCATTTAATGCCAAACTGGCATTATGCTTTATTTTTTGAGTGTTCGTAAGCAGCCTTTACAAAAGCCACAAATAATGGATGAGGACTGGCTACGGTACTCTTATATTCCGGGTGATATTGTACACCTACAAACCAGGGATGGTCTTTAAGCTCTACCACTTCAACAAGACCAGTTTCAGGATTAATTCCTGTACTTAGCATTCCTGCTTTTTCGAGTTGTTCCTTGTATTTATTGTTATACTCGTAGCGATGTCTATGTCTTTCTTTTATATCGGCTTTGCCATACACATTGAAAATAGTAGATCCTTCTTTTAAATGACAATCCCAGGCACCAAGTCGCATTGTTCCCCCCATATGGGTAATGTTTTTTTGTGCTTCCATAATATCGATTACGGGATGTTTGGTAGCCTCATCCATCTCTGTAGAATTGGCACCCTTTAACTGAAGTACATTTCTGGCAAATTCAATAACTGCCATTTGCATTCCCAGGCAAATCCCAAGGAATGGTAATTTATTTTCTCTCGCAAACTGAACGGCATCAATTTTACCTTCGATTCCACGCTCCCCAAATCCCGGTGCTACTAAAACTCCATCTAGGTGAGAAATTTTATTTTTGATGGTATTCTCATTTATAAACTCTGAGTGGATACTCTCAACGATTACTTTTACTTCATTCTCTGCGCCTGCATGTATAAAGGCTTCTAAGATAGATTTATAAGAATCCTGAAGTTCTACGTATTTTCCAATAAGGCCAATTCTAATTTCGGCTTTCGGGTTTTTATGGCGATCTAAGAATTTATTCCACTGCTCTAAATTTGGTGTGGTTTCATCGGGTAAGTCTAACTTCTTCAGGGTTACCGTATCTAAACCTTCCTTAAGCATTAAATTGGGGACATCGTAAATAGTAGGAGCGTCTATAGACTGGATTACAGCCTCCTGCCTAACATTACAAAAAATAGCTAGTTTTCTTCGAATATCGTCTGATAATTCATGTTCTGTTCTACACACCAGGATATCAGCTTTTAGTCCGCTTTCCATCAAGGTTTTTACGCTATGTTGGGTTGGCTTGGTTTTAAGTTCACCGGCAGCAGATAGAAAGGGTACCAAGGTAAGGTGAATGACCAAAGCATTTTCGTCTCCCAATTCCCATTTAAGTTGACGAACGGCTTCGATATAAGGTAAAGACTCAATATCTCCTACCGTACCACCAATTTCTGTAATTACAATGTCGTATTCTTTTTTCTTTCCAAGAATCTGAATACGTTCTTTGATCTCGTTCGTAATATGCGGTACTACCTGTACTGTTTTTCCAAGGAATTCACCACGGCGCTCTTTTTCAATGACGCTCTGGTAAATCCTACCAGTGGTCACATTGTTTGCCTGAGAAGTATTTACATTAAGAAAACGCTCATAATGACCTAGATCCAGATCTGTTTCAGCGCCATCTTCGGTCACATAACATTCGCCATGCTCATATGGATTTAAAGTTCCTGGATCTACATTAATGTAAGGATCTAATTTCTGAATAGTGGTTCTAAAGCCACGGGCTTGTAATAATTTTGCTAGTGAGGCGGCGATTATCCCTTTTCCTAAAGAAGAGGAAACGCCACCGGTAACAAATATATACTTGGTTTCGGCCATTTTTTTAATAGTGTTTGAAGCGTTCCAATTATTCAGGGCGCTAAATTACGAAGAAGAATAGAAAAAGCAGCTAATTTTAAATGCTAATATTTAAGGTTTCTTTAAGTCTGTTAAAACCTAAGCGGTAAGTTAGCCTTAGAAGTAAATAGAATACTTAATAAGGCTTAGGATATCTTTTTCTTATTTCTTTCAGTAAAATTTCCATTCCGTTGATTTTAAGTTCGTGAACCTGTCTTAATTGTGCACCTAGTTTCCCTGTCGGAAATCCTTTCTTATTAAACCAAACATAATAGGGCTCTGGAATATCTGATAAATACCAGTCTTTGTATTTACCAAAGGGCATTTTGGTATAAGCCAGTTTAAGTAATTCTTCCTGATTGTTATTCATATAAAAAATAAAAGCCACAAAGGTATCATCTTAACTTTGTGGCTTGTGTATTTATTTTTAAAAAATTTTATCCAGTCTTTAGATAAGGGGATATTTTAGATAATTTAATCTTATTTAGTGGCTTTACAATATATTCGACAACGCAGGAATATTGTTTTGCTTTTTCTATATCAAGTTTGCTAGTACTGGAGGATAGGATAATCGTTTTATGTGATAGTCCCAATTTTTTCATTTCTTCTAAAAAATCCCATCCCGACATAACAGGCATATTTAGGTCTAAAAAAATAATAGCTTCCGATTCAGATTTTGCAAGTTCCAGAGCAATTAGGGCATCGGTATAATCTTTAACATTATCCTTATAGCCTTCTATTTCCAATAATTTTTTGGTAATAAAATTAGCGATAGGTTGATCATCTACTAAAATGATTGGGGTCATCTATTTTAACTTTTAGTTCAATTAATTCCCGGGAAGCCATATCGATGACTTCTCTTACAATTTCATCCATTTCATTGACCGATGATTTTAATCGTGGTAAAAGCTCTTGCCGGCAACTTTCATCATCCATAAGGTCAAACAATTCAATAATCCCCTGGATACGGGATAAGGGCTCTTTTATGTTATGCGCGTTAAGAACTGAAATTTTTAAAAGTTTTTCATTTTTCTTTACAATTTCTTCTGTTCTCTTTTTAATGGTCTCTTTTTGATTTCTATTAATTTTATAAATTTCCTCATTCTTATTCTGAATCGTCGTAAGCGCTCCTTGTAAAATCCTGTTTTTTTTCGCTATTTCCCGTTTTAGGTTTAACTCTTTAAATTTAGCATCAAAACAGTCTGCGGCAAGTTTTAAAATTTCTATATCCCTACTGTTAAAAACTCTTTCTTCATCTGCCACCAGAGATACTATCATCTTATGGTCGTCCTTATTAAATAACCACGACCATAAATAGGGATTTTTAAGTTTGGAAATATCTAATTTTCCCTGAGCTATATTTTCTGGGATGTGAGCTGTTCTTATAGGAATACCAGTTTTAAATAAATTGAGTTCCTCATTGTTTAAGTCTGCCAGACTTTTCTGCCCAAACCAAATATTATTGCCGCATAAAGAATACTCCATAAACTTATTATCCTTTTCGATAATTAGTTTGATGACATGGAAATTAAAAATATATTTTAAATGCTTTTCTGCAACTTTTCCAATTTCCTGAAAATTACTACATCTATTAATACCATTCGCAAATTTAGAATAAGCTTCGTAAGTTATTCTATATAATTGAGATGCGTTATTTTGAATTGGTGACATTTTAAGATAGACTCTTTGTTTACTCGGGAGTCTCTAAAAGTTCGTTGTCTATTTTAATACCAGAAACATCTGCAATCGTATTTAGCATGTTTACTAAATCGGCCTGAGCCATCAGTTCCTGAATTTCTGCATTGGAGAACCCCACTGCTTCAAGTTCAGCAAAATCTTCATCCGAAATTTCGCTGTGCTGTAATGCGGCTTTAGTTACAATGTTAACGGCTTTTCTATAGCTGGCTGGCATAGATGGAGAATCAATATGCTCTGTTGCTTTAAAGCCTTCTTCTTCAGAAATCATAGAGCTCATACTATCCGCAAATATTCCGTGCGCATGCGAACAATAATTGCAACCTCTCGACTTTGATACGTTATAAATAATTAATTGTTTTAATACGTTTGGCACATTACCTTTTATCAGGGTGTTTTTTAATTTATTCCAGTTTCCTTCCAGTAATATAGCATTACTGCCCTGACATTTAAACCAGTTTAGTACGAAGGGAAGTTGTAATGTTTTCTTTGTATCATCATAAATAGCTTTAACATCTTCCGAAGCTTCTTCATAAGAGATCATAGGGTATCTCGAAGGCTTTTGCACAGTTGTATTCATAAAGTGTAGAGATCTAAATAAATAAGTTAAATTTTGAGGCTAGGATATTATCGACAAAATAAGCAAAAAAAATATTAAAATTCTAGTAACCGATTAAAGATTGACATTTATTTATGATTCAGTAAAAGAAAGGAGCTTATTGGTAGCAATTTTCATAGTGGGATTGTATTATTAGGATAATAGACCGATATGTATCGTGAGGTTTAGCATTTGAAGCATATAATCAATAGATTTAAAATCTAAAAAAGAGGTTTCAACAATGGAATTGTATAAAGTCTATTATATCCTTATTTCTATATTTTTTTTGCAGGTAGGTGTATATGCACAAGAGAGTGAATTTGATCATAGTGCTGTAGTATTTGAAGATGATGGAAGTGCTATTATTGCCAAAATCAAAAACAAACCTGTTTTTCAATATAACTATAAAACTCAGATGCCGGATAATACTATGGAGTATTATAAAAGGAGCGGTTTTATTCATCCGCTATATTCTCCAGATGGGGCAGTGATAACAGAAGGATTTCCCGAAAAGCATACACATCATCATGGCATGTTTAGTGCCTGGGTGAATACAAAATTTAGAAATGAGAAAATAGATTTCTGGAATCAACAGGAGAAAACAGGGACTGTAGTTTTTAAAGAAATTTTAGAAGTTTTGTCTGAAAAGAAATATGGGCAATTAAAAACAAAGCAACAACATTTAGCCTTTATAGCTGGCGATAAAATCCCTGTATTAGAAGAGATTTGGACACTAAAAGTATACAATTCTATAGCTCCATTTATATGGGATATTACAATAGAACAAAAGAATATTTCTTCCTCAAATTTACAAATATTGAAATATCACTATGGTGGTTTGGCTTTTCGAGGAAGAGATGAGTGGTACAGGGAAGAAAACACATTACAAACTGAGGATACAGATGTCGATTTTAAGGTCACAACCAATTTTCATCAATCTCGTTTAGATGCCAATCATAGCATTCCAGACTGGGTGCTTATGTACGGCCGAATTGGCAAAACAGCTATGAATCTTATAGTTATTCCATTGTCTACTAATCCTGAATATCCTGATTATCTTAGAGTGCATCCCGATTTTCCTTATTTTTGTTTTACACCTGTGGTTAAAAAAGGCTTTGATCTAAAGCCATCTGAAACGTTTAAAACCAGATATAGAATTATCACTGCTACCCAAACTCCATCAGAGCAAATGATCAAGGATATAGCGAATAAAAAGTTTTAATCATTCCTTCGGATAATCTTCATAATTAAAATAGGTGTTCATACTTCTGGGATCAGCAAAGAAGTTTTGCATCTGTTTGATCCATTCCGGTATATTTATTTAATATTACTTTAAATACTGTGGGTAATTTTCACTATTAATGATATCGATAGGAAGACTTAAGGATTCCTGCAGGGGTTTGCCAAATAAAAAATATTCAATGAGCTTAGTTAAGCTTAGGTATACCTGTTTCTTAGGATCCTGGTGAATTAAAAATGCAATTTTATCATGTGCTAAATGATCGATATTTTCTGCAACAAGATCATAACCTATGATTAACGGTTTAGAAAAGCTTTCCGTCATACAATTAGCTAAAAGATAAGCCTTTGATGTAGTGACAAACAACCCATCAACGGGAGTTATAGATTTTAGAAAATGATCAATGGTTTTTTTAAAAGGAATTTTAGCCTCTTTTTTTAAATTATATACGCTAATATCGTAATCTAATTCTTTTTGTAAATAATAGGTTTTAAAACCAAGTTCTTTTTCCTGCATGTGGGATGCATTTTGAAAAGCTTCATCAATATGTAGAATAGCTAAAGAAGCTTTTGTACCTAATAGCATATTAAAAAGCTTAGCAGCCACGCGTCCACTTTGAAATAAATCCTGACCAATTTGCAGATCAATTTTCTGATCTTTTATATAATTATTAAACGTTGCCATCTTAATGTTGGCATCTACACAATTTTTAGCGAAATCCTTTGCTTCTTTATAGAATAAAGGCACCATTAATATAGCATCCGGCTTTTCTGCGAGAATAATTTCTGCCGATTTAGTAAATGATTCAGTTGATTGAGGATTAAATATTCCTTTTTTTATTTTAATTCCAAAATGACTAAATTCATTTTCAACCTGCTTTATCGCATCATAGCAGGGGAGCCAATAGGGATCGTTATCCGCATCTGGTAACAATATAGCAATATTATAAACTTTATTGTTTTTTAGGCTTTTTGCAATAGGGTTAGGTTTATACTCAATTTGATCAAGAACTTTATTAACCTGCTCTAATGCTTTAGAAGATACTTTTCCGCGTTTATGAATTACACGATCTACAGTGCCTTTAGATACGCCAGCTAACTCTGCAATATCTTTAATGGTGTAGTTTTTTTTCATTAACACAAATATACTAATCTATATGAATTAACTATCTGAATCATGCTGGATGATGTTAACGTGTGTGTTCGAGCACATTTTTTTTTAAAATCCTTTCTTTTTACATTGATTTTAGATAAATTGTACCGGATATTAACAAAAATATCTTCCGGAAATAATTGTTGTAGATTACAAAATATTGATTTTCAATTTATTAATAGTAGTCGATTAAGTGAGATTATAAGAAAGAATAAATTATTGGGATCTTGCAGATGGAAAAACCATTCATACACTGCACAAATCTCTGAAAAAACATGTCTATGTCAACTGAAATACAAGAAGCAAAAGGACCTACATTAGTTATACTCGCTGCCGGAATAGGTAGTCGATATGGAGGTTTAAAACAATTAGATACTTTTTCTCCGCAGGGGGATACCATCATTGATTTTTCTATTTACGATGCTATCCAGGCGGGATTTAAGAAGATCGTGTTTATTATTCGGAAAAATTTATTAGCCGAGTTTAAAGAGGTTTTTGAGCCTAAATTACGAGGTAAAGCAGCAGTAGATTATGTCTTTCAGGAATTAGATCGCGTGCCCGATGAATACGTAGACCCAAACCGTACCAAACCCTGGGGTACGGGACACGCATTACTTTTAGCAAAAGATGTGGTCAAAGAAAACTTTGCAATTATTAATGCAGATGATTTTTATGGGCGCCAATCGTTTATCACGATGGCAAATGCACTTAATAAGGAAAGTAGCGATTCTTATAATTTTAAGATGGTTGCTTTTCAGCTTAAAAATACGGTTTCAGATCATGGATATGTTTCTAGGGGGGAGTGTAAAGTTTCGAAATCGGGGTATCTGGAAGAGGTCACCGAACGTACACATATTGAAAAGAGTGGAGAAGCCATTCTTGTAAAAACTGAAGAAGGCTTGCTAGAGCCAATTGATCCAGATACTTTCGTGTCTATGAATTTTTGGGGTTTCACACCAAAATGCTTTGAATTTGGATGGGAGCTTTTTTATAACTTTCTTGAACGAAGTAGTGGCAATATAAAAGCTGAATTTTTTATTCCTACCGTAGTCAACGAAATGTTACAATCTGATAATGTAAAGGTAGAAGTATTAAGCACTTCTGAGAAGTGGTTTGGAGTGACTTACAAAGAGGATAAAATCATCGCAGAGAAAGAAATTAAAAAATTAAAAGAAAAAGAAATTTATCCGGTACAATTATGGGATTAAATAAAAAGGAGTTAATAGCTTCGGTTTTTAATGCTTTTAACCACAACTGTACCATTGAAGAAATACAGGAATTTTCTAGTGGTCATATTAATGATACGTACTTTATCGGTACTTCTGGAGCTCACAATTTTGTATTGCAGCGTATTAATGATGAAGTATTTCATAATGTTCCGGCACTGGTCAATAACAAAGTAAAAATTAGTAAACACCTGGCTAGTCAATTTCCAAAACTCACTGCCAAAGAAAAATATAGACATGTGCTTACTTTTCTGCCAACACGGAAAGGGGCTTATTTTTATCAGGATGCTTTTGATAATTATTGGAATTTAACATATTACATCAAAGACAGTATTTCTTACGATACCGTTACCGATAAAGAAATTGCCTACGAGGGAGGAAAGTTATTCGGTAAATTTATTAGTCAGACCAGCGATTTTGATGCCGGCCAGCTAGTAGAAATTATTCCTGGCTTTCACGATGTTCCTAAAAGATTAATACAATTTGAAAAAGCAAGAGATAAGGCTTGTACGGAACGCTTAGAAAAGGCAG
>CEOS01145634.1_pt1 | contig 10641 bp, 4 predicted proteins | sample 530601 | NCBI WGS metagenome assembly CEOS01 (sample SAMEA2620666, study PRJEB7988) | marine metagenome | biome: marine biome (ENVO:00000447); feature: mesopelagic zone (ENVO:00000213); material: "saline water (ENVO:00002010), including plankton (ENVO:xxxxxxxx)" | depth 1000 m
CAATCCCAAACTGGAATTCTTCATGCAGATGGCCCCCAGGGAGCTGGACAGCGTGGTTTCCTATAACCTGGTAGCCGAAATCAAAGGCTCGGAAAAACCGGAAGAGGTGATTGTGATTGGCGGGCATATTGACTCCTGGGACCTGGGTACCGGGGCCCATGATGATGGTGCGGGCTGTATGCACAGCCTGGATGCTGTCTGGCTACTTAAAGAACTGGACCTTTTACCTAAACGGACCTTACGTGTGGTTTTCTTTATGAACGAGGAATTTGGCCTCAACGGGGCAAAGGTCTACGCTCAACGCTCAAAAGAGGAGGGCATTGACCATGTTATTGCCATGGAATCGGATGCGGGAGGCTTTACGCCCCGTGGTATCAGTATGGTGGCCCCGGACAGTATTATAACGCGTATTCGCAAACTTCGCGACTACCTGGAGCCTTATGGAGTGCATGAATTCAGTGAAACCGGGGCCGGAGCGGATATCAGCCAGCTTAAAAGCGATGACCTGGTGATGATAGGCCTGCGCCCGGACAGCCACCGGTACTTTGAGGTACATCATTCCAGCCAGGACGTACTGGCCCAGGTAAACGCCCGCGAACTGGAATTGGGGTCGGCCACTTTAGCGGCCCTTATTTACCTGTTGGATAAATACGATATAGTAGCGCTTTAAAAGCATTTCTCTTTACTACACTATTATACCGTATTACAGACCTCTCATGTTATAATGGTAATCCTTTACTGGTTTAAAACCTCCTGAGTAATTCTCATTTTCGGCCACCTCCACATACACACTTACCACGCTATTTCGACTATCATAATTATACACCCTGGCAAAGTGATTATCGTTTAATTCTGCTACCAATCGCCCCTTTTCATCGTACACATAGGTGTTGGATGTGGAATTGAAGGGAACTACTTTCCAATCATCGACAATGGCAGGTGCTGAGCCTGATTTAAAAAGAGTGAACTCCAGTTTTTCAGGGTTGCTGTAGCTGCTTACATCCACCTTCATGGTTACCAGTGACCAGTCTCCCGCCTGAACGGATTCAGTAGCAGATATAGTACCCATGTTTACCGTGGAGCCATTTTGTAGCTTAAGATTCGCCTTCATTCTGAAATTATCCTTGCCGGTTTTGTAGACCCATACCTGGCTATAAAAAACCTTATTGTTATTTCCTTCAAATTCAATAGTTCCTGTTACGCCAGAGCTACCTGTTAGTTTAACAGATTTTTTTCCGGTATGTGCCACATCGGTATGGAATGGCGCGTAAGAGGGTACCCTGCGAATGTTGTCTGCCGTTATGCCTTGTATTTCGGCATATTCATAGCTAGCTTCTTCAAAACTGGTAAATAGTGCTTCTTTATATCGGGTATTGGTGGCCGAAAGAACCTCTCGTTCATATCTGTTATCCTGACGCAACGAACTATACTGACCTGAAACACCACTCCTTGCCTCAATAGGATGAGAAAAAGGATTGTACCTGGTAATTTCATATAGCTTTAGCCAGCTATCCGGGTGGGTCGAAGAAGAATGATCGAAATCCGTAAAACCAACGTAGCTTCCATCGGGGTTTATATTATCATTCCACACATATTCTTCTTTGATCCTCCACTCTCCATTAGGCCGATTAACATCTGTAAAGTCTGAATAGGTAGAATTCATTTTTCGATAAGACCAGTTGTTGTCCCATACGGTAGCAAAAGCCGATATCTCTTCCTTTACATTATTTTCATTGTAGGCATATAATTTCTCATACGCTATTTGCGATAGCATGTTCTTATTAGAAGAAGATATGGCTTTGCTGGCCATGCCGGAGTAAACCGTGTAGGCTGGCACCACTTCTGTTTCAAACTTACCTCCCCAGCTATCTTTGTATTTTGATTTAAGAACGGCTCCTGTCAACAGATCAATATCGGTATTATAAACTTCCTTGGTACCCGTAGCGTCCTTAAAAATTACCGTTTTAGGGATGGTAGGATAATTTCTGGTAGAGGTTCTTACCAAGTAATTGTTTTGGACATTATTAACATAACCTTGGCTAAATTTTAAGGCTCCCATGCTATAGATGCCCAATTTATTCTGATCATAAATCAAATCAGCCGGAGTAAAATATTCGTAGTTAACCCTGCTCACAATTTCATTGTATTTATTAGCATTAATAATTCCCGCCAACTGACCTATTTTAGAGGTCTTCATATCATAAAAGTAATTTTTAGTTCTATGAAGCCTGCCACTCCAGCCTTCCGGATGATAATTCTGATCTGTTGACTCCCGTGCTTCAATCATATCTGCATCAGGGGTAAAAAAGCTGTATATATTCTTGGAAAGGTAATCCCCATCCGTCTGATAATCATTTAAGACCGTAACCATACCGTACAGCACAGGTGTGCTGGCATAATCATAATAATCATAGAAGTCATAGTGCGAGCTCTTGATATATTCCGGCTCTTTACTACATACTCCGGAACTGATGCCTGTTTCGGTAGCATCAAAGGTGTATAGGTATTTTGTTCTTTTGGACGTATTATCAATATGATCGGTAAGAGTAACCATGGAAACTCTAACATCTCCACCCGTTTTATTGTAGTTTTTATATTCCATTTTACCACTGTGTATGTGATCATACCCGGGCAATAGGGAGCTCAGAGAGGAAGAACTCTCGGACGTTATTACACTCTTGTTGTGATCCTTAACAGTTACTTTGGAATAATAAAGTTTATCATCTGTTACAGACGAGATCTTGAAATCCAGGTAATACGTTTTAATGGTGGGCGGGAAAATAGATTCTCTAACCTGAAACGGATAGTTGTATATTCTATCACCGGCTTCAAAGGCATCTTCAAAAGGTATATTATTGGCCTCTTTTAGATATTTATTTGAGAGATTGTTATCCTGCTTGACCAGGAATCCCATTTTTTCTCCACTGACGGTATAATAATTATCTCTTTCATAATCAAACTCTATTTCCAGTCCTCCTCCGGTATTTACGGAAGATAAATGCCAATAAATAGGGTCAGATGGATTTACCTTATGGTCATTATACGCGGCTGATTTGCCTGGTGCCGGAAACTGCCAACCATCCCAATCATTAGGATTGTAAGGCTGGCTGGGATTGGTATACCCGAAAGTCATATCCGGTATTAATTTCACGTTACCCGGCCCGTAGGTTTGTACGGACTTAAGGGTTAATCTACCCATTCTTGGTTGACTGACCGCATTTATATTTTCATAAGAATTGGTGGTATTTGGAGCCAGGCTGTAGTCTGTATCAAACACTATTCTCTGCAACTGTTTTTGCTCAATAAAATCGCGAGCACTCTGACTAAGGTCTGCGATATCATATACATCCAATACGCCATTAAAACCGGTTGTACCGTTTGTAGCGGGAGTGGAACCCTGATTACTGTAATGAAGGCCGTACCCACCGTTGGATGTATATTCCACCAGTTTGTTATAATCTTGATTCTTAAGCAGGATTATTTCATTGAGTTTAAGGCTATGGCTCGCTTTAGTTTCTCCAAATACGGGTGACCCGGCCGAACTATAAAAGCCTTTGCCGTCAGTTTTAATATCCTTTACAAAAAGAGCCGTATGCGTGCGTGTAGTAATTTTATTGAGATATACATTTTGCCTGGTTCCGTGTACATAGGATTTATAGGTGTTATCCTTATTCTGTGTATAACCACTAAACGGGTAGCGCCACTCGTAGTGATTAGAGAAAACCCCATAATCCATTTTAACCCAGTAGCCCCAATCGCTTTCATCAACCTTTCCATTATTATTAATGTCTACAAAATCGGAACCGGTTATGGCCGTTAATAACCAAGCTGTGGCGTACCGGTTACTATTTTCCGTAGAACTGTAGTCATCCGTATCAGCCGTTCTGATAGATTTTGCAAACTGATATTTATTGTATACCGGATAGGCAAAATGATAGGTAGTTCCATCACTACCGGTAACCATAATTCCTCCTATTCCATTAGCAGGAAAACTGGTGCTACCAGGAACAGGTTCTTTCATAAAACCTTTTTGTACTGGTAAACTGGTTTGTAATTCAGCATTGGAAAACCACTCTACGTTGTTGGCCTTAACAAGCTTATCCCCTATCATGCTACCGTCATTTCTTGAGTCAATACGCTTCCCATTTTGATAGAGGTGGGTGTCACTTAATTTACACTCTGTTACGAGAACATTATTACCGTTGCGATAATCCCGCAAAGTTGCTCCCGCTGAGCTCCAAGTAAGGTTACCGTTTCCTAAATGATTATCGTAAAAATTGGTATTACTGTTATATATAAACTGAACCTTGCCATAGGTATCATTACTGTTGAAAAACGGGGCGGGCATATAGTACTCGTGCAGATCGCGGGTATTCCCGGCAACAGACCCCACTTCTTTTCGAAGTGGCATAATACCTCCGCTTATGCCCGGGGCTTTAACATTGTAAGAATCATACGCAATATGGATGGAATTATCGGAGCGAGTACCATCCTTACTGGTTACATCGGATACTGTGGTGCCAAAAGAATTATCCCCTTTATAAGATTTAATGTTCTGGGCACTTCCATTTCCTTCTTTTAAATACGTTTGCACATTGCTACTATTCCACAACTTTGTGTAATTATTACCGTGCAAGGCAGAATTCTCCACTTCTCCCAAGTAAAGACTGCCAAAAACATGCATATCTGTTTCAAGGTTAAGGAAATATTCGTATTCTTTTTTAAAGAAAGTGCTTTTTGATGGTAGTGTTCTTTTTACATAATCATTAATGGTGGCTACCTGTTGGGTATTACCATTCATGCCATTGGAAATACTCTGTGAAATTGCGCCTCCAATTACCTGCCGCACCAAAGTCTGCCCAATAGAAGCTGCAGCGGAACCAACACTTGAAAAATCAAGGCTCAGTGAGGTGCCCAGCATATATGCACTTGCAATAGAACTAAAGACGGTAAATACATCGCCATGCCATTTATCTTCCATTTCTGAGGTATAAGTAACACCAATGGCAGTAAAACCTTTTCGAGTACCAAAACCCACCCGAAAAATACTACCGAGACCCACGCTACCTCCAGACCCGGCCTCAGAATCCCAGTTTTCTTCATACAAACCAAAGACATTAAGATGATAGCCATGCCCTCCGTCATCATGGAGGGTATTCTCAATCTGTTCAGTCACAAAATCATCAGGAAACATAGCTACATCCCGCGTAATTGCACCGGCATTCAAAGACCAGCCCAAGCCCACCCAAGAAGACTCCTGACCATGGGTAATACCAGAGTGATAGGCCAGTGGCATGGAAAATCCACCTTCGGGACTAGGTACGTTCAAGAGGGGAAGGGTATACGCCAGGTTTCCGGTTACCAGGTTTACCATATCGCTGGTAGCGGTAGATTCATACGCTTCATATTCAGACTGGCGGGTTCCCCCTCCCAACGCCCAGCTTGTGGTGGGAAATAATTGGACATTCAGGAAAACCAAAGCGGTTGTCCAGCCGACTACTTTCTTCTTTAGGTTAAAAGGCTTTTTCATAGGTTTTGGGCTAAGTTTTTGATCTTTTCAAGATCCTTATGCTGGTATTTAAACAGGTATTGTTCACCATCAAAAGGTGAATGAAAATAAAATGAGGTGCCGGGCTTTGTAATTACTTCAGATGGATAGGTAATTAAAACGCGACTCTTATCGGTATAATCAAAGGTGCGAAGCATACGGGTTTGGAGAGGCATTATCCTGTCTCCGCTAGCCGTAACTGCGTAATAGGTTTCACCCTGGTTAAAAGAAAGTTGATTGATTGCCTTTTTAAAGCGGGCTTCATCTGCAGCTAAAAAATTTACCGGATTTTCTCCTTTTTGGGAAATATCCAATACAAACACCGCCACTTCATTACTCTCTTCCATTCCCTGTAAAAGTTCTACGGGACGATAGGCCATAGATACTGTATACAGACCTTTGGTAATTTTAACACGTCCACCGCTTTCCGGCAGATGCAAGTACGCTTCCATCTCCTTTTTACTTTGAGGGCCGTTATGGCAAGCAATACTCAAAAGGAATAGAATTGCTATTATAAGCTTATTCTTTCTCGGCATGAAGTTCCTTCAAAATTTCCTCGGTAATATTAGTCACCGAATCCACAAACAAAACATTCCCACTTTGATTGGCTCCAACTATCATACTGTAGTTATTCTTCTTTGCGTATTGAGCTATCAATTGATCTATCTCATCCGTAACCTGCCTGCTTATCCTTTCATCTTCGCCTTTCAAATGCTTCTGATATACCTCTCTTCGTCTCATATAGAAAGCTCTAAGAGAATCACTACCTAGCCCTTGTTGATCGAGCCAAGTAATCTGGTTTTGGATAGAGTCCAGTTCCCTTTCAGCTTTTTGCCATTTTACTCTAATCTGCTGAAGTTCTGGCTGACTTTCTCCATATTGGGCTATTAGCTGGGTAGTATCTACGCAACCAATCTTAGGTACCTGACGGGTACATCCTATACTAGCTAATAGCACTAATACTGCACTTATATTTCTCATTTTAATTTTCTTGTTTTTAGCGCATTGGCTTTAATCATGGGCTTCCAAACTTTTTAAAATAGAGGTTATAGACCCCAGGTTGTAAAACATCAAAGAACTTTTATTTCTTTCATCTTTTCTAAAGTTTACACGATAAAGGCAGAGCATTCCTTCACTCTCAATTACTGATAAGCTTGTGAACACTTCTAAATCAAAAGGAGCTAAAACCGCACTTTTGCCAGAAGCAAAGCTGTGCGCTACCAGGCCCTTACCCTTTTCAACCGTAATAAGCAATTGGTCATTAACCCACTTTACTTCACTAGTAAAAGGAGAAGCATAGGAATAAATTGAATCAAGACTACCATTTCTCAAAGAAAGTAAAGAGAGCTTACTAGCATGTGATTGTGGGTTTTCTACACCTACCAAAAATAACTCAGGTGTTATTACCCTAAAGTCAGCTACTAATCCATTTGAATTAACAGGTAATTTGTTGTGCTTTAACCTTCCCTGAGAGTCTACAAAAGGAAAGTTTATTGAGTCTCTGCCTCCATACATGTCCCAGGCAGGAACGTATATATTCTTGCCTACACGTTGAAGATTTAAATCCCTTGCATGAATAAAGCCTCTGGAGCCAAAACTAAAATCATTCAGCTTTACGGACCACAAAGTGTCTAAGTTAAGAGTTGAGGCGGTAAGATAGAGGCCGGAGTTTACTTGATCCGTTTGAACAGTTGACCCGAGAAAATACAGTGTATCATTGAATTGTACCATTTTACTCAAGTCAAATCTGACTTTACTTTTCAGAGATAACTTTTTAGTGCTTGGATCGTAGAATTTAAGATAGGTGAGGCGGTCTTTAATATCTCCTCCATACGCTAAAAAAACACCTGCTTTGGTAACGGCTAGATCATTGATCCACAACCGTTTATTACTATCAACCGGTACTTTCTCTATTATTTCAGCTCCTTTCTTAATAATGGTAAGGTTAAACCGGCTATTAAAAGAGGTTTCAGGAGTTTGGGAAAAAACATAATGAATTGAATCATTATAGCTTTTAGCCACTAGGTGTTTTACACCTGCAAACCCTTCTATGGTAGTTTGAGAAAGCCCAACCGGGACAGCAACCATTAAGGCTATTATTGTAGTGAAAAAGTGATACTTAGCATTTCTCATATCTTCCTTTTTAGCGCTATAGATTATCAACCGCATTTAAAAAGCTCTGATATGTTTCTAAGGAATGGTACTTTGCCACTAAAGAAGTTTTGGTAAGAAAGCCCATTCTCAGAACCATATTTCCTCCTGCATTAGAAAAACCCCTATCTACAACCTTTCCAAACTCATTATACGTTACTGACCTCATGTTATTAGCTGTTAGTTGAACATTACTAAATCCCACATTCAGGTTAATGGTTACAGTTTGTGTAATTGTTACGGTAGTAAGCCCGCTTTCGGTGGAGATGGTTTGCTGAGGAGAACTTGCTGAAACTGTGCTAACAATTACCCTCCCTGCTGCATCATCATACCTTCCTAACCTTGCAACATCTGTTGCGGCCATACTTCCACTTATATTGTAACCTTCTGAATTAGGATCATCTCTAAGTCTAACCTCTCCTGAGAAGGTATACGTTCCATCATCCGAGAAGCCATCAAAAACCTGGAATAAGTTTGTATAGCGGCCTGCAGCTACATCTATGCGGTTATTGGCAAGCAATGTTCCCAAAATCTTTTCATTACTTGCTGTTGCCAGGTTGGCGGTAGGTGCATTTCCGGCCATAGACCTCCAAAAAGCATCACTATTGCCCCAGATAGTTCCCCATCTAAAACCTCCAAAATAATCATAGGGACCCCAGCCCTCTGTAGAGATCTGATCATGCCATCCCCATCCTTTGGCGAAAGCCCATAAACCCTCCCAGAAATTGCCACCATCCGGATCAATGCCATTAACAGGACTATTTCCCATGCCTAAATAGCTACTATGATATTGTCCATAAGGATCTGTTGTGCTCCAACGTCCCAAGCGTCCATCCCAAGTTCTTAGTTGAAAGAATTCATGTTCGGTACCGGGCTCCCGGTCTCTTTCCTGACCCTGGAAGGCAAAACGATAAGCACCTGCTCCAGTTGTAAATTGTTTATTAGGCATGGCCATCCCAAAGGGGTAGTAATCGGTCGCATTGAGCACAACCGCAGCAGGTAGGTTTTCTCCGCACTTTGCTTTAAGCTTTACGTTGTCAATTGACAGATGAGCCTGCCCCCCATATCCAATCAGAAATACATTATAGCTACTCTTACCGCCCGGCAGGCCAATGCAATGTGTGCCTTGAGAGGTAATATTTTGCTGCACACTTCCCCCAGCGTAGTGAACAATGACTTTCATATAGCTATTGCTGAACGCCAGAAGATCAAAACACAATTCAAAAGTATTGCAGTTTGTCTGATCATTGGCTGAAACACTAAACAGTTTGGATAAAGCTACATCACTTTCTAAATGTTCTCCCTGACACCCCAAATAGCGGGAGGAAACGGAGGTTAGAGTAGCCTGATTTTCATATTCATCATAAACACCCCCCCAACCTTGATAGGTTCTGTCATCAAAATTATCTTCATCCAACATCCGGGGTAAGTAATATATTTCTGAACCTTTTTCTACTACCGCCCTTACGTTGCCAATCACATCGGTTAGCTCATACAAGTAACCATTATACCCTCCTCCGGTGGCATTGATACGGTCAAAAATTCCTACCCTTCCATGACCATAAACCGGGTGCTCTGGCTTAACTGATGACATGTTCTGAAAAGGTGTCTTTTCATAAACAGCCATTAAGGTCCCTGCCGCATCTCTTACATAATAGGTTCTTTTAACTTCTACATTATAGTCAGGATTATCATCATAATCTACCTTCAGGTAACGGTTGCCGCGGTCATCATAAAAGTATTCAACCCGCTTAAAAGCGTAAGTACTGCCATAATTGCCCCAGATACTTTCAACTAAACCCAAAGAGTTATATTCAATATGAGTGTTTTCATCATAAACATCAGTAAGTTGACCTCTTTGATTATAGGTGTAGTTATTAAGCGACTGATTTCTAAGATCCTGGTAGCGTGTGGTATTCGAATTATCTCTGCTATCCGTCACATACGATAAACGATTATTTATTCTTTGTCCGTTACTCAACGGGTAGTGATAGGTAAAGCCATCCATACTTACCTCTGAAGAGGCACCATAACCGTTCCGGTTTAAGGTTAATAAGTTTCCATTTGCATCATAAGTAATCCCCCATACTTTATAAGCACTATTGGCTGCTGCACTGAAAGCAGGATTTACGTTGAGTATTTCATTAGCACCTAATGGGACACCATCTTGTAATGCGTTTATACAGTTCATATTGCCAGGCTTATTCTGACATGTTGCAGCTGTATAATTGCCATACACTGCTTGTGTAAGCCAGCCATGTTGATCATAGGTATAGTTATATGTTTCCTGCCTATTAAAGGTTTGGGTACTGTTGGTTCGCAAATTCCAACGCCAGGATTTCACTAGGCCATTGTGATGATTGCCTGTATTGTTCCCGTAATTGATATAAGTGCCTTCCCGCAGGTAGTCCTGATTATAATAATCGAGACTCATACTAAAGACATCCGGGGCAAATCGTTTATGGGAGGAAGTAGCCACACGATCTTCTCCTGGATCCTTCTCAAGCTCCATAGAAGGATGGTTGATGGATTTTAATTTCCCATCCAGTGTATAAACATAATCTACCCCTTGCAGATCATCCGCCAGTTCTACTCGCTTTACCCTTCCCAAAGGATCATAAGTATATTGGGCCTGCTCCAGCCAGTTAACTCTGTCTGTACTGGTGAGAACTTTTAGCAATCTGCCTTGTATATCATACTGAAAGCGATGATAAAAGCGCTCAGATGGAACTTCCTTCTGATAAACACTTTCTTTAACCTGTCCATTGGGTCCGTAGGAATAATTTATAGTCTTAACACCAGCCCCATCCAGTTTTCGAACGGCCCAACGCACACGTCCCAGATCATCGTAACTATACCAGGTTGTGACATAATCATTACTTGTTTTAGAAATATTACCCCGCAGGAAAGATTGCTTGTAGTTGGCAACTGACAAGCCTGTA
>CEOS01133079.1_pt1 | contig 10563 bp, 10 predicted proteins | sample 530601 | NCBI WGS metagenome assembly CEOS01 (sample SAMEA2620666, study PRJEB7988) | marine metagenome | biome: marine biome (ENVO:00000447); feature: mesopelagic zone (ENVO:00000213); material: "saline water (ENVO:00002010), including plankton (ENVO:xxxxxxxx)" | depth 1000 m
GGGGGCGGCAATATGGAGTCTGCTGCGGTGTACGCCAAAAAAGTGCCCTTCTGGATATTCCACGGAGCACAGGACGATATCGTACTGCCCTACCACTCTATCAAAATGCGCAAGGCTATAGCTGATGCCGGTGGAGATGTAGAACTCACCATTTATCCCAACGCCAACCACAATAGCTGGGATCCTGCCTTTGCAGAACCCGGCTTATTAAAGTGGATATTTTCCCATTCCAAAAAATAAATAAAGACTGATGAAGAAAATCTTTGCAGCAACCATCCTGGCAGCCTTAACCTTAACGGTACAGGCACAAGAAGATAATACCAAGCGTGATGCTTTTATCAAAGACCTTATGGGTAAAATGACCCTCGAGGAAAAGATAGGCCAGCTCACCCTTTACACCAGCGGTTGGGATGTAACCGGCCCCACCCTCAATGAAAATTACAAAAATGAATTAAAGGCCGGTAAAGTAGGAGCGCTGTTCAACGCGCATACGGTGAAATACAACCGTGACCTGCAGGAAACAGCTGTAAAGAAAACCCGGCTGGGAATCCCCCTTATTTTTGGTTACGATGTGATCCATGGGCACCGCACCATTTTTCCGATACCCCTGGCAGAGTCCTGTTCCTGGGACCTGGATATGATCCGGGAATCCGCACGCCTGTCCGCTAAGGAGGCTGCAGCATCCGGCCTTAACTGGACTTTCAACCCGATGGTGGATATTGCCCGTGATCCCCGCTGGGGCCGTATTTCTGAAGGTTCCGGAGAAGATACCTACCTCGGCAGCCTGATAGCTAAAGCAAAGGTGAAAGGTTATCAGGGTGATGACCTGAGCGATCCGCTTACCGTGGCGGCCTGTGTAAAACACTTTGCGGCCTATGGCGCGCCACAGGCCGGCCGCGATTACAGTACTGTTGACATGTCCGAGCGCGTACTGCGTGAAACCTATTTACCTCCTTACAAAGCAGCAGTAGATGCCGGGGTGGAGACCATCATGACTTCTTTCAATGAAGTGGATGGTGTGCCTGCTACAGGCAGCAAATGGTTGTTTACGGACATCCTGCGTAAGGAATGGGGCTTTAATGGCTTTGTGGTAACGGATTACACGGCTATCAATGAAATGGTACCTCACGGTATAGTGGCCAATGAAAAGGAAGCTGCTGAGCTGGCCCTCAATGCGGGTGTGGATATGGACATGCAGGGCGGGGTATACAATCAGTATGTGGCTGAACTGATCAAGGAAGGAAAACTCACCGAAGAACAGGTGAATACCGCTGTAAGGCGCATCCTGGAATCCAAATGGAACCTGGGACTGTTCAAGGACCCTTATCTCTACCTGGATGAGAAACGCGAAAAAAAGATCCTTTACTCGCAGGAACTGATGGACCATGCCCTGGAATCGGGGAAACGCTCCATTGTTCTGCTCAAGAATGAAAATAACCTGTTGCCTCTTTCCAAAGAGGTAAAGTCCATAGCCCTGATAGGGCCGCTGGGCGACAACCAGATAGACCTGCTGGGAAGCTGGCACGCTTCCGGAAACGAAAGCAAAGTAGTTACCATACTTCAGGGTTTAAAGGAAAAAGCTCCCAACGCTAAGATCACTTATGTAAAGGGTACCGGTTTTGGCTTTGATGGAGACGATAGCAAAGATGAATTTGAAGCAGCCATAGAGGCCGCCCGGAATGCGGATGTAGTGATACTGGCCGTAGGCGAGAACTACCGCCAGAATGGAGAGGCGGCCAGCCGTTCCGATATTACCTTGCCCGGGGTACAACAGGAACTTGTGGAGGAGGTAATGAAAGTGGGTAAACCCACTGTAGCTTTAGTAGGTGCCGGACGTCCGCTGGACCTCTCCTGGATAGATGCGAACGTACCCGCCATTGTAAACACCTGGCACCTGGGTACCATGCATGGCCGTGCCGTAGCCGATGTGCTGTTTGGCGATTACAACCCTGCCGGTAAACTCACCATCACCTTTCCGCGGAATGTAGGGCAGGTACCCATCTATTACAATATGAAGAATACCGGCCGTCCTTTTGACGCCAATAACAAATACACATCCAAGTACCTGGATGTGCCCAATACGCCCTTGTATCCTTTCGGATACGGCTTGAGCTACACCACCTTTGAGTATTCAGGTTTAAATATCAGTAAAAGTTCACTGAATATGGGTGATGAGGTGACCATCAGCGTAAACGTAAAGAACAGCGGCAGCCGTGATGGCGAAGAGGTGGTACAACTATATATCCGCGACCTGGTGGGCAGTGTAACCCGCCCGGTGCGGGAACTCAAAGGCTTTGAAAAGATATTGCTTAAAGCCGGTGAATCCAGAACGGTGAACTTTACTATTAGTACTGATGATCTTGCCTTCTATACCCGCAATATGGATTTCAAGGCCGAACCCGGTGATTTTGAAGTGTACATGGGCGGTGACTCTAACGCAAGCCTGAAAGGCACTTTTAAAATAGCGGAGTAAACGCTACAACATATTCGATACTATGATCCCTGCTTTACCGGATGGTGAGGCAGGGGTTTTATTTTAACCGGATAGTTCTCCGTTTAAACACTTGAGCTAAGAGGGCTTTATCAGCACTATATACGCCACATTGTACCGTGCCCAAACCCTTGGCGGTACAAGAAAAATGCGGTTATAAAAGCGGTAGGATGAATGATTGCTTAAGGAAGGAATTCAACTTTTACCAGCATAAAAACAAAAATTAGCCACGGTAAAAAATAAAATTGGCCATGGCCAAATAAAAAAATGGCCACGGTAAAATTTTCAAAACATAAGAATGGGAGGAGGGCTGGTAGCCGGAGTTTGCATTCATACTTCTCTTATGCCTTGAAAATGCCCCTTCCCCATGCGCGGCAGTTATTAATCCAAGAGCCACAAAAGTGGGCCCTATAATGTTTTTTAACCGCCACTTTAAACCCTTAAATCATTCTAATTGTATAGAGGAATAGCTTTTCTAATGAAGCGTATATCTTATGATCCTTCAACTAGACCCTACCATTATGGTGGAAACCCCACTCGGTACCGGGCAAACCCTTTTTATTATCGACTATGGCATGCACCAGAATACCTGTTGGGTAATAGCCCTGAAAGATTCCGGCATCATTAAGCATTTTGATTGCAATGATGTAATCCTGAGTACCAATTACACCTACGGCTTAAACCTGAGGCATCACGGCTTTAACGACAAGATGCCGGAAAATGATAAATAAGTAGTTTACCGCAATCCGGTATTTTTATAATGATAGTTTGCCATGCTCACCATAGGAACCTTCCTCACCGGTGAGTTTGGCCTTTACCGCTTCAAAGATGGTACGTACCGTGGATACACCCTCCCAGTACTCGGCATAGGTGGGTTCTACCCTGATCAGGCGTAGGTCCGGAGTCTCCAGACCCTTCGGGAACCAGGCGTTTAAAATGGGGTTCCAGAGTTCCTCCGCTTTCTTCCGGTCATCCACCAGCTGGGCCGTTCCTTTTACGGATAAATAATCCTCGTGAGAATTATGGCTGTATAAAAGGTGAACAACATCATTATTGGCGGTTTTAGCCACATCATGGGCTGCAGAGGTAAAGAACCAGATATCTCCGTTCTCCTCAACACGGGCGGTAGACATGGGCCTTGCCTTTTCCTGGGGCCCCAGGTGAGTACAGTACATACAGATCCGGATACTTTCGGCCAGTTCTTTCAGTTTTTCGATAGAATTGCTTTCTTTCATAATGTTTTCCTTTTAAGTGAGAGGATTAAATAACAAGCAAAGCCTATCCTTGGTTCCGGACAGAAGAAATAGTAAATCACCGTATTGATTTTTTTGGCTGTAGCTGTGAAACGGCAAGCTTCCAAAAGATTGAACCGGCTTCTAAAGGCCTTCACAATTACTCCGGTCGGGTAACGTTATTGAAGCGGAAAAACCGTTTTTAAAATATAACAACCAAGCATGAGATTAGCTTTTACCTTTTTAGCATTGTTCGCTACAATAGTGACTTATTGCCAAATCGAAAAACCGCTCACCCCTTTAAACCTGAACTTTGAAATTGTGGAAAAGGGTAGCCCTGTTGGTTGGGAAAGCTTTGGAAGCTCCGGTTATGTCCTTGCCCTTGACTCTTCCCATGCACAAAACAGGCAATACTCTGCGTACATTGGATCTACAGCCGAGAGTGAGAATTTTAAGGCCTGGGCATATACACTGCCTGATAATTACGATGGTAAAGAGATAACCCTTTCAGGATACATTAAAACCGAAGATGTAACCGAGGGATACGCTGGCCTTTGGATGAGAATTGATCCGTCTGTTGCCTTTGATAATATGAATGGAAAGGGAGTAACCGGCACTACTGACTGGACCCAATATGCCATTACCCTTACAATGGATCCTGAAAAAACCCAGAAGATTGTTTTTGGAGGCTTGTTAGTAGGAAAGGGAAAAATGTGGTTGGATAATTTAAATATCACCGTTGACGGGAAGGACCTTAAGGATCTGAAACCCTTGCAAAGAAAGATTTTCCCGGCTGAGAAGGACCGGGAGTTTGATGAAGGATCTAAAATAACCATCACTTCGGTTGATGAAAGCCAGGTTAAAAACCTTAAAACACTGGGATTAATATGGGGCTTCTTAAAATACTACCATCCCAACATTGCTTCTGGCCAGTATAATTGGGATTATGAGTTATTCAGGGTTCTGCCCCGGGTTTTAAAGGCCGGAAGCCAGGCAAGCCGGGATGATATCCTGGTGAAGTGGATAGAAGATCTCGGCACTTTTCCCCGGGGAAAGGAAACAGATCTTACAGCGGAGGATGTAAAGTTGAAACCCGATTTGGAATGGATTGAGAACTCCGGGTTTTCAGATGAACTCACGGCTCAACTATTAAAAGTTAAAAATGCCGGCAGGAGTAAAGAGCATTACTATATTGAATTACATGAAAGTGTGGGCAATCCTTCGTTTAAAAACGAAAAACCCTATGCTTCCATGAACTATCCGGATGCAGGATTTCGCCTTTTAAGCTTGTTCGGATACTGGAATAAGATCCAGTATTACTTCCCGTACAGAAATCTTATCGAAGAAGATTGGAAAGATGTTTTGCAGGAGTTCATTCCAAAGTTTATTAATGCAAAGGATGATACTGAGTATGCTCTTGCGTCACTTGAATTGATTGGTCGAATTCATGATACCCATGCGAATGTTTATGGTAACAAAGCTCTAAATAGTTACTTCGGTTCCCGTTATGCCATTGCTGAACTTGCAATTGTTGAAGATAAGGCGGTAGTCACCGGTTTTTACAATAAAACCTTAGGAAAGGAGTCCGGCCTGGAAGTTGGTGACATTGTTTCCACCATTAATAACCGGCCGGTGGAAGAAATGGTAAAAGACAGACTATACCATTACCCGGCCTCCAATTACCCTACCCAATTAAGGGATTTAGCTACCGGGCTGCTAAGAACCAGTGACTCAACCATAAGCGTTGAATATATAAGAAACGGGAAAGCCCTTCAGACCACCTTAAAAACATTCAGCTCTAAAAACATCAATGTCTATTATAAGTTTCAGGCTACGGATACCTGCTTTAAGAAGATAAATGAAGATATCGCTTATATCAACAATGGGTCTGTTAAGACAAAAGACATTCCGAAAATCTGGAATGATATAAAAGGCACAAAAGGCTTAATTATTGACCTGAGGAATTACCCTGCTGATTTTCCTATTTATGAATTGAGTAATTATTTGATGCCGGAAAGCACCCCCTTCGTCAAGTTTACTAATGGGAGCATTGAAAATCCAGGGCTCTTCACATACACCAAGATATTAGAAGCGGGGAAAGAAAACAAGAATTATTACCAGGGGAAAGTCGTTATCCTGGTAAATGAGATCTCCCAGAGCTCTTCAGAGTTCCACGCAATGGCTTACCAGGTTCATCCAAATGCCTCTATTGTTGGCTCCACCACAGCGGGTGCGGATGGCAATGTATCACAAATTGTGTTGCCTGGAGGGATAACTACAATGATCAGTGGAATTGGTGTTTATTACCCGGATGGAAGAGAAACGCAAAGAATAGGCATTGTACCCGATATAGAGGTTAAGCCTACTATTGAAGGAATAAAAGAAGGGCGGGATGAAGTGCTGGAGAAAGCTATTGATGTAATTAACCGGCCAGAACCCAAATGAATTGATCGTACCAACTCAAATCAGGAGCTTCCGAATTCAAACCCACCTATACCGTTCTCAAATAACACCCTTTTTTGAGAGCTCCATCCTCTATCCTTGTATCTACAATGAGGCGGATGCTGAAAAGCCTGGAACAGAGTAAGCATATTTCAATTCCCTAAAAATGAAGACTTTTAGATTATCTACCCTGGGTATTCTGGCCCTTGCTCTTGGGTTACTTACCTCAGGTTGCCAGAAGGAAGAAAACCTGGCAAATGAAGAGCGCGAGAAACCCGTCACTAAGATTGATATAGTGGACTGTGACCTGGAAGATCGAAATCTCAGTTACTCCACCAATCTGGGAGATGCCTATTCCGAAGCGGCCTTACTCCTATTTGGTTCGGAATGGAACCCCGGTGAGGAAGATGGGCTCCTGGATGATTATATGTGGTGCAAGTACCCCGGGTTTCCAGCCTATGACTGTTGCAGTCCTCTTACGGTGTACCTGAGTCCTTCAAATCCGGACGGATACCAAAGCTACTGGAGCCCATTTCAGAACTGGGGCCCTGGTGATGGGCGGATAGCCATGGGACCATTTGGATACTACGTTTCCGCTTCCGTTCAGCAAACGTTTATCAATCAAGTGGAAGCTTATGCAGAAAGTGTGGTTATTCCTTGCACCGGGGGGCCTATGATCCCGGTTTATTATTCATTTGAGTACTCTCCCATTACCAGTTCAGGCGACTTTGGCATAGGCGTTAAGGTTACTTACGCACCCGTTTGTCGTATCCAATGGGAGCCACCATTGTAGTTTTTTAATGTATAGTCCATATCAGGCGGCATTGATCCAACATCAGTGCCGCTTGTTTTTTTACAACATCCGCCTTCCTTATTGCAAGTATGCCGCTTGGAGGATTACATTTAGGGAAAGTTTAGTCTTATCCCATGAACAAAGCACTGCTTACCATCCTCCTCCTTACCTTGTCCAATACCTTTATGACCCTGGCCTGGTATGGTCATTTGAAGTTCAAGAGTGTTAATAGCCTCAGCAATCTGGGAATTGAGGCTATTATCCTCATCAGCTGGGGCATCGCCCTCTTTGAATACATGTTCCAGGTACCGGCCAACCGTATGGGCTTTACCGGTAACGGAGGGCCTTTTAACCTCTGGCAACTTAAAGTTATCCAGGAGGTGATCACACTCTCGGTCTTCACCATTTTTGCCGTTACCTTTTTCAAGACAGAGACTTTCCGCCTTAACCATTTAATAGGCTTTGGTTTTTTGGTATTGGCGGTGTATTTTATTTTCAAGAAATGATGATATCATTGATGTTCTGGTACGGTTAAGAATATCAGCCCTTTAATAACCTGTTAATAGAACCTATAAACACCCCCTCTATGAACCCACAATTTGAAGCAGGCATTAACATCGCTATTAAGATCCCCAAGAGTAAATACGAGGAAACGGTGGCTTTTTACCGGGATATCCTGAAGTTGCCGGTTGAAGAAAAGTCCATAAAGAACCCCACAATTTCCAGGACCCATGAGGTTAAATTCGGGCACAACGTCCTGTGGTTAGACTGCGTGGATAACTACACCCATTCCGAAACCTGGTTACAGCTTACTACCCCAAACGTGGAAGAGGCAACGGAGTATTTACTATCCAAAGGAGTTAACCCCTGTGATGAAATTGAAGAACTTCCCGAAAATATGCACTGGATCATGGACCCGGCCGGCACGGTATTCAACCTGCAAAGGAAAATCCCGGAATAACCATCAATGTAAAGCAGTATGCACCTTCTATTCCTGATACTTTCAATACCTCTGAGCCTTCTGCTCAGTCAAAAGGATACCCTTACTGAGAGCTATGAAATTACTTGTGATGACAAAGGTTGCAGGGGAGCCTACCAGGGCCCGGAGTTTATAAACGGTTCGGATGTGGCCCACCAGTTTTCAAATAAGATGTCATCTCGCGTGGGCGATAAACTCAAGGAGCTGTATGACAACCAGCAGTATTCAAAGGTAGATTTTGCCCGTGTGAAAATGGCCACCCCGGGTATGGGAACGGGTACGGTTACCTACCATCTGGATGTTCCTTTTATACGGGTAAATGAAAAATGTGAGGCCTATACCTCCTTTGATCATGTGGGTGGCTGGAATCATGCCCCCGCCCTTAAAGCCAGAAAAAAGCAATTGCAAAGCGCTCTGCTGGAAGGTGAGCAGTTGGATATAAGCGATTTGAAAAAGACCCCGGAAGGGCTGCAGGAATACTGGATACAATGGAAGAATAAATCCAGACAAAGCGATTGTATTCCAGCTTCTGCCGATAAATAGTAAAACCCATTTTATGGGCTACCCTGCACGGAGACGGGTATTTCCAGTCGTTTTCCTTCTTTGCTTCACCTGTCTTTCGAAAATAATATATCACCCTTCGACTCCGCTCAGGGTGACCCTCTAAATTACCTTTGAGGTTTCTTATTTTTACACCTCAAAGTCTCAATGCTGTATAGGATACTTCTGAAAAATCGCCAGATACTGCTCTACGGAGTTGCTCTCGCCATCCTGGTGTTTGTACTCAAGTGGCTGCAATGGAAATTCCTGATCGTAGACCATGCCGTTGATATTTACGTGGGACTGATCGCGGTTTTTTTCACCGCTCTTGGTGTTTGGGTGTCCACCCAGGTGACCAAACCCAAAACCGAAAAGGTGATCGTGGAAAAGCAGGTGTTTGTGACTTCACCAGAAGAAGCAGGTATCAACCAGGCCGAACTGGAAAAGCTGAACCTCACCAAACGTGAATATGAAGTATTGCAACTGTTGGCCAAAGGCCATAGCAATGCCGACATTGCCGGGGCCCTGTTCCTGTCATTGAGTACCGTTAAGACCCACGTGTCCAACCTCTACCTTAAAATGGACATCAAAAGGCGTGCACAGGCGGTGGAAATGGCAAAACGCCTTCGCATTGTAGAGTAAAACACTACTACTTTAGTACCGGATAAAGCCTGAAACGTCAAATTGGTACTAAAGTATGAAACGGGTTTTCAGGGCTCCTCCTAGTTTAGCCACCACTTACTAAAACAACATTTCATGAAAAAGAATATACTGATTTTCGGCCTGGTGACGGGTGCTATTCTCAGCATCAACATGGTAATAGTGGTGAACGTGCTTTACAATAACCCGGATTTTGAAAGCAATGATTTCCTGGGATACAGCACCATGGTGGTCATTCTCTCCCTGATCTATTTTGGCGTGCGCAACTACCGTAATAAACAATTGAATGGCGTCATCTCCTTTGGCAAGGCTTTTAAGGCGGGCCTTCTGATTGCCCTGGTGGCGTCTACCATGTACGTGGTAGTGTGGCTCTTTTATTATTACCTCTTTGTACCTGACTTTATGGAGGTTTACGCATCGCACGTTTTGGAGCAATGTACCTCTCCGGATGAGCTGGCCGCCACTAAAGAGGAAATTGAAATGTTCAGGGAAATGTATAAGAACCCCCTCTTCGTGGTGCTCCTCACCTATGCCGAAGTATTGCCCGTAGGTTTGATAGTAACCCTGATAAGTTCGCTGATCCTTAAGCGCAAGCCCTGATCGGAGGCAAACCTGCTCCTTTTTTGTGGCATGTTTGTTATTCTTCAATACGCCCTGATCCCGGTTACCTGGGATCAGGGCAATCAGAGTGACAATCCTTTGTATGATGCCAAAGGCATCCTGTAAAAATGGTGGCCAAGCCCTAATTATACCTACCTTTAAGGGATATTCCCCTTTTTAAACCAAGCAAAATGTACAAAACCATAGCCGCGCTGGTTGCCATCCTGGTTTTCCCCACAGGCGTGAATAAGGAAAAGCTGGATGAATATTTCCAGGTGTTACGGGCCCATGATGCGTTCATGGGCAATATAGCGGTGTATGAACAGGGTGTAAAAAAGTATGCGGTTGCCACCGGTTATGCCAGGCTTGATCCTGAAACGAGGGCCGGGGAAAGCACGATGTATCACCTGGGGTCCATATCCAAAACGTATACGGCTACGCTGGTCCTGAAGGCGGTAGAAGAAGGGAAGCTCCAACTTTCCCAAACCATTGAAAGTTTCTTCCCGGCCCTTCAGAATGCGGATCGTATAACTATTGCCCAGCTGCTCAACCATCATAGTGGGATCCATAATGTAACCAGCGATGCGAAATTTATGGAATGGCGTACCCGGGCACAAAGCGAGGAGGATATGTTGAGCCACATCCTGCGAGGCGGTGTTGATTTTGAGCCTGGAGCCCAAGCTCAGTACAGCAACTCCAACTATATTCTCCTTTCGTATATTCTGGAACACACCTATAAAAAACCCTATGGCGCCTTGCTGGAGCAAAAGATCATAGAGCCGCTGGACCTGGAACATACCCGTTTCGGAAATCCGGCTCAGCCCTC
>CEOS01041245.1_pt1 | contig 10560 bp, 7 predicted proteins | sample 530601 | NCBI WGS metagenome assembly CEOS01 (sample SAMEA2620666, study PRJEB7988) | marine metagenome | biome: marine biome (ENVO:00000447); feature: mesopelagic zone (ENVO:00000213); material: "saline water (ENVO:00002010), including plankton (ENVO:xxxxxxxx)" | depth 1000 m
GCAATTGCGCGGTTCGCCCTGGTGGTTTAGCAGTACAATTCCGGCATCGCTCAGGTATTGAAAAATAGGGTCAAAACGTGCATCATCAAGCAACACAAAATTTCCTTGATCATCTTTTAAGTTTTCGTCCATCCCAATATTCTTCCAGATCTTAACGCCTTTAGCACCGGCGGTAATACCGGCTTTAATTTGTTCCATCGCGTGTGGCAGCCAACGAGGGGTATTCCAATATTGGGTGTCAAAAGAAGTGATGAAAAAGGAACGCTGTGTGTTTTGGTTTAAGGTATTGATCATCTCACGTTGCGCTTGGAGGTCAATAAAAAACGGAATATCGGTATTGATCGAAACAAAATACGCATCATACTGTGCTGCCAGTTGAAGTTTGGCTTGCGTGTTTGTGTTGAGGTGTACGTGAGCGTCTATAAAAGGGCGTTGCATGAGGTGTTGTTTAACAAGGTTTTGTAGGAACGAAGGAATGTTTTAATTTAACAAAGATACGAGTAGCACTGCAGCCTGCTCCCATGCTAATTTAAAATCTATGAATTCCAGAAGAACTTTTATCAAAGGCTCTGCGCTCGTTGGAGCCGGAATAAGCCTCGCGCCGCATTTGGTATTTTCACAAAAAGCCAAGCCCTTGGCCCACAAACTGAAGCTAGGCTTTATCGGGGTAGGCTTGAGAGGAATCAATCACTTAAACAATGCGATGCGACGCAAGGATACCGAGATCACCGCGATTTGCGACATTGACCCGAAGCGTATTGACATCGCTTTAGACCTAATCGAAAAGGATGGGAGAAAGCAACCTTTGGTCTTTGGGAAGCATAAAGAAGATTATTTAAATCTTTTAGATTCAAAAGGTGTAGATGCCGTGATCATTGCTACGCCGTGGTTGTGGCACACAAAAATGGCAGTGGCAGCCATGCAAGCCGGGGTGTATGCCGGCCTGGAAGTTTCGGCTTCCCAAACCATCGAGGAGTGCTGGGATCTGGTAAATACCCACGAGGCGACGGGGACGCATATGATGTTTTTAGAGAATGTGAACTTTCGCAGGGATGTAATGGCGGTGCTTAATATGGTAAAACAACAGGTTTTTGGTGAAATGATACATTACCGTTGTGGCTACCAGCACGATCTAAGGGAAGTGAAGTTCAATAACGGGAAACAGCCGTATGGTGGCGGCGTGGAGTTTGGAGCAAAAGGAATCTCTGAAGCCAAATGGCGCACCAAACATTCGGTATACCGCAACGGGGACACCTATCCTACGCACGGTGTGGGGCCCATCGCGGCTATGGCCAACATCAACCGGGGCAATCGTTTTGTGAGTATGACCGCCAGCGCAACAAAAGCGGTAGGCTTGCACAATCATATTGTAGCTCAAGGAGGAGCGGCGCATCCTAATGCTAAGATCAAATTTAAGCAGGGAGATGTGATTACTTCAACTATAGCTTGTGCCAACGGAGAAACCATTATTGTGACGCACGATACCAATTTGCCCAGACCTTATTCGTTAGGGTTCAGGGTGCAAGGCGCAATGGGATTATGGGAAAAGGATGGCGACCGTATCTATATTGAAGGTAAATCGGAGCCACACCGCTGGGATGCTGCTCAAGATTGGTTGAAGCAGTACGATCATCCGGTGTGGAAAAAATACGAAGCAGAAGCCACCGGAGCCGGTCACGGCGGAATGGATTATTTTGTAATGAAGGCCTTTGTAGAGTCGGCACTTGCAAACGTAGCGCCACCCATTGACGCCTATGATGCAGCAGCCTGGAGTGCGATCACTCCGCTCTCTGAAGCCTCAATCGCCAATAACGGTGAACCCCAGGAGTTTCCTGATTTTACACGAGGGCAATGGGTTGCACGAACTCCGTACAACTGGATGAAGGAGGAGTATGGGGAGTGATATAAAATGCGTTTCTTTTAGCGCCGGGCGGGCTAGCATCGCTTCACCGCAATACCTCTAGTCCTGCAAGTATAACTGCCTGTCCTATCGGCCAGATGTATTAAAAATAAAAAAGCCCATTCAAAAATATTTGATGGGCTTCTTGATTTTAATCCATAACGCAGTTATGGGTGATCGTGGAGTCGGGCGGGTTAACTTTGTTTCAACGCAATACCTGCAGTCCTGCAAATGCTAAATTCACTTCGCTAGCGCTCAGAGGTTTTAAAACAAAAAATCCTGCTCAGGTAAACCTGGCAGGATTTTTAAGTTTTAATCCCTTACGGAATTTTGCATTTGATCGTGGAGTCGGGCGGAACGACCAAAATTTTACTGTATCAATGTTTATGAGGCATCACACGGATTTTGAAAAAAGGGGACACCGAATTGGTGATGCGTTAACAAAATTTAACATTTTAAAAATTTTTAGCTTTAGCAAATGCAGATAAAATAAATTTATTTATTAAGATATTTTCTCTAAAAAAGATTCGTAAGAAATCCGTTTTCCATTGTCTAAATCTTTTATGCCTTTTTTTATTTCTTTTTGTTCAGATATACTCAATTCATCCCAAAAGTCCGTCTTTTCATTTTCCAATATGATTTTCGATAGTTGCAATTTTGTTGCTTGAATAGCCATACGTGATGTTTTAATCAAATTAACGAATTTATCAGTTGCTTTTCAGTTAGATGATCATGTAGAATTTTAATCTCGTCATTTGAACATGTTTAGAAAAATTAACCAGTTCTAGTCTGAGGTAGCTTACAAATAGTGTTCTTGCTGATGCATTTGTAGCAATGATAACGTACAGAGAGCTTTTCTCTATTCTTGTTATAAATCATTAGGCTTAGCCGAAATTGTAGATTTGAATTGGGCAGATTTGTGCAGTATAATTATTACATTTCTTTGTTAACTTAAAGAGTTGATTCATCATAATAACGATACGCTTTTAGTTAAGCATTAAATCGGCCGAAATCAACAAATCTAAACACAAAAAACAGAGATTTAAACCCTTTTCATAAAGCAATAGTTGTGACTTTTGTGGCCAGTAAAAAAATATATGAATTGGTTTCTGGTCATCGCTGTTTCGATTTGTGCTGCGCTATTGCTGTTTCTAGGGTATAGAATTACCGGAATTGGTACGTATTCTTGGCTTCTAGCATCCCTTATAGTGGGTACGGTATTGCTATACCCATTGGTATGGTATGGCGTTTTACCTGAAAAACCAGATTTGATTCTTAGAGCCCTAGTGCATTTCGATATCGGTCTACTTGGTCTACTGCTTACATTTCTTATCCTTAGAGACATCCTTTTTCTTCCATTGGTCTATTTAAAGGTGGAATGGGTATCTATTGTGTTTTCAAAATCTGCGACTTCATTTTTGTTTAGTTTCTCTTTTTTATTGCTCGCAGTAGGTTTTTGGAAAGCTAAGCTAGGACCGGAATTGGTAAGCGTTGAGATACCAATCAATAATCTACCCTCATCTTTAGAAAATTATAAAATTGTTCAAATCAGCGACCTACATACAGGCCCGGGTATTGACGCTACTTATGTAAATAATGCGGTAGAGATGGCGCTAAACCAAAAAGCAGATCTTGTTGTTTTAACTGGAGATATTGCTGATGGAAGTTTTGAAAGATATCAATCTTATCTAGCGTCTCTCTCAAAACTAACAGTGCAAAGTCAGGTTTTGTATGTCGTCGGAAATCACGAGTACCTCAAAGACAGTGATAAATGGTTAGCGTATTTCAAGAGTTTGGGTATTCAGGTGTTGATGAATGAACATCTTGTCGTTCCTGAAAAGGAAAGATCCATCCTTTTTGCCGGAGTCATCGATCCGGAAGTAAAAGAAGTGGATCCTGGCAGTGGACCTGATCTTCAGAAAGCACTTTTGGGAAGTCCGGAGACAGACCTTAAAATTTTATTAGCGCATCAACCCAATATTGCCGAGGAAGCTGCTCCCTATTTTGACTTACAACTTTCAGGGCATACGCATGCAGGACAGTTCTTCCCCTGGAATATTCTTATAAAACTTTTTCAGCCATATACGAAAGGACTTAACAAATGTGAAAATATGTGGGTCTATACCAATTCTGGAACCGGCTACTGGGGACCACCATTTAGATTGGGAACCACTTCAGAAATCACCGTACTCAAATTGATAAAACAATAGCTGAAGAGCGATTTGCATACAAACCTAAGAGATTTGAACACTTACAAGGACACTTCTTTCCTGAACTTTGTATCCGAATTAAAAACGAGAACTAATGAAAAAAGTAAAATTAGGATCACAAGGATTGGTCGTTCCACAAGTAGGACTTGGATGTATGGGAATGACCAAATTTGCCGGTCACGATGTGTACAAAACCGCAGACCAAGAAGAAGCCATTAATACCATTCACCGAGCACTGGAGCTGGGCGGTAACTTCTTAGATACTGCCGACCAATACGGTCCCGGAGACAATGAGCGCCTCCTTGGAAAAGCAATTCAGGGCAAGCGAGATCAGTATACCATTGCGACAAAGTTTGGTTACGAAATAAATGATAAGGGTGAATTAACCTGGAAAGTAAACGCAACACCCGAATATGTACGCACGGCTGTAGAGCGCTCTTTGAAAAATCTGAATACAGATTATATCGATTTGTATTACCTGCACCGTTTAGACCCCAATGTTCCTATTGAAGATACTATCGGAGCGATGGCGGATTTGGTCAAAGAAGGAAAAGTGAAATACCTTGGACTTTCTGAAGTCACTGCAGAAACTATAAAAAGAGCGCACAATATACATCCTATTTCAGCATTACAAACCGAATATTCATTGTTTGAAAGAACGGTAGAAGAAGCAGGTATTTTAAAGGCATTGGATGAAATGGGAATCGGTTTTGTGCCGTATTCACCTTTAGGTAGAGGTTTTATAACCGGAGATATTAAAAGTCCGTCAGACTTAAAGGAAGGCGATTGGCGTTTGAATATTCCTCGTTTTCAAGGAGAACAGTTTCAAAAAAATCTTGATTTGGTACAAGAAATTGAACTAATAGCAAACGAGAAACAAGTGACTACTGCGCAGTTGGCTTTGGCTTGGGTTTTAGTTAAAGGTTATGTTCCAATACCGGGAACCAGCAAAAGAACCCATTTAGAAAAGAACTTTGAGGCTACAAATATTATATTGAGCAATGAAGATGTGCAGCGTTTAGAACGGATTGTTCCACTAGGAGCAGACACAGGTGCAAGATATGATGCCCACGGAATGGAAAGTATTGATCAATAAGTTAACTACTTAAGAAAGGAAACAGCACAACTGTTTCCTTTTTTACTATTTTTAAATTATGAATAAAAAATCTTTTAAACACGTTTCCTCCGTGACCGAAGTGCATCGTATGCTCAATATAAAGTCACCAAAACATCCTCTTATAAGTGTCATCAATCTTGATGAATTAAACGAGGTCAACGAAGCTGTTCCCGGAAGTTTTATCAATGATTTTTATTCTGTTTTTATCAAAAAAGATTTTGATGGAAAAATGAAGTACGGCCAGCAATGGTATGATTTTGATGAGGGCGTAATGATTTTCTGTGGTCCCGGACAATTGATAGCTGTAGAAACCCCGGGCAAGAATAAACCACAAGGATGGTGGCTGCTATTTCACCCAGATTTTTTACAAACCTATCCTCTTGCCAATCGTATTAATGAGTTTGGTTTTTTTAAATACGAAATGAACGAAGCTTTACATTTATCTGATGAGGAAGAAGCCAATATTGGTGGCATTATGGAGCATATTCACAAGGAATACCAAACTTCGATAGACCATTTTAGTCAGGATGTAATCATTTCACATTTAGAAGTACTATTAAACTATTCCAATCGATATTATAATCGGCAATTTATAACCCGAAAACCTGCCAACACGAGTTTATTGAGCAAGTTAGAGCAAACATTAAATGATTATTTTGAAAAAGGTTTACCACTCCACAACGGACTCCCAACAGTTGGATTTCTATCCAATGCGTTACACGTTTCTCCAAATTATTTGAGTGATATGTTAAGAGCCACCACAGGTCAAACTACCCAACATTATATTCACCAAAAGGTAATTGAAAAATCAAAGGTGATGCTCAGTACAAGCGATTTGACAGCCTCAGAAGTAGCCTATCAAATGGGCTTCGATTATCCGCAGTCATTTAGTAAACTTTTTAAAGCAAAGACAAAAATGTCACCCATTCAATTTAGAAAATCCTTGAATTGATAGTTCTGGAACTCCGATGAATAACTTTTATAGCTGTATAATCATTTCTACTCTATTTTTTAAATTTTGGGAAAAGAATCATTAATCATTCTTCTTCCACTGAAAATAGATTGATAGGATGCTCTCTCCCTTCAAGATAATGTGAACCTAGCGCAGTAACTTTAAAGTTTAGGGCTATTTCCTCATTCTGATTTACCTCTTCTGAAATAAGTATTTTTTTATTCACAGTTTAGCAAAGTCTCTGTATTCTAGAACATACATTCATGGTGTCACCGTGAAAGGCAATTTCCCTTTTCAGGTCACCAATTTCAATAGCAGTAACGATTCCCTGATGTATACCGGCACGGAAAAACGGCACTGTTCCGTAAACAGAATTATAATAATCCTTTCTTTTTTCAAATCTTTTGTGTACTGCGAACAAGAATTTAATGGCTTTTAATGTATTAAAGTGTTCTAACTTCCAGGTAAGTACAATCTCATCGCCAACATATTGATAGATATGAGCTTTAAAGATTTTAGCTGCTTGGTTGACCTCCATAATGCTTTCCTGAATAAAACTACTATACTTTAAGTGCCCCAATTCTTCAGCCAAATGGGTAGAATCTTTGAGATCCAGAAATATAAAGATCCTTTTTTCTTCCTTAGGGAATCGATATTTACCAAGGATCATAGGCATAGTAAACCCGGGGCTGTTTTTACTGATCATTTCATTTATAAAGCTGACAATAAAAATCATAAACAAGGTATAAGTTAGGATGATAATATCAAAATTCCTCGTATTTGAAGGTGTTGTCGAATATCCACTTATAAATAAGTAACTATAGTCATTTAATACATTTTTTATGACGTTCAAAATAAGCCATAGAGCAACAAAATAAAAAATCGTCCTAACCAGACTGTTAACAATCAGAGAGCTACTTTTAAATGGCAATATTTTCAGTAATCCTTCCACTAGAGAAAGTACAGTTGCAGTTAAAAAACCAAATGCCATAAAAAAAAGAAAAAGCTTGGGGAATTTAATATTCCAATTAATGTCTAATGGCGTTTTTACCATTTGTGCCGTGAAATATAGTACGACCAACAGCACTCCATAGGCTACAAACCAAAAGCCAACCTGCCTGAAAAACAACCTCAAAAGTGGATATTGGTACAGGAGGCTTGATCTAAACATTCTTTTGTAATTAATATTATTAAAATATGGATGGTATTATGAAATGGACACAACCAAGAACTTACTGATTATTATAAGTTATCTGTTACAAATAAATAATTGGATTCTGCAATTTTATAATTGGCATAGGCATTGGCGTATTCGGTTTCGGCCGATTCTACTTGTTGTTGTGCGTCTAATAGATCGGTAAGATTATTAAGTCCGCTGTTGTAATTATCCCGTTGTACCTTTAGGTTCTCGTTGGCATACTCCAGATTGTCCTTAGCATAATTAATTTGCTTATAGGCATCCATCAGGTCGTACCAGCACTTCATAATGCCTATTTTAAGTTCGTCTTTACGATCTTGGAAATTATTCTGGACAATTTTTTCCTGCAAGGCTTTTTGCTTTACTTTATGACGCCCGGCTCCCCACCAATCGGAGATGGGAATGCTTACCATCCCAAAGGCAAACGGCATAAACTGACTCTCAATCGCATCGTTGAACGTCCCGAAATAACCCGCATTAACTCCCACAGAAACCTGTGGTAATACGTCTGATTTTGTAATTTTTGTTTGTAGTTGCGATGCGGTTATCGATTTTTCAAGCAACTTGTAATTATTGTTATTATCAAAATCAAGGTCGGGCTTAGGATATTTAATTCGGGGAGGGGTAACTTGCTTTAATGTATCTGCGACGACTGTAGTTGTATCATAAATTTTCCCTACATAAAGCCCTAAATCAAGTAATGCAAGTTTACGCTGATTACCGAGTTTGCTTTTTTGTAAAAGAACTCTGCTGCGGTTGGTTCTTACCCGCAATAATTGATTTTTAGCGATAAGTCCGGCTGAAAGCAAATCTTGCTGTTGCTTCAGTAATTCATCAAGGTATATTTTACTTGCCCGTATAGCTTTAAGTTGTTCTTGTACTTGTACTAGTTGCCAGTATTTCTGTTCAGTATTGAGAATTACCGAATCCACCGTCTGTTCGGCTTGTATGGTTCGGGTTTCCGCCTGAAGATTTGCCAAAGCGTTAGCACTTCTTATTTTTCCCCCGGCATACACAACTTCGGTCGCTGTTGCCCCTGCCTGATAAAAATTATCGATTCCATCGGGCAGTATTTCTGGTATAGGAGGTATAAAGTCCTTAAACCCATACAGTCCGACCCCCGTAGCGCTAATCTGCGGAAAATAGTTGGCAATAGCTTCTTGTTTGGCAGCTTCAGCTTGTTCAATTCTTATTTTTCCATTTTTGATATCGTTGCTGTACGATAATGCGGCTTGCTTAACTTCCTCTAAATTTAGTTTTTCTTGTGCAAGTAAACTCCCGCAGGACAAAAAACTTAGCATACAACAAATAACTAGGGATGTACTGTTCTTTATTAGCATCTTTTTCATACTATTTCTAGGCGTTTGCATTATTTTCTTTTGTTTTCCTTTTTCCTCTTCGTCTTTCTCGTTCCTAAAGAACAGCCAGTATAATACGGGTAAAACATATAAAGTAAGTATCATAGACATCATTAAACCAAAAGCGATAACGGTTCCTAATGGTCCCCACAAACTTGATCTACTAATAATCATAGGTGTTACTCCAACAGCTGCTGCAGAGGAGGTAAGGAAAATAGGACGCATTCTTCGTTTGGCGGCGTGTGCGGCAGCTTGGTAAACTGAATGGTCGTGATGGACTCTCAATTCATTAGCAAAATCGATTAATATAATACCGTTTCTTACCACGATCCCGCAAAGTGCCAATAGCCCTAAGAAGGAAGTAAATCCAAAAGGATATTGCATTAACATTAGTCCTAAGGCTGCACCAAATATACTAAGCGGCATTGTGATGAAACTTAATAAGGCTTGTTTAAATTCCTTGAAATGCCAAAGTAGAATTAAGAATATAATAAGAATACTTATGGATAAGGAGATCCCCATAGGCATTAGGTTTTCCTGACTCATTTCGTGTTCGCCTCCATAGTCTACAGTAATGCTATCGGGAAGCATCATTTCTTCTATTTTGGGACGAAGCTTGCCTAATACTACATTAGCTACGGCTCCTTTTTCGATATCTACGCGTACCGTTAAACAGCGCATTCCGTTACGTCTAACAATTTGTTCTTGTTCCCAACCCGGGGCTATTTTGGCTACCTGACGTAGTGGTACTGTTTTACCGGTGTTAGGCGAAATAATGGATAATTCCCTTAGGCTGGAAACCGATTGATTTTTGTGATCTTCAGCCTTTATTTTTACGTTAATAGCGTAATCCCCATCCCAAACCTGTGTGGCATTTAAGCCTTCCATATTCATTGCTATAGTGTTGGCGATATCTTCACTTGTTAGTCCCAGGCGTGATGCTTCGGTTTCATTAACATCAATGGTAAGGGTTTGCTGCATTTCCCCATAATTGGTTCTAGACCAAATGGTTTCCGGAGTTTCCCTTGCCAGATCAATAATTTTGTTTCCGTAGCTTTTCAAGGTGTCAATATTATCACCAAAAAGGCGCACTTCTACCTGCGCAGGTTTGGCAACCATATTCAGCTGTTTCATCCTTACATACGCATTGGTAAACATTTCAGAATATTTTTTATCATATTCTTTTAACACCTCTTCCGTAGCATCGTCTGAGGTAGTGGTCACTAAAATTTGGGCGTAGTTTTTAGCAGGAAGGTTAGGCGCATATACCATATGAAATCTTGGAGAACTTTCGCCTATAAAACTGGTATAGTCTTGAATACGCTCATCTTTTTCCATTACCTTCTCAAACGCTTTAACTACTTTTTCTGTTTCCTCGAGACTGCTGTTTTTAGAAAGATAAACTTCTACTGCAAATTGGTTCCTTTCAATTACCGGAAACAATTCCTGCGATAGGTTAGAGAAAAAGAATACTCCTACAACTATAGAAAGTACACCAATACCTACTGTAATTTTATAATGCTTCATGGCGCTTTCAACACTCTTATCGAAAAAGTGCTGTAACTTTTCTAGCATCGATTTTTTCTTCTCTTTGTCTTCTTCCTTTTTGTTATGGTGCAATCCTTTTTTAATGAATATGGTATTGAAGAAGGGCACTAATAATACAGAAATGGCCAGCGAAAGGAATAATGCCAGCATTATGGTATACGGAAAGGTACTTAAAAAGTCTTTCGCAGTTCCCGACATAAAGAATACCAAAGGCAGGAAAGTGGCCGATATCGCAAGGGTTGCTGTAAATACCGATGGGAAAAGTTCTTTGGCACTG
>CEOS01100535.1_pt1 | contig 10560 bp, 10 predicted proteins | sample 530601 | NCBI WGS metagenome assembly CEOS01 (sample SAMEA2620666, study PRJEB7988) | marine metagenome | biome: marine biome (ENVO:00000447); feature: mesopelagic zone (ENVO:00000213); material: "saline water (ENVO:00002010), including plankton (ENVO:xxxxxxxx)" | depth 1000 m
CGATCTGGTCTTTCTGACCGGGTGGGCCCCGTCCGAGACGCAACCAAGACCGCTGCGACCCGGCTCGGCCACGACCCGCCTTGCCGATGCGCTGAACGAGATCAGGACCAAGACATGACGCAAGCCGCCGCGCCAGCGAATGCCCCCGCCGACCACCCCCCGATCCAGCAACCCAGAACCGGCATCCTGATCGCCAATCTGGGCACGCCCGACGGCCATGATTACTGGTCCATGCGCCGCTATCTGAACGAATTCCTGTCGGACAGGCGGGTGATCGACTATCCGGCGTGGAAATGGCAGCCGTTGTTGCAGGGCATCATCCTGACCAGACGGCCCTTCACCTCGGGGAAGAATTACAAGCTGATCTGGAACGAGGAGCGGAACGAAAGCCCGCTGATGACAATCACCCGCGATCAGACGGCGGCCCTGGCCGCGCGCGCCGCCGAGGAATGGGGCGATCGGGTGATGGTCGATTTCTGCATGCGCTATGGCAATCCCTCGACGCAGGAGGTGCTGGACCGGATGGTCAAGGCGGGCTGCCGCCGGATCGTGTTCCTGCCGCTCTATCCGCATTATGCGGGCGCGACCTCGGCCACTGCGAATGACCAGCTTTTCCGCGCGTTGATGGCGCAGAAATGGCAGCCCTCGGTGCGCACCTGCGATCCCTATTTCGACCGGCCCGACTATGTTCAGGCGCTGGCCGCCTCGGTCCGCCATACGCTGGGCGACCGCAAGCCGGGCAGGCTGGTCGCGTCCTATCACGGGATGCCGAAACGCTATCTTCTGGAAGGCGATCCCTATCATTGCCAGTGCCAGAAGACCTCGCGCCTGCTGCAACAGGCCCTCGGCTGGGAGGATGGGATCATCGATACCAGTTTCCAGTCCGTCTTCGGTCCCGAGGAATGGTTGCGTCCCTATACCGTCGAACATGTCGCCGAACTGGCGCGGTCCGGGGTCAGCGACATTGCCGTCATCTCGCCCGCCTTCGCCTCGGATTGCATCGAGACGCTGGAAGAGATCAATGGCGAGATCCGCGAAAGTTTCGAACATGCGGGCGGCAAGGACTTTGCCTATATCCCCTGCCTGAACGACGATCCGGCCCATATCGAGGTGATGATGGGCGTGATCCGCGACAATATCGGGGGCTGGGTCTAGGCCGTCGCGCGGCGCCCCGGGCCAGAGCCGGGCAGAGCCGGCGCGGCGGCCATCCTGGCTTGTGGCCTGGCTTGCGGCCTGGCCCGGCCCCCGCAGGGATGCGGGACGGGCCGCGCCGGTCGGACGATTCGCGCCGAACGGACCGCCGTCAATCGGCATCGAAGCCACAGCGCCCCGGTTTCACGCAAACTTGCGTTTGTGGCGCTTCGCCGCCTTCGCTACACCTGCGCACGAAACCGTCAGGAAGGATGGCGACGATGACCAAATTCACGCTGCTGGCCTTGGGCGCACTGGTTGCGCTGTCGGCCTGCGCGCCGATCACCAGCCCGTCGCAACCGGGACCGGACGGTCAGCCTGTGCCCGCAGCCTCGATGATCGACGCCCGCGAGGCGCAGGCAATTCCGGCCCGCGTCTTGCAGCAGATAAACACCCTGCGCGGCAATATCGCCGCGCCCGCGATGCGGATGAACCCGCAACTGACCGCGGCGGCGCTGGCCCATTCGCGCGACATGGCGGCGCAGAACCGCGCCTGGCACTGGGGCTCGGACGGCTCGTCGCCGCTGGAGCGGGTCAGGCGGCAGGGCTATTCCGGCCAGCTGGTGGGCGAGAACATTTCCGAAAGCTATGAAAACGACATCCAGACGCTGAACGCCTGGATGCAGACGCGCGACACGCGCGACGTGATCATGGATCCGACCGCGACCAGCCTGGGATTCGCCTGGTATCAGGAACCCTCGGGCAAGATCTGGTGGACGCTGATCAGCGGCACCTGAGGGCGCCGCGACAGCAGGCAGGTCAGGCGGCTATCGGTCAGGGATTGATAACGATCGGCGTGCCGGGACGCAGCATCGCATAGATATCCTCGATCTCGTTGTCCTTCACGGCGATGCAGCCGGCAGTCCAGTCGCGCTTCTTGGGCGCCAGGACCCTGCCTTCGGGCCCCCATCCGTGGATGAAGATGTCGCCACCCGGCTTGCGGCCCATCTTTTCCGCATAGGCGGTATCCTCGGCATTGGGATAGGACATGCCGACGGACAGATAATACCGGCTGCGCGGATTGAAACGGTCGATGAAATATGTCCCCTCGGGCGTCTTGCCGTCGCCCTCGAACTGCTTGTCGCCGACAGGCTCGTTGCCCAGCCCGATGTCATAGGATTTCAGCACGGTCTGGTTGTTCAAAAGATACAACCGCCGCTGCCCCTTGTTTATGACGACCTGAGTCACCGGAGGGCCGCTATAGGTCTTGAATTTCGTGTTCTTGCTGCCGCAGGCCCCCAGAAAGGCCAGCAGCGACAGCGCCATCACGCGCCGGTTTGCTCGATACATCACTGCCTCTGCATTTTATCGTTTTTATGGCCCTGACATAGCATGAAGACCGGGTCCTTGCCTAGCGCCTGACGAATTCGGCCGCGGTTTCGATATGGGGCGACCAGCGGAACTGATCGACGATCAGAAGCCGGGTCAAACTGAAACCGCCATCGGCCAGAATCCGCGCATCGCGGGCAAAATTGACCGGATCGCAGGCAACAAGGGCCAGTCGCCCGACCCGCGAAGCCGCGATTTCGCGTGCCTGCGCCGCAGCCCCGGCGCGGGGCGGATCGATCACGATTGCGTCAAAGCGTGACACTTCATCGGCCAGAAGGGGATTGCGCGCCAAATCGCGAATCTCGGTCGTGACGCGCTGCAGGCCGGGCGTGGCGCGCCATGCCGCGTCCAGCGCGGCCAGCGGGGCGCCCAGCCCCTCGACCGCATGGACCTGCGCGCTTTCGGCCAGACGCAGCGAGAATGTCCCGCAGCCGGCGAACAGGTCCGCGACATGGCGCGCGCCGCGCGTAAAATCGTGCACCGCGGCCGCCAGGGCGGCTTCGCCCTCTTCGGTCGCTTGCAGAAAGGCGGCGGGCGGCGGCACCACCTTGGCCCGGCCCATCGGCACGGCCGGCGACCGGCGCGTGATCGTCTGCCCGTCCCAATCCAGCCGCGCCAGGTCGCCCTCGGCTGCCAGCGCGGCGAGGGCGGCGAAAAGCTCGGCCTGCATCGGTTTGCCGCCCGCGACCGCGACATCCAGACCGGCAGGCCCATCAATCACGTTGATCGTCACCTCGCCCATGCGCGAGGCGCCCGCGGCCACGATCCGCCGCAACAGCGGCAGCGCGGCGGTGATCCGGGGCCGCAGCACATGGCAATCGGCCAGATCGACGATCACGTCCGAGGCGCGCGCATGAAATCCCACCAGCGCGCCCTTCTTGCTGCGCCGACCCGACAGCACCGCGCGCCTGCGCGAACGCGGCGGCGACACATGGATGCCCTGGATCGGCGCCGGCAATCCGCGCGCCGCCAGCGCCGTTTCGACCACCTGCCGTTTCCAGCCGGCCGTGAAGCCCTGGCTGGCATGCATCAGCGAACAGCCGCCGCAGGTGCGATAATGGGCGCAGGCAGGGCGCACCCGATCGGCCGAGGGCGTCACGATCCGGGGCGCGCTGATGCGGCCATCCGTGGCCTCGCCCTCGATCACCTCGCCCGGCAGGGTCAGCGGCGCCAGCGCCCGGCCCCGGTCGCCGACCGCCACCCCGTCGCCGCGCCGTCCCAGCCGCCCGATGGTCCACAGGCTCACTCGGCCGCCTCCCGGGTGCCCAGAAAGCCGCCCGATTGCCGGTTCCAGTATCGCGCGTAGAGCCCGCCAAGGGCGAGCAGATCGTCATGGCTGCCCTGTTCCACGATCCGGCCCGCATCCATGACCACGATCCGGTCTAGCTGGGCGATGGTGGACAGCCGATGCGCGATGGCAAGGACGGTCTTGCCGCGCATGGCGCGCGACAATGCCTGTTGCACCTGCGCCTCGACCTCGCTGTCCAGGGCGCTGGTCGCCTCGTCCAGCACCAGGATCGGCGCGTCCTTCAGAAAGGCGCGGGCCAGCGCGATTCGCTGGCGCTGCCCGCCCGACAGCTTGACGCCGCGTTCGCCCAGATGCGCGTCATATCCCTTGCGGCCGGCGTGATCTTCCAGCGTCAGGATGAAATCATGCGCTTCGGCCGCGCGGGCCGCCGTCTCGATATCGGCCTGCGTGGCGCCGGGGCGGCCATAGAGGATGTTGTCGCGCGCGGACCGGTTGAACATCGCCGTTTCCTGCGTGACCATCGCCACCTGCCGGCGCAGGCTTTCCTGGGTCACGCCGCGCAGGTCGTGCCGGTCGATCCGGATCGCCCCGCGTTCGACATCGTAGAGCCGCAGCAGCAGCGCCACCAGCGTCGATTTCCCCGCGCCCGAGGCGCCGACGATGCCGATCTTCTCGCCCGGCCGGATATGCAGATCGACGTCCTGCAAGCCGCCCAGATCGCGGCCATAGGCAAAGCCCACCGCGTCGAAATCCACGCGGCCCTGCACGCGGTCCAGCGCGATCGCGTTCGGGGCGTCCTTCAGGTCGTGGGGCGGCGACAGGGTGCGCATCCCGTCCTCGACCTCGCCGACGCTGCCCCAGATGCCCATCAGCGCCATGCTGACCCAACCGGTCATCTGGCTCAGCCGCATGGCGATCGCACCGGCTGCCGCGATATCGCCGGGCGTGGCCAGGCCCTGCCGCCACAGAAGGATCGAACCGCCGACCAGGATCACCGGCAAGACCCCCGCGATCACCATCAGCGACAGCCGGAAGCTGCTGCTGACGATGCCGAAATCCAGTGCGCGTTCACGGAACCCGGCCATCGCGCCAAGCGCCGCGCGATCCTCGTGTTCGGCATGGGCGAACAGCTTGACGGTCTTGATGTTGGTGATCGTGTCGACGACCTGCCCGGTCACCATGGCACGAGCCGATGCGCGCGCGCCCGACCGCGCCCGGATGCGGGGCAGGAAAAAACGGATCAGCCCGAAATAGGCCGCCAGCCAGACGATCAGCGCCGCAGCGCCCCAGCCATCGACGCTGACAAGAAACGCCGCCGAACCCAGAACCGAGGCCAGCGCGAAGGCCACCACGTTGACCATCTCGGTCGCGACATCGGTGACGGCGCGGGCGGTCTGCATCTGTTTCTGGGCCAGCCGCCCGGCGAAATCGTTGTCAAAGAAGGTGACCGAATGGCCCATCGTCCAGCGATGCAGCCGCGACAGGACCAGCGGCAGCACGTTGGGACCCACGATCACGCTTGAGGTCGCGGTCGAGATGCCGAAGATCACCGGCCGCAGCAGCAGGAAGAACCCCACGAAGGCCGCGATCAGCAATCCGTTGTCAACCCACAACCTTTCGGGGACGCCCTGCGTCACCGCATCGACGACGCGGCCCAGAAGGATCGCCGCCACAACGTCCGCCAACCCGCCAAGCGCCGATGCGAGGGCCGCCAGTGACAGTCCCCGCCATGCACCCGACAGGCACCAGCCGAAAAAGGCCAGCAGCCGGTCGGGCGGCGGCCCGGCGGCGGGCCGAAAGGCATCGATCAGGCGGCCCAGGCGGCGGTGCAGGCTCATGACCGCTCTCCGGCCAGCAGGGCGATGTCGATCAGCGCGGGCGCGGGCATGACGAAATCGGCCGCGATCCAGGCCGCCTCGGCGGCGCGCATTCCGCGTCCAAGCGCCGGTCCGCGAAGCCGCGGCATCAGGTCGTCGGCAGAAATCGGGAACCGCGCCGACGCGGCTTCGGCCAGTCGCGTCTCCCAGTCCTGCGGCAGCTCCTGCCCCCGAGCGGCCCGGATCAGCGCGCAATCGGTGGCAGCCTCGAAGCCCAGCCGGTAGCCCGCCTCGTTCAGCGACCACCCGGCATCCAGCGCCCCGCGCAAAACCTGCTGTGCCCTGGCCTCGTCGCGCGACAGGCGCAGCAGATCGGCGCTGTTGCGATCAGCCAGGCAGGCCAGACGGCGCCGCCACGAGGGCGGGCGCGGGCCTTCGGCGGCGATCAGCGCAGGCAGGTCATCGACGGTCGCGGCGGGCAGGATCCGCGCCAGAACGCCGGTTTCGGCCATCAGCGCCATCGCGGGCGCGGGATCGGACGCGGCCAGCAGCTTTTTCATCTCGGCCCCGATCCGTTCGCGCGCGATCCGCGCCAGACCATCCTTCAGCGCGCTGCAGGCGGCGACGGCCTCGGGGTTCGCGTCACGCCCATACCAGGCCAGGAAGCGGAAAAACCGCAGGATGCGCAGGTAATCCTCGCGAATCCGGGCCTGTGCCTGGCCCACGAAGCGCAGCCGCCGCGCCGCCAGATCGGGCAGGCCGCCCACCGGGTCGACGACCTTCCCGTCGCGGCCGGCATAAAGCGCGTTGATGGTGAAATCACGCCGCCGCGCATCCTCGGCCAGATCGTCCGAGAAGGCCACGACCGCGTGGCGGCCGTCGGTTTCGAGATCGTGGCGAAAGGTCGTCACCTCGAAGCCGCGCGTGTCCGAGACCACTGTGATCGTGCCATGGTCGATCCCGGTCGGCACGGCCTTCAACCCGGCTGCCCGCACCAGCCGCATCACGTCGTCGGGACGGGCATCCGTGGCGATGTCGATATCCTCGACCGGACAGGCCAGCAGCGCGTTGCGCACCGCCCCGCCGACCAGCAGGGCGCGATGGCCGCCGGCCTCGATGGCGTCAAGCACCGCGATCAGCGCCGGATCGCGCAGGATGTCGGCGGGCAGGCGGGTCACGCCGCCATCCTGCGCGCCAGTTGCAGCAGCACCCGCGCCGTCGCGCCCCACAGGTAATAGGGTCCATAGGGCGCCACGTAATAGTATCGCCAGCCGCCGCGCCAGCGCCGTCCCTCGATGCGGTAATGGGCGGGGTCGGCGATATGGGCGAAGGGCAGCGAAAAGACCTCTTCGACTTCGCCGGGCTCCGCAATGGGTGTGAAGGGGCCGCGGATCACGGCCAGCACCGCAGTCATGGCAAATCCGGTCACGGTCCGGTGCGGCGGAAGCGTGCCGATCAGATCGATCTGCGCGGGATCAAGGCCGACTTCCTCGCGGGCCTCGCGCAGCGCGGCCGCGGTCTCGTCGGTATCGCCGGGATCGACCTTGCCGCCCGGCAGCGCGATCTGGCCCGGATGATGGCGCAACCCCGATGCGCGCTTGGTCATCAGGATACGCCCGTCATCCTCGTGGAAGGCAGCCAGAACGCCGGCCGGCCGCAACGCGGTCTCGGGGGCCGGATCGGCGTTCAGGTCATAGTCCGAACTGGGCCCCGCCGGAATCGACAGGGCCCGCCGCAGCCGGTCCTCGGACCAGCCGCCGGTCACTCGGCCGCCCTGTTCTGAGCATCGTCATCGGGGTCGATGGGATTGCCCTCGGCATCCAACGTCGCCTCGAAACCCAGCGAATTCGGATCGAATTCGTAATGCGCGCCGCAGAACTGGCAATCGGCGGTGACGATCCCCTCGTCGGTGGTCATGTGCGCGATGTCCTTGGCCGAATAGATCGACAGGGTGTCGCGCACCCGGCCCGCGGTGCAGGAGCAGCCGAATTCCACCCTCTGCGCATCGAAGACGCGCGGAGCTTCCTCGTGGAACAGGCGCAGAAGCAGGTCGGTCGGACCGACGCGGGGACCGATCAGTTCCAGCGTCTCGACCGTGTCCAGCAGCAGGTTGGCACGGTTCCAATCCTCGGATTCGCCGCCCTGCAGGATGTCGGCGGCCTCGATCAGCCCGCCTTCGCCACTGCCGCCCTTTCCGGCATCCATCGGCTGTGCGGGCAGGGTCTGCAACATCACGCCGCCGGCGCGCCAATGCGCCGGCTCGCCGGTCAGTTGCGAATGGCCGCTGGCCAGCGCGAACCGCGACGGCAATTGTTCGGACTGGGCAAAATAGGTCTGCGCGCAGGCTGACAGCGATCCCCCGGCCAGCGGCGTGATGCCCTGATAGGGATGCGTGCCCTGGCCCTGGTCGATGAGGATGGCGAAATAACCCTCGCCGATCTGGGCAAACGGCTCGCTCGCGTCCAGCCTGTCGGCATCGAAACTGGCCCAGGCGCGGATGCGCGCGGGTTCGTCCTGCGAGGCGGGCGCATAAAAATCGGCGGCGATGGTGCGCACGGCGCCATTGCCCCGGACCTGCAGGCTCAGCTTCCAGCGCAACTTGATGGTGGGGCCGATCAGCGCGGTCAGCAGGGCCAGTTCCGCCACCAGGGCACTGACCGGGGCGGGATAGTCGTGGCGCGACAGGATGTGATCCAGCACGCCGTCCAGCCGTGCCACCCGGCCCCGGATCGAGGAGCGGTCAAGCTGGAAGGGCAGGACTGTATCGTCCCAGGCGATCTGGTTGATCATGCTCATGGCGGGTCCCTGAAAATTCAGTCTGGCCCGCGGCGCGGCGCAGGCGGTTTCGCCGCCCAATATAATCCATTCGCCGCCGATCCCAAGAGCCAGGGCGCATCGGCTTTCGCCGCGCGCCCCGCCGCGCTAGAGAGAAGCCGCAGCAGATGAGGCATTTGATGATCCCGCGCTACGGCCCGCCGCCCCGTCCCGCATCGCGCATCGGCCACGGCTGGCGCAGGCGGCCCGGGGCCTATGCGATCCTGATCCGGGACGGGTGGCTGTTGCTGACCCATCAGCAGGCACCGGTGCCGGAATTCCAGTTGCCGGGTGGCGGTATCGATCCGGGCGAAAGCCCGGTCAGGGCGCTGCACCGCGAAGTCGGCGAAGAGACCGGCTGGACCATCGCGGGTCCGCGTTTCCTGTCTGCCTATCGCCGTTTCGCCTATATGCCCGACCATGATCTTCATGCCGAGAAACTATGCGAAATCTGGCTGGCCCGTCCGATCCGGCGCCTGGGTCCGCCATCCGAACCCGGCCACAGCGCGCATTGGGTCCGCCCCGCCGTTGCGGCCGACCTGCTGGCCGATCCCGGCGCGCGCGCAATCCTGTCGCGCTGGCTGAAAGCGCACGGCTAGGGCCGGATCAGCGCGCGGGCAGGTTCAACGGCTTTGCCGGTCCCAGATATTCGATCAGCACCGCCGACATGTCGTCGGGCCTTTCGCCGCCCGCATATTGCGAGACCGACCAGGCCATGGCCTCGAGGAAGGAATGGCCGCCCAGAAAGGCGTTGGTGCGCATGATCGCCTCCAGCCCGTCATCGCCCAGCAGGCGTCCGGCCGGGTTCGACGCCTCGGTAATCCCGTCCGAGGTGATCAGCAGCCGATCGCCGGGATCCAGCATCACGTCCACCTCGTCGAAGACCGGTTCCTCGAAGACGCCGACCGGCATCCCGCCCCGGCCCAGCAGCCGGACCGATCCGTCGCCCTTTTGCAGGACCGGATGCGGATGGCCCGCCTGAACAATCCGAAGCTGACCGGTGACGTGGTTCAGATCGGCATAGATCATGGTGAAATAGGTGTCGGTGCACATCTCCTCCAGCATCATGTTGTTGAAGAAATGCGCCAGCGCCGCGGGCCTTACCGAATCGCTGCCCGACTGCGCCGCCCGCAGCGCCACATTCTGGTCTGACGAGCCCGACAGATGCACCGAAAGCTGCGCTGTCAACAGCGCCGCCGTGACCCCGTGACCCGACACGTCCAGGGCATAGATTCCGACGCGGTCTTCGCCGATGGGAAAGAAGCCGACAAGATCGCCGCCGATATGGCCGGCCGGTCGCAGCAGCAACGACATCTCGAACGGGCCAAAGCGGCCGCCGCGTTCGCGCACCAGACCCTGTTGCAGCTTGCGCGCCTCGCGCAGATCGCGGTCGATTGCCTCCTGCGCCTGTTCCAGCGATGTCAGCGCCTCTTGCAGGCGATCGTTGCTGGCGCGCAACTCGGCCTCGATCCGCAGCACCCGTTCGCTGACCGCAAGCCGGGCCAGGACATTCGCGCCCTGCGCGGGCATGGCCACGAAATCATTGGCCCCGGCCTGCAATCCGCGCGGGACCTGATCGCGCGGATCGCCATGGATCAGCATCACCAGATAGCTGTGCGCGCAACGCGGATCGGCGCGGAAGCTGCGGCAGAAGTCCAGCGCTCCGCCCCCCTCCTCGATCCAGTCATAGATCACGACGTCAGGCCGGTTCTCGACGCTCCATCCCAGAATGTCGTCGCCCGGGGTCTTCTCGACCGCCGCATAGCCGGCATCGCGCAACTGGCTGGCCAGCATCCGGCGCAGATCCGGATCGCCGATGACCAGCAGGACCAGACGCGCCTTGCCGGCCGCGGTCGATTCCGCGGTCTTGACGCTGCGCTGCTTTCGAGTCTCGGCTTTCATATCCAAGCTTCTAGGCGCGCCGCCGTGAATGATTGGTAAAGATCGCCCGGCGTAATCCGTCAAATGCTGCAGATCATGCAGGGCCTGCGACGTCTATACCAGCAGTTCGGCCAGAATCTCGTCATTGGTGATGTCGCGATAGACAAAGCCGGTCCGGTCCAGCCGGGCCTTCAGCGCGGTCAGGTTCGCGGGTTCGTTCGTCTCGATCCCGATCAGGACCGAGCCGAAATTGCGCGCCGATTTCTTCAGGTATTCGAA
>CEOS01010724.1_pt1 | contig 10485 bp, 9 predicted proteins | sample 530601 | NCBI WGS metagenome assembly CEOS01 (sample SAMEA2620666, study PRJEB7988) | marine metagenome | biome: marine biome (ENVO:00000447); feature: mesopelagic zone (ENVO:00000213); material: "saline water (ENVO:00002010), including plankton (ENVO:xxxxxxxx)" | depth 1000 m
GGTCGGGCAGGTCGGAGGGTTCTGGCGGCTTTTCCGGCCCCTTGCAGGCCGGAAACGTCTACCCGTTCCTAAGGGCAATCGCTCCGACGGCCAGTTCGCTATGGCTGGCGGCGCGATCTGCCTGTAGGCAGGCGGTCAATGGGTACGCAGCAATTCGACATCGCCATCGCCGGCGGCGGGCTTTCGGGAGCGATGATCGCGCTGGCCCTGCGGGCGCGGCGGCCCGACGTCTCGGTCGCGCTGGTCGAGGGCGGGCCGGCCATCGGCGGGCATCACGTCTGGTCGTTCTTCGCCACCGACATCGCCCCCGCCGACCGCCCACTGGTCGAGCCGCTGATCGCGGCGCGCTGGGATGCGGGCTATGAGGTTGCCTTTCCCGAATATCGCCGGACGCTGCCGACGTCCTACCGCTCGATCACCTCGGAACGGCTGGCGCAGGCGGTCGATGCGGCGCTGCCCGATGGCGCGGTGATGACGGGCGCCCCGGTGGCCGCGCTGGATGCCGCCGGGCTGGACCTTAAGGGCGGCACGCGGATCGCGGCACGCGCGGTGATCGACGCGCGCGGGATCGGGCCTTCGCACATGGGCGTGCTCAAGGGCGGGTGGCAGAAATTCACCGGCCAGATGCTGGAGCTTGCACAGCCGCACGGGCTGACCCGGCCGGTGGTGATGGATGCCAGCGTAGAGCAGCATGACGGATATCGCTTCGTCTATGTGCTGCCGTTCGGGCCCACCACTTTGTTCGTCGAGGATACCTATTACGCCGACGCCCCTGCGCTCGACCGCGATGCGATGGCGGGGCGGATCGCGGATTATGCGGCGGCGCACGGCTGGCAGGTGACGGACATCTCGCGCGAGGAGACGGGCGTGCTGCCCGTCGTCACCGGCGGCGATTTCGATGCGCTGTGGCGCGGCCATCCGCCGGGTGTCGCGCTGGCGGGCGTGCGCGCCGGGTTGTTCCAGCCGCTGACCAGCTATTCCCTGCCCGATGCGGTGCGCTTTGCCGCGCATATCGCGGCCCTGCCCGATCTGGACGGCACCGCCATCGCCGCCGCCTCGCGCGCGTATGCGCAGGAACATTGGCGGGGCGGGCGGTTCTATCGCCTGCTGGCGGCCCTGCTGTTCAGCGCCGCCCAGCCGGGCGAGCGATATCGCGTGCTGCAGCGTTTCTACCGCCTCGACGAGGGGCTGATAGAGCGTTTCTATGCAGGCGGCAGCACGCCTGCCGACATGGCGCGCGTGCTTGCGGGCCGCCCGCCTGTTCCCCTAACGAAAGCGGCCATGGTGCTTGCGGGCGTTTCCGTTCCGCCCTTCCTCAAGGATAATCGATGACTTCCGAAACGAAATCCCGACCGCGTCCCGCCGCCGTCATCGGCGCCGGGTTCGGCGGGCTTGCACTGGCGATCCGGCTTCAGGCCTCGGGCATAGAAACCACGCTGATCGAAGGGCGCGACAAGCCCGGCGGCCGCGCCTATTTCTGGGAGCGCGACGGTTTCACCTTCGATGCCGGACCCACCGTCATCACCGATCCCGATTGCCTGCGCGCATTGTGGAAGCTGACCGATCACGACATGGACGAGGATGTCGAGCTGGTCCCGGTGACGCCGTTCTACCGCCTCAACTGGGAGGACGGGACCAATTTCGACTATTCGAACGACAATGCGAAACTGGCGCGCGAGATCGCGAAGCTGAACCCCGACGACCTCGCGGGCTACGAGGAATTCCTGCAATATTCCGAAGGCGTGTGGCGCGAAGGCTATGTGAAGCTGGGCCATGTGCCGTTCCTCGACTTCAAGTCGATGCTGAAGGCCGCGCCCGCGCTGGCCAAGTACCAAGCGTGGCGGTCGGTCTATTCGATGGTGTCCAGCTTCATCTCGGACGAGAAGCTGCGCGAGGCGCTGAGCTTTCATACGCTGCTGGTGGGCGGCAATCCGATGTCGACCAGTTCGATCTATGCGCTGATCCACAAGCTGGAGAAGGACGGCGGCGTGTGGTGGGCCAAGGGCGGCACCAACCGGCTGGTCGCGGGGATGGTGAAGCATTTCGAAAGGCTGGGCGGCACCGTCCGGCTGGGCGATCCGGTCGTCGCGATCGAGACCGCGGGCAACAAGGCCACCGGCATCACCTGCGCCAGCGGCTGGCATGAGAATTTCGACGCGGTCGCCAGCAATGCCGACGTGATGCACAGCTACCGCGACCTGCTGACCGGCAACCGGCGCGGGCCGCAGGTGGCGTCGAAGCTGACCAAGAAGCGGTATTCGCCCAGCCTGTTTGTGGTGCATTTCGGCGTGAAGGGCACCTTCCCCGACATTCCGCACCACATGATCATGTTCGGCCCGCGCTATAAGGGGCTGCTCGACGACATCTACAAGCATGGCGTGCTGCCGCGCGACTTCTCGGTCTATCTGCACCATCCCAGCGCCAGCGACGACGGCATGGCGCCCGAGGGTCATTCGACTTTCTATGCGCTGGTCCCCGTCGCGCATCGCGGCAAGCTGCCGGTGGACTGGAACGCGGCCGGAGAGGATCTGGAAAAGCGCATTCTGGACGAGGTGGCCAAGCGCCTGATCCCCGATCTGCACGACCGGATCGTGACCAAGTTCCACTATACGCCGTTCGACTTCACCCACGACCTCAACGCCCATCTGGGCAGCGCGTTCAGCCTTGAGCCAATCCTGACGCAGAGCGCGTTCTTCCGCACGCACAACCGCGACGACGAGATCACGAACCTGTATTTCACCGGCGCGGGCACGCATCCGGGCGCGGGCATTCCCGGCGTCGTCGGCAGCGCGCGGGCGACGGCGCGGCTGATGCTGACCGATCTGGCGCGGCGCTGATTTTCATGCCTGCCGATTATTCGCACGGCGGCCTGTCTCGCACCGAACTGGTCGCGCATGCCCAGCGCGCGATCGGCAAGGGGTCGAAAAGCTTTTCCGCCGCCAGCCGCCTGTTCGACCGCGAAACGCGCGAAAAGGTCTGGCTGCTCTATGCATGGTGCCGCGCCTGCGATGATCTGGCCGATGCGCAGGACATGGGAGGCGAACTGGGATCGCAGGAAGGCGCGAAGGAACGCGTCGCCCTGCTGCGCAGCCGCACCGCGCAGGCACTGGCGGGACAGCCGACGGGCGATCCCTCGTTCGACGGGCTGGGGCTGGTCGCGCGCGAATGCGGCATCACGCAACAGCACTGCGACGACGTGATCGCGGGCTTCGTGCTCGACGCCGCCGACTGGCGCCCCCGCAGCGAGGGCGACATGATGGAATATTGCTATCACGTCGCGGGCGCGGTCGGCGTGATGATGGCGCTGGTGATGGGCGTGTCGCCCGATGACGAGGATACGCTGGAGCGCGCCTGCGATCTGGGCCTGGCATTCCAGCTGGCCAATATCGTGCGCGACGTGTGGGAGGATGACGCGGCGGGGCGCTGCTATCTTCCCGTCGAATGGCTGGTCGAGGCCGATATTCCGCCCGGCCAGCACATGAAGCCGATGTACCGCAATCAGCTGGTCGAACTGGTCGGCGAGGCCTGCGCCATCGCCCGCGCGCATGAGGCTTCGGCCCGGATCGGCGCGGCGCGGCTGCGGTTCCGGCACCGCTGGGCCGTGCTGGCCGCGACCGGCATATACGGCGGCATCGCCCGCAAGGTCGAGGCGGCGGGCACCCACGCATGGGACCACCGCGCGCATACGACGAAGCTGGAAAAGCTGGGCTGGCTGGCGCAGTCATGGGCCGCGTCGCTGCGCCCCGAGGCGGAGGAATGCGCCGAGGCGGCCGGTCATCGGCGCTTTACGCTGGCCGATTTGCGCGAAAGGGCGACGCGAAACCGGACTTTAATTCTGGCGGCGTAAATCGCTGTTCATGAGTTTAAGGAAACCCTTTCGCGCCGCAGAGCTGCGTGACAGGCGGGGCAAAATTATCCCGTTCCGTCGTTCCCCGCGATGCAAGTCAAAGTCCCCTTCTCCCATGCGCACCACCGGTTTCATCGTCCTTGCCGCCTCCGTCTTCCTGATCGGGATGGGCGTCACCCTGCGTTTTGGCGGCGATATCCTCGAACCCGATGCGCCGGAAAAACTGGCCGCCCCGCAAGCATCGGCCAGCGATACGCTGTCGGCACGATTTACCAGCTGCGACGGGCCAAGCCGCGTCAACTGCGTGGTCGATGGCGACACGTTCTGGCTGGCGGGCGACAAGATCCGCATCCTCGACATCAATACGCCCGAAACGTCATCGCCCGGTTGCGACCGCGAATATGCGCTGGGCAAGCAGGCGACCGCGCGGCTGACCGAATTGCTGAACGCAGGGCCGTTCTCTCTGGAATCGGGGCCGGAAGATACCGACCGCTATGGCCGCCTGCTACGGCGGGTCACGCGCGGCGGGCAGAGCCTTGGCGAGATACTGATTGACGAGGGGCTGGCCGAGCGCTGGCGCGGCTACAAGGGGAATTGGTGCTGACGCGCGGCAATGAAGAAATTGTCCTGATCGGGAACGCCGCCGACATGAATATTTCCCGAACCCCGCGTTAAGCCGATATTCGCGGATCGGGCCTAAGCATGGCAGCACAGGATCGTTGCTGCCACTCGGTCCGGAAACAATTTTCAAGGCCTGCGTTGGAGCCTGTATGACCGTATCGGTAATCCTACATGACGCCATCGGCGCTTCGCCCGCCGAAATCGAATTCATCCGCGAGTCCGTCGCCCTGCTGAGAGAGGCCGTGCAGGCCCCCGGTTTCGGCGGGTCGGTCAGGCAGGCCGAATATTCCAGCGCAAGCTGGCAGGGACGCCACGGCACGATACGCGAGCTTAACGGCGGCGGCGTGTGGGACCGCATCGTGCAGGGCCGCGAATCCGGCCATTGCGGCGATCATGCGCTGAACCTGTCGATAGAGATTGCAGACCTGCCCGACGCGACCGCGGGACGCGGCGTGATCGGCGCGACGCGCATCGGCACGCTGCCAATCTTCAGCGCGCGCTGGTTTCTGGAACGCTGCATGATGGTGGACGATCCGGTGAACTATGCCGCCCATCTGATGCACCAGTGGATGCACGTATCGGGCTTTGTCCACCGCAAGGACGAGGCGGGCAAGGATGCGCCATCGGTCGTATCGCGGCTGGTGCGCCGCACGCTGGAGCCCAAGCATGGCGAGCGCATCGATGCGCAATTGACCGCGCTCGTCACGCTGAGCGTCGAGCGCTGCGATTGCTGCGAAGTGACCGGTTCCGCGCCCGGCGTGGGCATGCAAGTCGCCTGAAGCCGCCGGGCCCCCTACGCGATTGACGGGGAATAGGGGGCGCGTAGCCGTTCCCTTTTCGTGCCGCGCTTCCTATCTTGCGGGCCATGCCCGAGAGCCATTCGACCGACATTCAGGCGCTGACGCTTCCCGCGCTGCATGCCAGCCATTCGGGTTGCTGGCTGGCCGCGCCCGATGGAAAGGTGCGCGGGCTTTCGCGGGGCGAGGCGATCATGGCGGCGGCGGAAACCCCGCTGCTGATGCTGAACGCGCCGCTGGTCGCCAGCCGCCTCGGCTATCCCGAGCTATCGGGGCTGGACCTGCTGGAACTGTTCGCCTTCGTCCATCCGGCGCGCTTCATGGTGCCGACGCCGCGCGGGCTGGCCCATGCGCTGAACCTGCCCGAACCCGCCAGCGAGGACGAGGTGCCGCTGCTGCTGGCCCGCGCCGCCGCCGCGCTGTTTGCGCGTTGTGAAGGAAATCCGGGTGAGGCGGGCGATTGGGCCGAGCGCGAGGGCGCGTGGAGCGTGCTGCAATCGCTGGTGCGGCATCGCTGGCCCTGGGCGCAATTGCTGCTGCCGCATGTGAAGCGGCCCGAACGCGCCGAACGCTGGGTGTTTTCGAAACTGCCCGAATGGGAGGAGCGCCCTGCCCGCCCGCAGCCCGCGCATACCGTGCTGGACGGCGGCGCGGTGGCGGACCGGCTGGACGCGCTGACCGGTCACGGCTCCGAAAGGCGCGAGGGTCAGCGCGACTATGCCCGCGCCGCCGCCCATGTGTTCGAACCGCGCCGCGAGCGGGGCCAGCCCAACATGCTGCTGGCCGAGGCGGGCACGGGGGTCGGCAAGACTTTGGGCTATCTGGCCCCCGCCTCGCTGTGGTCGCAGCAATCGGGCGGAACGGTATGGGTGTCGACCTATACCAAGGCGCTGCAACGCCAATTGCGCCGCGAGAGCCGCCGCGCGTGGCCGGAGTCCGGGCCGAATGACGCGGCGACGCGCGAGACGCCCGCCGTCGTCGTGCGCAAGGGGCGCGACAATTACCTGTGCCTGCTGAACCTTGAGGATGCATTGCAAGGCGGCGGCTTTACCGGGCGGCCCGCGATCTTTGCGCAGCTGGTGGCGCGCTGGGCGGCCTTTACCGAGGATGGCGACATGGTCGGCGGGGACCTTCCCGGCTGGCTGCCCACCTTGTTCCGCAAGCGCGGGCTGGCGGCTCTGACCGACCGGCGCGGCGAGTGCATCTATGCCGGGTGCCCGCATTTCAAGCGCTGCTTCATCGAACGCGCGGCGCGCGATTCGGCGCATGCCGATCTGGTCATCGCCAATCATGCCCTGGTCATGGTGCATGCAGCACGGGCGCAGCACAGGGACGAAGGCGCCAATGCCCGCCCTGCGCGCATCGTGTTCGACGAGGGGCATCATCTGTTCGACGCAGCCGATTCGACCTTCGCCGCGCAATTGTCGGGGGCCGAGGCGATCGAGATGCGGCGCTGGGTGCTGGGGCCGGAGACGAAGGCGGGACAGGCGCGCAGCGGGCGGCGGCGCGGGCTGTCGGCGCGGCTGGCCGATGTGGCGAGCTATGACGAGGCGGCGGGCAAGGCCATATCCGACGCGCGCGATGCCGCGATGCTGCTACCCGCCGACGGCTGGCTGGCCCGCATTGCCGAGGGCGAGCCGATGGGCGCGATCGAGATATTGCTCTCCCATGTCCGCCGCCTGACCCATGCCCGCGACGAAAGCGGCAGCGGCGAAGCAGGATACGGGATCGAGACCGAGGCCGCCGATCTCGACGGGCCATTCCTTGAGGCGGCGGGCGAAGCGCGCGATGCGCTGGCCCGGTTGCGCCAGCCGCTGATGAAGCTGATGGCGCGGCTCGACGCGCTGATCGCCAGCGGCGAGGATGCGCCCGACTGGATGGACGGCCAGACCCGTCAGCGGATCGAGGGCGCGCGCCATGCGATGTCGTGGCGGATCGACAGCCTGTCCGCGTGGGAAGCGCTGCTGGCGCGAATGGGAGGCCCCGCCGATCCCGATTTCGTCGACTGGCTGGCGGTCGACCGCGCCGAAGCGCGCGAGTTCGACATCGGCCTGCACCGCCGCTGGCTGGACCCGATGAAGCCCTTTGCCGCCACCGTGCTGGAACCCGCGCACGGGGTGATGCAGACCAGCGCGACCCTGTGCGACCGGTCGGCCCCTTCCCGCGGCGATGGGGCGGAAGCAAACGAGGGCCGCGAGCCCGACTGGGCGCGTGCGGTGGCCCGCTCGGGCGCGGGGCATCTGGGGCTGTCCCCAAAGCTGGCCGAGGCTGCCAGCCCGTTCGATTATGCCAGCCAGGCCGAGGTGCTGATCGTGACCGATGTGCCGCGCGGCGATATCGGCGCGTTGGCCGCCGCCTATGGCCGCCTGATAGAGGCTTCGCAGGGCGGCGTGCTGGGTCTGTTCACCGCGATCCGGCGCCTGCGCGCGGTGCATGCGCGGATCGCCGACCGGCTGGCGCGCGGCGGGCTGCCGCTCTACGCGCAGCATGTCGATCCGATCGACACCGGCACACTGGTCGATATCTTCCGCGACGATCCGCGCGCCTCGCTCTTGGGCACCGATGCCTTGCGCGACGGGGTGGACGTGCCGGGCGATTCGCTGCGGCTGGTGGTGATGGAGCAGGTGCCCTGGGCCAAGCCCTCGATCCTGCACCGCGCGCGCCGCGCCGCGCATATGGAGCAGTTCGATGCGAACCGGCAGGCCTATGACGATGCCATCGTCCGCGCCCGCATCGCGCAGGCGTTCGGGCGGCTGATCCGCAGCAAGGACGACCGGGGCCGCTTCGTCGTGCTGTCGCCCGCGTTCCCCTCGCGCCTGCTGTCGGCCTTTCCCCAAGGGACGCCTGTGCACCGGCTGACACTCGATGACGCTTTACAAAGATTGCAGGGACGTGTTTCCTCTGACGAAGCGGTGACATTCGAAGAGGAGCCAGAGGGTTGAGCGATGCTGCGCCCACAGCGGGGAACAGCGCATGAAGCGCCTGGGCCTGCTGCGCCATGCCAAGTCCGAGGAGCACCAGCCATCGGGCCGCGATTACGATCGCGGGCTGAACGGCAAGGGCCGCCGCGCCGCCGCCGCCGTTGGCCGTTCGATGACCCGCATCCAGCCGCCGTTCGGCCGGGTGATCGCCTCTGCCGCTGTGCGCGCGCAGGAGACGATCGACATCGTGCTGGACGCGATGGGCCGCAGCGCGCCGGTCGAGCGGGTCGACCTCAAGTCGCTGTACCTCGCCGATCCCGACCAGCTGATCGACAGCGCGGTCGAACATGGCGGCGATGCCGACACGCTCCTGCTGGTCGCGCATAATCCGGGGCTGGAGGAGCTGCTGCTGCAACTGGTCCCCGCCGATCCCGCGGACGAGCTGCGCGCCATTGCCGAGCGCAAGTTTCCCACCGGCGCCTTTGCCCTGATCGAGCTGGATATCGCCGACTGGAGCGAATTGCCGGGTGCGCAGGGCCGGCTGACGGCCCTGACCCTGCCGCGCGATCTGGACCCCGCACTGGGCCCGGAATATGCGCGCTAGACTGCGGCGGACTCTTCGGACACAGGAACCAAACAAGCCGTGCGGCCTTGTTGTGCATGGGTCCATTTTTCCCCGCATGGCGCGAACGTCAAAGTCCGAACGATCGCCCCCCAGATATGACGATGGAGTATCGAGTGACGTCGGATGCCAGTGATGACAGCACACGTCTGAAATCATCGAACCAGGCCCACCGCGCGATCTATGCACCCGATTCGCCCTCGAACGCGTTCGAGGGGGCAAGCGGGCTGCTGTTCGAGCAGGCGATGGCGCAGACCCGCATGGCGGTCTGCCTGACCGATCCGAACCAGAAGGACGATCCCATCGTCTTTTGCAACGAGGCGTTCCAGCAGCTGACCGGATATCGCGCCGAAGAGATCATCGGCCGCAATTGCCGCTTTCTGCAGGGGCCCGACACCGACCAGGCGCAGGTTGGCAAGATCCGCGACGCCATCCGCAGCGAGGAAGTCGTGGTGGTCGAGATCCTGAACTACAGGAAGGACGGGTCGACCTTCTGGAACACGCTGCACCTTGGCCCGATCTATGACGAGATGGGGACGCTGAAATATTTCTTCGGCAGCCAGTGGGACGTCACCGACATCCACCAGTCCCGCGCCGACGAACGCCACGCCAAGGCGATGGCGCGCGAGGTGTCGCACCGGCTGAAGAACGTGTTCGCCGTGATTGGCGGCATCGTGAATATCACCGGCCGTTCGATGGATGCCAAGAATGTCGCGCGCAAGATCAACGAGCGCGTGCAGGCGCTGGGCCGTTCGTACGAGCCGACGCTGGACGAGGCGGTGCTAGGCACGATCCATGTCGGGCAGGCGATCCGCGCGGTGCTGGCGCCCTATGATCCCGAAAACGACCGGTTCGTCTTTACGGGCAATGGCATCCGCACCGAGCCCAATGCAATCTCCGCGATCGGGCTGACGCTGCACGAACTGGCCACCAATGCGACCAAATATGGCGCCCTGTCGCACCCCGGCGGCACGATCGAGGTGTCGTGGGCGCATGTGAAGGACAAGTTCTCGCGCAACTCGCTTGAGATCGAGTGGATCGAGCGCGGCGGCCCCGCCATCGAATGCCCTCCCGAATCGAATGGGACCGGTTTCGACATTGCGCGCACCCTGTTGGGCCATTCGCGCGGCGTGCTGGAAACCGAATGGGAGCATGACGGGTTGAAGGCCCGCATCCTGATCCCGATTACGAATGGATAATCTTAACAAATGAAGCTGTTCCTTGTCCTCGAGGACGAACCGTTCATCGCCATGGACCTGCAATATGCGTTCGAGGACGCAGGCTATGAAGCCGTGACCGCGGTCGGCAATGAAGAGGCGATTGCCCATATCGAGGAAAGCGACATCGTCGGCGCCATCCTTGACGTCAGCCTTGGCGGGGGCGTCACCTGTCAGGCGACGGCCACGCGCCTCGCCAAAGAGGGGATTCCCTTTATCCTGCATACGGGCGACCTTGACCGCGTGGGCGAGCATCTGCGCGAAATCGACGCGCCGATCATTCCCAAGCCGCGCCCGGCCGAGGATGTGGTGGCGCGGCTGATCGACCTGATCGGCCAGCCGGCGAGCTGAGCCCTTGGCGCAGGAGAAGGCGGCCATCGCGCCGCTGCAGCCCGACCATCTGACGATCATGGTATCGTCGCTGGATCGCAGCATGGCGTGGTATGACGCGCTGCTGCCG
>CEOS01145974.1_pt1 | contig 10483 bp, 9 predicted proteins | sample 530601 | NCBI WGS metagenome assembly CEOS01 (sample SAMEA2620666, study PRJEB7988) | marine metagenome | biome: marine biome (ENVO:00000447); feature: mesopelagic zone (ENVO:00000213); material: "saline water (ENVO:00002010), including plankton (ENVO:xxxxxxxx)" | depth 1000 m
GGAAACTTATAGCGCCCCCGGGTCACATCTCAGTGGCAATCAACAATCAGCAGAGGTTGCTTTCCGGTCGGGGTCCAGATGGAAAACGCATCGGTGGTGAACGCGGTATCGACGTAGCCATTCTGGTTGATGATGCCCAATCCGCCCACGACCTTGGTGCCGTTTACTTCCGTCTGGACCTTGAACGTGACTTGGCTGCTCATCAGCCCGTTGATGTCGCTGATGAGCTGGACATTCTGTTCGTAGCTGGCCCCGTTCTGGGGATTGAGGCGAGTGTTAATCGCGTTGATTTGCTCAGCCCTTGCGCCGTTGTCATCAACCTGCGTTTTGGCGTTGGCCTTGATAATGGACACGATGCTGTTGCCGCTTGCCTCATCGAAGACACTGCTGCTCAGGGTTTTTACGCTTTCTGCGACCACCCCGTCTGCGTCGATATAAGCCCGCTCAATTCCCTGAATGGCGGCTTCGCGGGCTTCTGTCTCATCCTCGATCTTGACGCCTAGTTCCTCGATGCGCTCCGCGAGGGCTCCGTCTCCACCTTCATCGATGACGATCCGTTCCAGCTCGCTGATCTTGCCTTCCGTGTCTCCAATGCGGACGCCCATGTCAGTGATGCTTTCCGCCAGCGCCTCGTCGTCCTCAGCACGGACGCGACGTTCCTCTCTGAAGGCGGCACTCACATCCTCGCCATATTCGGCGATCATCTGCGTCACTTCGGAGGCCGAAGCGAAGTCCAATCCCGCAATAGTCTCGCGGACATTCTTAAACCCGGCCTCGACCGTTTCCTCGCCGTTTTCGACGCGGCTGGTAAGCTGAGTGATTTGCTCGGCTACCAGATTGCCGTTTTCATCTACTCGGGTCCCGAGGGCGGTGATCGCGATGTGGTTCTCGCGATGGAGTGCGCCCTGCGCCTTGCCGATAGCCTCGCCATATTTGAGATTGAGTTCTTTCAGGTCGGCAATCGGCTCGACCATTGCGGGCAGGACGAGCGATTTGAAGTTCTTGCGGATGTCATCGACACCAGCCTGAACCTCATCGACCTTTTGCCCGACGCCATTGACCGCTTCATCAACTGCATCCTTCAATGCGGACGAAATCTCGTCGTCACTATGAGTGACGAAGCAGCGGCGACTACCGACACGGACCTTATGGGCGCGGGTCGCGGTCGCAGGCATTGCAATGCTGAGAACGACAGGTGCCGACGCTTTTGATTGGCGTAGCATGATCGGGGCTTTGCTGCTGACGTTCCTGCCAAAGCGCCAGATGCCATCGCGGTCAGGAAATACATATGCCGCGACGTGCGAGGCCGCTTCGCGGAGGAAGTCACCGACGCTGATCGCCGGATCACTGTCGTCCTCCGGCTCGTCCCGGCCGTCGAGATAGTTGCCCCATGTGTGGGGAAAATCGCGGTCGAGGGCTTCTGCTCCATCCGTGTCGATCTTGTCCGCAGGAACACCCGCGATTTCCCGCAGCATCCATGCGGCAATCGCGCCAAAGCTGCTGAGTGGCTGGCCCCTATCGGTTGCGCCGATCACGTCAGCGGTGATCTTGCCGAACGGCTCTGCACCAAGGCGATACATGCCGACGGCTGGAGCCTTAGCCCAAGTTCCCGGGGGTAGCTGCTTAGCGGTGAGGCCGATCAGTTCCTCATAGCTGGCGACGGTATATCTCGCAGCACCGAGGGGCAGAGCGTTCTCGTAAACGGCCAAGACATCGCCGGTCGGGCCATAGCCATGATACTGATAGACCAGATATTCCATGTCGAACATGGGCGGTTCGATGTTCTCGACAGTGCCGATGGCGAAGGGCTTCAATTGGCCTTTGAAATCCGCAAGGCTCTCCGATGCACCAGTGCCTGCGTAGGAGGATTTCAGAACCTCCTTCTTCAATTCGGCTTCTGGACCGAGCAACGGTAGCTGGGCGTTGGCCATATCAGCGGCAACCGACATGGAGCCGACACGGCCAGCCGGGATCTGTCGGTAGCTGGAAAGCGGTGCGCCATATTCGCCCCACATCAAACGGCATGGATAGCCGTCGAAATCATAACCCGGCCAGTGGGCGTTACGCATGTCCGCACTCAGGCGCAGACCGATGGTGCCATAGTCGATAGAAATTTCGCCGGGAACGCCATTGTCGGTGAGCGCCATGGAGCGGGCAGGGGCACCGATCAGGCAGGGCGTATATTCGTGGTCATCATCGAACGCGACGGGGCCGTGACCGGGCGAACACATATGCAGCACGACCGTCTGCTTCGCTTTCGGATCGAACGCCGTAACCTCTGCGAGAAAAACCCTTTTCACTCTGCCACCCCATATCCTGTCGGATATTTAGCGGGGCTGGCCGCTCGCATGTGTTAATGTCATACTTGGGTGGTTAGGCGACATTCGGCTTTCGCTACAAAAAAACGAAAAACCGACTTTAATCCCCCATCAAAATGGCTTCCTCGATCTGATTATCCATTAGCTGGGCGATGCTGACGCGGAATGCGTCGAGATTGGGATAGTTCGTCTGGAACATGCCGCGTGCTCGGTTATGAGGTTTGTGGTCGTCCGCCACCTCAAACCGCATCACCAAATTCCCGCGTTTATCAGCGGGCGAGATTTCAAACCGCAGGATGAGATCGTCGCCTTGCTGCATTTCAAAGCCCCATTGTGCAACTACGGGACTATCTTCCTTAATCGGATACACGCTCAGCGCCTCGCCAAACTCCTTGACGTCCTGCCATTGAACCCAAAAGCCGCCGGTTCCTGAAAAATCATCTGTCACGACTGACACAGAAAGACGACCGAAGTCATCTCGAGTCTTTTTCGGATCAAAGAAGCTAGAGTCGTACTGATATTTGAGTGTGAGCTTGTTCATCACGGCACTTTATGGAAGCGAAGGCATGTCCGCTATGTAGAAATCACAGGCCTGCCCGCAATGGCGATTTCTGGTCGTTTTTTGAAGCGCGACCTTAAGCGCGCAATCCAGCGATCTGCATGTCGGTATCCCACCAGTTGTGGTAAGGGTTCTGGCCCTTCCAATCGACCTTCACGCGGCCATAGACGGTCCAATGCTGCGCGGTTTCGAGGTTGTCGGGTTCAGGCGCGAATAGCACGGCCTTGGACCTGCCGACCGTCATCATGAAAGCGTCGAAGCGGTTGAACGTCGCCTCGTCCATAGCGCCAAGCGTCGCCTTCACGGTCGGCCTAGCGGCATATTCCTGCACATCCTCATAATTCGGGCCGCTGGTCAGGATGCTGTCATCGACCTGACCCTTTTCCCAATTGAAGTCGATGCCCGATGGCACTTCAATCCGCTCGCCCATGATGATGCGCGCGGCTTCAATCTGACCGGCTGGATTGCCGGGTGACGTGAAATCGAAACGCCAGAACAGCGATTGCAAGGTCTGGCCAAGGTCGACCATGGTCTTCGTCGTATAGGGGGCGAGCTTCTGCCCCTCAAATGCTGGCACCGGGCCGCTATCATAGACGGGAGCCGAGAGCGTTCCATCAACCGTGGTGGCCGCACGGATGCGGACGGTATCACTGGCGCGCAGATTGCTGTGAAGGATTGCCACGGTATCGACGGGCGCTGAGCAACGCATGACGACATAGATGCCATCCAAGCCGATGGAGCGCCACGCCATGTCCATATTATCATTGGCGAGATTCGCACCGGGCGAAGCGGGGATTTCAAAGCTGGTCGTCTCGAATGACAGCGGGGCGGAAGCCAAGAAAAATGGGTTCTCGATCATGTCTGCGGCCCCTTGATGGTGATGGTGGTAAGCCAGTTCTGGTAGTCGACCACGACGCTGACCACGCGCAGGAGGTCGGTCTGATCGACCGGCCAGTCTGGGAAGTTGCAGGTGAATGTGGGCGGGGAACCGATGAACGACTGATCGTCGCAAACATCGACGCCAGCCAGCACGACCTCATATGCCTGTGACACATGCTTATGCTCATCCATGATTTCGTCGGCCAGCGCACCGGCGGCAGCTAGGTCGAGATTGGTTTCGAGTTTGATGACACGCGCCTGCGGCTGGACGGCAAGCACCTCAGGTGCGGACCTTTCCTCAAACCGGTATTCCTCTTTCACGAATGCACCGCGATTTACATCAATGGCCATTTAGCACCTCCCCACTATTTACACGGTGCCAGCCTGCTTGCCGTTCACTGCTGAGCCGTTCCAAAGGGCGGAGATGTTCTGGCCACGCTCGATAGCTACCAAAAGCTGCTGGGTCAGGCTGTTGCCAATCTGCTGCTGCTTCAACTGTTCAGCGATAAGCTGGGTCTGGGTATCCACGGCTTCGACCACGCCAGTCGAGTTTTGCGCGTAGATATTCTCGGCATACCTCGTCGCGCTATCGGTGGCGTCTAGCAGTCGGTTCCTGATGTTCTGGGACTGAGCGGTAGCCGTGCCGTAAATGTCCTTGGTCATGTCCCAAATGTCGCTACCCAGAGTGGTCAGTGCGGAGGTATCGACGGACTTGCCCGAAGCCAACGCGCTCTCATAATTCGCGAACTCAGCCAGCTTACTATCGAGACGGGACTTGGTGCTAAGGCCAGAGCCTTCTCCCATCAGCTTGTCGCGGAAGGATTTCAGGTCCGATAGCTGATCCTTGAGCATGTTTTCGCGCTGGATCATGTAATAGCGATCCACATTGGCCAGTTCGGCAGCGGTCGCGCTGTTGGCGACCATCTCGTCGCGCAGCTTTCGGAATTCGTTGTTCAGTTCGGCGAGCGGAGCGCCGATAGGATCATCAATGCGGGCCAGTTCCTTGACGATGTTCTCATATTTCGTCGCGAGGGTGACGGCGCGGTCTAGGTCCTGCGCCGCCGACAGGACGCGCTTCGAGAAATCGGTGATGCCCGTAAGGACGCCCTTCTGGAGCGCGGTCTTGATCGCGAATTCAATCGCGGTTTCTTCCCCCTCCTTGCCGAAATCAACAATATCGGATCGACCGCTGCCACCTTTGAGCTTGCCCGTTCGACCCGTGGTCGAGACGCGCCATTTGCCCTTATACTGGCCAATGGAGATATTGGGATTGCCGGTGATGCTGCCGCCTAGCTGATCCGCGATAGCGCCGATGCTATCCATGACCGCGCCAGCCGCCGTGCCCGCTGCTGCCTCATAGGCCGCTTTGTTGCCCGTGACGCTGCTGCCCAGATAGCCGTCATCACCAAGAGTGATGTCGGCCGTGCCGTATCGCTTCTTCTTGAACATGCCGCCAATCAGGCCGCCACCAATGGAACCGATCAGACCACCAATAGGACCGCCGACAACCGAACCGATGCCGCCACCGATGGATGCACCAGTTTTGCTGCTGTTGATGCCGAGCGTCTTCATCAGGCCGTCAGCCATCTGGCCCATCTGAACGCCGCTCGCCGCCGCGCCCAATGTGTTGCCGATCGCGCCGGCGACGCTGCCCGGCCCCTTGCCGGTGAAGATCTTCTTCATGTCGCGCTTGAAGCCGTCGAAGCCGCTGCTGAGGCTCTTCAATGGGTTGAGCAGGGCAGACTTCTGACCGTTGCGGCCAAGCAGGGAATCCAACGTGTTCTGCGATGCCTTCGCGGCGGCCTGGCCAATGCCGGTGAGGGTGCCGTCGCTATTCTTGCCAAGCATGTCGATGATGGAGCCGATTGCACCAAGGCCAGCAAAATCACCCTTGGCGGCATTGGCCAACCCGGAAAGAAGTTGCCCGAATTTGGAAATGGCTTTCCCGAACGTGCCGGTGAGCTGGTTGCCCAACTGGTCGATGCTTTGACCCAACTCATATTCAAAGCGGGTGGCAGTTTCCGCCACGGCGCGATCAAGGCCATCAACGGAGCGGCGATACTGCTCTTCCGTGATCCCGCCGTCCGCGACCGGCTTGGAACGGAGGACGTCTAGACGCTTACGATCTACATCGAACTGCTCCATCTTAAAGCGGTCAGCTTCAAAGGCGCTATATTGCGACAGCAGGCTTTCGCGGTCCTTGAGCATCCTATTCTGGCGCTCGATCTCAAACGTCTCGCCAGCGCGGGCCTTAATAATGGCAAGCTGCTGCTGATACAGGTCGCCGGTAATATCGACCTTATCCTCAAGAGCGCGGCTTTCGAATTCCCATGCGGCTTCCGCCATGGCCGCTTCCTTGTCGGTCATGGTCAGTTTGCGCTTCAGGAAATCCAGTTCGGCTTTGCCATTGTCGTTGGCGACACGCATGTCCGTGAGCAGCTTGGCAGCACGGGTTTCGTCCATCAGCGTGGACAGTCGTTCCTTTTCGGTCGTGGTTAGTTCCTTGCCGCCGAGACGTTGTAGGTCCATCTGCGCGGTATATTTCTCAGCCTCTACGGGCATGAGCGCCGCGATCGTGCGGTTCTCCTCCATGACCGCCCAGAATTCCTCAGCGGCCTTCTGCTGACGCGCAGCGGCCTTCGCCGCGCGTTCGGCCTCGCGCTCTGCATCCGTCTTTCTACCTGCGCCGTTCTTTTCGGTCGGAGTGCCTGCGGCTGGTCGCAAGTTACCGCTGCCACCTGTCTTCTTCGGCGGGGGCGGACCCAGCTTGCGAGATTCGTTCAAGAGCTTCTGGTCGTTCCAGTCCTTGGGCACATTGTCGCCCGTGCGCTCACGATAGGCACGTTCCAACTTGGCGCGGGCTCGATCACGATGGGATTGGGCAGCACTGCGGAGGAAACGACCGCGATAATCGCTGGGGGCGGTTTTGTTCGTGGGCAGCGCATCGAGTTCAATCACCGCACCGCTGTCCTTGCCGCCAAGGAGACTGTAGCCGCGTCCGAAGTTACGAACGTCATCGATCACGCCGAGGACGCCTGCAATCTCATTGCGAAGACCCTGCCAGCGCGCAGAGATTAGATCGGCGGCGTTGATACCCTCATTCTCAAGGGGCTTGAACGCGCCGACCAGGCCCTCGAAGCTATCACGGATTTCCGCACCGGCATCGGCAGCGGCATCCGAGATGGAGCGCATATTGTCATTGCCCTGATCGGCGAAATTGTAGAGCGCCTGACTGAAACCACCGCCCTGATCGAACGCACCAAAGGTGACGGTCGCGAGGTTGGTCAGGGCCGTGAACGCATCGCCGAATGTCTTCGGCATCTGCTTGAACTCTTCGTCCAGCGCAGCGGTAAAGCGCGTGTCGGTGAATGCACGGAACAGCTTGTCGGCGGTCAGTTCGCCTTCGCTGGCCATCTTTTTCAGTGCGCCGACTGGGACATTCATGCTGTCTGCGAGCAGCTTCATCAGGCGAGGGCTGTTCTCCGCAAGGGAGCGGAACTCGTCGCCGTTCAGTTTGCCCGACGACAATGCCTGACCAAGCTGGAGGACGGTCGATGCCGTTTCGCCCGCGGTTGCACCGCTGATCTTGAGGGACTTGGTGACGGTTTCGGTCGCGCGGGCAATCTGCTGCTGGGAAGCGTCCAGACCCTTACCGCTGGTCATCAGCTTGCCGTAAAGCGTAGCGGTCGAGGTAAGCTCACTACGAGTGGAAGCGGCGATCCTGCGAACGTCTTCCTGCGCCTGACCATAATCGGCAAAGCCACGGGTCGCGAGGCGCAGCTTCGCTTCCATGTTCGCGGAAGCGTCGGCCATTTCGATGAATTTGGCGGTGATGCCTGCGAGGATCGCGGCAGCGCCAGCGCCCTTGATACCGGCTAGGCTACGACTGAATGTCGTGATGCCGATGGTCGTCGAACCAAGCGCACCATTAAGGCGACGGCTGGAGTTTCCTACTCGATCAAGTGCCCGCTCAGCCTGTGAGCCACCACGTTGAGCGCCAGTTGCGTCGATAGTGATGCGGATGGTTGTGTCAGACATCGAATAAGCAGGCTCCGCGCTATTGGGGTCTGCTTATTTATCGGGGGTGCTAACTGGCCTTGGGCTTGTCGTCCTTGACTTCTGACAGGACTACAGCGTCCATTGCCCGAATGATTGCCCAGAGCATTTCAGCTTCGTGCAAAGTGAGCCGATACCTGTCAGCATATTTCATGGTGTCGTCCCAGCGCAGCTTACTGGCAGCAAAGCCGACATCGCGCATCGACCCGATGGCGAGGAAGGCGTTCCAGAAGAATTCGCAATGCTGGGGGAGGGTAGGCTGATGGGCCTGCGCTTCGGCCAATTCGATAACGGAAGAATGCTCGAAACGGCCTGCCTTGATGGCGGCGCTGGCCTCTTTCTCCAGTCGCTCCATGCGGGCGAAGTCAGGAGAAAGCTGCCAGCGAAGATACTCAGTTAGTTTTTTTTATCGTCCTCAAGGGCTTCTGTTTGGAAGTTGCTTTCTTCGGAACTGAACTCGTCCAACTCCTGAAAAATCCAGTAGGCGCGCTTGTCGGAGAGATATGCGACGAGGTTGGATGCGGTATGCTTCCAAGCGCCGTCACCCTTCACAGGGATGCCAGCACTCTTAGTGACATAGTTCTCCACGAACATGCGGATAACGACACCACGGCGCAGCATCACGTCATCTTCTGTCTGGGGATTGTCGATGCGATCCCTCTCGCGCTTGCTCAGCTTTGCAGTGGCGCGCTTCCATTCCAGCAGCCACTTGGGCGAGTTTACGAACTGATGCTTGACGTGGAAAACGCCATAGCACTTGCCGTCCTTGATCACTTCAATCTCGCGGACTTCATCGTCAGCCACGCTGGGGAGGTCAAAATCAAATTCCATGTAACACCTCAGGTTTTTTACCATGCAGCGTTCTGCTGCCCAGTATTTATCCTGAGGCTCAGTCATGGGTTGGGGCGGTGGAACCTGATAACCACCGCCCCGCAGAAGCTGTTCTGGCCTATTAGGCGACAGGCAGCTTCTGGATCATGATGTCGGTGCCCGACACGGCATCGCCCAGCGGCGAGAAGGTCACGCTGACCATCTGGTTCGCGCCATCTTCGCTATCCTCAGGGAAGCTAGGCTGTGCGGCTGGAATGATGAACCTGTAGCCAGCGCCGTTGAATTCCACGTCGAACGAGATGCTGACGGCTGGGTTTTCAATGCCGTTCTGGATCAGGTTTTCAGGCCCGAAGTCCTTGCGATAGAGCAGGGCGACCAGTTCGATGGTCTTACCGGCAGTGCCGATGCCGCGCGCAAATGCCGAACCCAGCTTGCCCTGTGTCGCACGATCTTGGGTTACGGTCAGGTTCAGGGTCGAATAATCGACCTCGCCGAGACCGCCGATGGCGATGTTCTTCACGTCAGGACCAGCGAACTTCGGCGCAGTGCTGGCATCCGCATAGGTCGCACCGGCAATGGCGTTGTTCGATGGGGTAGCGCGGCCACGACCAAGAACCGTGAAGTCGGCAGTCACGATGCCTCCGAACTCAGCGGTCAGGGCCAGTTCCGAAACCTGACAGCCAAAATAGCGGGTGAACATATTGGTGGTGCCGTCGATCCACTTGCGCTCGACGGTCAGGTCAGTCTCTTTCGTGCCTGCCTTGAGCAAGCCGTCCTGATCGAACTCGCCGGAAAAGGCGCTCTCCAGCAGGAAGTCAGTCGCCGCGTCGTCGGCAGTGAATTCCGTGTTCAGAGTGCCTTCAACGCGGGGATTGACGAGGCGCTGACCGGCATTGGTGCGGCCCTTGCGTCGAGTGGCGCTGACGATTGGATCAGCGGTAGCGTTCAGGTTGGAACCAACAATGGTTTCCAGACGGACGAAGGCAGGAGTTGCAGGCGTTGTCCCGGCAACAGTCTCCTTCACAATCGCAAATTCGGTATCTGATGGATTAATTGCCATCGGGCGGCCTCCTATTATTATTTTCTAGGCCGCGTTGGCCTCCGCCTATTTATGCGGAGGTATGAGGAGTTGGCGGCAACGGCCGCGATGGGTGGGAAGCGGACTGTCAGCTTCTGGAGAGTTGATCGACGATAGATGACCTTGCTCGGTAAAAAATATTCGGCAACATTCGTCCCGTTGCGGTCATCCGGAAGCGGAGAAAACAATTGCTATGTCTACCGGTCCGAACCTCCAAGAATGGAACTTTCAATCAGTCGCCGTTATGCAAGCAATGCTTGGTATGCTTTCGCAAAATTTTCGTCGCGTCACGCTTAGCCATGACGGAAGTCAGTGGTTGGTAGACTTCGTGCTTGAGCGCGAAGATGCTGAAGATCGTGAGGAAATTGAAGATTTCGAAACCGAATGGGATGCGTTGCAAAGTGGACCGGTGCGACGTGAGGTCCGAACTATCGTGGAGTCCGGACCGCTCTCTCTGTCTGTATGGCCCACGCGCGGCTTATACCAACGTCGAGAGGCAGTTGCTCAGCGGGACTGAACGGCAGCTAACCACCAGATTCTGCAATTCACTCTTCGGATCGCCATCGAAATGAATGACCGGTGTCAAGGATACGGATGGTGTGAAGGAGTGACCAAAAATGGTCGTTATTCTCCTTTGCGGACCAACCGATTTACCAGCCATCGAACAGCAAGCCCTGTGATGAGCGCAACTGCAGCGGATGGCAGCATGACATGCGACCAAAAGCCCTTACCGCATGGAATATCAGGTGCGCAGTCACCCAA
>CEOS01142852.1_pt1 | contig 10355 bp, 7 predicted proteins | sample 530601 | NCBI WGS metagenome assembly CEOS01 (sample SAMEA2620666, study PRJEB7988) | marine metagenome | biome: marine biome (ENVO:00000447); feature: mesopelagic zone (ENVO:00000213); material: "saline water (ENVO:00002010), including plankton (ENVO:xxxxxxxx)" | depth 1000 m
CCGCCGCGACCGAGTTTCCGGCGGCGGTCGGCGATGATGCCTATCGGCCGACCGATCCGGATCGGGTGGCGTTGGGGCGGCTGCTGTTCTGGGATCCGATCCTGTCGGGCAACCGCAACATCAGTTGCGCCACCTGCCACAATCCGCGCTTTGGCACCGGCGACGGGCTGTCGCTGGGCATGGGCGAGGGCGGGATGGGGCTTGGACCGGACAGGATCGCCGATCCGCAAAACCCGCCCGAGCAGCGGGTGCCGCGCAACGCGCCCGGACTCTGGAATCTGGGCGCGACCGAATTCATTCGCCTTTTCGACGACGGCCGGATCGAAAGCCTGCCCGATGGCAGCCTGCGCACGCCGATGGGTCCGGAGATGGTGCGCGGCTTCGACACGCTTTTGTCGGCACAGACGATGTTTCCCGTGCTGTCGGCCGACGAGATGGCCGGGCATTATTCCGAGAACGAGGTCAGCCGGGCAGTCCGAAAGGGTCTGATCACCGGCGAGGACGGCGCCTGGGATCTGATCGCGGCCCGTGTCCGTGCCATCCCCGAATACGCCGCGATGTTCGAGGACGCATTTCCCGGCGACGACAAGCTGGACTTTACCGACATCTCGGACGCCATCGCCCAGTTTGTCGAGGCGGAGTGGCGGTCGGACACGGCGCCCTTCGACGCCTGGTTGCGCGGCACCGGCGATCTGCCTGACGCTGCCTTGCAGGGGGCGCAACTGTTCTACGGATCCACCGGCTGCGCGACCTGTCATTCCGGTCCCTTCCAGACCGATCACGGGTTTCACGCGACGGGCCAGCCGCAACTGGGGCCCGGCAAGCGCGCGCGGTTCGAACGCCATGCCCGCGACGACGGCCGCTTTCGCGTCACCGGACGGGAAGCGGATCGTTTCGCGTTCCGCACGCCGTCGCTGCGCAACGTGACCGAGACCGGGCCCTGGGGCCATGCCGGCGCCTATTCGGATCTGCGCCGGTTCGTCCGCGATCACGCCGCCCCGCGTCAGGCGCTGCGAACCTATGCCCGCGACGCGACGCTGCCGGATATGGGCGTCCCGCAGCAGGACGACTGGCGCGTGATGGACGATCCGGCCGAGGTCGCGGCGATTTCGGCGGCGATCGAAGGCCGCGACATGGTGCTGAATGACCGGGATCTTGATGCCTTGATGGCGTTTCTGGCGACGCTGCGGGACGATGCGGCGCTGAAGGGTCGGCTGGGTCCGCCCGCGACGGTGCCGTCCGGTCTGCCGGTGGATCGCTGACCACGGCGGGACGCCATCATCACCGCGGCGCGCGCGGCCGTTATCATCGCCGGATCAGGACCGGTCCGGGCCCGGTTCGTGTCCATTCGCCGATGCTGCCATCCGGCCAGGTCACGCGAATCTCGGCACTGGTGGCGTCACCGATTCCGAAATGCAGGGGCGACACCGCGCCCCCGGCATGGCCGCCGCCGATTGTCAGTTCCTGAATCTGCGTTCCGGCCTTTGTGCGCAGCTCGACCCAGGCGCCGACGGCATCGCGATTGCCGCCGGGCTGCGACAGCGATACCGAGACCGCGCGACCCGCCGTGGACAGATTGCGCCAGACCTCCAGCGGCGCGCGGCGGTTGACCACGGCCAGATCCAGCCGGCCGTCGCCGTCCAGGTCGACCAGCGCCGCGCCGCGCCCGCGCCGCATCGAGGCGACCCCGGCCGACGCGGCGACTTCGCGGAAACGTCCCGCCTCGTTCAGCAGCAGGTTGTTGGGATCATCCATCGCCATGTCCGGCATCTGATCGACATTGCCCTTGGCGATGAACAGATCCGCATCGCCGTCATTGTCCACGTCGCCCCAAGCGGCGTGCCAGCCGGTCGAGGGGCGTCCGTCATCACCGACATGGGGCCGTTGCGCGAAGCTGCCGATCTCGTAGGGTGCCATTTCCAGCCCGGTCGGGGTCGACAGCATGGTCAACTGATCGCCCATCGAGGTCAGTACCAGGTCGGGCAGCCCGTCGCCGGTGATGTCGCGCGAGGCGATGCCCATTCCCCAGATCGACGGGCCCTCGAACCCGTCTTCGGGCCCGAGGAACCGGTTCTCGGTAGGGGACCACATCTGTTCGGCGCCGTCGCGAACGTAATATTGCCGGTCGTTCGACAGCCGCAAAGTGGCGCGGCCGTCGCGGTTCTCGTCCGAGAACAGGATCGACAGCGCGCAAAAGCCGGGCGTCAGGATGGTTTCGGCATAACCCTCTGCCTCGGGCCGCAGCAGCAGATTGTCGTCGCAGGCCTGAAACGGCCCGTCGGGATCCTGGCGGTCCACATAATTTCCGAAGGCCAGTGTCGGCCGCGTCCTTCCCGCTTCCCAGATCGCCGAGAATGCGGTGGTCCAGGCATCGCCCGGCGTCACGCCGAAATCGTAAACGGCAAAGCCGCACGCGCCGTCGCCCTTCAGCGTCAGGTTCGGGCCGACCCGCAGGACGACCAGATCCATCGCCCCGTCGCCGTCCAGATCAAGCGCATAGACGCCGCTGGCGCCGGTGATGACCGGAAATTCGCCCCGTTCGAAGACCATGCCGCCGCGGTTGCGCAGCAGCGTCATGGGTGACGTGCCCCCCGCCGCCAGCAATTCCGGCAGCGAATCGCCGTCGCAGTCGAAGGCGGCCAGACCGCCGCCGACGAAATGTTCCCAGCCGCCGGTATAGACATGGTCGGGCACCTTGACCGCCTGGAAGATCGGATCGGCGGCGGCAACGGGCGTGGCCAGCAGCACAAGCAGCAGCCAGCGGATCATGACATCAGCCTGGGCGTCAGGTCCGACAGCGCCAGCGCCGCCGCGCCGCGCGCCCAGACCAGGTCGTCCCAGGCATGGACCTCGATCGGGGGCGGCGGGTTCAGCGTCAGGCTGGCCACCTCGGCCAGCATTTCCTCGGCATAGAGGAAATCATAGCGCATCCGGCTGCCCGACAGGATGATGCGGCGCGGATCGAAAAGATTGGCGACATTGGCCAGGCCAAGCGCCAGATAACGGCCGGCCCGGTCAAAGATCGCCCGCGCCGCCTCGTTGCCGTCCTTGGCCTGCCGGAACAGCGATTCCAGGATCTCGCCGCGCCGGGGCAGTTCGCCGTTCAGGGCGATCGGCGCCTCGCGGACCAGCGCGAAATCGGCGACATAGGCTTCCAGGCAGCCGCGCTGACCGCAGCGGCACAGCGCACCATCAAGCTGCACCTTGGTATGGCCCAGTTCCATGCCCAGGCCATGCGCGCCGCGATAGGGTGCGTGATCGACGACCAGCCCCAGCCCGACCCCGTATTCGATGGTCACGACCGCGAAATCCGACAGCGACCGTCCCTTGCCGAACCACAATTCGGCCATGGTCAGCAGGTTCGCGTCGTTGTCCACCGAGGCGGGAAGGCCCAGACGAGCCGAGACCAGCGCCGCCAGATCCACGTCGCGTTCATCGACGATCGGCGACCAGCGCAGCCGGCCGCTGGCGTGATCGACCATGCCGGGCATTCCCAGCCCCGCGCCCAGAACCGGCGGCATCTGCGGTCCGGCCGCGCAGAGCAGGCGCGAATAGAGGCAATCCACCTCGTCCAGCATGCTGGCGACCGAACGGGATTCCGCGGCGCGGGGCAGGGTGGCCCCGGCAACTGGCTGTCCCGCCAGATCGACGAGCACGGCCGAATAATCGTGATCGCTGACCTTGAGTCCGGCGACCAGGCCGCGCTGCGCATTCACCGCCAGCGTCACCGGCGGCCGCCCGCGCCCGGCATGGCGCGCGGCGTTTTCCGGCTCGCGCAGAAGGTCGGCGGCAAGAAGATCCGAAACCAGCGGCGTGACCGAACCCGGGGAAACCCGCAAGGCCTTGGCAAGCGCGGCCCGGCTGATTCGGCCCGCGGACCGGATCTGTTCGTAGATCTGCTGCTTGAGCGACAGCACCCCGGCCTGCCGCGCCCCCCGAAGGGGACCGCAACCCGGTGTGTCTGCCTCGGCAAGCCTGGTCCTGGCAGGCCGGGTGACATCCAGAACTTTTGTTCGATCCCGCAATTAATAACTCCCACCCCCCGGAAGGCAGGCAGCCTTCCAGCACGTCCTTCGTCGGACGACGCAGGCCGAGTGAACGATTCTTGCCTCCCTGCGTCAAATTAATTTTGACAATCGAACATAAACTTGGTTCCCTGCGGGCATCGGGTCCGGGGCGATGCTGCGGGCTCTACGCCAACGGGAGGATAGCATGAAAAAAATTCTGACGGCGGCCGCGGCCGCCACGCTGACATTCGCCAGCGCCGCGCTGGCGCAGGATGCGCCGGTCGTCGGCGTAAGCTGGTCGAACTTTCAGGAAGAACGCTGGAAGACGGACGAGGCGGCGATCAAGCAGGCGCTGGAAGCCGCCGGCGCCAGCTACATTTCGACGGATGCGCAATCCTCGTCCTCCAAGCAGCTTTCGGACGTCGAATCGCTGATCTCGCAGGGCGCAGATGCGCTGATCATCCTGGCGCAGGACAGCGAGGCCATCGGGCCCGCCGTGACCGCCGCCAAGAACGAGGGGATCCCGGTCGTGGGATATGATCGCCTGATCGAGGATCCCTATGCCTTCTATCTGACCTTTGACAATGTCGAGGTCGGCCGGATGCAGGCCCAGGCCGTCTTTGACGCGCAGCCCACGGGCAATTACGTGATGATCAAGGGCTCGCCCACCGATCCGAACGCCGACTTCCTGCGCGGCGGCCAGCAGGAAGTGCTGCAAAAGGCCATCGACGCGGGCGACATCACGATCGTGGGCGAAGCCTATACCGACGGCTGGCTGCCCGCCAATGCGCAACGGAACATGGAACAGATCCTGACCGCGCAGAACAACGAGGTCGATGCCGTCGTCGCCTCCAACGACGGCACGGCCGGCGGCGTGATCGCGGCGCTGACGGCGCAGGGTCTTGACGGTGTGGTCCCGGTGTCGGGTCAGGATGGCGACCACGCCGCGCTGAACCGCATCGCCAAGGGCACGCAGACTGTCGATGTCTGGAAGGATTCGCGCGAGCTTGGCAAGAATGCCGCCGAAATCGCCGTGGCCATGGCGCAGGGCACCGAGATGTCCGCCATCGAAGGCGCCGAGGAATGGACCTCGCCCGGCGGATCCAAGCTTTGGGCCAAGTTCCTCAAGCCGATCCCGATCACCAAGGACAACCTCAACGTTGTGGTGGACGCAGGCTGGATCACCAAGGAGGCATTGTGCCAGGGCGTTTCGAACGGTCCGGCACCCTGCAACTGATCTGAAACCGGTCCGCCCTGACGACACGGGGCGGACCATTCTTCTGGCGAGGGCGTGCCTGCCGCTCGCCCGGTTCCCATTTCCGGAGGTCTGATGGCAGATTCGGCCACGTCCCAATCCGCGCCGCCCGCCCGCAAGGGGTTCGCGGCGCTGGAACTCGATACCCGCCTGCTGGGCATGATCGGCGCCTTCATCCTGATCGCGCTGGCGTTTCACCTGGCCTCGGGCGGCCGGTTCATCACGCCCCGGAACCTGTTCAACCTGACGATCCAGACGGCATCCGTCGCCATCATGGCGACCGGAATGGTCTTCATCATCGTGGACCGCCATATCGACCTGTCGGTCGGTTCGATCCTCGCGACCGCCTCGGCGGTGATGGCAGTGACGCAGACAGAGGTGATGCCGAACTGGCTGGGGCTGGGGTTGAACCATCCGGCGACGGCCTGGGTTGCCATCGCGGTGGGCATCATCACCGGCGGCGCGATCGGTGCATTCCAGGGCTGGCTTGTCGGCTATCTGACGATCCCCGCCTTCATCGTCACCCTGGGCGGCCTGCTGGTCTGGCGCAACGTGGCCTGGTACATCACCAGCGGTCAGACCATCGGCCCACTGGACAGCACATTCCAGCTTTTCGGTGGCATCAACGGCACGCTGGGCCAGACCGGAAGCTGGATCCTGGCCATCGCCGCCTCGGTCGCGGCGGTCTGGGCGCTGTGGTCGGCGCGCCGCAACAAGATCACGCATGAATTCCACGTCAAACCGCTTTGGGCCGAAGCGGCGGTGGGTGCGATCATCGTCGTGGCGATCATGGGATTCGTCGCGATCATGAACGCCTACACCATCCCCAGCCGATTGCTGGAGCGCCGGTTCGAGGCGCGCGGCGAGGTCATGCCCGAAGGACTGACCCAGGGCTACGGCGTGCCGATCTCGGTGGTGTTGCTGATCGCGGTCGCGATCGTGATGACCATCATCGCCCGGCGCACGCGGTTCGGGCGCTATATCTTCGCCACCGGCGGCAACCCCGACGCCGCGGAACTGTCGGGCATCAACACGCGCCTGCTGACGGTCAAGATCTTCACGCTGCTTGGCGTTCTCTGCGCCATTTCGGCGGTCGTGGCATCCTCGCGCCTGACCTATCACTCCAATGATATCGGGGTTCTGGACGAATTGCGGGTAATCGCCGCCGCCGTCATCGGCGGCACCGCGCTGAAGGGCGGCGTCGGCACGATCTACGGCGCGATCATCGGCGCGCTGATCATGCAATCGCTGCAATCGGGGATGGCCATGGTCGGCGTGGACGCGCCGTTGCAGAACATCGTCGTCGGCGCCGTGCTGGTCGCGGCCGTGCTGATCGACATCTGGTATCGCCGGCGCATAGGGAGTCAGGATTGATGGCAGATCATCGCGGAACGCCGCTTGTCGAACTGAAGGACATCAGCATCGCCTTCGGCGGCATTCGGGCCGTCGATCATGTGTCGATGGATCTCTATCCCGGCGAGGTGGTGGGCCTGCTGGGCCATAACGGCGCGGGCAAATCGACCCTGATCAAGATCCTCGCGGGGGCCTATCAGCGCGATTCGGGCGAGATCCTGATCGACGGCAAGCCCGCGGACATCCGCAGCCCCGCCGATGCGCGGCGCTACAACATCGAGACGATCTACCAGACGCTGGCGCTGGCCGACAATCTGGACGCACCCGCGAACCTGTTCCTGGGCCGCGAACTGACCACCAGCCTGGGTTTCGTGGACGATGCGAGGATGGAATCGGAGACGCGCAAGATCATGGCGCGCCTGAACCCCAATTTCCGCAAGATCAACGTCCCGGTCAGCGCCCTGTCCGGCGGTCAGCGGCAATCCGTCGCCATCGCCCGCGCGGTCTATTTCAATGCCCGGATCCTGATCATGGACGAACCGACCGCCGCGCTTGGCGTGCACGAGACCAAGATGGTCGCCGACCTGATCCAGGAATTGAAGGCGCAGGGGCTGGGCATCTTCCTGATCAGTCACGATACCCGCGAGATGATGGAACTGTGCGACCGCGTCTCGGTGATGAAGAACGGGCAACTGGTCGGCAGCGAGCGGGTCGAGGACGTGACCGAGGATGACATCCTGTCGATGATCATCCTGGGAAAGAACCCAAGGGCGGCGGCCTGATGTTCGTCGGCCTCGACCTGGGCACATCGTCGCTGAAGGCGATCCTGATCGACTCGGAACAGCGGCTTCTGGCCGAACATTCGGTCCCGCTGTCGGTCCAGCGGCCCCTTGACGGCTGGTCCGAACAGGCGCCCGAAAGCTGGTGCGCGGCGGCGCGCGACGCGCTGCGCACGCTGGCCGGCAAGCACGACCTGTCCGGGCTGGAGGGGATCGGTCTGGCCGGCCACATGCACGGGGCGACGCTGGTCGGGGCCGATGGCCGCGCGCTGCGGCCCTGCCTCTTGTGGAACGACACCCGGGCCCATGCCGAGGCCGCCGAGATGGATGGCGATCCACGGTTCCGCGCGATCACCGGCAACATCGTCTTTCCGGGGTTCACCGCACCCAAGACGGAATGGGTGCGCCGCAACGAGCCCGAGATTTTCGACAGGATCGCCAAGGTTCTGCTGCCCAAGGATTATCTGCGTCTCTACCTGACCGGGGATCATGTCTCGGACATGTCCGACGCCTCGGGCACGGCCTGGTTCGACGTCGGCGCGCGGGACTGGTCGGACGATCTTCTGTCCCGTTGCCATCTGACGCGCGACCACATGCCCGCGCTGGTCGAGGGATCGGCCGTCGGCGGCACCCTGCGCGCCGATCTGGCACGCGAACTGGGCCTGCCGCGCGTGCCCGTGGCGGGTGGCGCCGGCGACAATTGCGCGGCTGCCATCGGCGCCGGCGTCGTCGCCGATGGCAGCGCCTTCATCAGCCTGGGAACCTCTGGCGTCCTGTTCGCCGCCACCGATGGCTACCGCCCCGACCCCGCCACGGCCGTGCACAGCTTCTGTCACGCGGTTCCCCGGACCTGGCACCAGATGGGCGTGATCCTGGCGGCGACGGATGCGCTGGAATGGCTGTCGCGGCTGACGGGCCAGTCGGCGGCGCAGCTGACCTCGGACCTGTCGCCGCTGCGCGCACCCGGCCGAACGCTGTTCCTGCCCTATCTGGGCGGAGAACGGACGCCCCATAACGACGCGCGCATCCGGGGCCAGTTCCTGCATCTGGACCACGCCACCGATGCCCGCGCGGCCGCCCGCGCGGTGATCGAGGGCGTGTCCTTCGCCTTCGCCGATTGCCGTGACCGGCTGGCGGCGACCGGCACCCGGATCGAGGGCGCGCTGGCGCTTGGCGGGGGCGCGCGATCGGATTACTGGCTGGCGGTGCTGGCGACGACGCTGGGTATCCCTCTGCATGTACCCCGGTCGGGCGAATTCGGCGCGGCCCTTGGCGCGGCGCGCCTGGCACAGATGGCGGCCACGGGCGCCGGCGCCGAAATCGCGACGCCGCCCGACATCGCGCGGACGATCGAGCCGCAGGACAATCTGTCCGAGGCCTTCTCGCAGGCCCATGCGCGCTATCAGACCGCCTATACGATTCTGAAGGATCTCTGACATGACAGACTTTTTCGGCGATATCGCGCCGGTCCGCTTCGATCCGAACGCTTCGGACGATCTCAGCTATCGTCACTACGATCCGGACGAGATGGTGATGGGCAAGCGGATGGAGGATCACCTGCGGTTCTCCGTCGCCTGGTGGCACAGCTTCGCCTGGCCCGGAGGCGATCCTTTCGGCGGCCAGACCTTCGAGCGGCCTTGGTTCGGCGACACGATGGCGCTTGCCCGGATGAAGGCCGACGTGGCGTTCGAGATGTTCGCCCTTCTGGGGCAGCCATTCTTCTGTTTCCACGACGTCGACATCCGCCCCGAGGCGGACAGCTTTGCCGAGAACACCAGGCGGCTGGAAGAAATCACCGACTATATCGGTCAGAAGATGGCCGCCGGGGGGCCGCAGCTTCTGTGGGGGACGGCAAATCTCTTTTCGAACCGCCGCTACATGGCGGGGGCGGCGACAAATCCCGACCCGGATGTCTTTGCCTTCGCCGCCGCGACGGTGAAGACCTGCCTCGACGCCACCCACAAGCTGGGCGGGCAGAATTATGTGCTGTGGGGCGGGCGCGAGGGCTATGAGACGCTGTTGAACACCGATCTCAAGCGCGAACGCCAGCAGGCGGGGCGGTTCCTGTCGATGGCGGTCGATTACGCCCGCAAGATCGGCTTCGAGGGCGCCATCCTGATCGAACCGAAGCCCCAGGAACCGACCAAGCATCAATACGATTACGACGTTGCCACGGTTTACGGCTTCCTGAAGGATTTCGGCCTGGAGAAGGAGGTCAGGGTCAATATCGAGCAGGGCCACGCCATCCTTGCCGGGCACAGTTTCGAACACGAACTGGCCCTGGCCGCGGCGCTTGGCATCTTCGGATCGATCGACATGAACCGCAACGATTATCAATCGGGCTGGGACACCGATCAATTCCCCAACAACGTTCCCGAAACCGCGCTTGCCTATTACGAGGTTCTCAAGGCCGGCGGATTTACCACCGGGGGAACGAACTTCGATTCCAAGCTGCGTCGCCAATCGCTGGATCCGGTGGATCTGCTGGCCGCGCATGTCGGCGCGATGGATGTCTGCGCCCGCGGGCTGAAGGCAGCCGCCAGGATGCTGGAAGACGGCGCGCTGGAAACGGCGCGAAGGGCCCGCTATGCGGCATGGGACCAGCAGCGCGCACTGCTTGATTCCGACCTGGCCAGCATCGCAGATCGTGTCATGGCCGAGGGAACGAACCCGGCGCCAGTCTCGGGCCGGCAGGAGCGGCTGGAAAACATCGTCAACCGCTACGTCTGACCGATTGCGCTTGCGCCGGGAACCCGGCGGGGGCCGGGCTTTTCGGCCGGCCACGGCGCAGGTGTTTGATGCGGCCCCTTCGCGGCAGCCGGGACCGTAGGGCAAACCCCCTGAAGGATGACGGACCCGGTGTAGTGCGCCACGAAAATTTGCACAGTTTGACAGAAAGATTTGCAGCAGATCAGTTTCATAAAACGGCGCCTTAACGAGCCGTTTTATGGCAGGCGCAAA
>CEOS01012601.1_pt1 | contig 10344 bp, 13 predicted proteins | sample 530601 | NCBI WGS metagenome assembly CEOS01 (sample SAMEA2620666, study PRJEB7988) | marine metagenome | biome: marine biome (ENVO:00000447); feature: mesopelagic zone (ENVO:00000213); material: "saline water (ENVO:00002010), including plankton (ENVO:xxxxxxxx)" | depth 1000 m
GCCGGAGCCTATCATCAAGCCATCACCGGAGAGGTCGACAGCTACGGCAACATAAATCATCCACATACCGGTGCTGCCGCCGCTCTTCTCCGACGGCTTCATCTTCCCGATCAGCGTCCCGGCGCTGATATAGGCCGCTCCCCCTGCTGCAAACGCCAGGGCAATCCACCAGCCGGCGAGATTTTCAAGTGCCTCGGGCATCAGCTCGATGGCCACCACGCCGATGACGATGCCCGACGCCGCATGCAGCGCCAAGTTAAGAAGTCGTGGCGATGTCCGGACGAATTCGGCAACCATTGCGCCGGCGAAATTTCCGAGCCCAGGCAGAAGCGCGAGGCCAATGACCAGCCACAGGTTATTCACCACCGCTCCTTCACAATGCTGCCGTTCGCATTTGCTCCGTCCCACACACCCGCTTCGCGCGCATCACACACTGAAGCGTCCTTGGGAGGCAAACTTAGCGGGACATGATTTGTTCCACCGTGTTGGTAGAAGGAACATGCCCGACTGCCGGCGCAGGTGCTGCAGTGACCACATATCGAATCCCGGAACCCTTGAGTTTCGCCGAGCCACCGGAGTGCAAGACGGGTTCCGCGGTCACTGTACCGTCCGCTGAGATAACCCTGCTCCCGGCACCGGACAGTTTTGAATCAAACATCGACGTAGGATCGACATCAACCAAAAAAAGATGATGCCGCATAGCAACGTCCGTAACACGGGGAGAGTGTAGAATGCCCGTATTCATCACAAAAAATTAATCAGCGGTCATATAGACAAACCGCGCCAATGAAGTGACAAAGGCCTGATGACTCGCGTGTTGACCTTTGTTGCAGCATTGTTGTTGGCGCTTCCAGCGCTGGCGCACCCGGCCAATGCTGTGGATGTGTTGCCTATCTGCCAAATCGCCGGTGACACGGTCGGGTGCAATTCAACCGACAGTGAAGGTGCGCTTGGTTCAGGCGAGATCCCACTGGGTGAGAAAAGCGGAAACAAAGTTTCCGCGCACTGTCAGATGCACTTTGCGATATTTGCGGTCTCAAATGTTTCGCCAATCATGCATGAGGCGCAGGAGTATGACGCCAGCTTCAAAGCCTTGCTTCTCTTCGACATAGGATACGTGGTCCCGCGACCGCCAGACGCTCACGCTTGAATGTCCAAATGCGCATTCTGCTCTAATCGGAAAATTCAACGACGTGAGTGTGAAACATGATTTCGAGAAGAGGACTGCTGTTTGGCATTGGCGCTGGCCTTGCCACCTCCTGTGGGCTTCCCGCCTACGCCCATGACGACAAGTTCAAACTGGACGAGAAATTCGAGCCACAAAGTACCAGCTTTAGCGGTTACGAGCCCGGTACGATAATTATCGACCCGAAAAACCACTTCCTATATTTGCAACTCGAGACAGACATGGCGCGCCGTTACGGGGTGGGCGTTGGGCGGCCCGGCCTGGCTTTCCGCGGACAAGCGGAGGTGGGACGAAAAGCCAAGTGGCCATCGTGGACTCCTACAGCAAACATGATCAGACGCAATCCGAAGAAGTACGGACGTTTCGCCAAGGGTGTGCCCGGTGGCCCGAAGAACCCGCTGGGCTCGCGAGCCCTTTACTTATATCGGGATGGGCGCGATACGCTTTACCGGATCCACGGCACGACAGAGCCATCGTCGATCGGGCGTTCAGTTTCGAATGGCTGCATCCGCATGATCAACGAACATGTCGAAGATCTCTTTGAGCGGGTGCCGGTCGGCGCCCGGGTTGTGGTGCTGTAGCATCAAAACCGTTCTTCACATTCAAGAACTTGCGAGCCGCAGATCAGGCCCGGATTTGCGGCTCGTTTTCCCCGATGTTTTTTGAACGAGTCCACGATGAAAGAAACTATGAACCGCCGTCAATTCATTTGTGCAGCAGCGGGCTCTTCAGTGCTGGCTTTGTCCGGATGCACAACCGCAACCAAGACCGGACAGCTGGATGAGAAGCCTTCGCCGGATCCAAGGTTGAGCAATGTCCGGGTAATGTATGGACCGATGCCAGACGAACGGTTCCCCCTCCCCGCTATCAACATAGACAAGGTGCCATCAAAATTCTGGAGGCGTCAGGTGAATTTCACCAGCCCGTATCCGGTTGGCACAGTGATCGTCAACACAAAGACATATTTCCTTCATCTGATCCAGGAAAATGGAAAAGCCATGCGTTATGGCGTTGGCCTTGGCCGGCAGGGTTTCGAGTGGTCGGGTGAAGGCGTGATCCAATGGAAGCAGGCATGGCCGAAATGGACCCCGCCCGAAGAAATGATCGCGCGACAACCTGAGTTGGCAAAATGGAGCGCGAGCAATGGCGGCATGCCGCCCGGGCTAAACAATCCTCTCGGCGCGCGAGCCCTCTACATCTTCCAGAATGGCGTGGACACGCTCTATCGCATCCATGGATCGCCGGAATACTGGACAATAGGTAAATCGGTGTCGAGCGGGTGTGTGCGCATGATCAATCAGGATGTTGTCGATCTCTATGGCCGAGTCACCAACGGAGCCCGGCTGATAGTGATCTGACGCCAAAGGCAAGAAACGGATATGAAGCTGCAGATGATCGGTTCCATGCAACACATCAAAAAAGGGTTTCGACCCAGTTTGATCAGCGTCCTTTTGGCGGGCGTGATCGCGTCCGGATGTGTGACGAAGACGTTGGAGCTTGATGACCGAGGCAACATTCCGATCCCCCAAAAGACAATGGCGCAAATGCGGGAGATGGGCATGGAGCCCGCTGATCCGGTGCTGGTTCGCATCTTCAAACAGGAGAGCGAACTGGAGGTTTGGAAGCGAGATTCATCAGGCAAGTATGCACTGATGAAAACTTATCCGATGTGCCGGTGGTCGGGCGTTTTGGGTCCGAAAAAAGTCGAGGGCGACCGCCAGGCGCCTGAAGGTTTCTACACAGTCGGTTCCGGCGGGCTGAACCCGAGGTCCCAATACTACCTTTCCTTCGATCTCGGCTACCCGAATCGGCTGGAGCGCGCAAAGGGCTATACCGGATCGGCCCTAATGGTTCATGGAGCATGTTCTTCCTCGGGTTGTTTTGCTATTTCCGACGAGCATGTCGCGGAAGTCTACGCCCTTGTCCGGGATGCCTTGCGTGGCGGGCAACAGGCTGTCCAGGTCCAGTCTTATCCGTTTCGGATGACGCCAGAAAACCTTGCCGCGCACCGCGAAAATCCCAATTTTGACTTCTGGATGGACCTAAAGACAGGTTATGATCGCTTTGAAGTGTTGCGCCAGCCTCCCCGCTTTCAATTCTGCGAGGGACGCTACAGGTTTGGCGAACCCGTCAACGGCAATATGCCCGCCGATCCGCTTGGACAATGTCCGGCCTTTGAACCGGAGATCCAGCAAGTGGTCGAGAGGTCGGTGGGGGATCTTGAGAAAATGAAAGACCTGCTCAGCGATGGCCAGAATGTCGGCCTTGCTTATTCGGATGGGGGAATGAATCCGATCTTCCGAAAAATACTGGCCAAGAAGGGCCCGCAATATTTGTCGGAAATCACTTCATCGACTTCTGTACCCGTTAGTCGGCCGACAGCAGCGCTTGCCGATCCCTTCGGCGCCGGATCGAAGGCCCGCTAAAATAGGCGCGACAGAGGAACGATGATCGCCAGCATCACGGGTTGGTGAAGCAGATAGATTGGCAGGCTGTGGCGGCCCAGCCAGCCGAGCCGTGCGAAGAAAGCGTTTTCCGCACCAGCACTGGCCATCTGGCTCTTATTGATGTCCACGACCTTGGCGAAGCTCATGCCAAGAAGTGTAATGCCTGCCCAGGGAAACACCGGAACGAAATCATTGCTGAGAGGTGGGTTGGCTGAAAGGCCGATCCAGGCTAGCCAGCGGGGATCGAAAGCAGACAGCGATAGGTACCAGGGAAGCACCATTATCGCCAGGCCGGCAAACAGGCTGGCCAAAGCCGGGAGCCTGAGAAACATCACCCCGAGGAGACTTGCGACCGCGATCGAATGCAGGATTCCAAAGTAAACAAATGCGTTGGGGAATGTGAACCATGTCACAACGCTTATCGCCAAGGCCGCGACAACAATGATGGCCAACCGGCGGAAAAACGTCCGAGCTCTCAACTCTGTGCCATGCGCCAGAACCAGACTCACTCCTGCAAGGAACATGAAGCTCCCGGCCAGCAAACGCCCGAATGCGAGCCACAGCGGATGGAAAGCCACGCCCGATACAAATCCCGTGAATTCCAGATCCCAGACGAAATGGAAAAGAACCACGCCGGCAATTGCCGTCCCTCGTGCTGCGTCAACGGCTAGCAATCTGTTTTTTCTCATGCTTTTCAACCTCACCTTGTTCGCCGACCGTCAAGCGACGGATATTTCTGAACTCTCTCGCTTCCGCAGTGCATACATGCCAGCCCCAAGAACATTGTTTTCAGCGCCTTTCAGAACGGAGTGTCCAGCCGTTGTCCTGCGGCTGCCAGCGGCCACAGGACCCTCTCCCCCCAGCGCCATCGAAGCCCAGCAGGCAATAAGCCACCCATTTCAACCAGCGGTGCCGCCGCATGGATGATAAACAATCCAAACGGATTAATGATCCTTTTCGTCCTGCAAGTGACGGTGATCGGTCGCACAAAGCGAATGATCGCTCAACACCTCAATAACTCGGCAATCTGCAATCTTGCCACCTGCGCACTGCACAACCATGCGATTGAGTTCAACTTTCAGCGAGGCGAGACGTGCGAGGCGTTTCTCTATTTCCGCCAATTGAGCTTTGGCTATCGCATCGGCTGCTGCGCACGGCTGATCAGGATGGTCAGAGAGGCTGAGCAGATCGCGGATTGCGTCAAGCGTAAAACCAAGTTCACGCGCATGTCGGACGAAGGTTAGACGGTCAAGCGCCTTACGGCTGTAGAGCCTCTGGTTGCCAGCGCTGCGCTCAGCCGCCGGCAACAAGCCGATTTGCTCATAGTAGCGGATCGTTGGCACCTTGACCCCCGCCGCCTGCCCAAGTTTTCCAATGGTCAGCATAATTTTTCTCTTGAAGCTACAGTAGCTAGAGACATTAAAAGGGGTGGCTGACGATATCAAGCCCGAGAAACCCCTGTTGAGCGAAGGAAAAAATGTGTCGGAAACGGAAGCAAAAAAGGGAATCAGTTGCGACTGGACTGTATCTGGCATGGACTGCGGGTCTTGTGCGACGAAGGTCAAGGACGCCGTGGCAAGGCTGCCAGGAGTCACCGGCGTCGAGGTCGGCATTATGTCCGAACGCCTGCGCCTGACGCTGGACGAAGGTGAAACCGGCCGCGACAAGGTTGAAAGAACTGTTCGTGCGCTCGGTTACGGTATCGAACCGCGCGTCGCGACGGCGGTGCAGGACGAAGCTGTCGATCAGAGTGCAAGCTGTACCGGCCACTCCCAGGCCGGCGGCAAGGCAAAAGATCATTCCGGTCATGGCAGTCCCGGACACGTACATGACGATCCCGCAGATCGAGGCAAGCGGTGGTACCAGACGGCCAAGGGCAGACTGGTGATTTTTACCGCCTTGCTTCTCATGATAGCCTGGGGAGTGGAACTGATTGTGCCAGAGGTGGGAAACTGGGCCTTTGTCGCCGCGTGTCTGATCGGAGTTACCCCCATTGCCCGCCGCGCGTTTGTCGCTTTGCGCGTGGGGCAGCCTTTCACCATCGAAAGCCTCATGACGGTTGCCGCTATCGGCGCACTGTTCATCAATGCGGCGGAAGAGGCGGCACTGGTTGTTTTCCTCTTTGCAGTGGGCGAAGTCCTGGAAGGCGTGGCGGCAGGCAAGGCGCGCGACGGGATACGGGCGCTTGCCAATCTCGTCCCGAAAACGGCGCTTCTGGAAATGGACGGCGTCACACGCGAAGTGCCGGCAGCAAGTCTTGCTATAGGACAGATCGTGCTCGTCCGTCCCGGCGATCGTATTCCGGCAGACGGCGAGATCACAGAAGGCACCTCCGGGGTGGACGACAGTCCGGTAACTGGTGAAAGTGTGCCGGTGAACAAAGGTCCGGGCGATCCTGTATTTGCAGGATCGATCAATACCGAAGCCGCCCTGCGGATTACCGTAACCAAAGCCGCCGAAGACAACACCATCTCACGCATCATTCGCCTCGTGGAAGAGGCCGAGGAGGCTCGCGCGCCGACCGAGCGGTTTATCGACCGCTTCAGCCGCTGGTACATGCCTGCAATCGTCACTGTCGCGGCGCTGGTCGTGCTCGTGCCGCCACTGGCTTTTGGCCAGCCTTGGGATACCTGGGTTTACCGCGGGCTGGCGCTCTTGTTGATAGGTTGCCCCTGTGCCCTCGTGATCTCGGTTCCCGCCTCCATCGCTTCGGCACTTTCCACCGGTGCGCGGCGGGGCCTTCTCTTGAAAGGCGGCGCCGTGATTGAAGCGACTGCCAAGGTGAGCCGCGTGGCCTTCGACAAGACCGGGACGTTGACCCATGGGCGACCGGTGGTGACAGACGTCGTGACTTTGGGAAAAACAACCGAGGCCGAGCTTCTCTCTGTCGCGGCGGGCGTAGAAGGCGGCTCTAGCCATCCCTTGGCTGTCGCCATTTTGCGCAAGGCCGAGGAAGAAGGCATAGTGATCCCACCGGCACGCGATGCAAAGGCGCTGATGGGCAAGGGTGTGACCGCCACTGTGGGAGGCGCTTCCGCTTGGGTGGCTTCGCCCGGATATGCCAGGGAGAACGCCGGCATTGACGAGTCTGACCTCGCCCAGACCACAACGTTTGAGGAAGAGGGCAAGACCGCTGTGGTGGTCTTCCGCGAGAAGACCCCGCTCGGCATTATCGCTGTGCGTGACGAACCGCGCTCCGATGCGCCCGAAGCGGTTCGCCAGCTGAGAGCCATCGGTATTACACCCATCATCCTGACCGGAGACAATCCGCGTACGGCAGCGGCAATAGCGCAAAACCTGGGCATGGAATATCAGGCCGACATGATGCCCGAAGACAAGCTTAAAGCCATTCGCGACATGAGCGAACATGGCGGCGTGATGATGATCGGTGACGGCATTAATGACGCCCCAGCCCTCAAGCAGGCAAGCGTTGGCGTAGCCATGGGATCGGGGACCGATGTCGCGCTCGAAACGGCCGATGCGGCCATCCTGCGTGACCGGGTGACCGACATTCCGGCGACCATCCGGCTTACCCGTGCGGCAATGGCCAACATTCGCCAGAACGTTACCATTGCGCTCGGTCTGAAAGCGGTCTTCCTCGTGACATCCGTTTTGGGGCTGACCGGTCTCTGGATCGCGATTATGGCCGATACCGGAGCGACGGTGCTCGTCACGCTGAACGCGTTGCGGCTGCTGCGGTTCAATCCAGAGCAGGAGGCCTGATATCATGATTTCCAGCTTTGGTTGGTCCGTGCTGGTCCTTCTTTTTGGCTACCTTTCCCTCTTCTTCTGGGGCAGCGCGATCGCAGCACGGGCAGCGGGAAAGCCGGTATGGCTGTTTGGCCGTGCCAGGGGACGTGACCGATGGGCCGCAATGGGGTTCCGTGCGGCCTTTGTTCTGGCTTCTGTTGCGCCGCTACTTTGGTTGGTGATGCCTGTCTTGCGCGAGATGGATCCGTTCTGGAGCCGAGGCTCTACAGCAGCGCTTGGTCTGATCGGCGTGTTCGTAGCAGGGGTCGGCGCGATGCTTGCCTTCGCGGCGCAAATGTCGATGGGGAGCTCGTGGCGCGTTGGTGTAACCGAGGGAGCGACCGGCAACCTCGTCTCGGACGGACTCTATCGGTTCAGCCGCAATCCCACCTTTGTCGGTCAATTCATGCTTCTGGCCGGTATCAGTCTAGCGGTTCCAGCAATCCCGACGATTCTTGCCCCGCTGATCTTTTTCTGGTCAGCCTCGATACAGGTTCGTTCCGAGGAGGCTATACTTAGCCAAGCGTTGGGGCGGGATTATGAGCAGTATGCCGCAACTGTGCCGCGTTGGGTTAGCATGCGTCGCGGTATAAGGCCATGAACGCTCGGTGGGTGTGGGCATTGATCGGAGCCACAACAACCACTGATCAACTGACCAAGGCGGCGGCCTTGTCGCTGCTCTTGCAGGGTAATTCAGTGGCAGTTTTGCCCGGATTGGATCTGACGCTCGGCTTTAATGTAGGGGTGAGCTTTGGTCTGTTCTCTGACCTCATGGCTGGTAAACCGCTGGTCATGGCCGCGCTGACCGGCACCTTGACCGTGGTCCTCGCCATCATGGCATTTCGGGCGCGTCACCCGGTCGAACAGATCGGATTTTCTCTGATAGTGGGTGGCGCGCTTGGCAATGTGGTTGATCGGTTGCGACAGGGCGCGGTCACTGATTTCATAGATCTCTCTTTTCAGGGCTGGCGCTGGCCAACTTTTAACACAGCCGATATTGCGATTACGTTTGGCGCTCTGTTTATCGTGTTCGCCACATTCGCTTCACACCGATCTAAGGACACCGTCGTTGACCAATCCTGACCCTCAATCATTGTCCGGCGAGGATATGCCCTTGCTGGCGGCGTTCGTTATCGCTCTGGCCGCAACACTTGGCGCTCTCTTCATTGGGGAAGTGCTCGGACAGATGCCCTGTACTCTTTGCTGGTACCAACGCATTGCCATGTTTCCCCTGGTGCCCATCGTCGGCCTTTCGATCTGGCGCGCCGACGGCATGGCCCGACCCTACGGCCTGCCGTTGGCAGCGGCCGGCCTGATGTTGGCGGGTTGGCATTCCGGCCTTTACTCCGGCTGGATCCAAGAGGCTGTCACGCCTTGTGCAAAAACCGGGCCGTCCTGCACCGATCAGGCACAGACCATCCTTGGCCTGCCCATTCCCTATCTATCCCTGATCGCCTTTGGAGCGATCCTCAGTTGCCTTGTTCTATCGAAAGGAAGACGCGCATGAACAGACGCACTCTCTTGATTGGAGCTTCGGCTCTCGGGCTAGCCGCTTTCGGTAGCGGCGCCTTCTTCCTGACCCGGCGCCAACAATTGACCGAGGCCGAGGCAGTAACCCCGGCAGTTGATGAGGCGCAGTTGATTCGAGATTATTCGCCAAGCTTCGGCCCCGATGAGGCTCCGGTCACCCTTGTTGAATTTTTTGATCCCTCCTGCGAGGCCTGCAGGGCCTTTCATCCGGCAGTTCAGGCAATACGCGAGGAGTTCCCGGAGCAGGTGCGCGTCGTCATGCGCTACACTGTGTTTCATGAAGGATCGGACGAGGCGGTGCGTATCCTGGAGACCGCACGAATGCAGGACAAGTTTGAACCTGTGCTCAATGCCATCCTGAAGCAGCAACCAGCATGGGCTGTGCACGGTGCACCGCGTATGGACTTGGCCTGGCAGATCGCGGCGGCTGCCGGTCTTGATCTGGAACGGGCCAAGAGCGACAGGTTGTTTCCCGGAATTACAGCAATTCTGAACCAGGATAAGGCAGATGTCGAAGCGGTGGGTATCCGTCAGACTCCCACCTTTTTTCTAAACGGGCGCGAACTATCGGAACCCAGTTTGGACGGCCTCATCGCTGAAGTCCGCAGCGCGGTCGAGAGTACGTGAGGTTCCGCTAGGGCCGATTGGCATAGGATTCGAACAGGGCGAGTGTCTGCTCGCTGACATGATGTTCAATCCCCTCGGCATCACGCTCCGCCGTTTCGGGGTCAAGTCCGAGACGGATCAGGAACCGCAGTACGATTTCGTGGCGACGGCGGCATTCCTGTGCCAGCGTCCGACCTGCTTCCGTCAGGAACACTGAACGGTACTTCTCGCGGGTGATCAGTCCTTCGCGCGCCAAGCGGTTCAGCGTTTTGGTCACGGTCGGCGCGCGAACGCCAAACCGCTCGGCGATATCGACCGGACGTGCCTCGCCATACTGGTGGATCAGGTCGGCGATCAGTTCGACATAATCTTCGGCCAACTCGTTACGCCGCGCCTCGCGTACGGTCGCGAACCCGTTGGCTTGTGCTTCGGGGGCGCGGCTGTCCGGCGCGAGATCGTCGCTAGACTGTGAAGTTTGGTCAATCATCAGAGGACAATGCCGGATCGCTGCCCGATTGACAATATGTTGGTCAAGGATGTATAAGTTAGCCTTAGCTAAGAATCGGGATGGAGGCGCGTGTGCGTATCAAATTACTAGCTCTCGTCTTCGGCTTTGGGCTGGGGATCGGTCTGCTCGCCGGGCCGGCCATGGCGACCCCGGCCAGAGATACCCCTTGGCTACCCGAGGCTGCCGCCTACCGGCTGACCCTGTTTCTGGGCAATCTTACTCCCGTGCCTTGGGATGAATTGGGGCGCGCCTGGGAGGAGCCCTATCGCGGATCGGAATACACGCAAGGTGCGCTCGATTGGCTCGCGGGCCAAAGC